>JAAUYJ010190246.1_pt1 | contig 12843 bp, 13 predicted proteins | sample 7278031 | NCBI WGS metagenome assembly JAAUYJ01 (sample SAMN14350222, study PRJNA611818) | marine sediment metagenome | isolation source: surface marine sediment (1.8m) | place: French Polynesia: Moorea | collected 2018-08 | reverse complement strand
ATTGTAGGGTGTATCTTGATTGGGAAGTGTCTTGATGCTGTCCTAACTTTTTGGTCCTAGAAGCTTAACAACTCGCACTTTTTTCGCGACAAAAATGCCCTAAACCTTTATAGATAAGTGCTTTTAGATTACATTTGCCTGCCCTACTTGACGAATCCCACACTTTGCTGATGCACAACCGAAATTACTAATCTCAAATTTAATTTAATTTAATTTAATTTAATTTAATTTAATTTAATTTAATTTAATTTAATTTAATCTAATACCCCTTTCCTATAAACCATGAAAGTAACATAAATAATAGTCTTGACTCAAGAGTATTCAAACCCTAAATATAGTAGCCACAACCTCAACTCAGAGAAATTCAATTATAATAAAAGTTTAACCGTATAGAATAGGAAATTTAACAGGAATAACTCATGTCCGTATTTTTAGCGATCGCAGTCTTAGGAGTTCTGATTTTCGTTCACGAGTTAGGCCACTTCATGGCAGCTCGACTCCAAAATATCCATGTTAACCGTTTTTCCATTGGCTTTGGCCCGATAATCTGGAAATACCAAGGACCACAAACTGAATATGCACTCCGAGGTTTTCCCCTTGGAGGTTTTGTCGGTTTCCCAGATGACGATCCTGATAGCACCATACCGAAAAACGATCCAGATCTATTACGCAACCGCCCCATTCTCGACCGAGCGATCGTCATTAGTGCTGGAGTGATCGCAAATCTCATATTTGCCTATTTCCTATTAGTAGCTCAAGTTGGCATAGTTGGTGTACCAGAATTTAACTATGCTCCGGGGGTAAAAGTGCCAGAAGTAGCGACAACCGTAAGCTCCGCAGCAGCAAAAGCAGGCATTGAAGCCAATGATGTCATCTTAGCAGTTAACGGTGAAGAATTAGGAGCCAACAAAGAAGCCATTACTAACCTAGTAGAAACAATTCAAAACAACCCTAATCAACCACTGAAAATGAAACTGGAGCGCGATGCTAAAACCATCAATATAGAAGTAACGCCTGAATTAGGAGAAGATGGCAAAGGTCGCATCGGAGTACAACTTATTTCCAATGGAGACCTAGTGCGACATCGGACCAACAATATTGTGGAAGCTTTTAGGGTAGGTGCTACTGAGTTTCAAAACATTGTAGTGTTAACACTGCAAGGTTTTGGGCAATTGATTAATAACTTTAGTCAGACTGCAGGACAACTTTCCGGACCTGTAGCTATTGTAGATATAGGAGCCAAAATTGCTAGAGATAATGCTGGAGAACTATTTCGATTTGCAGCCTTGATTAGTGTTAACCTGGCAATCATTAATATTTTGCCTTTACCAGCTTTGGATGGTGGTCAGTTAGCATTTTTGGCAATAGAGGGAGTGCGAGGTAAACCTTTACCACTTCATATTCAGGAAAATGTTATGCAAACAGGTTTGGTGCTGTTATTAGGTTTGGGAATTTTCTTGATTATTCGTGATACAGCTAATCTCGATGGAGTACGTTCAATATTCCAGAGATAAGCATAGTCTCACTTATCTAGTACCTAGTGGGAGTAAGATTTGACGTGGGGACGGGGTGACGCGGTTACGTGGTGACGCGGGGAGGGACGCTCTATTGAAACCATTTGGGGTCTATTGAAAAATAGATGGGGTGCTAGGTTGATTGGGAATATTTTTTCATCTTTTCGTTGTATTTCCTATATCTACAGACTACTCCGTGCCTCAAAAATTTAATCTCAGCCAAAGATAGACTTAGGGGTTCTATAGACGCGGTGACGCTGCGTATCAGTGACACCCTATATGTCTCTCTCTGTGTCTGGTGTGTCTCCCTCTCTCCTCACCGAATAATTAATAATTAATAGTTAATAATTAATAATTAAGAGTGGATAGTTAATAATTATTAATTCAACAATTCATGCCTTGAAGCCTCCCCTTTTAAGGGGATAAATCAAAAACTTTTCTTTTAGTCAATCACCTGATTTTAATCATGGGTAATTATTAATTATTAATTGTTCATTGTTAATTGCTGAATCCCCCAGATCTCCCAACAACTTTAATAAGTATTCAACCGGATTTGATATTAATAGGAATTGCAATTAAAAACTCTGTACCTTTGCCTATTTGAGAATGAGATTCGAGTTTTTCCTGATGTTTGTGAACAAGAATTTGATAAGCGATCGCAAGTCCTAAACCAGTTCCTTTGCCAATAGATTTTGTTGTCAAAAAAGGATCAAATATCCGAGAGCGAACTTCTTCTTTTATACCTCCTCCGTTATCAGTGATAGAAATTTCTACCAAGTTGTCTGCTACTTGTTGAGTTTTAATTAAAATATAACCAGAATAACTCTTCATTTCTGCTACAGATAGAGAAGATTGAAAATTTTCAATAGCATCAATTCCATTGCTTAAAATATTCATAAGACCAATTTAAAAAAAGAATGTGATGCTTGAGCAAACTTCAACTATTAACTAATTAATCAATTTTTTCCACTTTATCCCTTTTATAACCAGCTTTTTTATTTTTTTTTTCTATGATTTCACCACACCCAACACCCCACACCCAAAACCCAAGATTGATAATATTTGTAGCAAACATTGATCAATTTGGTATAAATACCTGATTTATTTCTCATGAATAACAGTTAACTAAAGGTAACTTACCATACTCCTTAATTACTTCAATACCAGGAGAACCTGTTTGCTCTTTCAGAAAATTTGGTTTTTTTTTACTGCTTGCTTCTTCTCTATTCCTTGCTTATACTATTACAATGACGATTTTTTTTCAAAATAGTACCAAAAGATTTGAGATGAACAACCACTACTTGATACTTCCTTTTTGCTAATAATGGTGACAACTCGTAAATTTGCAGTAAAGCGACAGCGATCGCTCGAAATACTCCTGCGTCTTAAACGTCTCTATCCTGATGCTACCTGTACCCTCAATTATGAAACCCCAGTGCAGTTACTGGTAGCCACTATCCTTTCAGCTCAATGTACAGACGAACGAGTTAATAAAGTGACACCCGCACTATTTCAAAAATTCCCGGATGCTGTAACACTGGCAAATGCAGACATTGAAGAACTAGAAAACCTAGTACGTTCCACTGGATTTTATCGTAATAAAGCCAAGAATATCAAGGCAGCTTGTCAAATGATACTTGATAAATTCAATTCTCTGGTGCCAAAACAGATGGAACAACTTTTGCAACTACCTGGAGTTGCTAGAAAAACAGCTAATGTGGTTTTAGCCCACGCTTACGGAATTATTGTTGGGGTGACAGTAGATACTCACGTTAAACGGTTGAGTCAGCGGTTAGGTTTAACTGAATATTCCGAGCCAATTAAAATCGAACGAGATTTAATGCGTTTGCTGCCTCAGCCTGATTGGGAAAATTGGTCAATACGATTAATTTATCATGGCCGGGCAGTCTGTAAAGCCAAAAACCCAGATTGCGATAAATGCTCGTTAGCTGATTTATGTCCGTCGGTAGGAAAGTTTTAGGTGTTAGGTGTTGGAGAAATAAATGTAAAGCAACAGTTAGAAATTATTATACAAAACTCATCTATAATTTTCTTTATCTTGACTTTTGACTTTTAAAATTTGACTTACTTTAGCAAAAAATCTATGGTATTATCAGAGATTGGGTAAATAACTTAAAATTAAAGATACTGATTATTTGGAGGAATACAGTAATTAATCATGGCTAAAAAAAGCATGATCGAGCGTGAGAAAAAACGCAAAAAGTTAGTAGAAAAATACGCTGCTAAACGTGAAGAACTAAAACAGCAATTCATGGAAGCAGAGGATCTCGAAGAGAAAATGGAAATCCATCGTCAAATCCAGAGACTACCTCGTAATAGCGCTCCCTCTCGTGTGCGGAATCGTTGTTGGTTAACTGGACGCCCAAGAGGTTATTATCGGGATTTTGGACTATCTCGAAATGTCATCCGAGAAATGGCTCACGAAGGTCTCCTACCAGGAGTAGTTAAGTCTAGCTGGTAGTTTCTAATATTAGGGAGTGGGGGTCAGAAATTAGAAGTTAGAAGTTAGAAGTTAGAAGTTAGAAGTTAGAAGTAATTTCTGACTAAGTTCGAGCATTTATCATTTTGGCTGCGGGACTCCCAGTGTCAACGCTAGTCGCTCATGGGGGAGACCCCCTTTGGCGGCGCTGGCTTGTTTGTGGAGCAACCGTAAGACCTGAAAAGAGTAAATTCTCGGAAGGCTGGTGCTATGTTAGCGTAGCTCCTCCGGAGGAGGGAAGATGCAACAGAAAGCCCCTAACATTGATGAAGCGGGAATCCCGCGCTGTCTCATAGAGCAGCGTCGGGAGGATGTCAAAAATGTTCTAATTAATTTGCCTAGTGCTATAAAGTAATAGATTACTGATTTCCCCCCGCACCTAACACCCAGAAATAAAAATCTATTGCACAGTTTTAAATGTGTCAGTCTACTATATCAACTAGCCAAGACCTTTAGATTTTTTATAGTCACTATCCTGGCTAAGTGTTAGGTTCTAGGTTGAAAAACTTACAACCTAAGACCTAAAACCTAATAGCTAAAACTGCTTTATTGTCCACAGCAGCGCTCTATTCCCAAACTATCTAATAGTAAGTCACTAACAGCATTGGCGATCGCAAATTCCCCATAAAAACTTTGGGAAAAGTCAAAAGCTTGCATTTCAGTAACAATAGCAATAACTAATGAGCCTAAATCATTTTCTCCTTCCATGCGATGGCGAACAAATATTTGAGCTGCTCTTTTGGCAATGTCTTCATTCACTTGTTCAGGAATAAACTCTTGATTGAGCCATTTGTGCAAAGAAGCTTTCAACCATTCCCCCTCTTGTTGAGGATTTTCTGCTGCTGGTAAAGTAATTGCTTTTATTGGTTCGGCCATGATTCTAAAATTTCTATTATAAATTGTCAAAGGTAATCCCATGATGGAATATGATATTGACTCAATCATACAAGGATATGCTCAAGGCTACTTCCTCATGGCGAATGATGGAGAAAAAAGTTTAGGATGGTATGGTAGTCGTAAACGGGCCTTAATTCCTTTGGATGAAAGATTTCGTTATCCACGGTCACTGCGTCGCGTGATTAATCAAAATCGCTTCACTGTTGCTGTTAATCAAGATTTTGAAGGTGTGGTTGAGGGTTGTGCAGATCGAGATACAACTTGGATATCTGGGGAACTGAAGGAAATTTATAAAGCTTTAAATGAAGCAGGATATGCTTATAGTTTTGAGACTTGGCAAGGAGAAGAACTTGCTGGTGGAATTTTAGGAATTGTGATTGGTGGGGGTTTTATTGGGGAGTCGATGTTTTACAATATTCCAGAGGGGTCAAAAGTGGCGATGGTAAAATTAGTGGAGCAACTCCGCGAGCGACAATTTGTTTTTTTTGATGCTCAGATGAGTAACCCCCACTTGGAAAGATTTGGTGCCTACAATGTTAGTCAGCAAGAATATAAGGCACTTTTAAACTTAGCATCAACTCGTAGATGTAGTTTGATTTAGCCGATCTTTTTCTAATAGACATCTGGTAATAATCAAAAATTAAATCAATTATCGCCTATAAATCATCAATTATTTCTCCCTACTCTGTACGGACTTTGTATGCAACGTCCCTACCTACTCCCTGCTCCCTCTTTTCCACCAGAGGTCTAATACAATTTTGACTCCATCTACAATTAGATTAGGTTGGTCTATCCACACAAAATGACCACTCTTATTTGCCTCAAGTTGAACAGAATTTTTTGATAGATTACACAAATTTATGTGCATTTGGTCTCGCAATTTGTTAGCTGCTTTTAGAGGAATTAAAAAGCTCCACCAAGCAGGTTGGAAAAAAGAATTAGCTTTGATACTAACTATTGGCATAGAATCAAATTGATTAGCAATCATAACCTGATTTCCACTATTATTTAGATTTAGCATTTCTCGACACATTGTAATCCAGTGTTTAGAACGACAAAAAGAACGTTTTACATGATTTCTAGATTCTTGAGAAAACTGTCGTAATTCAGGTTTAATCAATTCAAATATTCCACATTTTCTGAATAGCTGAATAATTCCTAATATTGAGCCGAAAGTAGATATAACAAAGCCGGAAATAAATAATAATTTCAAAGCTTTTAATTGGATAGACATTTTCAGCATTCCTGTCTCATGGAGTCCATCCGTGAGTACCATTCCCATAACTTTTTCAGGGAAGCGATGAGCATACAATCTAACATTGTAACTGCCAAAGGAATTTCCTACTAAAATATAAGGTGGCTTAATTTCGGCTTGAGTTAGTAGTGTATCTAATTCTTCTACAATTTGACTGGTAGTTCGAGGATGGGGACTATGTTCGCTCCATCCATATCCAGCTCTGTCGTAAATACATACTCGTCCAAATTTTGCCAGTTTTTCTACTAGGAAATATCCTTCTATTCCCCCTAAACTATGGTCTAAAATAATTGTGAGATTACCTTCTCCTACAGTGTACAAATGTAGACGATAACCGCCAACATCCAAAAGCTTCCCTGGAGGTAGTTTTTGATTTTCCAGATAACAGGCGATCGCTTGATAAAGTGTTGTAGTAATTAGCAGAATTATTCTGATAGATAATGACATTTTTTGTATTCCTGTAGATAAAGAATAGTTTCCTTTAGGTTAGAGCAGTTAGAAGTAGACAATTAATTGGTAGGGAACAAGACAGTTACAGCAGTTTCCGCCCGTTATCAGGTACATATTAGGGAGTAGGGGAGTGGGTGAACAAGCAAAAAATATTTGCCCTGTTAAAAGTCCAGTCCATAACAACGGGAAGTTCAGGTATATGTATTTTTGTTGGGTTTCCTTACGTCAACCCAACCTACGAATTTTTGTTTACAGCGGTTTTCATTTCCGTAGACCACAGTAGGGAGGTTGCATGCAACCTCCCTACAAGGTTTGGGTTATGGCGATGTGGTTAATCAATTTGAAAAGGGCTGTAATTTGAATAGTCGAGAAGATTTATTGAGTTGCTTGGAGAATCTATACACATCTCCCGTAGGTTGGGTTGAGCTGGCGAAACCCAACATACACAGGACTTATGAAAAATATCTAGTTATAGACGATTTGTAGGGGCGAATCGCGATTCGCCCCTACTAGATATGGCGGTTATGGGTAAGTCCTGATACAGCAATATAGCAGTTTCTGCGGGTTATGAGGTACACAAATATAGACTACAAAACTTCTTCCTTTTTCCTTCTTCCTTTAAACCCATACTCTATATTAATGAAAACTGCTATAAGCTAGACGCGCTACTACCTCTTCATATAACTCCCTTTTTTTCCTGACTCGTGACTCCTATCTTTACCAGTGGTTTGTTTTAACTTTAATGCTTAAAGCTGCGCCGAGGGTGCCAAGAGCAAGGAGACTGAGGATCGAAGTGGGTTCAGGTACAGGTGCAGCTTGACAATCATCACAAAGTGCATTATAAGTCAGGGATTCAAAATTATTGCTCAAGTTAGTTTGCAGATAAGGAAACAGTTGGGTCATTACCACTCCAATCAACTCTTCCTCTGGATCAGCAAAATAATGGGTATTGTAGAGACCTGCCCATTTGAAGGCACCAATTGAGGCTAATGTGTCGCTAGGAGCTACCTTAACAGCCATGCCATTAGTGAAACGATAGCCAGCCATACCGAAGAATTCCTGATAAAATGGGCTAACTTCTAAATCTTCGGGTTGGACTGAAAGAAAGTTCTCAACCGTTTCTGCTTCAGCAATTTGAACTACTGTTTGACCATCTTTACTTGTTAACTGACCTTGATTCAGGAGCATTTGCAGAAAACGAGAATAGTCATCAACAGTAGAAGTCAAACCCGCACCTCCAGAGAAATAGGTATCTCCAGTAATGTAAGGATAACCTCGATCCACATCTAACCCAAAAAGGTCTTCAGTTTCCTCACTGATAGGTCTCAAACCATCATTCTCAGGAGTATAAGAAGTCGTAAGACGGTCTAATTTTTCATCAGGAACGAAAAAAGAAGTATCCTCCATTTCTAGTGGATCAAAAATTCTAGCTTCAAAAAACTCAGCTAGTGTCTGTTCTGATGCGACTTCTATTAGATAGCCTAATAAATCCGAATTTAGAGCATAATTCCAGCCACTTCCTGGCTCAAATGCCAAGGGAATATCTGCCAGTTTATCCATTGCCTCACCAATTGTTCCAGGAGTAGTGGAGTAGCCATCGGTAATTCCTGCCTCTTGCAACAGTGGACGAATGTAGAGATTGTTATTGATATTATAGTCGATTCCAGAAGTGTGGTTGAGCAACTGCCTAATGGTAATTTGGTTCTCGGCAGGAACTGTAGTGAAATCATTTGGATCTTCAGATGTTCCAGGAATCAATACTTCCATATCAGCATAAGCAGGAATGTATTGAGAAACTGGGGCATCCAAATCAATCAAACCATCTTGTGCCAAAAGATGAACTCCAAAACCAGTCATAATCTTGGTATTGGAAGCAATCCGAAAAATATCGTCAATCTCCATCAAGTCTTGGGTTTCTAAGTCTCTGAAACCTACTGCCTCATGATAACCCACTTGACCATTTCTGATTACTATAGCTACGCCACCAGCAATTTGCTCGGTGTCTACGAGCAGTTCTAGTTCTTCTGTAATTGCTTCTAGTTTAGGCGAAGAAAGTCCGATTTCTTCTGGACTAATGGCTACAGGCAAAGCTTTGGCAACAGGAGCTAAACCAAGATAAACTAACCCCAGGATTATTGTTGTTAGTAAATACTGTTGATTTAATTTCATAAAATTTTCTAATACACTAGCTTTAGTAATAGGACATGGTGAAATTATTTCAGTGATATAGTATCATCTTTATTGTAGTGTCAATAGTAAGAAAAAAAAATTATTCACCACCTTAAGTTAGTATTTATATAACCAGTTAATTTCAATATATATCTCCGATAATTTACTTATAAACTATTAGATATACAATAGATTAGTTTTTGAAATGAAGATAATAACCGCCAACATCAAATAGCTTTTATTAGGATAGTTTTTAATTTTCCAAATAACAGGCGATTGCTTGATGGAAGGTTCTAATAATTGTGATAATTATTTTGATAGATAAGGATTTTTTTTTATTCCTATAAATCAAGAGACTGACACAGAATTACTACTCCCTATTCCCTATTCCCTATTCCCTAAATTTACTACACTTATTTAATTTTCTGCTCAGTAATTAAGGTTAAACTTACCCATTCTCCTTTGTCATTATAACTACGAATAAGTCGTTGACGAAGCTGAGGTTTAACTAACCAACCAGCCTCAAAAAATAAAGATTTTCTCAACTCAACTTTCACAGGTAAAGTAGCAGATGCACCATCAGGAAGTAGAACAACTTTTACAGGTTGAGAACTTTGGTCAAAGTGTAAAATTGAACCTTCAATTCTAGCGCTAGAAGTAACAGTTTTTGGATTTTTACCAAAAGTAATTTCATAAACTAATCGACCCGCATTATCAATATTTAATTCCATTTCTGTCGGATAATTATCAGGTGGTCGGAAATCGGGATACATAGTAATAGCTTCTCCCCGCCATTTTCCTAATAAAGCATCAATTGTCAGTGGAGGATTTTCTACTGCATCTGTGCCAGCTCGTTTTTCTCGGATTAAAGTTAATGTACTAAGATTGCCATCTTGATTAAATAATTCAACTAAACGAAGACGACGATTTTTATTAACAAAACCAAACTCAGCCCCATTCAATGAAAATGGTGCTATTTGAATTTTTCCCTGAGAAAAAGCACCATCTTCAAAAAACATAATATCTCTGCCAAGAGTTTGAAATTCTCTGACTAATTCATTAACTTTTGGTTCAGAATTATCGCCAGAATTAGGAAAGCGACGAAGAGTAAGACGCACTGTTTTATTTAGATCATCTAAGCTTTCTAAATAGAGAATACTAGGGGTATCTTCAACTATTTCTCCTTGGGCAGAAATTTTAGTAAATGAACCATGCCACTCACCAAGATTTTTGATAAAGTTTTCCCATTGTGTTTGCATAATTTTCCCACAGATTTTAACACAATTTATTCACTTAAAATAATTTTGGAAATTAGTCATTACTGAAAATAACTAATTTCCAAATATTAACTAGCTATCAGCTTTTCGGTCCGGAATTTTCCACTGAGAAGCTGACAACAAAGTTCCTCTGCTAGAGGCTTGCTGAAGTGCTGTTTGCAGAGGATTCCGTCAGGAAGTGCTACTTCAATAACTAATCACTAAATGTAGAAACATTTCTGGCATCAAAACTAATGGAACCTGGTCCAAAAGCAGTTACCATTAATAAGCCTCCCATTAGTCCGAGATTTTTCATAAAGGCAATTTCTTGACTAGGGTCGGTAAAAACATTATGAAAAATTAGGGTAGCTGGAATTAAAAATCCCACTAATAAAAGTGCCCCGTAACGACCTTTATAACCAACTAAAACAGATATTCCACCTACTAGTAAAACGATGATTGTAGGAATTAATAACCAACCAGGAACTCCAGAAGATTCCATATATTGTTGAGTTCCTGTTCCACCAAAAATTTTACCAATTCCAGACTTGATAAAAACAGTAGAGAGGAAAATTCGTCCTATTAATGATGCCCAGATTTGTAGATTGTTCATATTATTTTCAGAAAGAATCAGGTCAAAAAAATCTAGTGGTCAAACAAAGAATACTGTTGCAAAAAATCTTGTGTAATAGGTGGTAATTAGCCTAGAGTTTTTGCTCGTAGCATTAGCCATTGATTTGAGTTACTACCTAAAATTTCAGATTAGAGGAATTGGGGAGATAGACACTTTTTTCGTTTCTACCTTCATAGCTCTATATTCCAATTTTTTATTGGTCAAGCTTATATCATTTTAGTTTAGAGCTGCTACATTGATTTAGTTTTTTTGAAAAAAATATTGTTTTGTTAAAACAGCTACTGGATTATCAAGTTGATTTTAAAATAAAATTAAGTATGGTCAACACATCTTGTTATTCACTTATCCTTGAAAGTGATTGGACAAAATTTTGTGTTTACTAAACTACAACGACTCAAAAAGTTTATCTTTTTTTAATTTTTAGTATGATGAATAAAATTTCTGTCTTGATCTCTATCGCTTCAGTTCTGTTTACTGCTAATCAAGTTTTAGCAGGAGAACATGGTGCCCACTGTCTAAATATTATTAGTGGTGAAATGAAAAACTGTCGCATTATAGTATCTCCTCGAAATAATAGCCTAGAAATTACTTTTAAATCTGACAAACATCAAGAAGCAAATATGACTTTTCGAGGTAATCAAATCACAGAAGTTTCTACAGGTGAATATGCAAAAAAGCGGGGGAAAGAAACTATTGGTGCAAGTCTAATTTTAGGTCCTTTGGGAGCTTTGGTTGGTGCATTTCATAAGGAAGATAGGACTCAATTTGCCATCGAATATGTGGATGCTCAAAATCAGAAAAATGTCACTATGATTGATATTCCCACAAAACATAGCGAGCGTCTCAGACAAGATTTAGAACTTTTGACAGGCTTAGAGATTATTGGTTCAGAACCAGCTAGAAAAAGTGAATAAATTAATAGCGATCGCTCACTAAATAAGTATTATTTTTTTAGTATCTATTTGAAGTAGTATAGAATAATTATGAACAAACAATTAATTGCTTTTGTTTCTGCTATTTCCTTAGTTATACCCGCTAATATTGCCTTGGCAAGAACTCACGGCGCTCACTGTTTGAATAACAATAATGGGGAGCTGAACCAATGCAAAGTAAATGTAGATATTTCTGGTAAACGTCTAGATATAACATTTGATAAAGAAGAATATCAAGATGCTAACTTTACTTTGAGAAGAGACCAAATTACAGAACTTTCTACGGGAGATTATGCAAAAACCCAAGTTAGAAAAAGTGTGGCTTCAGGTATTCTTTCCCCAGTAAGTGGCATAATTAATGCTATTGATAAACAAGCTAGGATTCAAATAGCAATTGTTTATTTAGATGAACAAAATAATGAAAATGTTACCTTGGTTGATATTCCGAGTCGATATGCTTTGTTGTTGAGACAGGAACTAGAAACAATGACTGGATTAAAAATTAAAAGTTAAGTAAAAAAATAACTCCTATTAACAAGCTATCAGCTATTAGCTAAAATCGGCTGATTTAAGTCCTTCACCCTTATTTGAAAAAGCCTGTACTGTTGGTTTTCTGAGGGGTTGTAGACCCTGACTGGCTTCTCTTCAGCCCCCATCATACGCCTTGATAGCTGATGGCTGACTGCTAACCGCTAACTGATATTTCAATCATATAGAACCCATTTGGTATCTTTGTAAATGTTAATTTTTTTAGTTAAGAAATAGGAGTCAGCAGATTAGAGGTAAGAGGGAAAATTTGGGTATAAGTAAGAAACAAAAAAAATCCACAAACAAGTAATTTTTTTTATCAAAATTGATGCTTAAAAGACTTAACTATGGTAATTATTCAAATGGGTTCTATAACCATAGACTAGCAGAGGAAAATTGAATCATAATTTTTTTATTTGTTGTGTTCAACTTGCCCTTACAAATCAAAAAATAGATAAAAATCCTGAAACTCTTACCGAAATAATTAATAATTAAACAATTAAACAATTAAATAATTAGATAATTCAGGTTTAAAGCCTCCCCTTTCAAGGGGAAAAAAATAAATATTTTCCTTATTGGTCAATCCTCTCCCTTTGAGCAGGGCTATTTCATTCTAGAATAAAGTGACAATTTTACTAGCTTTTAGATATTGGTTGCTCTAAACTTCAATCCTTGAAAAGGCATATTTTCGTGGTTTGCACAAAAAGT
>JAAUYJ010152383.1_pt1 | contig 12843 bp, 10 predicted proteins | sample 7278031 | NCBI WGS metagenome assembly JAAUYJ01 (sample SAMN14350222, study PRJNA611818) | marine sediment metagenome | isolation source: surface marine sediment (1.8m) | place: French Polynesia: Moorea | collected 2018-08 | reverse complement strand
CTACTGTTGGCTTTTGAGTCACAGAAGATAAATAAGTTATAACCACTTTCATAGCGTTCAATTATCTCATCGATGGTTTCATCGTATTTGCCCGTATTGAAAAGAACTAATCCTTTGTTGGGTTTATACTCATTCTCAACGATAAACGTATCTCCTTCTGAACAAAGCTCATCGATATAATTAATTTCTACGTCGGTTAAATCAGCATCACAGCTAAGAATTAACCCCCCTCCTTCAATCACTTCGGGTAACTTTTCTTGTAGGACTCTCAGGACAAAAGGACGTTTATCTTCTAAGGTAGAAGACATAATTAAATGCTTTAATCCTTGTCTAATTTCATCGAAGATAATTAAAGCCCCTGACCAATCTTTGTTATAAAGTTTACCCAAGGAATCAAAACAGAGAGCTAGGGATTCGTAATACTTAATATGAGTGTCTCCATATTCGTCAATCCACTTAATACGCCACCTGACCGCTTGTTCTTTCCCTAAGAGAATCCGAGGCACGATGGAAATCACTAATTTATTTTTCTGTCTCCATTCTTTGACTAATGGCTCAATAATTCCTGATGATTTTCTGGTGTCTTTAGCTGATTTAATGTGTAATTTCCCCGTCCGAGGAAGGACATTACTTAACCCTTTTAAAGTGGGTTGGTTAACGGTTAAGTTAATCTCTCTAGTAATCGTATTTAATTGTTGTTGAATGGGGTCAATTAGTTCGGCTACCTTAATCCGTTGTTTTAAGTAATCTCCCCCCTTATTCTTAATAACATCATCAACCCCTTTCCCGTCTTCGATATTCCAAAGGACTTTGTAAGGAGTCCCACCGGCTTTAGAGATAGCTAAAGCGAGTCTCAGAACCGCTTTAGCGACGATACGGCGTGTTTTGTTTTTCAAATCTTGGTCAAAGCCAATATCGACGCGCCGGCCTTCGACATAAGGACGTAAAGATTCTTTAATTTCTCCGGTTTTGGGATCTACACCACACTGACATCCGTACAGGGCGATAGCAACTATGCCCTCAGACAACGCTGAAAGGCTCTTCTTGCCCCCTTCGGTTAACAATAGGGGAATTACCTTATTTTCTTTAAACCACTCCCAGAAGGAGATATTTTCGGGGGGTATGGGTAAATCGTATTTCTTGGCGATCTCCTCGACGGTTTCTCTAGGGACGGGGGGAAGGTAAGGAACGTCCCCTATGCCTTTTGGTGCGTAATATTGTCCCGTTCTTTTAGAAGGTGGGGGAGAGTGGGGAGACAAGTCCGCTTTATTTTGGACTTGTCTGACTTTTTTACAGTGTCTCCTTCTCCTTTTGCCCCTTTTCTCCTTCTTACGGGATTTCTTTAAGTCTCCATAGATTTTACATTGCCAAGGTTCCCCTGTTTCCTGCATAAAGGTGGCACCGAGGAGATCCGGGGACGCTTGATGACCAAAGCGAGTGTAAGGCCAGCCCAAGACATCGTAAAGGGGCGTTCCCTCCACTTCATGGGTGACGTAGTTGATCTCAATGTCTGGTAAGAACGTCACCGCCATCTCGAAGATGTAGGGAGCGATTTTCGACTCTTCTAAAAATTCCTGCTTAATTTTTGTGGCATCCATTCACCCAATCCTCTTGTGGTGCTACACAAGGGGGTTCTCTGAGTTTCATTACCTAGTTGAATGATCTAAATCCACAAAAAAAACGGTAAACTTCAAAATAGTAAGTTTTATTGGTAAGGGTTGTCCCCTAATTGGTGAAGTTATTTTGTTTTTGCTGTCAGGTTTTTCAGACCGGATTCAAATTAGTAATTTAAAACTTCATTAAAGGCAACCCCCCTTTTTTTTGGTCAGTAATATATAAAAGGAATTTTAATTCTTTGCAGAGATATACACAACTAAATTGATAAGAAACGTTTATGAATTAGAAGCTTAACCGCAGATAAACCCAAATATCTAGATGAATTAGTCAATTTTAGAAATAATATCTACTCTTAACGTCTAATCGTCTATTGATTCAGAGATACTCAAAGGAGCTTCAGAATGAGTATCGAGGTCAAGATATTTATTTTTCTTGTCTATCAAGATTTCATGACATTGATTATCCCCCGGTAGGGGGATATCCGGACTCAACATCGAGAGAGAGGCGATCGCACCACGGACTTGATCCGGTTGAACCTCTAAATATTTTTGAAGTTGTCCTAAATTTCTATGACCACTCACCTCCTGGATCACCCTCAACGGAATTCCCCCATTACTCATTTGGGTTAAGGCTGTCCTTCGGAAGCTGTGAGTGGAGGCCCCAACAATTCCCACGCTTATACACGCTTTCCTAAAGATTCTAGACGCGCTATCCGGTTGTATATGCCCTTCTAACCTGCCAGGGAATAAATATTTCTCTTGGCGATCTATCCCGTAGTTGGTTAACAGTACCCTTAAATCCTCAAACACTGGGATGGTTCTAGTGGCTAATTTCCCCTTAGTGTTCTGCTTACGGAATATGATCTCATCCATGACACGCCCACGACGATCATAGACATCTGTTGTTCTTAAGGTACAAGCTTCATTAATTCGACAGGCCGTAAACAACATCACCCCAAACAGCACCCGATCTCGTTCAAGCTTCAACCCGTCAGAAAATAATATCTGGATCTCTTCTATGGTTAAAATCTTGGCTCGGCCATGTCCGTTAACTTTCATGGGGGGTGAGTTAAGTTATAAGCTCTAAAGCTTGATTATATCTGCTTTGTGTTCTACATCAGAAAAATGACAATTACTTAAGTAGGTTACTTGATATTATACTTTAACCTTTGACTAAGTAGTGGACTAGCAACTTAAAGTAATTGACCATATTTGATTAAGAGCATCCGTTATCAATCTGTCTCAGAAGGCATCTTAGCAAAATGATCTTGCAGCAACCCATGAATAAATCTGTATCGCCCCCCTAGTCTTTGTAAGAATCCCTGTTCGGTCGAATAATTGAGAAGCAGAAAATTACTTAGCAATGTTAATGATTGCTTCAATTATCTTATGGTTATAAGTAATATCAAATTTTAGAATAGATTTTAATCGATGAAGATTGATTAATTGAGTGTTTGAGTAATTAGTTGGTTGGCGGTCGCTTTTCATAGTTCCTTGCATTGACTTTGCAGACACGCCCTAACCTTATTATAGCTTAATTTTGCCCATATTTTAGATGCGTTTGCCCTGGGTATAAAAACATGAGAAACTTCTCATCTATTTTTCATGACGGTTCATTTACATTTCATTGGTAGTTCATAAAGAAATGTTTTGTTATTGGGTAAGCAAAAACTTGAGACTGTTTATAACAAGTTTAGAGGTCACCCGTATGAATCTTTCTCCTTTTAATTCTGAACGCCTTAACCAGATCAAAGCTGCTTATAGTACCCGTCGTGTAGATTTGAGTAAAATTGCTACGATATTAAACGGCAATGAGCAGCCTCAAGTTGGGGATTTAGTTTTAGCGAAAATCGATAAAATTGGTCAACATACTCGTATTGAGTTAGTTACAGGAAGAAAAGCGCAATTATTCCCAGGGGATGAAATTATTGTTAGTTATGGTAACCGTTATGCTCCGGATCAATTTGAAGCTATGATACCCGAAGATTTATCCCCTTGCCATTTAGTAGCAGCGGGCGGTTTAGCCTCAAAAATGTTGTCAAAACATACTAAAATTTCTTCGGCGACTACTATTACACCTTTAGGGTTACTTGGGGATAGTGAGGGAAAACGAATTAATCTCAAAGATTGGACTTTACCTGTTACCAGTTATATTAGTCAACTTCCCCCAACTATAGCAGTGGTCGGTACTTCCATGAATTCTGGTAAAACCACTACCGTTGCTAACTTAATTAAAGGTTTACATCTATCTGGGCTAAAAGTTGGGGCTGCAAAAATTACAGGAACCGGCGCAGGGGGTGATATTTGGTTAATGAAAGATGCAGGGGCAAATTTTGCTCTTGATTTTACGGATATGGGATTTCCTTCTACCTATAAACTCTCTTCTGAGAAGGTAGAAAGAATTTTTCTCACCTTAACCCATTATTTGGCAGCCCAAGAAATGGATGTCATCATTTTAGAAATTGCCGATGGTTTGTATCAAGAGGAAACCGCAACATTAGTGTCTTCTTCTATATTTCGTCAGGGAGTTCAAGGGATTCTCTTTGCTGCTAATAGCGCGTTAGAGGTAACTACTGGACAACAATGGTTACAACAATACCACCTACCTTTATTGGGAGTTAGTGGAACCATTACCATGTCTCCTTTAGCCATGAAAGAAGCAGTTACAGCTACAGGATTGCCCATTTTTACCCGTCAGCAACTGCAAAAAGCAGCCATAGAACTGATTTCACATCCACAGAAAATCAATTACCCGTTTACCACAACTTTAGGAGATAACAAGACATTTCAAATGTGTTAATTATTCTCTTAATTGTCTTATTGTGAACTGAAGTGATGAACAAAACAAAGACCCCTCCAGCTATCTATGGTCATCGAAAATGGCTATTAATTAGATTGATTATCAATGGGTTTGCCCAAACCTTAGCTACCCTAGCTAACGCAGCGATGGTAGAAATGACCTTTGATCGCCTGATTGTTGATAATCAATCTCATAGCTTCGGACTATTTATCTTACCCATTATCCTTGCATTCTTGGCCGCTATTGGGGCGATCGCATGGTTACGCATGACAGAACGTATCGATGCGGAGTCTCTTGGGCAAGATTATGCGGACGAAATTCGTCTCACGTTGTATCGTCAGTTAAGTCGTCTTAACCCCAGAACCTTACAAAACCGCAGTCAAGGGGCTGTTTCCCTCCGTTTTGTTGGGGATTTAAACGCTTTGCGACAATGGGTTAGCTTAGGGTTAGCCCGTTTAACGGTTACGACTACTATTACCCTAGGGGTGATGTTGGTGTTAACTTTCATTAGTTGGCCGTTAGGGTTAAGTGTGAGTGGGGTTTTAACTATCGGACTCTATATATCTCTTAACTGTGGACAACAACTACAAATGAGGGCAAAAGAAGCCCGTCGTTATCTGAGTCGATTGGCTGGTAATATTAATGAAAAAGTGGCAGCGATCGCCGTTGTACAGGTTTTTGGTCAATCTCACCGTGAAGAAAAGCGGATTGCCCGTCAAAGTCTTCAACTCAAAGATGCTAGAATCGAACGGGCTAAAGTGGCCGGACAGTTACAAGGGGTGATGGAAGGAACTGCTTCTTTAGCGTCTGCTATGGCTTTATTTGTGGGGGCAATGGAAGTATCTGCCGGTCGAACCACACCAGGAACGGTGGTTGCTGCTATGAGTCTTGTGGGGTTATTAGTTCCCCGTTTACGAGAGTTGGGACGAGTGCAGGAATATTGGCATAATTTTCGAGTATCTTACGATAAAATTGAGGAATTTCTAGAGATTCCTAGCTTAATTACCGAAAAACCCCATGCCCCTGATTTAACCGTTAGAAAAGGACATCTGGCCTTTGAATCCGTGAGGTTAAATGATGTATTATTTGATATTACCGTTGAGGCGAAACCAGGACAAGTGGTGGCTTTAGTAGGTCCCAATGGGGCCGGAAAATCCACTCTTTTAGGGTTGGCTGCTCGTTTATTCGATCCAGATGGGGGTACTATTTGTTTAGATGGGCAGAATCTGGCTAATTATAGTTTATCTTCTGTTCGTCAGGCGATCGCTATGGCTGGCCCAGATTTACCCCTACTTAGAGGCAGTATTAAACAAAATTTACTGTATCGTTGTCCGAATGCGTCTCACGAGGAAATTCGCAGGGTGTGGCAACTTTGTGGTATTGATGAATTATTGGCTGAGTTACCCCAAGGAGAGGACACGAAAATATCAGAAGGGGGTAAGGGTTTATCTTCTGGACAACGACAACGAATCGCTTTAGCTAGGGCAATATTGGGTAATCCAGCAGTTTTATTATTAGATGAAATTGATGCTAATTTAGATATAAAATCTTCTGCTATTGTTGATCGGGTAGTTCATAATTATCCTGGAACTGTTTTATTAATTACCCATCGTCCTGAACGGTTAGCTAATGTTGATATTATTTGGTACTTGGAAAATGGACGGTTATTAGAAGCAGGAGAGGCTAAAAAAATGTTACAAAATTATTCAGTTACTCGTTTATTTAATTCTCAACTAAATTTATTAGAGAGTTAAGTTGTCATTGCGAGGGGTAAGCTATAAAGTGATTTAACCCTACACCCCACACCCCATACTAGATATCTCTAGCTATTTTTGAGAACTGGTATTATTATTCAAAATTAAATTCATCGCAGCTTTAGACATTTCTAAATTACTGTGCCCTACCCCTTCAACTTCGATTAATTGCCATTTAAAATCAATATTTTCTTCCATAGCAATTTTTTTTGCTGTTTGATAAAAAAACTGTCCCCTGGCTAATCGATGTTTTCCTTGTTCATTTGCTTGAGGGGTTTGACGGAGATGTTTATCATTTTCATCTGTGTCTTGTGTTCCTAATAGAATCACTAATTTTTTAGTTAATATCTGTTTAAATCTATTTTTTTCTACCCCTGAATTACCTAATCCATAGGGAAAAGATATGTCTAAATTGAGCATTGTGTACCATCCAGCATTAGCTGCGATCGCTGTTTTGAATCTTGCTTTTGGATTAAACATAACCAAACGATGAACAAATTGCGCCCCGGCTGAATGACCATAAATTATATAGTTTTCTGTTTCTATATTTTTAGAAATTTTAACAGCATCAAAAATTCTTTCAATGGTTGTAAATGTCCATTGGTTAGGATCAATGGGTTTTCCTGAACGTTGAAACATATTACCCTGTTGATAATGACGACTTTTGGGATAATATGGTTTAGAAAATTCAGGAACTAATAAAATAAAATTATTTTGTTTTGCATAATTAGCCCAAATATTTCTATATTCTCTCCCATTTCTTTCTACACCATGTAAAACAAAAATGATAGGAGTCAAGTTTGTAAGGGTTGCAGGAAAATAAGACCAAACGGTAATCGGTTTTTCTGGATTTCCATGATAATCAGTAAAGATAAACTTACCTTTTTCTGGTGTTAATTTAGTTACACTAATAGATTGATTTTGCAACATTTTATGGAATTCTTAAAAAAGGATAGATTAATATAAAGATAGAGATAAATTGACATTTTCTACTAAATCTTGAAAGCGAAAAGGTTTACTAATATATTTTTTAATATTATATATTTTTCCTTTATTTATAACTTCTATTCGATCTAAAGCAGTCATGATCATAACAGGAATTTGATTTCCGTCATTTCTTAAATGTTGTAAAAAAGTCCAACCATCCATAATAGGAAGTCCTAAATCAAGAAGAACTAGATCAAATTGTTTTTTTTGGGTTAAGCACAAAGCATCTTGTCCATTGGTAGCAATTAATGTTGTAAAACCTTGCTTTTTCAATCCTTTTTCTATAAATTGTGCTAACCGAGGTTCATCTTCAACAATTAAAATATAACTCATTGATTAATAAACTTTAAATATAAATTATTCACTATCCTTATTTTAACCTATCTTGGATGAAATCGAGTTTTTAAATACTTTTATTATTCTTATAATATCAAATTTTGAGTTTTGTAGGGTGGGCAAATTTTTCTACTTTATGGGTAGTCCAGATAAATCTCTGAATTTGCCCACTTTACCGTCTTAAGATTTTATTTATCAACAATCTCTAAATTGAAATAACTATAATTTATCCTATCCATTGATAACCAATACCTCTAACAGTAGCAATAGTGTTTTTTCCTACTTTTTTACGTAAATAACCAATATAAACATCAACAATATTAGAACCTGGATCATAACTATAACCCCACACATGATCGAGTAATTGTTGTCGTGTCATTACCTGTCCTTTATGGGAAATTAAAATTTCTAATAGGTTAAACTCTGTGTTCGATACTTCAACTAATTGATTATCAAGATAAACCTGACGACTGCGTAAATTAAGCACAATTTTCCCTGATTTTAACTCAGTTTGCATGAGGATAAAGTTATCAACTCGATTCTTGAGACGCAAACGAATTCTAGCTAATAATTCTTCAAACCGAAAAGGTTTTGTCACATAATCATCAGCACCTCCTTCTAACCCTGCTACTTTATCCTTTATGTCATCTCTTGCTGTCAAAATAATAATAGATAATGTTAATCCTTGACCTCGTAATTCTTCTAATAGCGTAAATCCATCTTTTAAAGGTAGTCCTAAATCTAATAACATTAAATCAAATTCCTGACTAAAAGCCATATCTGAAGCAAGTTTTGCATCAGTAGCAACCTCAACGATAAATCCATTTGCTTCTAAACCTTTCTTCAGAAAAGCAGCAATTTTGGGTTCATCTTCGGCAATTAAAATACGATTCATAATTATGGATATATAGTTATTAGTAATTAGGACAATTTTAACCCGTATCATCAATTGGTAAATAGATGGTAAAAGTAGAACCTTTACCCACTTCACTAATACATTCTATCGAACCATTGTGCGCTTCTAAAATCGCTTTGACAATGGATAACCCTAACCCAGAACCTTCTACATTATGAATAGATTTTCCTTTATAAAATCGTTCAAAAATGTGTTCTTTTTCTTCTGGTTCAATTCCTTTTCCAGTATCGTGAACCCAAAGTTTAAGGTAATTTTTGTTCTGGTTGGAACCAATAATAATTAGTGAATTTTCTGTTGTATTTTGTACAGCATTTCTAACTAAATTCATCAATGCTTGAATAAGACGTTGACGATCGCCGATAATATTGATTGTTGCTTTATTATCTAGTAACCACTGGCGAGAGCCTAAACCTATCGCTTTTTTATAAATATCTTCTACTAAACAAGAAACATTGATAACTTCTTTATGAAGAAAATCAGGTCTTTCATACTTAGCTAAAAGCATCAAATCATTAACTAAACGATTCATTCGATCTATTTCATCTAATACCAATGTGATCGTTTCTTTTTGTTCTTGAGGATCATCTCCCATTAACTCAAGATGTCCTTGAATAATAGTAATGGGCGTTCTTAATTCGTGTCCAGCATCATTGAGAAAATTTCGTTGACTTTCAAAAGCAAACTCAAGACGATTCATCATTTTATTAAAGGTATTTGTAAGATCATAAATTTCTCCATATCCTTTAACATCAATTCGTCTTTTAAGATCAAATTCATCAATTCTATTAGCAGTTTTAGCCAGCGATCGCAAAGGACGTAATATTTTATCGGATGCTAACCAAGCAAAAATAAAGGCTATAATTAACCCACTGAATAAAACAAATATAAACGTAATGAGAAGTTCAAAAGCTTCTGCTCTTTCTCCAGTTTTGATGTGAATTGCAACAAAAAATCCTTTTATTTCCTCATTAATTACAATAGGTTTAATCGTATATTTAAGCTCATCATACTCTCCTATATATTTTTTATCTTTGATAATATTTTTTTGATCAAAATTAAGTAAATTTGTCATTAATTCTGATTCATTTCCAAGAGTTTTAGGCAAAGTTTTAGGAACAGATCGGTAAATTTTTTTATCAACGATAGTAATTAAAAAATTATCATCTTCAGGGATTACCTCATCTAAAAACCCATCTAATTTTTCTTTGACCTGCTCTGAATTAAGATTTCCTTTGAATTCATTTAAGTGGGTGTATTGAAATTCCTCAAAAGATTCAACTTCTTCTTTTAAATTTTCCTTTACTCTATTATCAACTTGAGAAAAAATTATTATGTACAAAATAGGAAGAGAAAAGCCAGTAAATATTAACATTAAGCTAACGTACCACAATAAAATTTGAGAACGAGCTTGCCAAAATAAACCTCGCTTTCTTGTCAATTTCTTTTTTGACTTAAGTGAGTTGATTAAAAAATTATCTAGCATTGACGAATAAACTCTATAATCAATAAAAGACGGGGATTTCTAGCGATTTAATTATCCCCTTAAGTTAAGGGGATGTCAGTCGCTAAAAAAAGGTATTTTAATGTTGTTCAAGGTTCTTATTTTGTCCTAGAAGTAGAAATAAGTAGAAATAAGTAGAGGACGGAACCCAAAAGCCTCATTTTGTGTCCCAATGGGACACTACGACCTATCCGATAGAATATATTGATCACAATCAATACTTAAAAATAGGATTTATCGACACTTGATAATGAGGATAAAAGGGTGACTTGGTGTCCACCCTAAATATGGTTAGGGGTTAGCTGTAAAAAATACTCTCCAACCGGCCGTGACGATAGCACCCCCCAAAAGGACGATCAATGCCCAAACCTGATTCTTTTGGGTTCCCTCAACAGCTTCTAACCGTTTATTCACTCCTTTTAGTTCTGTTTCAACGGCTGTCAATTTAACCTCAATGGCTCCTATCTTTTCTGACTGCTTATCTAGTTTGTCCTCAATGCGTAATAGGATGTCTGCTGTGGAATAAGTAACGGTAGATGGTTCATTCATAAGTTAAACTCCTTATAGATACTTTTTGAGATGTCCCCTTGGTGGCCGCCAGGGGACTACTTTTATTTTATGCCCTATAGAGGCGATCCCATTCATCTTAGAAGTTAGTATTTTACTCTAGTCAGGCACTTAGTCACTTATCTTTTCTTATCGATTAATCAATTACTTTTTCCTAATAATCCATTACTTAGTCATTCATAATAGTCTAAGATTAAGTAAGTTATTTTAGTACAATACTAATTCTAATGGCAGTCCCAGAGAACTATAAAACCGTTACCTGTTATCTTCCCCCTGAGATAGCAGAACAATTAAAAGCTTATTGTTTTAAGCATGAGATCACCCGAAACAATAAACGGGGTGAGTTATCCCCATCTTGGGGGACTGGTATCGTTGAAACCTTAAAACTCTTCTTTAGCTCCGACACATTACCTAGTCCTTTACCTGATAATGTACTAGAGAAAAAGATGGTAGAGCAGCTAGTCAAGGATTCTCTCAATAGTCTTGTACCTGGTAATTTATCTGATACATTACCATCAGAAGAGAAGTTAAAGGAATTGATAGAAGAGTCTGTTACTAATCTTGTACCTAGCCTTTTATCTAGTCATGTACTAACAACGGACAGTCCTGTACTTAAAGAATTAAATTCTCGACTATCACAGCTAGAAGCAACTAGAAACGAACCATCGAGTAAAGATAATTATGAAGTTACTCCAAGTTCTACTGATGAAGTTGGGGAGATAACAGAGTCAATATCTGACAATGGGGAAACTCAACGATTCACTGATAAAGAAGTACAGGCAATTTTAAAGCAGAAATATAACATCAGAACCACTCCCCAAACACTCAGCAAGTGGAGACTCAGAGAAAGTAAGCCACGGGGACGCAATCAAATCGTCTTTGATCACTTCAACCCTGATGGAGATCGCTGGATTAGGCTTGAATAGAGCCTTTCAAGTCATCTCACTCTTAAAATTGGGCTAAACACTCACTGTATGTCCAGTTTTGATCCAAAACAAATGTTCGCTCCCGAAGAGAATTAGAACAAAAAAAAGACATTTTTGGGCTAAACACTCACTATATGTCCAGTTTTGATCCAAATTTTTAGTAACCCAAAATTAGCCCGATTATAAAGTAAACTTTAAGCCACATACCAGAAATCTAAAACCGCCTCTCTTAATTTCAAAACATCAAAATTTTGATCTGTTCAAGTCCGATGGGTATCACTGGCGACCGCTTCAATCATAATCCCACTTAGATCCACACCACCGTTCTTAGTTGTCGTTTCTCATGCACCGAGTAGATCCCAACGGATGCCCCATGCCCTCATGGTAGATCCTTATAGTGGTTTTTCCCTTCATGTCTCATAACAGGCCGCGCTTATGTCTCCCCTCTCTCTCCTCTTCATGGTGAGGGACACCTTAAATGGTAAAATATTAAGGAAATCTAAAAGGGCTTTCTCCTTTTAGACCAGCGATAGTGACCGTAACCAGTAACCAGTTTTTACTAACCTGGGTGGGCTTATTTTTTCACTGGTTCATTCAACCGCAAAAACCCCCCATTTTTAGGGTTATTTTTAAAACGTCACTGTTCGTTGTTAATCTGTTACTCACCGTCACTAAACGTCACTAAATGCTACTAAAAGTTACTAAGCGTCATTTGTTGATTTTTTCGCCAACAAAAAATTACTCGAAAATCGATAACAAACAGTAACGAGTAATAACGAGTAGTAACGTTTAATAACCCATCGACACCTTATAGTAACGTCTGAGTAACGCCCAAAATCAAGGTATTTTTTCCAGTTTTCCCCGACATTGGGGGCGACATACTCCCCTCTTAGCATACGCTAAGCCAGCGCACTCCATGTACTGACGTTTTGTCACTGCGTTCCAAAAGTCAGTACGGAGTAACTGTCTAGGGGGACTCCCCCTAGAACCCCCATCGGGCAGGTGGGAAAGGAAATTTGTTTTTTTTTTGATCTATTTTCGTGGATCTTCATCCCCACAAAACTCAAACTTAACCCACTCGTTGATCCACCCACAGCACGCCATAACGATAGGGGATGATCTCTATCCCAGTTTCGTCAGCGACGATCAACCCATGCCCTTCACTATCATCCGAACCGATCACCCATAAGGGACTCGGAAATACTTCACGGGAATCATAAATGATCTCCCCATACTTAAAGGAACACCACTGATCAAACCCTCGATTCATGGGTAGTTGGAAAACTTCACCCTCTGGTGTAAAAACTAAATCTCTTTTGGGCAGTTGATAAACCTTTTTATGATCCCCCTCATCCGGGACAGGACTCCTATTTTGTATACACTCTTGAGTGAGTCCTGTCCCCGACTCTATTACTGAAGGGGTGGGCTTTTCAGCTAATT
>JAAUYJ010188798.1_pt1 | contig 12846 bp, 14 predicted proteins | sample 7278031 | NCBI WGS metagenome assembly JAAUYJ01 (sample SAMN14350222, study PRJNA611818) | marine sediment metagenome | isolation source: surface marine sediment (1.8m) | place: French Polynesia: Moorea | collected 2018-08 | reverse complement strand
TCGTACTTGAACAACTGGCTGTACTGGCGGACCAGTGCGTTGCGGGGCTCGATCAGGATCTTCACCAGAGCATCGACATCGAGCTGCTCCAGTGCGGCAATGACCGGGAAGCGGCCGATGAATTCCGGTATCAGGCCAAAGTGCTTGAGATCGTCCGGGTGTGTCTCGTGGAATATGTCATCACCCGGCGCCTCCTGTTCTTCAGGCAGTTGCGCGTGAAATCCAATGCCGGTTTTCTCTGGCTGAAGACGTTTGTCGACCACGGTTTCGAGACCGGAAAAGGCACCACCAGCGATAAACAGGATATTGCGCGTGTCCAGTACCTGGCTTTCACTGTCTTTACGCCTGGCCTTGTCGTTCAGCCGTACGCTGGTGCCTTCGACCAGCTTCAGCAAGGCTTGCTGCACACCTTCGCCTGACACATCACGCACACCGTGCGCCGATTCGGCACTGCGCGCCAGCTTGTCGATCTCATCGATGTAGACGATACCCCACTCAGCAAGTCCGATACTGCCCTCGGCAGCATCGAGCAGCCTGTGCAGAATCGATTCAACGTCTTCACCGACGTAACCCGCCTGGGTCAGCGTCGTTGCATCCGCGATGACAAACGGTACACCGACGATTCGAGCCAGTGTCCGCGCGAGCAGCGTTTTACCCGTCCCTGAGGGACCCAGCAGCAAGATATTGGACTTGTCGATCTCGACCGCTTCACTATCCATAGCAATCGCATCCGTTTCGCTTTCTGCGGCCAATCGCTTGTAGTGGTTGTACACCGCAACTGAAAGGGTTTCCTTGGCTTTTTCCTGACCGATGACGTACTTGTCCAGATGCGCCTTGATCTCGACCGGAATCGGCGGTTTCTTCAGCGGTTTCGCGATTTCCCGCTTGCGTCCCCAGCTACTGACCACCTGGCTAGCCAGACGAGTACAACTTTCGCAGATATGGCCGTCGAGACCGACAATCAGCGGCGTTTCACTCGACTGCGCAGTACCGCAAAAGGAACACTTCATCGATTTTTCTTCAGTCACGTTTGCGCTTCCTGCAGTTTATCCAGCCATGCTTTCTGGCAAGCTCTGCGCTGACGTTGTTCGAGAATAGCGCGTATTTTTCGCTTTGCCCGTGACAGTGGCACTCTGACGGGCTTGTTGACCTTTTCGCAATAGAGAATATGCAGCCCGATTTCGGTTTCTATGATTTCGCTGATATCACCCTCCTGCATCGCGAACAGCGCGGTGTCCAGCTCCGGGTATAATTTACCTGCAGTCAGTTCACCCAGCTTGCCGCCTTCGAGCGCGGTCGGACATTCGGAATGCTTGCGGGCGAGGTCCTTGAAACGTCCCGGGTTCCTGCGCAGCTTTGCAACCAGTGGCTGTAATCGCTGCACGGCATTGTCATAGGTGTTCTCGGGGAAATCCTGGTTCAAGGTTACGAGGATATGGCGCGCTTTGCGCGTTTCCTGGCGCGTGAACCGGTCTGAATGCAACTGATAAAAAACCTGGATATCGAGATCACTGACGGCCGGAACCCTGGAAGACACCCGCGCCATCACAGCATTGAACATAAGTTCGCGTAGCAAAGCGGATCGGAGAATCCCCTCATCCAGGCCATTGTTACGCAGGTCCTGGATAAACGATGTACGGTTCTCGTAGCGCGATTCGATCTCGGCGACTGCGTTCGCAATACCCGAGTCCGGAACTGCGATACCGATCGCTTCGGGCGATGCCAGCACAAGGGACTCGAGCGCAAAGGTGCGGTTGGCCATGCGCTCAGCTTCGGCGTAGCGCTCTTCAGTCAGCTCAGGCACGCTGCACTGGTGCAGCTTCAGCGCAGCGCGCAACAGATGGTAAGCGTATTCGGGGCGCTTGTCCGCCCGCGCAGCCAAAGTCGGTACCATAGCCATCATGCGCCCGCCTCCTGCAGTGATTCGAGGATGGATTCCCCGACCTGTAGCGTGCGGCCAGGGAAGCGCACGTGGTACTGGAACTCCTCGCCCGGTTCACTGAGCACCTTGATGACTTCGCCGGCGTCGCCAGGCCGGGCAACCACCTCGTTATTCACCGTCAGGATCTTGCGGCTGGTGACCTTGTCCCGAAATTCGAACAGGCTTGGACTCCAGGGATCATCGACGCCGATGATTTCCTCTTCCCGGCAGCCGATCACACGATTGATTTCGATGAAGTGGACCGAGTAAATGATCTGATCCTGCAGAAACGTACCGACGTTTTGGACGTAACCAACGCTGCCGCGTTTGACCAGCAGTTCGCCGGTTTCCATGCCGGGATAGGTGCCGTCATTGCGCACATTGCGCGTCACCCTGACAGAACTGCCGTATTCGTATTTCGGGAGCATGATAATCGTTGTTTTTAAGCGTGATGCCGTTAAAGCTTCAGATCGGTCAACGGTATGAAATTTTCCTGTGGTCCGTGCATGTGGAACACGCGGAACACTTTCTCGGTCAACGCATCCGAGTTGACGAAGTCTTCATAAGCTTTGACCAGCAAGCGGCTATACACGTCGCGCAGCGCATCCTCGTCTTCGGGTAACGGTGCCTCGGCCGCGATGTAATCGTGGTAGCGCTGCAGGATGTGGAGGCGATTCACGTGCACCACGGCAGGGTCGTATTCGATTTCAAAATACTCCAGGAAGTCTTCCGCGCTGACCAGTTCGTCCAGATCGTCTATCAGTTCACTTGTGCTCATGTGAGTTTCCTCTTTGATTGTCAACGTCGAAACAGGCTTTCGACATTGTTATGCTCTTCAACTTTCATATTGACCTGCTCCTTCTGCGCCATGCGCAGCAAGAACGCAGCGCCGAACTGGTCGGATGGATCAAGCTCTACGATTTTGCTGAGTCTCGGTAACGCTTGTTCGATCAAACCCAGTCTCATCATCAGGTACGCCGAACCTTTCAAAGCCAGCATGTAGAACCGGATCAAGCCCATCGACACAAAAACACCCTGGCCCAGGTGCTGCTCGCTGATACCCGCCCAGCCCAACGTCAGCCCCATCATCCTGGCCGACACGGACATAGCCTGCTCGGCGATCTCGAGCGCTTCCTCGTAGCGGTGCTGGTAGTAATAAAACCGGTATAACGCAACGAGCACGATCAGACTTTCAGGCTTCTGCGCATGCAGCCTGTCCAGCAAGCGCTCCGCGCCCGGTTCCGGGTACAGTTCGGACGCCTGACGCAGCATAGACTCCTGCTCGGTCGTCAGTGGCTCATCGAAATACAGCGAATGATCGTCAAAATCCAGAAAGTCCATCAGGTGTTCATCTCCGATTGCCGCTGTTTGGCTGCATGTACGCGATCATGGTTCTCGCAGACATCCCTGGCACCGCAGTCAAAGCACTCGTCCTCTATTGCCTGTCCGCCCGGCAGGCAGCCGCCGGTGCCAACTGCTTCTTCGAGTAGGCGGATCCTGTCCAGCAGGCAGGTGATTGCACCCGCTACCGGATCAGGAATCAGGTGATGGTTCAGATCGACGCCGTATGGATTGAGCTCACCGCTCTCCTCGACCTGCACCACCTTGCCGGGAATGCCGACCACGGTCCGGTGTTGCGGTACGCTCTTGATCACAACCGAATTGGCGCCGACTTTGACACCTGTTCCGAGTGTGATCGGACCAAGTATCTTGGCGCCGGCACCGACGATCACACTGTGCTCAAGCGTCGGGTGGCGCTTGCCCTGATTCCAGGTGGTTCCGCCGAGTGTCACACCGTGATACAGCGTCACGTCATCACCAATTTCCGCGGTTTCGCCGATCACCACACCGGTGCCGTGGTCGATGAAGAAACGACGACCGATGGTTGCGCCGGGATGGATGTCGATACTGGTCCAGATGCGTGACAGGTAGGCAATCAATCGTGCGCTGTAGAGCCAGCCGCGTTGCCACAAGCCGTGAGCGATACGGTGCATGATCAGGGCGTGCACGCCCGGATAGGTCGTCAGCACTTCAAGCCGTGTTCGCGCAGCCGGATCTCTCTCAAATACACATTTCACATCCTCTCGCAACAAGGCCCAGAAACCGGGCTTCTCGTCGACTGACCTGTGCATCGCCTGTTCGCTCGCTGTCATCGGTGTTTCCATCGATCGTTGTGCCTGCGTTGCAGTATCGCTACTCGTGCTCACAATCGATCATGCCGACATTTCTGCCAGACAGCACGCTGATGCAACATCGGGTAGCTGTTCGTAAAAACGGCGCAAATCAGCGCTTGTCGGGATGCGCTTGGTCGTCGTTACAAATCTGCGGATGCTGCCAAGAATGGCACTGGCCTGCTCATGCTTCAAACTCAGCCCGATGTCGTGGTAGGCGCGGTGGACCGCGTGCGTACCCGAATGCTTGCCCAGCATCATGCGGTGCGTCCTACCCAGTTCGACCGGGTCGACAACACCCTGGTAATTCATCGGGTCCTTGAGCAAGCCATCCACATGAATACCGGCTTCGTGCGTGAACGCCCCGTGACCCACGAGGCTCTTGTGCCAGGCCACGGGGCGGCCTGAAGCATCCGAAACCAGCGAAGACACGTCGCCGTAACTGGACAAGTCAACGCCGGTTTCGATCTGATAGAGATGACGCAATGCCATCACGACCTCTTCCAGCGGTGCATTACCGGCCCGTTCCCCCAGGCCGTGCACCGTTGTATTGACGTGCGTGGCACCACCCATCACAGCAGCAACCGTATTGGCCGTAGCCATGCCGAGGTCATCGTGCGCATGCATTTCAAGTTCAATATCACTTTGCGCGCGCAGGCGTTGCATCACGCTCAGCATGCCGAAGGGTTCCATCACACCGACGGTATCCGCAAAACGGAAACGGCGCGCACCGGCTTGCTGCGCGGTCTCGAGTACCTGCAACAAAAAATTCACATCGGCGCGCGAAGCATCTTCACCGCCGACACAAACCTCAAGACCCAGATCGAGTGCTAATGGTACATGACGTTTTATTTCGTCGAGCACCCAGTTGCGGTCGCGGCCAAGCTTGCGGCCGATCTGCTGGTCGGATACCGGTATCGAAAGATCGACCAGATCGATATCGAGATGCCTGCAATGCTGCAGATCGTCTCCACGCATGCGGCTCCATACCAGTAAAGAGGCGTCGAGACCCATCGCGCTGACCGCACGGATCGAATCGCGCTCATCCTCTCCCATCGCCGGGATACCGATCTCCAGCTCAGTAATGCCGAGCGCGTCAAGCTGGCTGGCAATCTGCATTTTTTCATCAACCGAAAACGCGACGCCCGCGGATTGTTCGCCATCTCTAAGCGTTGTGTCGTCAATCGTTATGTATCGCGTTGAAGTCATCAGTTGATCGTTTATGTGCTTGATGGATATCGGAGCAATCCCCGTGCCACGTTTCATCTCTGATGGATTTCAAAGACTTACGACGTTCGACCGCTTGTATTTGTTGTGTTCGTTACAAGGTGGTTGTAGGTTGCTGTCGCATACCGAACATCTACGGATCGTGCACGAAGGCGCACAAAAAAAGCCGCTCCGAATGGAGCGGCGAACTTTCACTCTAGGATTCTCAGCCGATGCTTGGCCAGGATGTTTCACTACGGCAGACGATAACCGTTGAAGATTTGCCAATCTTGCCTAATTTTGTCCGATTATCACTTTTTCAGTCGGAAGTTCTCTTTGCTTCATGTCCCTGATCGATTGTAATGTGCGCTCCTTGTTCTGGTATTTCATTGTCGATGACGCTTTCTCTACCCCTGCGCCTGCGATTGTAGCCATATGGCCAAAATCCCTGGTCAGACTCACCGAGCTGCCATCCAGGGATAGCCAGTAGTATGCCTCCATCAGGTGATTTGTTAATGATTTATACCTGTACGTTTCTGGCTCACCGAATGACTCTGTAAAATGGTTCAGCATATCTGTTGGTGTGATGTCGACTGAAACATCGATACGGCGGACTTCGTTTTTATCAATCCAAACCATCGTATTTGCGTCCTTACCCAGTAAGGTCTCTTCATTCGTTACTCCCTTGCCCAGTCGACAAATCGTCTTACTGTAATTCGGGCATTGATAGCCCATGTTCCTTAATTCGGCTGCATTCATGCCAAACTTCACAGAATGGTATCCAGCAACAACAAAGCCATCATCAGTGGCCGCAGAATCGGCAGCGCGACTGGTACCACTCCAGCCAATCTGAAGTGCCGCAACGGCGATAAAGCTAAGCATAAACAGCCAGAAATAAGATTTAGAATGATCGTTTTTCATATTTGTTCTCCTTTGTTCTACGGTCAATTTTCAGCCAGCGCGAATAGCTGTGACTGAGTAATGTGGGCCAGCGGCGTTTAATCAGGCGTACATGGGTGCAAATGCCTTTTCGGGTTCCTCGACAGGTCCATCGCCTTGCCAGTACGGCGATAGCTTGCGTAACTTTTGCATAATTGGTGGAATGGCCTGGATCACACTCTCGATCTCGCCCATGCCGTTGTAGCGTGACAGTGACAGGCGTACTGAACCGTGGGCGGCAGTGAACGGGATAGCCATCGCGCGCATCACATGTGACGGTTCGAGCGATCCCGACGTACACGCTGAGCCGCTGGACGCCGCGATCCCTTGCTTGTTCAACAGCATCAGAATGGCTTCCCCTTCGACGAACTCGAAGGCGATGTTTGTGGTATTGGGCAAACGGTTGTCAGGATCACCCGTCACAAAGCAGTGGGGCACCGCCTCGAGTATGCCCCGTTCGAGACGGTCACGCATTGTGGCCACCTCGGTGTTTTCGAATTCCATGTGCTGTAGCGCGAGTTCCGCCGCCTTGCCTAAGCCGACGATCGATGCGGTGTTTTCGGTTCCGGCGCGCCGTCCACGTTCCTGGTGACCACCGCGCAGCAACGGACGAAAGCGAACACCCCGGCGCAGATAGAGCACGCCGATCCCCTTGGGCGCGTGCAGCTTGTGGCCGGAAATTGACAGCATATCGATCTTGCTGGACTTGAGATCCATCGGTATCTTGCCAACCGCCTGCACCGCATCGGTGTGGAACAAGACGCCGGCCTCGTTGGCCATTTCGGCCATTTCCAGCACCGGGAACAGAGTACCGCTTTCGTTATTGGCCCACATCACCGAAACGATGGCGACGCGTTCGCTCAATACCGATTTATATTCGTCCAGATCGAGACGTCCCTTGTCGTCCACCTTCAGGTAATGTACTTTATGGCCTTCTTTCTCCAGGTGCTCACACAGGCTCAATACGGCCGGGTGCTCGACCACCGTCGTAATGATTTCATTGCGTTCGGGCTGCGCTTTTAACGCTGACAGGATCGCAGTGGAATCGGACTCGGTACCACAGGACGTGAAGATGATCTCGGAATCGTGTTCGGCACCGAGCAGCTGTTGTATCTGCTTGCGCGCTTTCTTGATCGCGAATCCCACCTTGTTGCCAAAGGAATGCATCGAGGACGGGTTACCAAACTGCTCGCTGAAATAGGGCAGCATGGCTTCGACGACCTCAGGAGCCACTTGAGTCGTTGCATTGTTATCCAGGTAGATGCCAGCCATTATTTATGCTCCTGCCGCCGCGGCTTTTGGCATTTCGGATGCCGGCAGCACTTTGATAAACCCGCCCAGATCCTCGATCAGCCGCTGCTGGATACCGCCCAGTGTCTGTGACGCCAGCTGACAGCCGTTGCAGGCACCGATCATGTTCACGTAGACGGTATCACCCATCACATCGACGAGTTCGACATCGCCCTTGTCCATCTGCAACTGCGGACGGATGGATTCGATCACGGTCTCGATGCGCCTGATACGCTGCAGGTTGGTCATGCCCGTCGTACCCGCCGCCAGTGTCATTGGTGCGGTATCGAGCTCGAGTGCAGGTGCCGCGTTCGGGTCAAAGGTTTCGCCCTTCTCTGCCAACACCCGGGTCAGGATGTCTTCGATGCCTTCATGGCAGGATGCGCAGCCACCACCCGCCTTGGTGTAATGCGCGACCTGTTCAACGGTGGACAGATTGTTGGCGCGGATGGTTTCCTCGATCAACACTTCGTCGACCGCAAAACACTTGCAGACCAGTGCGCCTTCTTCATGGTCGTCCTTCCACTCTTCGCCGCGGTAATCAGCAACTGCCGCCTGCAGGGCTTCACGACCCATCACCGAACAATGCATCTTCTCCGGCGGCAGACCCTCGAGGTAATCGGCGATATCCTGGTTACTGACCTGCAGCGCGTCATCGAGCGTCATGCCCTTGATGATTTCCGTGAGCGCTGACGATGACGCGATGGCTGAGCCACAACCAAACGTCTGAAAACCTGCATCCTCGATCACCTCGGTATCCGGGTTCACCTTCAGCGTCAGACGCAGTGCATCGCCACAGCTCAATGAGCCGACATCACCGGTTGCATTCGAGTCTTCAACCACGCCGGCATTGCGCGGGTTGTAAAAATGATCTTTAACGGTTTCTGAATAATCCCACATGTCTGATCTCCACCCGTGTTATCCACAAGAAAATGAAGAGCCGCAAGCGCAGCTGTTCATCGCATTTGGATTCTCGAACTTGAAACCACTGCCTTCCAGGCCATCGAGAAAATCCACAGAAACGCCCGCCAGCAGCGGAGCGCTATGCGGATCGACGTATACCTTGAAGTCGGCGATATCGAGAACGGTGTCGCCATCGTCTGGATTCTTCTCCAGCGCCATCGTGTACTGGAAGCCCGAGCAGCCTCCACCGGCAACACCGATACGTAAGCCGGTGACGGGCTCTTCGGCGCCGGAGATGAACCGGCTCACAGCTTTCTGGGCGTTTTCTGTCAGTGTCAGCATTGTTCGCTCCTGTAATCTATTGGCAAGTGTTTTGCAGAATGATTTGCAAGGGATAAAGCAAGTCCTGTGCCATGACGATCCCAGCGCTAAGCCATTGATTCCAGGACAGCGTAGCGAAGCTGGTCGAAACCTGATGTAGCGAACGCAACAATCACATGGTTAACAGGGAAACAACGCGTACCAAACACGACAAAAAAGAACGTCAAGGTCACAGGGAAAACAGACGACGGACGTAACCAGGAGAAAACGATGAAACTAGAAAACCTGAAACCCGGCGATATGATTTATGCTGCGTCCGATGTTTACAACGACGGCAGCCTGCCGGGTGTGGACAACAATGCCTGCATTGCGGCAGCGGGTGCACGCGGTGTGCTGGTAAACACCGGGCACCTCGAGGAAAATCCGGACCTGAAGTTGTACCTGGTTCGCTTCGAGGAAGGAAACCTGGATCTTGGGCCTGCGGTTGCATGCTGGCCCGAGGAAGTCAGTCCCGAACCGCTTGATTGATAATCAAGTTTGGAGGCGCGATATCGGAGACAAGCTTTATGCGTATAGCCAAGCCCTGTCATAATGGAGCGACGATGCAGGAATCGACGATAGACGTCTACGCTTATCACCAGCGCACGAAACATTCGCTTTCACGGTACGCGCGCGGCCCTGACGGGCTCGATTGGGATACACAACCCGACCCGTTCCGAACCTACGCGGGCAGCAAACGCTATGCAATGCCATTGCATGCACGCAAGATTCAGACTGCATATACCGCTCTTTACCATCCAGGCGGTATTAGCAGGGCAGCACTCACGCTTGACAATATCGCCGCGCTTCTCGAACTGTCGCTGGGACTATCTTCCTGGAAGGTCTATGGCGCAACGCGCTGGGCGCTGCGCAACAATCCCTCCAGTGGCAACCTTCATCCGACCGAGGGTTATGTGGTGTTTCCGGGTACGCCGGAACTACCATCAGGTGTGTATCACTACCATGTCTACCGTCACAGTCTCGAACGTCGCTGTGAAGTCGACGCACTGGATGCATTTCAGGAAAACAGTTTTCTTGTCGGCCTGTCATCACTGTTCTGGCGTGAAGCCTGGAAGTACGGCGAACGCGCCTACCGCTATTGCCAGCTCGATGTCGGACATGCAATCGCCGCCATGCGCTACGCCGCCGCTACGTTGGGTTGGTCGGTAACATTGCTCGAAGGCTGGAGCGATGCGCAGATATCGGCGGTCATGGGCCTGGGCCGCGATGCCGATTATGCGGACACGGAACGTGAATCACCGGATGTCATGTTGCAGCTTGACTGCAAACCGGACAGCATGAATGCTTTACCACCAGCGCTCGATGCCGACACGCTGATCCGGCAACTGGTATCTGGCAGCTGGCAAGGCAAAGCCAACAAACTCAGCCCGGCCAACCGGGTCAAGTGGGATGTCATTGACCAGATCGAGGCATTTTGCACCAAGCCGGTGACATCACCCGATGTGCACAGTCCCGCCGACAAACCGGGACTGGCAGAGAGTGAAACGGACCTGGATGCAGCATCGGTTATTCGTAAAAGACGAAGTGCACAGGCGTTCGACGGCGAGAGTTTATTGCTGTTGCCGGACCTCTACCGCATGCTGGATTGCCTGCAAGCGCGCAAGGGGGTGCCTCCCTTTGATACCCTGTCGTGGGCACCGCGCGTGCATGTTGTACTGTTCATACATCGCGTCGACGGGCTTCGTCCTGGCCTGTACGTCTTGCCCAGAAGCGAAAACGGTGAGCAACTGTTACGCGATAACTTGCGCGAACAGTTCGACTGGACACGCGCCCCCGTCTGCCCCGACTGGCTGCCGCTGTATCGTCTGGTCAGCGCCAACAGCCGCAAGGCTGCGCGCACGGTATCGTGCCACCAGGCGATCGCCTCGGACGGCGTGTTCAGTCTCAGCATGATCGCCGAGTTCGATGAAACGGTTAAGGATACACCATGGCGTTACCGCCAGCTGTTCTGGGAAGCCGGCATGATCGGCCAGGTCCTTTACCTCGAAGCCGAGGCAGCCGGTATCAGCGGCACGGGTATTGGCTGCTTCTTCGACGATGCGGTGCACGAGATACTGGGCATCGACAATGCCGTCCTGCAGAGCATGTATCACTTCACCGTCGGTAGCGCTGTTACGGATACACGCCTGGTATCGTTACCACCCTACGGTCACCTCAACGACGCTGCCGCTAACTAGCCCGCATTGCTCACCAGGATCACGGGAGCAATGCGGGCTAGCACCGGCTTAGTCGTCGTGCCTCAGCACGATCCGGTAAGCCGGTTTGTTGTCGTGCAGGTCGGCGAAGGCCTCGTTGACCTCCTCGAACTTGTAGACCTTGGTAGCCGGCTTGATGTCGTGTCGCGCTGCGAACTCGAGCATCCTGGCAATGGTAGCCGGGCTGCCGAGGGGCGTGGCGGTGACCGAGCGCTGAGCGGCGATCATAGGGAAGCTCTGCAGCGCGAGCGGGCTTGGCGGCACGCCCACAAAATGGAGCCTGCCTTTCGGCTTCAGGGCGCCGACGAAGAAATCCCAGTTCAGGTCGGCATTGGCGGTGTTGATGATGAAATCCAGCGAACCCGCCACAGCTTCCAGCGCAGCATCGTCGTTCGAACTCACCACGTTGTGCGCGCCGAACTCACGAGCAGGACCCTCCTTATCAGGGCTCGAGGTAAAGGCGGTCACTTCACACCCCCAGGCGTTGGCGAACTGTAGGCCAAGATGGCCGAGACCGCCGATGCCTATCACGCCAACACGATCGGTCGGCTTGATGTCGAGCTGCACCAGGGGGTTGAAGACGGTAATACCGCCGCAGAACAGTGGTCCCGCGATGGTCGCGTCAATGCCTTCCGGGAGCGGAACGGCCCACTCGGCTTTGCAACGGACCCGGTCTGCGAAGCCGCCGTAGCGGCCGACGATAGTTTCTTCGCGGGAGCCACAGAGATTGTGGTTACCGGACATGCACTGCTCGCAGGTCATGCAGGAAGCGGAGAACCAGCCCAGGCCGACGCGTTGGCCCACCTGCAGGTGCTTGACGTTGGCCCCCAGCTCCTCGATTACGCCCGCCACTTCGTGGCCAGGTACGAAGGGGTACTGCGTGATGCCCCAATCGTTATTTCGCATGCTGAGGTCGCTGTGACAGATGCCGCAGTTCTCAACCTTAATCTGGACGTGGTCCGGACCAAGCTCCCCTGGATCATATTCGAAGGGCTGGAGGTCGGCACCGGCTCTATCTGCGGCATAGGCATGGAAGGCCATGGTTTCTCCTTTGACTGGCTATTCGATTGCTTACTCTTCGTCTTCTAACATGCAGCCAGCTTAATCCCGGGGTAGTTGGGCGTCAACCTGGATGAGCGCGCGCGCAGACCCCTGGCCCGGAGGTTTCTGTTACATTCCGCGTCTTCAAATTAACAGATGTCCATGATATTGATGTTTCCACACTACGCGGTTGTTGCCTCCAGGCTTTGCTCAGCGGCGCGGCGATAATAACGAATGGCTGCTTCGCCAAGGAGCTGGCTTACGGTTGCCACCGCTGCACCACCTGCCAAGGCCTTGTATCCTGGTTTTAACCCGCTCAATTGGGGCAAAGCCGATGCACCTCCAGCCAGCCCCGACGCCGCGACGATCAGGAACATCTCCTTCAAGCGAGCGCGATCGTCAATGTCGTGCCCATAAACCAGCGCAATCTGTAACAGCATGGTCATATTCAAGATGACCATCACCGATGCGGCCGTCGAAATGCCGAGAAACTTCAGAGCGGGACTGGTTATCGGGAGCAACCAGGGAATCTGCAATAGCGCACCTCCTGCCAATGAGAGCGGAAGCTGGGCATTGACAACTCTTCTCGCCAGTTGCTCTGCATTGTCATGCGGATACTGGTTCCGCATTATCTCGATATCCTTTCGCAGTTCCCCCTTGCGCAGGCCCATGAAGTAATAGAACAACTTCTCCCACGACAGCCCCCACGGATTCGACCCAGATTCAAGATTGTTGCCCATCGTTGTTTTCTCTCAAATGCGTGTGGTTCAGTAGGCGCAAGCTACGATGCTTCGCCGCC
>JAAUYJ010016286.1_pt1 | contig 12858 bp, 16 predicted proteins | sample 7278031 | NCBI WGS metagenome assembly JAAUYJ01 (sample SAMN14350222, study PRJNA611818) | marine sediment metagenome | isolation source: surface marine sediment (1.8m) | place: French Polynesia: Moorea | collected 2018-08 | reverse complement strand
TCACCAAGGAGGTATACCTGCAAGCTTCCAACACACTGGAGAGCAATGGGACTTCAATGTATGGCCACCCCTTCAGCAGATTATTGTATCTGGTCTCAACAAGACCAAGAACAAATATGCTCAGAAGATAGCTTTCAGAATAGCTCGCAGCTATGCCATCAACACGATTTCAGCTTGCAGCAAAGGGAGTGGATGCCAAATTTTTGAAAAGTACAACCCTTCCAAAGCTGGCACCGCAGGAGGGGGAGGAGAATATGAAGTTCAGACTGGATTTGGGTGGACCAATGGAGTGCTGATTGATTTCATCTGCTATTATGGTGATGACCTCCTTAACAAGGAAGAATATGATCCTACACCTGTTGCTCAACTGTATGGGTCGAAGGCAAAGCAGAGATACTCCAATAATCCAACTCCAAGTAGTCCTGAATGAGTGTTGGTGAAAGTTTGCCACAATAAAGCTCACCCTACATGCTTCATTCTTTTTCCGCTAACGTAATTGTTTCCTACAGTACCACATAGCCAGAGAGAAGGTTGGTGCAAAGCGAAAGTGATTCTTTCTAAGTTTAAAATAAAAACAATCAGTTTTTCCTAGTGATGGGTACGAGTCGAGAAATTACATGTTGAGTCGAGTTTAGTCGAGTCAGCAAGGAACCAGACCCAACTTGGGTCACCCAAGTCGAGTCGAGTCAATGACTGGATTCCTGAATAAAAAATTAAACTCGTATTTAGTACTTTTTACTGTACATCACTAGTTTCCCTTTGTCACTGGGCAGTGGGCTCCTACCTTCTGTTTAAACGTCGCTGCTAAACATTGCTGAAAAAAAATCACCGCAAGTACCGTCGTTAAAACGCCAAGCTTTTGTGAAATTTGCCCCTGGAGGGTCTCGCCGTCCATGATGGTGTACGGGTACACGGCGTTGCACTGGACACGCATCGTCTTCCCGTACAGCGGGTGGCGCCCGTCGTTGCAGATCCTAAGTGAAGAAGGGGAAAAGAACCATTTCCAGGCTTCTCCAAACATTCAGTTTGCGAAAAGTATTTAAAAAAACCTCTCTAGTCCGAGTCCCTCCAGCGTGGCGGGCCTCAGCCATTTCTTCGCTTTGAAGATGTTCAAGAGCATGTTCTTGTCGTGGCACTTCAGGTGCATCACGAACGGGGCCCCCTCGCTGCTGCTTATGGTCCCGATGGGATGGTGCTTCCAATGAACAGGAGGACTACTTGAGGTCGACGCGTTGGATCCAGTTTGCAGAGTGACGAGGACCCGTCTCCTTGTCTGGAGCAGAACTTCTTGAAGACTGTCAACCTAACAAGATAAGTGTTTCTTTTCGATAAAACCATCTCAGACTCATTCGTAAAGGGAAAAGCCACCGCTAACCTTTTCTTGATACGAAACGCCGATGTAGCACGACCTGAAGTACGCATATTCCTTGTTCATACGGGCCAGGCTTGATGTATCCAGATAGGATGAGTCTTGGATCAGAAAGGACGCCTTGCCTTCGTAATCATGATTGGAATTGAAAAAGAGCTGAAACAGGTACAGAAACTCAATTAGCCCCCCCCAAAAAAAGAAGATAACTCTTTGCTGCCATACCTCAAGAAACCGGGGCTTCATGTCCAGAAACACCACTGTGCACCGGGACCTGAGGAGAGGCTCCAGCACTTTTGGATACACATCGTCCTCGTCAGTGGCGGCAGCTTCCAAGGAATCTGTCGCCGCCATCGCCAACAATAGGATTTCCACAATCATGGTGACCCAAGGACCGCTATATCGGATGGTATTTCAAGAGTATCTATATACAATTCGAGATTGACACGATACTTACGGCTTTGTAGTTGTACCAAAAATGTTGCATGAGTTTAAACTTTAGCCAGTGGGCTTTTGAAAGGTGAACACGATTTAGTCCAGGTTCTTTGAATCAAAATGATGAATATTGTGCTATACTTAGCCCAAAAGACGCATTTGAAATCCTTCAAATATCGAGCTTTTTTCGCGAAATATAGACTTGAATTCTCCTCTCGCTTTCTGGGAATGTTATAGCAAGAAATTTATGCTTCATGTAAAAAAACTTTATTTCCTTTTAATCGTGGAATTAGGACAAAAAGTGTCTTCCCTCTGCAAGAGCACAAATGAAGTTTTCTTTGCAAAGAATTATATTCGTATAGTTGGGGGGCTTCCGTGTATTCAACAACACCCAGTAAGCATCAAATTGTTATTTTAAATGTCTCGCTGCATTGTATTGTGCAAGTTAAGTGTATTTTGACAAGAAAGGTGTGCTTTGAAACTTGCCTAAATGAGCGAGTTTACTCTTCGCCACCTCCGGGTGGGCCCGCTGACGGCAGCAGCATACGTACTTCGCCGCCGTCCTGATCAGGATGGAGAGACTGCCGGAGCCAAACAAGGTAGTTGAGAAAGGTCCCCTCCCCCACAATAAACAAGAAATATAAGATTTTCCATATAGACCCACGAGAAAGATTCCGACCCCCTAATGGGGCCTTTCCGACAGTGGCGAGGTGAAGTCAACGACTCATTGCTACCGTTCTTAAATTAACTCAAATTTCTAGGTAGGCGGGAACATAAGCCTGCGACGAGGGAGGAACAAAAGTCATCATGCATGGTCATCTACAATTTCAGGAAACATAACAAACACGAATATTTTTTGGTGAAATCGCAGGACGCTTAGCGCGAGATCTCGGATTGGATCAACGTGTCTTCTTCCCTCCTCCTGCTCATCACACCTTATGTAAGTTTTTGTCGGTGCGCAACGGAACACCGGCTTTTTTTTATTTTCCACATATATATATCGATTCGCACTTTAAAGGCACTAAGCGCGCGGGGAACGAACAAAGCGTATATATAAATCGGATGGGGAAATGTCCCAACTGCAATTTTATCTCCCCGGTTTGCCATAGTTCTTGGGGAAAACAACAGTTCCTCGGGACAATCTGTATGAATACTCAGGGGTGAAGTAACGGGCACTCGGAAGAAAAAAAATATTCGGGAATTTTCATGCGGCGGCTGATCGTTCAGTCACTCTCCATGCTGTCATCGGAATCTCCTCCGTTCATCCCGTTCACCATAACTTGACCGCCCTCTTCTTCTTCTTCACTACTGTCCTCTTCCTCTTCGTCCTCCTCCATTCCCTTGTCGTCGTCTTCCTCCTCCTCTTCTTCTTCCTCCTCCTCCTCGTCCCCCTCCATGTTCCAGCTCTCCTCGTTGTCGGACGCAGGCAGGAGGAGGTCGTCCAGGACGTCGGACAGCTCGTCCGAAGAGTCGTCCTGATAGACTGCAAAGAACGAAGAAAAAACTAAAGAAGGGATTCAAATTATTGGAAGAGTTTCAAGACTCACCCAGCAGCGCCTCCTTGGAAGCCAGACCCTCCCCGTCATCTCCCGCCGCGGGCCCAGAGGACGAGGATGACGATTCGATCTGCCTAGTCATGATGTCCAGCTTCCCCTTGAGCCTCATGAGCGGCGCGTAGCTCCTTGTCCTGGCCTCCAGCATGGCGTGCACGGGGCCGAGCAGCTCCGGGCACTGCGGCAGCGAGGAGAGGTAGCCGGAGTGGTGCTGCAGCACCGACCGCAGCCACTTGGAGTGGGAGAGGTTGACGGTGCCGCGGCCGCGGATGTAGCTCTGCAGCTCCTCGATGAGCGGCACGACGCCCTCCACCGGCAGCTTGCGCACCGTCTTGTCTATCAGCTCCTCGTCGGCCCTGTCCAGAACAGAGTTGAGGATCTTCTCGTCCCGGTTGTGCAGCCCCTGGAGCAGCAGCTGCATCAGCGTGTCCGTCCGCGGCGGGGTAGTCACGTGCTCGGCGTCCTTGGACAGCAGGCGCAGGCGGTCCAGCATTGGCAGCTGGTCCATCTTGCCGCCTTCCGCCTTTCGCTTCTGGCCGCCGGACAGGGAGGCCTTGGCCAGCATGGTGGCGCCGGGGGCGAGGACTGTGGCGCCAGACTTCTCGGGGTTCTGCAGCAAAACATTCAGATATTTTTCAAAGTCACGAAATACAAAGTCTTCCCAAAAAAAAATTGTCGTCAAGAGGTAATGTTAAAAATTGAATGCACCTACCATGAACTTAATGCCCAGGTCTGCTGTCGGCTGCGCCGTCTTTGGCTCCCTGACGAGGCATGTGGTCTTGTCCAGCGACTCGTACTCCAGCGACTCGAAGGCCGGCCTTGCGTGGGAGCCGTGGGCCAGGTGGAGGGTCGCCGCGGAGGGGGAAGGGGAGAAGCGGGCAGAGAGGACGGGGAGCGAGGCGACCCTGCCGCCGGCGTCTTTTGAGGACGCCACCTTTGAATTGGAAGAAAAGCATATCAATTATTAATTCGAATTTCATATCAGGGTCAAATTGTTTTCTTTTCTCCTTTCTACTACCTGCACGGTGACCTTGGGTTTGATCGTCCTCGTCTTTTTCCGCTTTCCTCCCCCGCCGGCCGCCGCCGCGTCCAGCTCGAAGCACCTGAACACGCCAGTCCTGCTGACGGTCCCCACCAGCACGTTCCCTCCCCCCTCTTCCCCCGACTCGGAGATGACCACGGACTCGGCGGTCTCGTTGACGTTGAGCAGCGCCTCCGGCCTCTCCACCTCGTCCAGCCGCCAGACGGACACCGCGCGGTCCTTCTCGCTGGCGCCGGCGGAGACGGCCAGGGGGGCGGGGTTCCTGGGAGAAGGCGGGAGGGCGGCCAGTGCTGAGACTGCGCCCACGTGGCCTCCGAACTCCCTCAGGACCGCCCTGGCGTCCAGGTCCACCCACAGCACCCGGGAGAAGGTCCCTGCCAGCAGGCCGTTGCTGCCGTCGCGCAGGAGGGCCACGGAGAAGAGCGGGCGCCTCTTGCCCGCCCCTCCTCCACCGCCTCCAGGCCTAAACTTTGAGGAAGTCCCCTTGCGCACGTGCAGAGTCCCCACGCAGCCGTCCTGGGAGACGGAGTGGACCACGGCGCCGCCGCTGTCGCCGTCGCCGCCCCACGCCAGTCCCGTGACCGCGTCCTCGTGCACGGGCCTCTCCTTGCAGTCGCCGGTCTTGGCCGAGTAGACCACGACGGATCCGGAGGCGGTGCCCACGGCAAGCTCGGAGCTGGAGGAGGACGAGCTTGTCTCGCTGGTGAAGGTGGTGGCTGAAGCCGATTCTCCGTTGACGGGGGTGGAGAGGGAGCTCTTGCGCTTGCGAGACCTGAGGAGGATAAGATGCAACAGGTAAGTTACGAAATGTCACGAGTTAAACAGAAGGTTGCTACTATTACTTTTTCTTTGAGGGGCTCTTTTTGGAGTCCCCAGAGTCCTCCTCGTTGGGCCTCCACGCCAGACAGGTGCAGGCGGCCAGCAGGTGCTTTGCGGGAGCCACCTCGCCCCTGACGGTGGCCACGCGGGCGTCCAGCACCTGCAGCACGCCGTCGGGCCTGCACACGCCGAGCAGGTCACAGGACGGGGAGAAGAGGCACCTGGAGCCGACGCCACCGCCGCCGGAATCAGCCGCTGCGTTGGAGGCCGCGGCCATGATGGAGCAGGTCAGCCTCGATGACAACGACGAAGCGTGATTCACTTATCCTTACGGAACGGAGACCACGCGGGTGTATTATGGCACGTTTCCTTCTATGACAGGCCACAGGAGGGAACTGTGTGAAGCAACGTTCAAAGAGCAACAACGAGAGGTCACTCTGGCGAGGTCACGACCTCGAGGTCCTTCAACGCGGGGGCCACGTGCGGGAGGTCCCTCGCGGAGGAGCACATGAAAACTCACAGTTACCAGAAGTGATTTTGGCAAAAGCCCAAAAAGCCAACAATAAAGTTGTCAAGACCACCAAACAAAAAAACTTGCCGCTTTCTTGGCCTTGATACGCTATAAAGAAAAATATAAGGAAATACAAAAATGTTAAAAAACGGATAACACCATTCAAATAAAACAAAAGCTATCTGGAATGAGTATATGTTTATTGATCTTACAATTTATTTTTTCAGTTATTTCACGCGAGTTGGTCACTTTTTACCTGTTGTTTGGTGGACTGGTCTGCTGTTTCGCTGTTGTTTTGGCCCAGAACGAAAGCGAATGTCCCCGCTGGAGGAGTGAAGGAGGGGGCACTTCCGCCCCAATCAGGCTGTCAGGGATCACTTCAGGCGGCAATTTATTCAACTAGTTGCTGCTCATGGAGCGTCTCATCATTTTAAAATGAATTCTTTAAGATGAAATAACTCATAGTTGGCTTACTTTTTGATCACAATTCATATTTCAATCGTGATTTTGTTTATCTGCGAAGCACTGTTCCCTTCTGCGCTGATTCTTTCAGCCACTCCCGGTGCAGTGCGGCGGCATCCATCCATCCACGGCGGCAAGGGAAAGAGAAAGAAAAGTCAGTCAGTCTTCTTTCTCGTCTTTGGGTGCGTGTCCGACATCCGAGAGAAGTCCTGGTCGTCCCTCGGCACCATGGCCTCCAGGTTCAGCTACCAGAGGCCCGAGAACGCCATCTCAAAGGCGGAGGAGTTCATTCAAGTCGGTGAGTAGAAAAGGCCTGGCCAGAATGGCCTCCAATCTGTCCTAGATCGAGCGCCCCCCATTTGACCCCCGTTTCCTTCTTTCCCCCCCTTGGTGTAGGCCGTCCCAACAAGGCCCTGGACACGCTCTACGATGTCATCAAGTCCAAGTCCAAGAGGAACAGCTCCTCCGAGCGCCTCATCGAGCAGATCATGTTCAAGTACCTGGAGCTGTGCGTCGACCTCAAGAAGTCCCACGTGGCCAAGGAGGGGCTCTTCCAGTACCGCAACATGTGCCAGGCCACCAACGTGGCCAGCCTGGCCGCCGTCGTGCAGGGGTACCTCAACCTGGCCGAGAAGAGGACCGACACGGCCAAGACCGAGTCGCAGGAGTCGGCGCAGGAGGTGAGATACGAAGGATTCGCTTTCAAGTGTTTCGTTGTGCAATAATGATGATTTCCGTCCTACTTAGGCCGTGGACGATCTTGAGAACCTGGAGACCCCCGAGATGATCATGCTGAGCGCTGTGAGCGGGGAGGATGCGCAGGACCGGTCCGACCGCAAGATCCTGATGCCCTGGGTCAAGTTCCTTTGGGAGTCCTACTGCCAGTGTCTGGAGCTCCTTAGGACGAACGTGCGCGTGGAGCGTCTGTACCACGACATTGCGCAGCAGGCCTTCCGCTTCTGCCTCAAGTACCAGCGCAAGACAGAGTTCCGCAAGCTGTGCGACAAGCTTCGCAACCACCTGGACCTGATCCTCAAGCAGACCCCCTCGCCCGTCACCATCAACCTGAACAACGCGGAGACGCAGCAGATGAACCTGGACACCCGCCTGGTGCAGCTGGACGCCGCCATCCAGATGGAGCTCTGGCAGGAGGCCTACAAGGCCGTCGAGGACATCCACGGGCTAATGACGCTCTCCAAGAAGGTGTTCCAGCCCAAGATGATGGCCAACTACTACCAGAAGCTGGCGCTGGTCTTCTGGAAGTCCGGCAACCTGCTGTTCCACGCCGCCGCCGTCTCCAAGCACTTCCAGCTGACCCGCGAGATGAAGAGGAACATCTCCGGCGACGAGCTTGCCCGCATGGCCAGCCGGGTGCTGGTGGCCTGCCTGGCGGTGCCAATCCCCTCGCAGAACCCGGACTTTGACAAGTTCATCGAGACGGACCGGACGCCGCAGGAGAAGATGGCCCGCCTGGCCGTCCTGCTCAGCCTGCAACAGCCGCCCACCCGCCAGAGCCTGCTGAAGGACGCCGCCAGGTTCGGTGTGGTGCAGGCCGCCACCCCGCAGGTGCAGGACCTCTACCAGGTGCTCGAGGTCGACTTCCACCCGCTCAAGCTGTGCAGGAGGGTGGAGAAGGGGGTCAAGTTCGTGGAGGAGTCTGAGGACCTCGCCGCGCTGGCGCAGTACATGCCGGCCATCAAGGACGTCACCCTTGTCAGGCTCCTCAAGCAGGTAAGAGATTCACCTTAACTTTTTTTCTCTCCGTTTTCGTGGTCGCACGCTTTAGATTACAGAATAATCAGAAGAATTGTTTTTCTAGCTAACCAATCACTAACTACATTTTTTCTCCCGTATCGCCTTGCAGGTGTCGCAGGTTTACCAGAGCATTCAGTTCAATCGGCTGCTGGAGCTCGCTCCCTTCGCCGACAGCTTCCGCCTGGAGTCGGTGATCGTGAGCAGCGTCCGCAACAACGCCATGCAGATCCGCATCGACCACCGCACCCAGACCGTCCACTTCGGCACCGACCTGGCGGTCGCGCAGTCTCGCGACGTGGCCGAGGGCCCGCACCTCCAGGACATGCCCTCCGAGCAGATCCGGACCCAGCTCATGCGCATGCTGGAGGTGCTCGACAAGAGCCTCAAGACCATCCACCCGGACAAGGTCAAGATCGAGAACGACGCCCTGCGCGCCAAGATCGTGGAGGCCTACCACCACTCCAAGCACCGGGAGCACAAGCGCGTTCTTGACAGACACAAGGCCATCGAGGAGAGGAAGGAGTACCTCGAGAAGCTCTCCATCCACCGCGAGGCCGAGGAGCAGCGCAAGCAGGAGCAGCAGCTGCGGGAGAGGCAGCGCGCCGAGGAGGAGCGCAGGAAAGCGGACCAGATCAAGAGGGACGAGCTCATCCAGCAGGAGCAGCTGAGGAAGATCAAGGACGAGACGCGAGAGATGAAGAAGAGGCAGATGGCATCCACCGAGGTGGGAGCCAAGATCCTCAGCAAGCTGGACGCCAAGGACTTTGCCGAGCTGGACAACGACGACATCCTGGCCATGCAAGTGCAGGAGCTGGAGAAGGAGAAGAGGGAGCTTCAGGCCCGGCTTAAAGCCCAGGAGAAGAAGGTGGACCACGTGGAGAGGGCCAAGAGGAAGGAGGAGATCCCCTTGCTCAAGGAAGCGTCGGAGAAAGACAAGGAAGAGGACAAGGTCTGGTGGAGAAACAAGGAGGCCGACCGCATTAAGCAGGCCATCGCCGACCGAGAGGTCGCCGTCGAGACCAAGAAGAGGATGATCCGCATGAAGGAGGACAAGGACTCTTTCCTGACCGACCTCCTCAAGGAGCGCAAGAGCATCTTCGACCGCAAGCTCAAGGAGTACAGCGTCAAGCTGGAGAAGGAGCGCGCGGCCAAGCTGGCGGAGAGGAAGCGCCAGCGCAGGGAGGACCGCCGTGACAAGTGGATCCAGGAGAAGGAGGAGGAGGAGCAGAGGAAGAGGGAGGAGGAGATCAAGCGGGAGCGCGAGGAGAGGGCCAGGCAGGAGAAGCTGCGAAGGGAGAAGGAGGAGGAGGAGTACCGCAAGAACAAGGAGCGCCTGGACGCCATCGCCGCCAAGCAGAGGGAGAGGGAGCGGGAGATGGAGGAGCGGATGGCCAGGGACAGGGAGGAGGCCAGGGACAGGAACCGCGGGGAAGGCGGCAGGGACAGGGGCGAGGAGAGGGACCAGTGGAGGAGGCCGCCGGCCGGGGGAGACGAGGAGCGCGGCGGCGGAGGAGGGTCATGGAGGGACAGGCGCGACCGCGACGAAGGGGAGAGGTGAGGAAGACTGCTAATTTCGCCCAGTTGCGCGAAGTCAAATGGCGCCAATTTTGTTTTACAGGCCTCCCATGCGCCGCGGAGGAGACCGCGACGACGGCGACCGGCCCCCGATGCGCAGGGGGGACAGGGACGACGGCGAGGGCGGCGGCGGCGGCGGCAGGCCGTCCGGGGCCTGGAGGCCCGGCGGGGGGTCCTGGAGGGACAGGGAGCGCCGAAAGGAGGACGAGTGGGGCCCGAGGGGAGGGGCTCGAGGCGGAGATGAAGAGGACGGCGGTGGGCGGAGGGACGACGACAGGTAAGGAGAAAATTCAGACGTGACGTGAGTCGTGCCCAGATGAACGAGAACACTCTTTCAAACGTCCATTCAATTAGCAAAGTTACTGTATAGAACCCGTTTCTCTTTCCAGGTTCGCCCGTGACCGCGACATGGACCGCAGGGGACCCCCCATGCGCCGTGACGACCGCGACCGCGACGACCGCGGACCCCCCATGCGCAGGGGAGGGGACGACGACCGCCGCCCGCCGCCCAGGAGGGACGAGGAGGACAACTGGCGCCGCGGCGGCGGCGGCGGTGGCCCCCCGCCCAGGAGGGACGACCGCGACCGTGACCGCGGCGGCCCGGACCGCGGCGACCGCGGCATGATGCGGCGCGGCGGGGACGACGAGCGCGGCGGCGGCGGCGGATGGCGCAGGGACGACAGGGGCCCCAGGGATGACCGCGGCCCCAGGGACAGGGACGACCGTGGTCCCCGCGACGACAGGGGCCCTCGCGGTCCTCGCGACGACCGCGGCCCCAGGGATGACCGCGGCCCCAGGGACGACAGGGGCCCAAGGAGGGGCCCGCCCAGGGAGGGCGGCGGAGAGGACAGCTGGAGGTCCGGCCCTCGAGGAGGCGGAGGCCCTCCGGACGAGCGCAGGAGGGACGACCGCCGCGGCCCGCCCGCCAGGGGAGGGGACAGAGACCGCGAGGCTCCCCCCAGGCAGGAGAAGAAGCCCGCGGCGGCCGGGGGAGGCGGAGGAGAGGACGACGGCTGGACCACAGTCACCCGCTGAGCAAGGAGAGGAAGATCGACAGAGAGAGAGAGAGAGAGACCTCGTGCCGAAAAGAAGGATCCTGGTTTCTGCGCCAGACATTAGTTGCGATATGAATGATCCCCCTATTTTGAAGAGCAAATGTAAATATCAACAATATCGTTCGTACCGCAATTAATGTACTTCGTTTATAATATTGCCCTCCCCGTCTCCCTTCTCCCGCATACATGCACAAGTCATGCGGATCCCTCTTTGTTTCGAAATACATTGTTTTAAGGTGTATGGTAAACACTAGCAGCGTTCATAGCAAGGCGGTCTTTCGTTTAATGCGACGGTCAGTCACCTCACAAGATGTTTTTTAGTTTTACACGGTTTTACTTTTACAAACACTTGCGGTACCGAATAGCTATCACGTTCATGACTGAACTCAGGATAAAAGTCTCGATTAGGTAGGATTTTTTTAAATCAGGCACTCATGTAACAAATCTTGGCCAACGTAGCGGTTTTGTTGAGAAAGCATTCCGGTACGGTTACGGTAAGACCGTACGTGGGCCCAGGAAGATTTTGTCGAGGTTCTTGGAACTGAAGGGTTTTCTTCTTGCGCTATTCGCGCAGGCGCAACGCAAGGAAGCAGACGGGGGGAAAAGCCAGCATCGACAAAAAGTCAAAAACAAAACCAAACTCAGTTACATCACAGTTCACAGTCAGCAATAGCAAGTCCTTCGGGGCCTCCCGACATGACCTCTCCTGCAATATCCCTGACCTCCTCCTGGCTTCACGACCCAGAGGCGGACTCGGCCAAGGTCAGGGTGGAGGAGGAGACTGACTTCGAATTCGAGCCGGACTCGGTATCGGCGGACAGGTGCTTCGCCCTCAGGAGACCGGAGGGGAAGCAGGACACCACCTGCTGCTGCGACCTGGTAATGAAACCTGCTGCAGGATTGCAGAAGAGGAAAATCTCACGGATCCTGCTGGTGTGCGGGGCAAGGAGGGCGGAGGTGCGGCGAGGGAGTTCGGGGGAGTATCTCACGACCGTCCAGGGCACCCTGCTGGAAGAGGACTCTGAGCCGGAGTTTTCCATGTACCTGCTGGACGCCTCACTGTCCGATTTCGGCGGCCCCGCCGATTCGGTGGAGCTTCGCTTCCCCGGTGCGCCGTCGGAGCTGTGGTTCCTGTCCCTGGCGGTGGGGGTGGAGAAGAGGCGGGTAGGCCCCGAGGCGGGGGAAGAGGTGGAGGAGAAGGGGGTGTTCAACATGAAACGGCTGGACTCCATGCTGGGCGGGGCCGAGCTGTCGGACAAGGCCAAGGACTTCAAGAAGCTGTTCTCGGACTTTCAGCGGGGCGGCGGCGGCGGCAGCGGAGGAGCGGCCATGCCCACCAGCATGCTGCCGCAGTCCCTGTTGCTGGCCTCTGGACTCTTTGGGGCCAAGCAGGGATCGTCTCCAATGACCTTCCCGCCGTCAGGCCTGGCAACCACGGAATTTACCATGTCTGCCTTGTCAGAGGCGTTAGATTCTCGAGTGGTGCTGAATGGGACGAGGACAGATTCGGCAGTTCAGAAAAACGGCGAAGGAGGAGCGGGTGGTGACCAAAGTTGCAATCAAAGCACTGGTGCTGTGACGAAAAAGGACCTGGAAGAGGTGGAGAAGAGGCTGAACGCTCGTTTAGACGCCATCGCGGCCGAGCAAAGTGAGAAGACGGACCTTGTCATCAAGCTGTTGGAAGATATCAAAGGCCAAATGGTACAATCGTGACGAAAGCCAACAATAAATTATTGTTCCTATTTTTGCTGTGTATGCATCTCTATTGTGAAAAATAACACTCATTGTTATTAACTTTGCAACTTTGGATCAAGAATCACGTTTTCCTGCTCACTGCGCAGGTACAGTACGCATCGTCGGATTGGTTAAGAAGGAGGTAAATCGGTGCTCTTGTGCGCGTGAAAAAGAGTACGGTACGGAACAATGCTGTAAGTTGTACGGGCAATCAAGCGTCGAACTTCTTCTCGTAGTCCCAGAGTATCTCCATCAGCTTGTCCTCGTCCTCCTTGCTGGCCCTGGAGCAGGCCAGCGGCAGGTGCTCGGCAACCGCCGTCCTGTCCTGGTAGAACAGCCCGGAGGCGTTGTCCTCCCTGGCTCTCTTGGATACGGCCAGCCACACGATGGTGTCGGCGCCCTGCTCAACCGTACGGAGCTTGTCCTTCATCTTCTCGTAGAAGCTGGGCATAGAGTTGCGGACTGCCGGGGTGTCCGCCCAGCCTGGAGGGGGAAGATGAATTCAGGGAATATTTCAACTCGTGCAAATAATGTGTGTGCTCTATACCTGG
>JAAUYJ010222826.1_pt1 | contig 12860 bp, 11 predicted proteins | sample 7278031 | NCBI WGS metagenome assembly JAAUYJ01 (sample SAMN14350222, study PRJNA611818) | marine sediment metagenome | isolation source: surface marine sediment (1.8m) | place: French Polynesia: Moorea | collected 2018-08 | reverse complement strand
GCAACGCCATATATTACAGCATAACCTACTTCACCCAGGCAGCAAAATCAAATTCCCGACGGCAATTGACCTGCATAAACTTTTGGTAGCAATGGTTAAACCGAAAAACTCCTGGTACTACGAGGTTTCTAAATGTGCACCTCAATATGCTTTGAGATATTTATCCGTTGCCTGGAAACGCTGCTTTACCAAAGTGTCGGCAGTGCCTAAATTCAAGAAAAAGGGTAGTGACGATAGCTTGAGTGCGGAATGCGGAGCAAACACTTGAGATGGTTCAATATCGGTAGGTTTTAATCAGATAAAATTACCACGAATTGGTGGGATTAAAACATAGGAAATACTGCCAGATAATGTATCTCCTAAATCTGTAACTATAACTAAAAAAGCTGATAGATGGTTTGTCAGTTTCGCTGTGAGAAACAGAATATAAAATTACTGATTTCTCAGTAGATGTAGTAGGTGTAGATTTAGGTGTAAAATCTCTGGCTACACTCTCAACTGGTGAGGTATTTATTGGTGCTAAATATATGCAAAAAGCTTGAGGCTAAACTATCCCGACTGCAATACCGCTCCCAGGTATAAAACTAAGTTATCTAGCAACTGGAACAAAGCCCAACGAAAGATAGCCAACATCAGAAAGGATACATTGCACAAAATGAATCTGATTCCTGTTTAACGTAGACCTTCCTTCTGCCTACCTTGGAATAGTCTATCTTTTTCGATATACCATTCCTGTCTATTAGAAAGTAGTCTTTGGTTTTATTTGCATCAATCCTATGGTCATAAAAATCGAAGCGGTTATTTGGGTAGCTTATCTTTAGCTGTCTATTCTCACATCCCATCCCCTGAACCCATCCTGTATCCTTAACCCAAAGCATTCGGTAAAAAACCTCATCTCTGTGAGTTTTTTTGTTGTAATCAAATGGATATATCCGAACCGCTTCTACCGCAGTTCCATCCTCGTAGATCGGATAAATTTCTTCAGTCAACTGAATCTTTTCTTTTGCTTCTTTGATTCTCTGAACCAACTCCTTTCCACCAGAGCATCCGGAATTAATCAGCCACTTACAAGCGTCCCTAAACTTGGGGTCCCAAAGGTCAGGATTATCTAAATAGGGCTCTGGTCCCGCATCTAAGAAACATCCAATCATAATGTCTATAATATTAGCCATGTCCCCCGTAGCTCCGGAAATGTCGCAACCATACCGCCCTGCTGACTCTATATCTGATGGTGAGGGTGAGTCATTTGGTGGTGATGGCGGGGAATCGTCTGGAGGTGGTGAGTCATCTGGTGGTGATGGCGGGGAATCGTCTGGAGGTGGTGAGTCATCTGGTGGTGATGGCGGGGAATCGTCTGGAGGTGGTGGCAAAAGAATTTCTTCCAGGAACGGGCGATCGCTGTCCGAAGCTTGCCTTAACCTGATTCCTTTGATTTTACTACCGTAGGTATCCCTGATTGCAGATATATCAGGGATACTTAGCTGATAATTCAGTAGTCCAAGTAGTAATTCTTTCCATCTTTTTAGGCTAAAAACTTCTACTCCATTCGCCTTGCAGAACTCGCAGTAATTTGCGTACAGCCATTCTTTGGCATTTTGAAAAATAGGGTCCCCCGGCCCTCTGGAGGGACTCGGAACCGCTACCCCAACTTGTGTAGCTATGTCACTCCTGTATATCAACTTCTCGTTAACCCAATCAGCTATATTATTCGTTTGAACGAGCGTTTCTACTCTCTCCCATCGAAGAGACGTCACAAACTCCTCTGTTCTCTTGACGTAGTTGAATATTTCCTCCTCAGAAACTCCTAATACCCAATTAAGGACACCAGGCAAATAATTAGCAAAAACCCCCAAAAACTTCTCTTGCAAGGGGTCCCACTCCAGCAGGTTTTTCTGTTTTGATGGAGAAATAACGTTGTCAAATCTAATTCCTATCCTCCTGCGGCCTATAGCTCCTGTCTTATCCGCAAACTGCATTCTCTCGTTAGCAGTCATCAGGACCATCGCCGACGGATAAAAAATTTCTTCTGGATTAGCCCATTTTCTCTCAAACCTAAGCGGGTCCGTTCCTGTTAAATTTTTAAAATTCCCGGCAGAGCCCGTGTACTTGTCCTCGTCGGCAAAACAAATCAGTCTTTTGTCTCGACTACACGCTGTTTCAAATTGACTCTTTTCCCAGAGGGGAAGGCTTGAACGATGTACATTTTCTACACCAATCAGCGCGATCGCTAACGACATCAAAACCGACTTTCCCGTTCCCGGAGCCCCGTTGACTTCTAGAAACCTCTGTAGTCGCCTTTTCCCTCTAATTATTGCTGCCAAGTAACAGCGAACCAACTGTACCTGGTCTAAATGCCCTCTCAATGATTCTTTTAGCCATTCCACTACCGGAGTGCAAGTTAACTGTGGTTGATAATCGTAAGGTAATTGCCACTTGAAATGGTAACTTGGGTCGTGAGGTAGTAATTTTTTAGTAGTCAAATCCAACACACCATTTCTCATAGGGAGTAGGTTTGGGTCGGGTTCCTTGAATCTGACAGACTCTTTCATCGCCATTGACTCAACGACTCCCTTGATATATGAATGAGGGAAAACCCATCCCCGATTGTCAGCCTCTAAATAAATAGCCTTCCGTAACTCCATCTCTCCCAACTTGGCTGACCATTTTCCATTTTCGTACTTTAGCCATTCTAGGTATCGACTGTCGTACTTCCAATCCTTATATAACTCGCAACACTCGCGAGCAAAGTCATTTTGAGATAACGGTATCCTAGCTTCTTTTTTGTCCTTCTGGACTTCCTTCTTGCTGATGAAATACATCTCCAACCATCTGATGGGGTCCATCGTTTGAGAAACAGCTTCAAAATCATGTCCGGCTGCTATTACGTCGTCTATCCCCTTCCCGAACTTCTCATCCCAGAGTCTGACCAACATTTCCTTTCCACCAGCTCTTTTTAGAGCCTTGATAAAAGCCCTCATAGCATCTGCTACTCCGGGTTTTCGGACTATATCGGCATCAAAAGCTATTTCAATAGGTCTGGCAGCATCGATAAATGGCTTAAGGTTTGAAACTAACTCAACTCTACCTTTGACGCATCCCATATCGACCCCACAGAGTCCAATAGTAGGAACCCCGGCAATAGTTGAGGCGATCGCTTTCTTTGCTCCCTCCGTAATCCGAATCGGCTGAAATTTATCATCTCTGACTTTTTGCCAGTAATCAGGGTCGTTGGGATTTATAGGTAGAAAAGCGTCATACCCTCTTTTCGGGGTGAGATATTTTGCCTTATTTCCGTCTAGGAATTCTAAAATCTCATCGGGCTTGAACTGCCCAAAATCTGACAACTTCCCAGAGTTAATATCGTACCCCTGAGCAATCCACTGATTAAACCTCACGCAGGCTAACGTCAAACCCATCTCTTTCCCTACTGCTCGTAAGTAGTAGTGGAACAGCTCGGAATCCCGTTCAAAAATCGCTACCTGTTGGTCGCTGAAAAGAATTTCTACAGGCGGGTGTGCTTCCACGGATTCGAGGAAAGCTTTAACCTCTTTCCTGTCATCCCAGTCTGGATTCCCCCCGCTGTGTCGGCAGTAAAAATAGCTTTCTTTCTCTCTGTTCACCAATAAGAGATGACGATCGCCTTTTTCTTTGATATTTAGGGAATGAATCGCATAGCCTTGATACTCGTAGTCAGGCTTCATTGCCTCCGCTACTAGTTCGTCAACAAAATCTTCATCTGTTATCCGAAACCAGCGAGCAGCGGGAATAACAGGACTATCTACTTCCTTTTCTCTAGTTAAAGATTCCATCGCGGATTTCACTGCACGTCTAAATTCTTCTGGATTCATATTCAAATTAACAGGAATGTCTAACAAGAAATCAATTTGCTCATTCTCACCGTAAGGTACTGTTACTAAGTAAGTCTCTCCATCAAAAACTAGCTTGGCTTCATAAATTGCTTCGTTTGCTACGACTCCAGACCAGAAGCGCACCTTCCTAACCATAGAGCCATCCGAATTAGGCATCCTCGTGCCCATCGTGACAAGCTCTAATTTGTCTCCCACAGCGTCTAAATATTCTTCAAATAGTTCAGCGCTCTCTGAAAACTGTTCTAATTGAGCTTTGCTGAAAAGTGTGTCAACAGGTGTCTGTAGTTCACCTAGCTTTAGGAAATCCGCTACCTCATCCTCATGTTGACGGTCAAGATTCCCAGAGTAGGTACCATAAAAATATCGCCCTACTCCGTGGTTCACGAGCAGCACGTTGCCTTCAGCACGGTCTCCCTTTTCTAAGAAGTAGACTTCATATCCCTCCTCATAAATATCAGGAGCCTTATCTGATTCCAACTCTGCAACAAAACTCTTGTCCGTTATTTTGCTCCAACGGATTTTAGGTTCAGTGGGTGTAACTACCCCCTCGGCCTCCGGGTCGGAGGTATAGACGACTTCCGTCTCTGATGCTAAATTGTTCTCAACGTTTTTGTTTTTTTCTGATTCTTTCTCCATTGTTTCTTGGGGCCGAGAATCAGTTTTTTTTAAGCTTTGACAAATTAGGTCCATTTCACCCTCATCTCCGATAATCTCTTTGAGGGCCTGGACATGATGAGCTGCTTTTTGCTCCCTTTCGGCTAAACCCGCCAGTTCTCCGGCGTTCTGCTGAAACTGGAGTTTAAGTCTTTCAATCTCTATCTCTAAGGCTTCATTTTGGGCCTTGAGTCGTGTGCTTTTTTCAGCAAATATTTCTAAGTTGATTGTTACTGTTTGGACCATTGTCTTTAAATGTAATGCACTACAATCTGGCCAATTCAGTAGATGACGTTCCCCTGAGATCCAAATTACCACATGGCTTTGGTTGACTGGTTAATCATCTAATGTTCATTGACTCCTTTATAATAGCGACGTTATTTTAGCTTGTCAATATTTAGCGACGTTGTTATAGTTATAAGTAGCTTCACTTTAATGTAGTCTCTATGTAGATAAGATTTATGGACAAAAAAGATGAAAAAACCGCAAAGAGTCAGCGGAAAAGAAGACTTAGTGAACCTGTCGATAAGGATTACTCGGAAGGGGAACCAGGGCTTGAACGAGATAGCCTCAAGGTTAAATATGACAAAGAACAAACTTCTGGACAGCCTGGGGAACGGGAGCTTGTCTCTGGTGGAAACGCCCTCACGCCCACCGGAACGCTCGAAGGAAGGGTTGCAGTTGCTGAAAAAAAACTCTCAGACCTTACAGAAGAACAGGTTTACACTCTCGCTAAGAGTTTAGTAGATTCTATCGAGTACGTAGCTTGGTACGAGTATATGGTCGATTCCGACACAAAAAGGCTGGAAAGGTACGAAAAGCAGTTAAGGAGAGAGAGAGTAGCCTATCAAAGACTTTTAGCCGAGCAGGAAGACAGAATTGCTGACGCTAAGGAGAAAATTGTTGATACCAAGACTGCGATCAAAAGTCACAGTTACAACAAAGCATTTTATTTGAGAGATGCTGAAGACTTTCGAGAAAGACTGGTACAGCTAAAAAAAATGAATGGTCTCCCTGTTCCACTGATTCCAGTAGAAGGATGGGAGGATATGGATTTAGAGAAATTAGCCAAAGCAAAAGCTCTAGAAGAAGTATCCAAGGCGTTAGCAGACGAGGGTCAGGTCGATGAGTAAAATCAAAGGCATCAAAGACATTGCTCACGATATCAAGAGGGGAACGCACTTAGGTTCTTTCAAATCCCGAAAGTATTGCCTAGCCTTGGCTTTACTCCCTAAGCAATACCACTGTACTACTGCGGAGCTTTATCACCATGTAGAGAGAGCTGGTTATTGTTGGGATGCTGACACGCGTCGCTGGAGAAAAAAAAGAACTGGGGCGGTGGAGGTAGTAGGGCAAGTTTGTCTCAGTCTGAGACAGCCTTGGGCATGGGCTATATTCCACGCAGGCAAGGATATAGAGAACAGAGCTTGGCTCACTAAGTATAGGGGGCTTTTGTATATCCATGCTTCTCAGTCTTACGACAAAGGCGCTAAAACATGGATAGAAGAACAGTTTGATATCGAAGTGCCGTCACAGAAAGATGTTGAGACAGGAAAGATACTAGGTTCTGTCAACCTGGTAAATATTTCATCTCAAGGCCAAAGTCCGTGGGCGATGCCTAACCAGTATCACTGGGAAATAGCGTCCCCCAGGTTGTTAGACATTCCTGTTCCGGCAAAAGGTCGCCTGAACCTGTGGAAATTTGAGAGATAGATTAAGACAAAAAAATGCCCTAGTTACAGCTAGGGCATAAAAAAATCTCACCACATTTGTAAAACCATTATGACACCTATACCCGAACTACATCCAAATTCATTGCTTCTACCTCCCTATAGTCTAAGTCCCGATGACTTGGCAGATATCTTAGGAGTCAGCCCTTATACCATTGATAACTGGAAGTATAAGAAGCGATCGCCAAAGCCAGTCGTTAAGAAATTTTGCTATTTGCTCTCACAGAACTTGGAGTTTGTCAAAGGAAATAGCATTCACGGGATGAAGTTCCTGTTGTAAAATCTTCCTTCTATCGAATCAAAGAGGCTTGCTACATCAGTGATTAGCAGGCTTTTTTTGTGTCAAAGTGCCTGACTAGATTAAAAAGTTCAATGAATAGTGACGGTAGCCTTCAAGTCTGCGATATTAGTATTCATGGGATGCAGGATATTAAAGTAAAACCCTTCACCAGATGAATACAATAAAACCGGAGGTAATTAGCCACAAAGAAGTTGGAATTCCTAAAAGAACTGTCAAGCAGATGTTAGGAATTAAGCACTCAAATACTTTTATCAAAGACCGAAAAATCCTCAACTTAGACTACTCTCATTTCACCTGGGGGGAGGTTAAGAAGCTCTTGGCGTTGAGATTGTTTTTAAGCAGAGGTAAAGCCGGAGTATTTGGGAGAAAACTTTACTCAGACTTGCTCAAAAAACACACCCCCCAGGTAATAATCGCTAGTCTTGGCGTAGACCTAGAAAAAGAATTTAAGGAGTTACAAAATCAATGGATTTGCAGGATTTAAATAGCCTAAATAGCAGGTCGGCTTCTCAGGAAAAACAGACTGAGCAAACTAACACTAATTCTAGCCAACAAACAACCCAAAAACATCAAAAGTCAAAGCCAAAACCTAAGACTTCAGCAATCAGCAAACTACAGCAAACAACTAACAGTCGGGCTGGCATAGTAGCTAAGGCTAAAAGAGCTAGTCAAGTTAAAACAGCAACAGCAGCTTACGAGTCCGGTCTAGGAGAGTCTCAGGTTTATAATTCAGCCAGGAATCAAGGTTTTGTTGATGGTTTAATTATGGGGGAATTGCAGCGAGCTGAGGGCATTTACGACGAACTAAAAGCCATAGATGATGCAGCGGTAGACTTTGATGTGAGTGAGATTATCGGAGCTTTTGACCCCTTTTCTGAACTGTTGGGAAAAACCCCCACAATCGACGTGGAAAAGTATCAACAAAAATTCTCATTGTTGCCCTGTTCAGAAGAGTCTTGAAGCTAGAAAAACGACTCAACGAACTGGAGAGAAAGCAATCTAGAAAGCAAGCAGAACATATCACATTAATGACAGGATTGTAATGTTATGGCAAAACAAGAAATAGATGACGACAAAGAATACTCAGTAGAGAGTGAAAAGTGGGAAGTATCTATTTCAAATATGTTAAATAAGACTTTCTTCACCTTCAGGTTTTTGTCTGAACGTGGCAGGACTGACCATATAATCCACGTAAACGTAGACTCCCTAGTGAGTCTCTCTTACTCTCATGTGCCTTCCGCTCCTCGTTTTACTTTAGTTTTTAGCAAGGAAATTCCTTTGCTAGAGGAACAGATAAAAGCGTCTAATAGCCCTCTTATCGAATACATCGGAAATAGCACTATCAGGATCGATGACGTGTCTTCCTGTTCTGAGGCTCTGTTTTCTTACTTCGCACACGCTAATTCCTTTCTTGGCGTGCGCGGGAATATAAATGACGAAATTGAAATCGACAGATTAAACGAGTTATTCCCTCTATTGAGTCAATATGACAAACTGTATATCTTGCACGTGATTGCCACCCTACAGCAAGCTGATGGAGAGCGTGATGAGGGTATTCAGAGTGATTTCATTGAAACCTGGACTGACTTAGCAGATGAAAAAAACGCTATATCCGTTATTCAGTCCTTAGCCAATAGCTTGGAAAAATAAGAGGTAAATCTACACCATGAGACTATCAGTAATTGCCTTCTCAATAGGTTACAAAATAGGCAGAAAAATCAAGCAACTATGGGAGGCAATTACTACGGCTTGGTGCAATCCTCCACAAGATGACATTTTTGCAATGGAATTATTAGCAAGATGAAACTAATAATAGCCCTCTCAATTCTAATCATAGGGATAGCCTACAAAATAGACCAAACCACCTCTGAGAACTTCCGATTAATAGTAGAAGAAAACGAGGAACAGTCTACACAAATAGGGCAAAGAAAACGAGATTAAACCAACACAAATAACCAGGAGAACAAAATTAATGAGCTTCTTAGAAAACCCCTGTGAAACTGCTCGTCGGTGTGAGCGGTTGCTAGCAGACAAAGACAATATTACACCTAATCAAGAGCGACAATTACAAACAGAGCTAAAAACAGCAAAAGCTAAAATGTCTTACGAAAAGGCAAAGCAAGAAGTGATGGAAAGTCAAGGCTTTTGGTCTTGGTTGATCTACTAGGATGCAGATACTACTAAAACGCTTAATCAACACCCTAGAAAAACTCATCCATTTTGACCTAATAGCCTTGACAATACTAGGATTATCCACAGCTATCATATTAGCAGAAGACCATTACATTGTTTCAGTCTTTCTGTATTTCCCCCTCCTGATAGCCTGTTCAATCTCTATAGTTTTTCTAGCATTTTTACCACAGCCAGTCAAACAATTCTATTCTCAAAGCTTGCTATTTGGTACAACTTTGTTACTAACAATCCTGCTATTTTGGATTGCTTAAATCACGAATAAAAAAAAGGTTAGGGAACCACCTAGCCTTTTATTTCTTTATCCACAAATAGTCAATATGTTCATAGAAAATCTTAGACTAAAATTGCAACTAACAGAGTGGGTATGTCGAATAACTGGAGTAAGCATAGCTATACTTGCTGCGGTTCAAGTAAGAACAGGTTTGCCGATAAACCTAACCAAAATACCTCAAAAACAACTCTACACAAATCGACACGCTAAAGCATTAATTTATTTAGGAAGTTGTGGGCTGTTTATTTGTTCCTATCGCCTTAGTAAAATCAATAAAAAACTTACAATTTATAGAGATATTGTTGAAGCAGAAAGCCAAACTAAGTTCAGAGAAAGTCTCAAGTCAGCAGCAGTGATTCCTTTGTTACAACCAAGCACAACTAACGCGCTTGCACAACCCCTACAAAACCAATTAAAACCTTTTGATTGGCAGCTATTCAACACCCATCCCGAAAAATACCCCCATTTATTCATAGTAGGAGGAACTGGAGATGGGAAAAGCTACACCGCCGAATCTATTTGTCATATCTTGGAAGGCAAGACGATAGTCATTAATCCACACAAAAAACCAGGAGACTTTCAAGGATTCCCCTGTTTCTGTGGAGGACGAAAATATACTGATGAGTCCTACGACTTACTCAGGAGAGATGCAGACTTTAGTGAGTTACTAAGAGACGAATACCCCAGTTTAACCTGCGTCAAGGCAGTTAAGTTAATGCACCGAGAAATGGATAGTCGCTATAAATTATATAGGCAAGGAATAGAAGATTATCCAATGGTAAATATCGTCATAGATGAGTACAACACGATAGTTGAGACAGTCCCGGAAATCACTTCTATGATGAATAGTTTGATTAGAGAAGCTAGGAAAGTTAAGTTAAGACTAATTCTGTTAATTCAGTCAGATTTGGTAGGTGATTTAGGCATCAAAGGTAAAGGTGCAATCAAGAAGTGTTTTCGATTTATCAGGCTTGGTGAGTTCGCAAAAGAATGGGCTAAAAAACTTGATAATAGCGACATAAAAAGATGGGTTAATTCACAAGAATATCCAATACTAGTAGGAGATAGTATTGCAGTTTTGTCAGGTAAAAAACCGCTATTGCTTAACAGTCTTCCTGATGTAAGAGCTACAGATAGCAGTAGTGAGATTCTCACCAGCCAAGGTGATGACTCCGCCGACCCCTCACCACCCCACTACCACTTAGGGGAGCTTCTGTCTAATAACAAAGCCAACCCCTCACCATCTTCACTCTTGCCTGATAATTGAGTAAAACCAGACCCTAAAAGCAGTAAAATATCCAACGGTGTCCGAGGTGCAATTGTAGCTTTCATTCGAGCAGGTATCAACAAAGAGCAAACAATAAACGCTATTTTTGGATGCAAGAAAAGTGGCAAGAGTAAAGCTTGGCAAGCTGCTAGTTACTGGTATGATGAAATTAAGACAAACTTATGAAGCTTGCCTGCGGTGTTTTATTGAGATGAGCTTTTTTTTTATGTTTAAATATCACGATTATGATAAAAGGAAAAAAACTTGCAAAGTATGTGGGAGAAATTTTACTAGAAAACCAACATCTGATAATTGCCCCGGAGTGCCAATAAGAGAACTGAGGGCAGATGAAATATTGCCTGGGGGATTGTCGGCAGTTAATAGAAGATTAAAATCTGGCTCAATTCCTGTAGCTTATAAAGACTTTACAGACAATTCTAGAAGCAAAAAAAGGGATGAAAGTGTTTTTATCTATAAATTTTCAGACACGGAAATAATAGACAAATCATTGCCTCCAGCTTTTTATTCTGAACCTGATATTCCAGAAAAACTAAACCCAATATCAGAGCATAGAATGAGAAGCCAGAAGCTGGAACCAAAGCCAGGAGCTAAACCAATAGCAATTACTAGAGAATGGGCAAAGGATGGAGATTTTTACCAATACTGGTTGTATTATTACAGTAAAGATGACTGTCAACCCGGAAATAGCTTGGGATATATCACCAAGGGTAGATTGAAATCGGAATACCATTTATCTGAAGGCTGGATTAAAAAGCTAGGGGAACCTGACTTAATTCAGGATAATCCGTATTATAAACGAGCTGCTGGAATGAAACTTTATAATTTGGGCAGAGTCCGTCAGTTTCTGAAAGATAATGCTGATGATTATGCAGCTTGGTTAGCCTTGCGTGAAAGATATGTGATTAATGCAAAGCCATTGATTGAAGCTGCTAAGGCAAGAAAACAACTTAAAGAACAGTTATCAGCAGCTCCATCATCAATGAAGAAAGGAAATCAGAAACAGCTCCGCCAAAATGTAATGTGCCTTGAATGCAGTGCATCAACTTTTTTAGAAGATGGGATATTTTGTGCTATTCATCCTATGAGCTTGCCTGATGGTGTTCCTGAGCAAAACTTCTGTCCTGATTTTCAATGCTGACAATAAAAAAACACTACTCATCCATAAGTGAGTAGTGCTTTCTCTCCTCGCTGCAGCAAAATTCCTTGCTCAATTTTCGGTTTCTTCGATAAGGTAACTACGACTGAAAGAATCGGGACTAGGGCACGACCCCAGTTCCCAGTCAACAAAAAGCTGTCGAGGGTTAGTGTCACGCAACCAACGAATCAAAGCCGCCATATCTCTAGCGTTGTAGATTCCCACGCATCCTGATGTACCTGGTGCGATTTGCCAGTTCCAGTCTACATGGATTTCTATAGCACTTCTTTCGGTTAGGTAAGGCCCTAAATAATTTAACGGGATTGTCACTGGACCTATACCACTCTGAAAAATTGCGCCCTCGTAATTATCTCTACCTCCGGCCCAGATAATATCATTAATATACCAGCAACCTTCCGGCAAAGGCTCCATGCTACCAGCGCGACTGTCAACTCCTTTTCTAAATCGTTGAGCTGAGGCAATCCCTGAACAGCACTCTATCTTACCTACAAGATTGTCGTTTTTAAAGTATTTTAATTCAAGAACATAGCAGCCGTACTTATCTTTGCTTCCAGTTTTTGTTAATTTTAGGTAATTCATGTTTACTCACCATTATTATCAGTTTGGGAGAGGTACGGAACCTCCAAGTTGACTGTGAGATTACTCATTTATATTCAAAATATCTGCCTCTAATATACTATTAATTTCCTCTTGACTGAATTGAGGGAATATATCGGGAAATACATCTGCAAACCTGACTCTACTCCCTTTGTTCAATACAATTGCTTGCTGTGTATCAAACAAAACCGAGAACGGAATTAACTCAGAGTTAATTAATCGTAGCAGCAGCTCATCAAATAAATGCTCGTTTGACTCAGGGTGTATGTAGATTAAATCTTCCCCTAATACCAAGTAAGTTTTACTATCTATTACTGTATAGTCACAATAGTATTGTGTAGCTGAGTTAGCAGTTTTAGGAGAGGTTAATTCCCACAGTTTTCTTGATATCTCTAAAGCGTTTTCTTCATTGAAGATTTTAAGGTAAATCATATTAATCAGTAGTTACATTCCAACCTTTTGCAATCAAATTATTTTTAGCCGTAATTCCAGTAGAAGTTGGTGGAGAATTGCTCTCTAAATTCAAATTACCATTTGCAGCTCCTGTATTATCAAACCCAGTCAAAAGTGCATCAATATTTGTTGATGTTAATAGATTATTTCTTACGTCAAAGTATACCAATGATTCTGGCGGTAAAAAATTAGATTCAACGTCATTCAACAAACAATTGTAACCCTCGTATTTTGTCAGACCAGGCATTGAAATAATTGTACCAGTGACTTGCGTTCTAAAAAATCTAAGCTCTCGCAATAAAGGCAGGTTGGTTAGTTCATTTATATTGCCTGAAATATTGGTATCAT
>JAAUYJ010117228.1_pt1 | contig 12872 bp, 9 predicted proteins | sample 7278031 | NCBI WGS metagenome assembly JAAUYJ01 (sample SAMN14350222, study PRJNA611818) | marine sediment metagenome | isolation source: surface marine sediment (1.8m) | place: French Polynesia: Moorea | collected 2018-08 | reverse complement strand
TGCCTTCCCTTTCGTGAAAGAGGAATGGCCCTCAGCGTGTATGGGGCCAAGAGGAAGAAGAAGAATAAAAGAGGGCCTTTTTGTCATCCGTCGAATCCACATATGTGAGGAAAACCGAGGAGGAATTTTTTCCCCGCCGTAAAAGTTCTGAGCAATCCTTCTCCGCCTCTCAAACAAATGAATGGACGTGGGACGTAGTAGTAGCACGAGCATATTGTTATTTTTCTTCTTCCGCACTTTCAGAGAGCCGGATTCGCCAAAGAAGAGACATAATATTAGCCCATATTGCACCGATCTGCTACAGAATTCGGAAATGTGCTGACTTAGTTTCTCCCGCTACGAAATCGAGCGTTGGCGAATCCCTCCTTCTTCCTTACTCCTTCCGCCCCCACCTGCTCCTCCCTCTGCGCTGGTCAAACAATCTGCCGCCGCTTCCTTGAAGGAAAAAGTGTCCCCCCCCTCGCTCTTGAAGACGAAAAAGAGAGTGAAATCTCAGAACTACGAGGGCACAGGGTGGCCGGAAAAAAACAACAAACCTCGGGGATCTTCAGGCAAATATTTTTCAAGTGAGTGTGTGCCGAAGAAAAGCGGCGCAATAATTTTCTGTTCTTCTTTCCCCCCCTTTTCTTTCCCTCAAGGAAGAAAAGAAGAGGCACACTTCTTCTTCTTCTTCTTCTTCTTCCCTCGTGCACTTACTTATCCTCCTCCGCCGACGGAGGAGAAACGAAGGATCCCCTCCCTCCCCTTCTTGAAACAACTGACTTTCAGCCCTCGAAGAGAAGAATTTCGAAGGGGGAAAGGAGGAAGGAAGGGAGGAGGGGCCCTGGGCGAAAAAGAAGTTATCACGGACTCACTCGGAGGAAGAGAGTCGCCTTCGAAATGCTCTGCTCTAGCCTTCCAAACTAGCCCACCCCTGCGTGCGTATACTTACGGCGGAGGCGGCGAGCCAGGGATATTTTCCCGGCAATTTATTTAAGTGCGCGTACGTCGTCGTCTTATATACGGCAAAGCGCGGTGAGTCCAGTTCGAGTTTCCCCTTTGTCCAAAGGGGGTAAAGAGGGCTGACGACAGGAGGAAAGGGGGATTTCGGAACAGTGAAATGGTCTCACACAGTCCATTGGAGCTCTCTGCCCAAATAGGGCGTTTTGGGGGGAAGGAAGGGGAGGCACCCAAAGATCGGGGAAGGATTGCAAGGTCCTAAAATCCCCAAATACGGTTCGACCTAGAGAGGAAAGAGGAAAAGTCCCTCTTGCCCAATTCTCCATCGGGCGGGAAACAAAAGCTGGTCCCAATGAATGCAATTTTCTCTTCCCCCCTGCCCTCCGCGCACGTGCCCTTCCCTCCTTCCTCTGTCCGCACGAAAGAGGAAAAGAGGCGATCCGCCCCGCGCGGTCACTCTTCTGCTTATCTTTGGCTGCACTCGACGGGTAGGGATTCACCAGTCCTCATAAATGTCAAGGCTAAAAAAAGTCTCAAACACGGAAATTTGGGGAGAAGTACCATCGAGCCTACTGTACATGTTAAGTGTGGCAGCGTCTTTGTTGAATCCTTGCTTCTTCCGCCGTATCCTGTTATTGCCGCCGCCGCGCTGACAGAACGAACGAACGAACGAACCACAAGAAATGGGAAAGGAGAAAAGACTACCCCCCCTTATATTCAGGTGCCTTTGCTTTTCTGCGGTCCGTATGGGCGACCGATCGGGGAGCGGCAGAATGCGAAAATAGCCCCTCTCTCCCTTCTCCCGGGGGCCTGAATTTTTGCTACCCCTTGTTTTCCCCCTTTCGCCGACATCCGGATTCGAAAGAAAATGTATCCGGAAAAGGGAAAATGTTTTTGTCATCCTGCTTACCTGAAGAGGAGCCCCTTGCTAGGGATGTTGCTGGCCTTGACCCCGAGCTCGCAGACGATCCTGTCCATGCACTGCTCCGAGTCTAGCGCCGCCACGTACTTGCCCAGCAGCAGGTCGATCTCGGTCTGCAGCTCGGCGAAGGAACCGAACTTCTCGTCCAGCTCGGAGGAGCGGTAAAACTCGGGGGAGAAGGAGCGGCCGTTGTTGTTGTTGACGTTGACGCCGTTGAGGGCGAAGAAGGGGACGGCCAGGAGGAGGATGGCGAGGGGGACGAGGAGGAAGAAGATGCCGAAGCCGTTGTCGTTGAGGTCGGTGCCGCCGCTGGCCGAGCTGTGTCCTCCGCTGCTGTCGCGGTGAGGGGCGTAGCCGGACTTGCGCGGGGGGCCGTAGTGGCTGGAGGGCTTGATGCCGTGGGACGGGTGAGGGGATCCGCCGTTGCCGTGGATGGGGTAGGCCGCCACAGGGTAGTAGTAGTAGTAGAGGTTGCCGGTGGAGACGGCGGGGGCAGGAGCGGGGGCGGAGTAGGAAGCGGCAGGGGCAGGGGCAGCGTAGGAGTCGCTCTTCTCCTCCACCTTGTCCACCCTATCCTCCGCCTTGTCCACAGACCCGGAGGGGGAGGAAGCGGCGGGGACCACCTTTGCCTTTTCGGAGGAGACAGTCTTGACGACCACGGTGGAGGATGACTTGGAGGAGACCTTGGGGGCGCTGCTGTATCCGGAGGTGATGGAGGGCTGGACGGCCGCGCTGTAGGAGGTGGCGACTGGCACGGAGAGGCTGTCGGAGGCAGGGTCGGTGTGAGGGTGGTGGTGGTGTTCGTGGTGGTGTTCGTGGTGGTGGTGCCCGCCCGCCTTGTCGGCGAGGGAAGAGGATAGTATCCCGATGAAGAGGAGGAGGACTATCCGCAGCGTCATGGTTGGTTGGTGCTGAAAGGGAGGGACAAAAAATGAAGTCGATTTTTTGGGGGGAAGCGGAAGGAGAGATAGCAAGTTATCTGCTTTGAGCATCGGGGGAGAGAAGGGCATTCGGGTTTTCGGTTTCTCTCCACTATAATCGGTGGCGCCAGATGGGATAGGAAAACCGGCGGGGTTTTTCACTCCTGAGATGTGACGGCATCCGCGTCCGCTTGTGTCCGTCCGCCCGTTTCGTCCTTGCCAGATCGGTCAAAAAAAGGGGGGGAGTTAGAGACATCCCCGTTTGACTGACTACTTTCTTTCTTCCTCCTTCGGCCTTCCGGTTTTCCGGGTTTTTATGCCATCGGAATGCCGGGCGGACGAGGAGGGGAGGTATTCCGCCAAAAAAAGAAAGATGAACACAGATGAGGGAAGGTGGGGTGGACAAAAGGAGCGGCATGCGAGGGGGAGGGGGGCAACTTTTTTCTGCTCAGAAGAAAGCGGGGGAGGGGAGGGTTTTTTTGCGTCACTGAACGACGGCGAAGGGCCAATCGGTCGGAATGAAAACGCGGCCGGGATAAGAAGGTGGGGGGGAAATTAGATAGCGACAATCTCACCTGTCAGAACTGGCGCGTCAAGGAGCCTGAAGTGATGCTTGGAGGAGTTCACTTATTTTTCGCACTTCACCCTTGAAAATGGGTCCGATAATTTTCTTCGAAAACAATGGGGTTGGCTTTGGGATCGCGTCTCTCTGACGGCGACCGGCCTGGGACTGGTGGCCGTGGTGATGGGGGGCTTCTCTCCTCGTTGGAAGAGGGGCGCGTGCTCTTGGAAGAAGCCGGAGGAGGAGGAGGAGGGGTGCAAAAAAGAGCGGCGGAGGGAGGATAAGGGGAAGGGTGCATGGGGAAAGAACTGCGTCGGGCGTACGAAGAGGGGGGAGGGAAGGGGGCCTCCTCCGCCGAGCGCGATCAAAATGCGTGCGTCCGCCGCCGCCGCCGCCGAACCAAGTTAAAAGGCACTTGGGGGGAAGCGGAGGAAGGGGGGAGGCGATGTGTAGTTTCGTATCCTGCGCGCGGCGTCGGTTGGTACAGTGGAGTGGTTGAAAAGGGGAAAGACGCAGGCGGGACCGATTTCACCTCTGCCGGGATATGGGGGGAACAGGAAAAGGGGGGGAAGGAGGAAGCGGGAGTAATATACGCGGAGAGGAGGAAGAGGAGGAGGAAGGAGCCTTAAAAGGGAAGAGAGGGAGGGAGCCTCCTCCGCTATAAGAAGCAGGAGAGGGATGGGGAAAGAGGAGGAAGGGGGAAAGGATGGGGAGGAGATAGGAAAGAGGTGGTGGAAGAAGGGATGTGCCCTCTGACTTCAGCTTGGGTACGGTGCTCCTCTTGTAGTATGCTGTACTCACTCACTCTTCCCGCTTCTCCGCGCTAAATCACCACATTCAATTATCGCGCTCTTAATTGCCTCACGCCGCCGAAGGAGGGAGGGAGGGAGGACGGAGATGAGGAGGAGGAGGAAAAGAGGAAACTCTCCAGGAAAGAGAACTCATGCACGCTGCGGTGGTGGTGGTGGTGGTTGGTGGTCTTCCCCGCACCTAGGCAGCCCAAGATCGTGCTTTCAAACCGCACCGGGTTTGGAGGGAGGGAGGGAGGGGAGGCGGCGTTAACGACCCTTTTTCTCTTCTTTTACCTTTCACCCCCCCCCCTTTATTTACAAATCGTGAGGCGTGTTTCTCCCCTTCCCCCTAGTTCCATAATCGGCGCCGCGGCACAAGTCAAGAAAAAAGAGACGACGACGACGACGTGGGGTCGATTTCGCATCTGTCCTTCGCTTCGACAAGCTCTCCTTTTTCGTCAACCTGTTCTGATTCCCTCCAAATCGGATACACCTACCTGCTATATTTACTCGTACTCTATATATACAGTCGCTGGAGCTCGCACACACAAGTGGAGCTCTCAACTCGTGGGAGGGGGAATGCGGCATATTAAAATAACTCCAAGTGCTTTTCCCCACCAAGAGACGTACACGTATCAATAGCAGTACCAGACATTGTGCAAAACTCCCACTCTCATAATTCAACTCGGGAATTGGCTTTGCGTGCCTTCCTTTCCCACTTTGGACATTGAATTTCTCCCCCGCCCGTTTATGCCTTTCCCCTCCCCCCCTTAGAATGACGGATCCTGCACCATCGTCGCTTCGAAGCACACATCATTCCATTCTTGCACGTAGCGACCATTACATTTGCCGCGCCTTGGCGCCGACGCAGCCGCACGTTCGGGGGTCGCTGGGACGGGTTTCACGAGGCTGGCGGCGGCTTTACAGACACAGAGTGGAAATACATTCACTCGCATATCATTGTACAAATTCGCACCCACATACTGCCCAGCTTTCCTTGCTAAAAACTTTTAAAAAATACGATGAAACTATCTTTCACAGTGTCTATGTGCGCACGTGTTCTTTCTGCAAATGTCGCTACATTCCAATGCAGAAAATTCTCCCTCCTTCCTATCCTGATATCGGTCGAAAAATTCATCACTCCCGCCCGTCTTTTGCTCTCCTCTTCCTCCCACACGAGACGTGGAACAAATGTGGGTTTCCCTTTTCCCTCTGGGAAAATATTGCCTCGATTAGAGTGGGAGACAGACGAAACCCTCGTCTGGGGGTCTGGCCGACGCTCTCTACACCCTTTTGCTACGCGAGAGTGTGTGTACATAGGCGGCGTAGCAAGCACCTCTTTTTCCGGAGTTGAGAGGAGGAGGCGGAAGACGAAGGAGGCAGAGCAACAAAAAAAAGTCCCGCGTCACGATGATGACGCCCCCGACGCCTCTCGTAGCTTCGCCGAAGGGAAAAGCGGAATTGGATTCAACGAATGCCAGGAAAAGGAGAACTATACTGCCGGTTGTTTTCAGAACATATTTCGAAAAAGTTATAGCAATTAGACAAAACTTTTTCGTACTTTGGCGATTCCCTAACCTGAGAGGCCTCCTCATCCACTTTGGGGCGAAGCGGGAAGAGGAAGGAGAGGGGGAGAAGGATGCGGCGGGAAAAGGTTGTAGTACTACGAGGAAGGAGGAGGAAAAAGCGGAGCGGAGAAGACGAGGAGGAGGAGAAAATGCATGCATGTCGGTCGGTCGCCGTTGAGCAAAGGGGGGCAAAGGGGGAAAGAGAGAGAGAGAAGGACTAAAGTGGAAGCGGGAAGAGGAAGTGCGGCGGCGGCGGGTTAGACGTGCAGAAAAAGTGGCGCCGCAGCCGCCGTTGGATCGAGCGAGGAGATGTGATGAGAGAGAGAGAAAGAAAGAGAATGGAGATAAGGGGACAGCGGAGGAGGAGGAGGAGGAGGAAGGGGAAGAATCCCGTCGGTCTGCGCAGTTCTGATTGCCCTGATTAAAACGGCCTGAGAGAGAAGATGTGTACGGCACGTACTGGAGGATAGCAGATTATTCCAATCTAGCAACAACCATGCGTTGATGTCTTTTCATCGTGTGGCAGGAAAGACTGTGCGTGGTTTTATCATGGCGGAGTTTCTCCCTGAGGAAAACAGACAACAAGGCCCTTTGTGCCTCGACCCCTCTTCCTTTCTCTTTGTGTGGCCTTTCTCTAATCTGCTCCGAGTGTTGCCGCAATATTTGAACCCACACAGAATGCGACGAAATTTTTTGAGCGAGCATGAATATGATAGCTGCCCATTTTCGAGTGAGTCACCATAGGAATGTCTGTCCTTGCTCTAATACGCCAGAGGAATGCCGGTTATGCGAGATGCTCTACAATCGCACACAACCCCACTCAGCAGATGGCGCTAGAAAATTCGGACGGATAGAGCTGCAAGGAAAGGTAGCAGGGGGAACGTCTCTCTTTTTACTCCCCCCTCCTCTTTCTCTCGGCGGGAGAGAGCTTCTGTCTGGATTCCCTGGGGCGACGAAAAAAGAGTCAGGGGGCAACGATCACCCTTCCTCTTTTGTGCGAGAAGCCGCGCCCTCTCTTTCCCCCTCCGCCCGTCCGTCCGTCGTCGGCTGCGGCGGCCGGTTGTTGTCAAACGAGTTGTCGGTGGCCAACAGACCAACGGCAGCGTCGGTAGAGAAGAAGGGGGAAAAGTTGTTGCCGGACCCCTGCGTTGGTTGTAGGAGGAAGAGGAGCTTTTGGTTGTGTTGGTTTTCCTCCTCCTCTTGCATGTGGATGGAACAACAGCAGACTCACACGGGAGGATAGCAAACACTGGATGGTGTGAGCTTCGGTCAGTGGAAAGTGTGCTCTGCGGTCCACAGGTAATATTACACCGAAGGTTTTTTCCTCCATTTTCACTGCTCAAAATTTGGGTTCTAACGAACGGAAAGCAGAAACATTTTCTTGCGATTTTTTCATGATTGCCGCTGGTGCAACAGCTCCTTATCTCATTGCAAACAATTTGAACGGTAGTTGCAGCAAAAGATACGAAAGCGCGGGAGGAGAAAGGAGAGCATTTCAAGTAGAAGGGAAAAGTCTCATAGCGGTAGGCAGAAAGAGGAAGAAGGACGGGAAACGTCGCTTGCGTGCAGATAGACACACATGCTGTTGTTGCGACACTGACTTTGCTGACGGCTCTCCTCTCGGTACTGTTTATTACAGGGGGAACTCTAGTAGGGTGGTGACGAAAAACGAGGGGGAGGAGAAGAAGGAGCGGCAACAATCGGCGTCAGTGGGTGGAGAGGAGAGGGTAGAGCCAAGAGGGCTACTAGACTGAGTCATTAATTGCCAGGAAGAAAAAGGTAATTTTAGAATTCATTCCATCTCCGTGCATAACGTGAGTCCGTTTCGAGAGAACTGAAAGCTGGAGGGAGAAATAGAGCAGCAGCAAAAGTCCCCTTTCGGAGCAGACAAGAATCCTGTGTTTATGATCGCACGGTCCATTTCAGATGAGAGAGAGATAGCCAGTGCTGAAAAAGGAGAAGCCTTCAAGATGCACAACTATCCCACCGGCGTCGACGACCAGTACGAGCTGGTGGGGACGAGGGACTGGAGCGCCATGAGGCAACAACAGCCCGCAACTGCAACAAACATGGAGAACGGCAACAACAGCAACGGCCACGAGCAGCAGCAGCAGCCGTTCAACCACGAATACTCGCTGCCGAGCCTGGACGCGGAGTGGTTCCCGGTGGTGGCGCGGAGGCTGCTCAAGGGCGGCGGAAACAAGTCGCTCCTCCCCTCGTCCAAGTCGCTGGACGAACCGGACTTCTCTCCCTCTGAGGCCGCGCGCAAGCTGCTCCGCTCTCGTTCCCGCGCCGACGCCATGGACGAGATCGACGGGAGGGGCACCTTCGACGCCAGGGAGATGGAGGACGAGCTCAGGAGCATGCACAGGGAGGAGCTGGAGGACCAGCTGGGTGAGGACAGGAGCAGCAACAATTGCTCCTAAATAATTGCCATTAGTAACAGCAGCTGCTACAACTTCGCCAACATCAGTAGCAGTGATAGCAGCAACTATTCACTACCAGCAGCAGCAGCAGATAATTCGTTGTCTTCAGCAGCAGGTGTAGCAGCAATATTTTCACTATCTTCAACAGCAGCAGCAGAAGATAATTAGTTGTCTTTAGTAGTAGGTGTAGCAACAACATTATCACTATCTTCATCAGCAACACTACAGTACAGTTAAGCAATAAAAGCAGCAACAGCAATTTGTCTACTTAAAAACACTGTAGATTTATTGATTGACGATTTTCCCCTTCTACAGGAATCTCGCTGCACAAGGTCAAGGACATCCTACGGAGAGCAGACATTCACCGAAATGGTCAGATCGAATACAGAGTAAGGAGGATGGAGCTCTAGTAACTTTCGGTTCAACAAATAAATTGTTTTTGCTTCTGCAGGTCTTCCTGGAGGTGGTCCAGCAGTACCGCCTGTCCACGGAGCAGGCCTCCACCCTGGCCTCCCTGGGCAAGGCCTTCGCCTATGCAGAGGAGTTCAGCTGCTGGCCGCCCACCGTCTTCATGCTGCTCATCACCCTGGTGGAGACGGGCTTTTTCGTCTACGTCTCCTGGCACCTCTCAGCCAAGCACGGCCTGCAAATCACCTGGGACGGGCCAGTGCCATTCTGTTCCGCTCTTATTTACAACCCGTACAGGAGGTACGAGGCGTGGAGGTTCATCACCTACATGTGAGTGGCTGCAAGACATGCGTTCCACAGAGAAAGATCAATATTTATTACCCAATAATTTCTCTCCCGCAGGTTGATCCACATAGGGATTGGGCACTTCGTCTTCAACATGATAATGCAAATTCTGGTCGGCGTCTTCCTGGAGATGGAGCAGGAGGGCTGGCTGGGGTCAGTCAGGGTGGCGGCAGTGTACCTGACAGGGGTCCTGGCCGGATCTCTAGGGACGTCTTTATCAGGTGCTTCGATTAATTTAAATGAGAAAAACCTCTTTTTCAAGTTTTCCTTCCTCTTCAGATCCCGACACTTACATCGCCGGTGCGTCCGGCGGCGTGTACGCTCTCATCGCCGCCCACCTGGCCACCATGGCCCTGAACTGGCAGGAGGACAGCGCCATCAAGATCCGAAAGGTGGTGCAGCGGCCGCTGACGAGGATCGTCCGCATCGTCTTCATCGGGCTGCTGACCGTACACGACGTGGCCCTCGCCGTCTACGTCCGATTCTTCTCGGACGGCTCTAATCGAACTGGCTTCATGGGCCACCTGTGCGGCGCCATGGCCGGGCTCCTCGTCGGCATCTTTGCCCTAGACAACCGACGCGTCCGCTCCTGGGAGCCTTGCGTGCAATGGGCATCGCTCTCACTCTTCGCAGCCTTCGTCACGCTGGCGGTTGTGTGGAATATCTTCGCGGATTCTTGGACGGAGGGCGGGTTCTACCCGGAGCAGGACCACGCCGACAACAGCGACGAAAGCGGCAACTGCAAGCACTACGACTACTACTGATGTAGCGAGCAAAATGCGTGATATGTGATTCCAAGGAAACCGTCATTCCTTCCCTCAAGTGCCTAAGCCTTCAAGTTACAACCATGCGCTTTACTCTACTTTGTAGTTTTGTAGCAAACATTACTTGTGCTATTAAAAGGGTCAATACATAGTCTTTTGCTCTCTACTCTGTCTCCCACGTCAGGTTACCTTGCTTTTACTTTTGGTGCCGGCGATCTTGGATTTCTGTGCTCCTGTCCTAGCTCCTGAAGCGGACGCGGATGTCGGCTCCTTGAGCGGCCTGAGGAAAAGGTAATAGCGTATGGTGGACACGACAAGGAAGTATCCCACGATCTCGTGGCAAATTACCGCCACAAAAAAATAAGGCGACCACATGGGGCGGTTCTCCTGCGAGGCCAGGCCAACCAACCACGCCACCATGCAGATGGAGACGAATACGCGCCCGGGCGCGATGAAGAGCCATGCTGGGAGGATGGGCGCGGCACGGCGACAGTGAGCACAGAATGCCACTAGCACCTCCACCGGGGCCAGCATCAGCATGACCACAATGGTCGAGTAGTGGAACCCCTTAGCGTTGAGGGTGGTGTCGACGAGGAAGCCGAAGGTGTTCTCCTCCTTGGTCAGGACGGGCTCGAGGAGGTACCACACGGCTCCCCAGGCGTCGACGGCCAACCCCACGTAGAAGGCCAGGAAGAGGGTGCTGACGCGCAGGTTGAGCACCAGGCACTTGGGGATGCCCTTATCCTTCCAGTGGTCGCGGTTGGCCACCCGGTAAACAGTGGGAGGCATCTTGCTTGAGCTTATGGCGGCTCCGCTGCCGGCTCCGGCACCTGCTTCGGCTCCGTGTTGCTTGGCACCAGAGGCAGCGGGCGCACGGGCACCAGGAGGAAGCCTTTGTGCCGGTTGCATTGCTGGTTTCCTCGCCGGGGTGCGCCTGGCCGTACGCGGAGGAGGTCTCCGTGGCGCTGCTTTGGGTGCGGCCGCCGGGGGAACACGTTTTTGCATCACACTTACACCGACACCACGAAATTAATTTAATATCAATCGGTACACTAACAATTTCCCGAACTTACCGTATAATAAAAATCTTAATAAAGTCTGAACTTACGTAATTTTCCCCCGCTATGGGAAAAGGACAAGGTTTGTAACTTCGTACATTCAGAGAAAAATATTGTTTCCAAGTAAACAGAAATAGTGACATACGTTAGATTGGCCGGAAGCCCGCATCAGCAAAACTATTTTAGTTTGGCTAGTTTACTAATGCTAATAAAAGTTTTTTGATAAAAGAGCTACCAGATTCAGAATTCACCAACTTATCTTCAACCGTCTTCAAAAGTCTCCGTCTATACCTTTTTCCACCCACGAATATCAATTATCGTTCTCGGCCGAGAGAACAAAGAGAAGAGGAGATCCGTCCGACTCCAAGATTCGCCAACGTTTTCTTCGGGATGGAGAAAAGAAAAGAAACGTCTAGATAAGCGTGTCGCGACGCAACCGGAGCCCACCGGAGCCGCTCCCGCTACTTAAGTCTGCCATCCTTACTTTTTCGGGTCGATTTCCCTCGGTCGCTCTCGGAACGGTTTTGTTGCACGCCGACAGATGGCGGCACAAACCCACCGGAGAGAAGACAAGTCGGGAAAAGAGGCGAGAGAAGTGGAAGAGAGGAAGGAAAGAAGAGGCGAAGGAGGCGAAAGAGGCGACGCCGCCGACGCTGCTGCCGTCAAAAAAGAGAGAGGAGGCAGAGCGACCAGGCAAGGAGATGGCTTGTTCAAAACGAGGTTTCATGATAGAAACTTTCAAGTTACACTTTTTTTGCAGTTTATATTTAAATAGAAAGTTAAGTATATCAAAGTTTGTTCTTGATTTGTCTGACACAAAGCTTATTGATACGCTTTGTCAGTTTAGTTTAGTGAATTTGAATACTTTTTTACTGATATTTGTGTGCTTTCTTTGTGGTCTCGCTGGCTCCACCGTGAAGAAAAAGCGAAAAGTGGAGTTCCTCTTCTCTTCTCTTCTCTCTCTTCCTTCTTCTTCTTCCTGAAGCGGCTGAAAAAAAAGGAAAAGAAAAGAAAAATAAAGAAAGAAGCTGAAGAAGTGGAAGAGGAGGGAGACGGGTGACCTCAAGGGCGACCTCGCCGTGACCTCAGACAGAGTGGAGGTCAACGCGGAGGTCAAACCGTGCCTCAGTGCGTGAACGAGTGTTTCGATCGGTGTCTGTGTCGGTGCCGCCGCCTTGTCCTCCGCCGGCCGCCCACTGCTTGACCAACCACAACCACCGCCGGGAGGGCCTCCCCGGGTCGGGGTGCGCCGGAGACCGATTGCTCCGGGCGAAGAGGGAGAGCCCCGGAGGACGGAGGGCGCCTTCGGTTCCGCCGGGCGCCGCCGGCAGCATCTTCCATGGATCAGAGTAAGTTCTCATTGTGACCAGTTTATCAGACACTCGTCCCAGGGGTCATTGTCCCAGGGTCCTTGCTTTGGGTCCTGTTAGGTTAAAAGAAATGCATCTAAGAGTCCCTGGCTCGCTAGCTTCATTATTTTGATCACATGGCGTGGCCCTATCATGCAAAAGTTTTCCTCTTGACATTGTTGACATTGTCCCACCTGCGGCAGTTCCTGGGATCAAGCATCTTAGACTCATAGCAGAGCAATCGGGTGTAAAGCTGACGATAATCTATAGGTTTGAAAAATGGATTAGGAACCCTCTTTTTATAATTTGTGGCCTAAATATGCCTTTTGAACGGGCCTTTTTGTGCTGTTAGGCCTATCCAATGATATCTCTTGCTCGCCTTTCTTTCTCGCAACCTTGTATACCTGTACCTGTCAGGGCCTGCTTTCGGTCCAAACATGCAATTGCAGACATTGTCAGTTGCTATGTACTACTTTACTAAAGTAGTAACTTTAGCCACCTTATCCCTTATCCCCGACCTGCTCCGGAGATAATTCCATTTTCCAACACCCTTCTGTTTCAGATGGTTACTACCATTCTGGCGTGCCCAACAACCTATCAGCGGCGGACGTGGCCGCAAACTTGGGCTCGACCACAGGTACCAGCAACAACAACGCCGCCAGAATGAACGGCGAGATTCCCAGCGTCCCCATCACCACGCTCGCCGGGATTGCGAGTCTCACCGACTGTGAGTATCGAAGGACTGGTATCCATTCATTCACTCATTGTCTGCAATTTGCGGCAAATATTAGTTACAAATAGTATTTAACATCTAAACTTT
>JAAUYJ010002527.1_pt1 | contig 12882 bp, 12 predicted proteins | sample 7278031 | NCBI WGS metagenome assembly JAAUYJ01 (sample SAMN14350222, study PRJNA611818) | marine sediment metagenome | isolation source: surface marine sediment (1.8m) | place: French Polynesia: Moorea | collected 2018-08 | reverse complement strand
TATAACATATCAGTAAATCATTGAGTCGTGAAACACAAAAATTCATCCCTCAACTTGTAGAAGTTGGGGTATTCTTTTTGTGTTTCTGGTTTTTCTTTTATTGGGATAAATCAAACTGAGGATAATTTACAGGTGGAATGTATCAACCCATAGCGTGAAATTAGGTGATATTATTGTCATCCAATTAGGGTATTCTTAAATGGTAAGCTTTTAAAGAGATTTTTTATGAAAGTCGCTATTTTGGCTGGGGGGCTAGGAACTAGACTGGCCCCGGAAACTGAAACCAAACCAAAACCGATGGTAGAAATTGGGGGTCGTCCCATTCTCTGGCATATTATGATGCACTATCATCACTATGGATTTAATGAGTTTGTCATTGCTTTAGGGTATAAAGCGGAAATTATTAAGAAATATATGGTTGATTACGCCTCCTTAAATAGTAATTTGACCGTGAATTTAGAATCGGGCAATGTCATTCAACATGGGGCAGACCAACCTAATTGGACAATAGAACTTATTGATACGGGGGTACCTACGAATACTGGGGGTCGAATCAAAAAACTTGCACCCTATATTGGCAACGAACCCTTTTTATTAACCTGGGGAGATGGAGTGTCAGATGTGAATATCAAAGATTTAATCAGCTTTCATCGTTCTCATGGTAAACTGGCCACCTTAACTGCTGTTCGTCCCCCTGCTCGTTTTGGACATTTAGAATTAGAAGGGCAGAAAATTGTGGAGTTTTCTGAGAAAATTCAAACCAAAGAAGGATGGATTAATGGTGCATTCTTTGTCTTAGAACCGGATGTTTTTAATTACATCGAAGGGGATAAAACCCAATTTGAAAAAGAACCTCTAGAAACCTTAGCCAAAGAGGGTGAACTCATGGCTTATCGTCATAATTCATTTTGGCAATGTATGGATACAGTCCGAGATAAAAAACGCTTAGAAAAACTTTGGGAGAGTGGACAAGCTCCCTGGAAAACTTGGTAAGGGCAATTAAAAAATTATGAAAGTATTAGTAACAGGACACAAAGGCTATATCGGAACCATTTTAGTTCCCATGTTATTAGCCAAAGGATACGAGGTTTTTGGCATTGATAGTGACCTCTTTGAGAAGTGTACGTTTGGTCAAGGATTTACGCAAATTCCAGACTTAAGAAAAGACGTTAGGGACATAGAAATATCTGATATTGAAGGCTGTGATGCAGCCATTCATTTGGCAGCGTTATCTAATGATCCTTTAGGTAATTTTAATCCTAATCTTACCTATGAAATTAATCATCAAGCGTCTGTTAATTTAGCCAAATTATGTAAAGAAGTGGGAATTAATCGCTATATTTTTTCTTCTTCTTGTAGTAATTATGGGGCAGGAGGAGATGACTGGTTAACAGAAGACTCTCCTTTTAATCCAGTGACTCCCTATGGGATTTCTAAAGTAAAGGTTGAACAAGAAGTAGCTCAATTAGCGGATGATAATTTTAGTCCGACTTTTTTAAGAAATGCCACAGCCTACGGGGTATCTCCTCGTCTCAGGTTTGATTTAGTGCTTAATAATTTAGTAGCTTGGGCGTTTACAACCGGTCGTATTTATATTAAAAGCGATGGTACTCCTTGGCGGCCAATTGTTCATATTGAGGATATTTCCCGTGCTTTTATTGCCGTTTTAGAAGCTCCTAATGAACTGATACATAATCAGGCTTTTAATGTAGGTCGAAATGAAGATAACTATCAAATTCGACAATTAGCTGAAATTGTGGGAGAAGTGGTTCCCAACTGTAAGATTGAATATGCGAAAGATGGGGGCCCTGATAAGCGTTGTTATCGAGTTGATTGTAGTAAAATTACTAAAGTAATCCCTGAGTTTAAGCCTCAATGGAATGCCAGAAAAGGAGCGCAAGAACTTTATGATGTTTATCAAAAGGTTGGTTTAACCCTAGAAGAATTTGAAGGGGAAAAATATCAACGCATTGCTCATCTTAAATCTTTGATTAGTGCTCAGAGTTTAGACTCAAATTTACGTTGGAAAAACTAGAGTAATTTTTCAGAAAAATTAGCAAAAAATGTCTTATTCTATGCCTGATTGTATCTCCTGTGGAAGCTCAAATTTAACGCCAATTATTTCTTTTGGAAATACCCCTTTAGCTGATCGTCTTCTAACTAAAGAACAACTAAATAAACCCGAATATACAGCACCTTTAGACTTGGCTTTTTGTCCTGATTGTAAACTGGTACAAATCACAGAAAAGGTTTCACCAGAAATTCTCTTTTGTGAAGATTATCCTTACTTTTCTTCTGTTTCTCCCTCATTATTAAAACACTTTGCTGAGAGTGCTAAAGCTTTAATTAAATCAAGAAGTCTCGATAAAAATAGTCTTGTTATTGAAGCAGCGAGTAATGATGGTTATATGCTTAAAAACTTCACAGCAGAGGGCATTTCTGTCTTAGGGATTGATCCTGCTTCAGGTCCGGCTGAAGCGGCTCAAAAAGCAGGAATTCCCACAATGTGTACATTTTTTACGGAAGCATTAGCCCAACAATTAAAAGCAGAAGGTAAACAGGCTGATCTATTTTTAGGTAATAATGTGCTGGCTCATGTTCCGGATCTTAATGGTTTTGTAGAAGGAATTGCTATCCTTTTAAAAGAAACAGGGATGGCAGTTATAGAAGCTCCTTATGTAGTAGATTTGGTTGATAAGTGTGAATTTGATACCATTTATCATCAACATTTGTGTTACTTTTCTATCACTGCTTTAGACAAATTATTTCGCCGACATTCTTTGTACTTAAATGATATTCAAAGGACGAAAATTCATGGAGGCTCATTACGTTTATTTATTGAACCACAAGAAAAGGTTAAAGCCTCGGTTACATCTCTTCTAAAGATGGAAATGGAAAGAAAAGTCGATAAAATTGACTATTATTATGAATTCGCAGAAAGAGTTAATAAAATAAAAAAGGATTTACAAATAATCCTGAGAGATTTAAAAGAAACAGGTAAGACAATTGTCGGTTATGGTGCAGCAGCTAAAGCAACAACAATGCTTAGTTATGTAGGAATTGATCAGCAAATATTAGACTATATTGTTGATCTAAATACCTTCAAACAAGGTCGTTATATGGGAGGGAATCATTTGCCTATTTTACCACCGAAAAAATTGTTAGAAAATCCGCCAGATTATGTGTTAATTTTAGCCTGGAACTTTGCTGAGGAAATCATGAACCAACAACAAGCTTATAGAGAAAAAGGAGGTAAATTTATTATTCCTATTCCTGAACCAAAAATTGTTTAATAATCATCAAAAATAACCATGCCATCAACTAATTTATTCTCAAAATTACCGAGTTTTACCCGTTCCGTTGAACATACTTGCCCTAACTGTGGTCATCAAGAAATTCAGCTATTTTATGAAGTCAAAAATGTACCCGTTCACAGTTGTTTAATGATACCTACAAAAGAAGAAGCTTTGAACTTTCCTTGTGGAGATGTTAACTTAGGATTCTGTGAAAAATGTGGGTTTATTACTAACGTTGATTTTGATACTAAGTGGTCAGCTTATGCACCCAATTATGAAGATCAACAAAGTTTTTCGCCTACTTTTAATAAATTTGCCTTAGAGCTAGCTAAAGGGTTAATTGATAAATATAATTTACATGAAAAAAATATTGTAGAAATTGGCTGTAGTAAAGGTGATTTTTTGGTTCTTTTGTGTGAATTAGGAAATAATTATGGAACGGGAATTGATCCTAGTTCAGTGGTAGGAAGGGTGAAAAGTAAAGCAACTGAACGCATTACTTTTATTCAAGATTATTACTCAGAAAAATACGCTAACTATTATGGTGATTTAATTTGTTGTCGTCATACTCTAGAACATATTTATCTCACAGCAGAGTTAGTTAAAACTGTAAGGAATTCCATAGGAGATCGCCTGAACACTGCTGTATTTTTTGAAATTCCTGATATGGGAAGAGTATTAAGGGAATTAGCTTTTGAGGATATTTATTATGAACACTGTTCCTATTTTACCCCAGGAACTTTAGCCCGTTTATTTCGCTTGTGTGGGTTTGAAGTGAAAGATTTATCCTTAGCTTATGGCGAGCAATATTTGCTCATTGAAGCTAACCCAGTTACCACCCCTAGTCAGAAAATCCATACCCTAGAAGAAACTCCTGAACAGGTAGCAAAAGATGTTTATTATTTTGCTACCCATATTCAACAAAAACTACAACAGTGGAAAGATTATTTAAGCAACATTCAAGCCACTAATAAGCGGGTAGTGGTTTGGGGATCAGGCTCTAAATGTGTTGCTTTTTTAACTACATTAGGAATGACAGAACAAATTGAATACATTGTGGATATTAATCCTCATCGTCATGGTAAATTTATTCCAGGAGTAGGCAAAGAAATTATGTCTCCTGAGTTCCTTAAAGAGTACCAACCTGATGAAGTGGTGGTGATGAATGCTATCTATTGCCAAGAAATTGAGGAAATGCTTCAAAGACTCGGTGTTACTACCAAAATCATTCATTTATAAGCACAAAAATAATCATGAAACAATATCATATTGCTTTAAGTAGACATTTTGATTTACAAAAAATTGATGAAGAGGCACAGGCAAAAAAACGGCCACGACATACCATGTCTTTGCTAAGTCAAAAACTTGACGCTAAAGTTTATGAACCAGGCGGTCTTCCTCTGTCTTTGAGTGATCGGATTCTTCCCAAACTCACAGGTGGGAGTAATTCAGATCATTTCGCCCTGGGTCGTTTTTTAGGAAAAAAGTTAACCAGCGATGATGTAATTTTTTCCATCGCAGAGGACTCGGGGTTTCCTATTGCCATTAACTGTGGAAATAACAGGCCGAAAAATGTTGTGTTTATTCATAATCCTAATCGGTTACGGGGTCGTCTGACCTTAAAGTTGTTTAATTTAGCTCAGTTGGTTGATTTGTTCATAACCAATACAGCATTTAAAGCTGATTTTCTACGAGATTATTTAAACTTACCCCCTGAAAAAGTCTATTTGGTAGCAGAACAAACGGATACCCAATTTTTTACCCCTGGCCTCTCATCTCCTCAGAAACCCCGTCCTATCATTGGTAGCGGTGGTTTAGAACAACGGGATTACAAAACCTTGGCCAAAGCGATCACAGATTTAGATGTAGATCTCAAAGTTTGTGCAGTATCTCCCAATGCTAAGACAATGAGGGATACTTTTCCCAAGGTTCTCCCGAAAAATATGTCAGTGGGATACTATGATTGGGCAGACCTACTACAACTATATCGAGATTCCGATGTCGTTGTTATTAGTCTCAAAGATCATAATTATCAAGCAGGACTGACTACCCTTTTTGAGTCTTTAGCCTGTAAAAGACCTGTTATTATGACCAGAACGATTGGACTGGTGGAAGAATTTGCTGATGCGGGGTTAATCATGACGGTCCACCCAAATGATCCAAAAGGAATGCGGAGTGCTATATTGGAGCTTCTCAATAACCCAGACAAGGCACAAGCAATGGCAACCAGAGGGTATGAAAGGGTGAGAAAAAACCATAACAGTGAATGCTATGTTGAGGATCTTGCCCAAAAGATTCTCAACTGTTAATGATCAGTAGTAGGCTGATGCACATTAGCCTTATAGCTGAATGCCGCTAAGTTAAGGAGCGATCGCTGATCCCAGGTGGATTTCAAGCGGATTTCATTTTAGCCCATCGAAATCTTCTCTTGATATATCTAATGCTTTACGTTTTGGCTTCTCTCATAAGATTAAGTGAGCCTGTGAATACTTCCTTGTTTTCTTTTTCTTTTTAAAGGGAGGATATAGTTAGTAAAAGTATAGTCAAATATAGACAGACTGAATTTCATTGCAGAAATTCCCTTCCCTTTTACTTTGAGAGATTAATTCTCCTGGGGTGAACTACGCACCTCTCTATCCCATAGCGATTAAACGCATTTGGGAATGCTTTTCTTAAAATGTTGTAGGAGCCAATGACATCTGCTTGGGCAAGTTGGCCTTGATCACTTTTATACAAACCTCGCTTAATTCTCTTCCCTGTAAAGATTGGCTTTTCTCTTGGTGCGCGTTCCCTAGGCGATTGCGAATCGCCGGGGTCGCACCGCTCTGTTTCTTTTCCATAAACTGGAAGGGGATCTAAATTTAAAAAGTTGGAAACGCTGGTGTAAGATTCTTCTTGGATAATTACCTTAATGCCCTCTTTTTGGCATTTATAACTAATCATTTCAATTAGTCTTCCATGAGGAATAGTCACAAATTTTTGATTATTGACTTTTCCTAACTCAATTTCTTGTTTCCAACCTGGATTATAGCCAATTACTAATGTGGTAATCTCTTCAGAAATCAAAAGATTCACGAGATAACGACTAGCTTTATGAAGATAATCATCAACTTTTTGCTTTCGACATCTAGTAAGACGACGAATTCTTTGAGAGTTTTGTCGATTACCTTGAAGTAGGGATTGTAGTTTTGAGCGACGTTGGTTATAAAATTGATTTAAGCTTTTTAACGGTCTGCCATTAATCAACAAAGGGACAAAACCCGGTTGAGTTGAAGTTACAGCCATCAAATTATCTACACCTAAATCCATAGCACCTATATGGTCATTAGGGTTTAAGAACTGTTCAGTTCCTTCATAGATTACCTCTATTACATAACAATCACATTTGGGGACAATTCTCACTTCTGCTATTGATTTACCTACCTTAGTAGAAAATTCAATCTTTGTTTTTGAAAGTTTAATCAATCCTTTCTTTAGAGATACTTTACTAATGGCTTGAATGGTACAAACTAATAAATTTCTGCCCTTTTTTGTATCTTTATAACCTGGGATTTTGGGTTTTCCTAGAAACCTCTCTGGCTTCTCTTTATATTCTAATAATCCTCTAAAAAATGACTGCCAGTTTTTTTCTAATCCTCTTAATACTTGCTGTGAAACTTTAGCAGGTAAGGCTTTATATTCTGGAGTCTGTTTCATCAGAGAATCCATCTGATTATAAGTTAATTTGCATAGTCTGAGAGCTTCATGTCTATATATTAACATGAATGACTATATTTGACTATATTTTTGTTGAAAGTTTACGATCCTATAATTTACTCCCCGCAAACCTGTCAACCTCAATACAATATGTCGTGAAGCATCGACCTAATAACTCTGTTTTATGTACTTTTTTGGCTACTCTTTTCAAGACTTTGTATTCAGGTCTACTTTCGAGCAAGTGGCATAGTATTTCTTTGTGTCCTAACTCTTTAACCCAACCGATCATAGTTTTGAATATAGAAACCCCTACGCCCCAAAACTGTTGAGATATAACAATTGCGAGTTCAACGCCCTTGTCGTCGGGCTGAATCCCACACCACCCAGCTAATACCCCACCGATATAGATCAATCGAACACGGCAGCCAGGAAGAGAGTCTGTTTTCACCTTAATTTTGAGCCATTCATTAAGACTCCGGGAATCAAAATATTCGTGATCGATTAAATGCTCTCTAAGTAAATCCTCATTGAGTAGCTCTAGCAACTCATCTCGGTTTACTTGAGTTAATTCCCTAAATTCAATTTTACTCATACCGAAATACTTCGTGCCTTATAATTGTGCCGCATTTGCGGTACAACATACTATATTTTGTAACAATACCACAGCACTTACGGACACTATCATAAAATAAAATTACATCGCTCATCCCAATAAATTATTCAATCTTTGCTTAACTCATCGCTACTAAATCTACTTATTATCTTCCTATTAACTAATCCTCTCATGGCACTTTCACAAGATCAAAAAGAGGTCATTAATAATCAAGAACAATTAAGCAATAATACTAATATGGACGAATTATTTCCCTACTGTAACAAATATTGACGGGATTATTGACTCCTTCGCTTGGATACAAAACCTTGCTGGTGGTGGGGATATGCAATGAGATAGATTAGCGATCGCTGATTTAGAAGTGAAAGCGGCCACTTTAGAAGCTGCTAAAGCAGAATTAGAAAGACAACGAGAACAAGAAAAGGTTAATTTAGGGTAGAATAAGCTAAATGAACAGTTAATGATAGTGAAGACGAAACAGGAAGAAACTGTTAGGGAGTTGGGGCAGTTGGTGGGGATAAATTAATTAATACACAATTTATGAACTTACAACAAATTAAGCAAGAGATTATAGAAGAAAGAATTGGAGCTATAACTCTAGATACTTCAATTTTTATGCGATATCAATTTAATTTTGAATCAGGTTTACTTTTCCAATTAGAGCAATTTTTCGATAGCTCTACTAAATTAATCATTTCTGAAGTTGTTAAAGAAGAAATTTATCTAAAATTAATAGAAAGAACTAAACAAAGCAAAGCAAATATAAAAAAAGAATTACAACAATCTAAATTGAACTGGTGTATTAGTGATTCGGTGATTGAACAAATTAATCAATTAGTGTTTAATCAATGTCAACCTGATAATATTGTAGAACAACGATTTAATAAGTTTGTCGAATTGACTAATCTATATGTCGTTAAAGCTCAAGGTAATGTTAATCTTGATTCTTTATTACAAAAATACTTTAATGCAGAGCCTCCATTTGAAAAAACTGGTAAAAAGAAAAGTGAATTTCCTGATGCAATTGCTTTAATATCTCTAGAAAAATGGGCTAAGGATAATCAAACAAGGGTTATTGTCGTAACATCTGATAACGACTGGATGAACTTTTGTAATAATTCTTAACAACTTATTTGTACTAATGATTTGAAGACAGTGTTAGGTTTATTTCAAGCTCCCAGTGCTTATGATTTTTGTGAATATTTATCAGAACAATATAAAAAGAATAAATTTATTGATTTAAAAATTACTAATTTCTATGATAAGCTTGTTAATATTTTGGAGCGTTATCTAAATAGCCTATATCTTGATTATGAGGCTGCCTCTTCCTTTCGCTATGAAGAAGATTTAATTGAAATAGTTGTGAAAGAAATTGAGTTTAATACTTTTGACGATGAAAGACCTGAGTTGATATTTAGTCCATTAAATTTTGAGAATAACTCTTTAGTAGTTGAAGCTAATATAAATGTTACTGTAGAAGTTTATGCTGATTTTTCATTATTTGTTTATGATAGCGTCGATTCAGAAGATATTTATATAGGAAGTAATCATCAACATACTCAAACTAATTGTGATGGAAATATTTTGATTTCATTCACTGGTCATTTTGATGAGAAAAAAGTAAAAATAGATAATATTAAATTGGATAATATTGAATTTGATTCATATTTTTATCCTTTTATATTCCTTGATTTTGGCGAACTTGAGCCAAATGAATAAAATATAATTTAGATTTAGGTAGTGTATCATAAGTAGTTTAGATAAAAATAGAAACATCAGAATCTTTAACCATAAACACCCGAAGCTATAGAATCATAAACAGAATTAGCAACCCGAATAAACAGAATAAAAACTATTAGCTTAAAAGTCCAATAAATGATCTAAAAATATAGATGATTTCCGTAATTATTCCTATATTATTTTCTTTTGAATTCAAGTGCAATGAAAGAAGAAGATAATTATCGAACTCAGGTAAGTGAGGAACTTATGACTTCATTAAGAGGGGGGGAAGAGGTGGGTAACGCCCACCTTGCTACTCTAGTATTTGGCCTCTGCTAAATCGGCATTGAATTTATCGCACCAAAGTGTCACTTCATCGTATTGAGCCGGGTTAAAATCAAATGGCAAACGATAAATTTGTTTTCCTTGATCTAAATTCAAACCAGAAAATAAAGTTTCTTCACTAAATTCATCATTTCTAGAAAAGCCTATTTTCGGATCAGGTGCCCCATCAAATTTAAAATTATCTTGAAGAACTAAATAATGAATTTCTCCCTTTTTGATTATTTGAAATCCCCCACTTACTGTATGACCACCTTGCCCAATAAAGCTACCTGTTTCAATTATTTCTCCTCCCCTTAAAATATCTTCTGCTTTTACTAATGTGGGATTCATGGCAATAGTTAATGCTGATAATAACCAAATTACTTGTTTCATCATTTTACTCCTTGATTGTAAGTTTACTCTCATCAATATATCTTTGATTGATTTCATGTTTTTAGTATCTCGGAGTTATCTGAGAACTTCATGATTTAATTGTGAATTAATCCTAAAAGTTGCTTGAGTTTTCTGAGGTGGAAATAGTTAATGCTACGAAATTCCTCTAGTCATCAACAGATTTATCTCACGATCCAGAAAACCTTACTTTTTCTGCCCCTTGAATCATTTGTAATGCAAACTGAGCAGAGGTAAAATGATTAAACGTAATCCCTCGATTATTTAATTTTGTTTTTATTTCATCTATTAAAGCTGTAATTTTAACAACATTTTTAGCTTGATTTTGATAGGGGATAGGATTAATTTCCCAGTCGCTTTGTTCGTTTCCTTGAAAGTCTCGCAGTTGACGAGACAAGTTATTATTTTTATCTTCATTAAGCCCAAAATTAAGCCCTTCAGGTTTCAAATAAATATCGACTGTTTTAATTTCTCCTGCAAATAAACAAAGCAAAACATTATGGGAAAGACGCTCAGATCTTAGCAGTTTTAAACGCTGTTCCAAAGGAATAAATTTATCTCCTGTTTCGAGGGAGTTAGAACCATCTATTTGTATATCTGGCCATCCTGAAACAACTTCTGAACGCAATAAAAACCCTGTAATAGCTTGGTTTTGACGATTTAAAGGATTATTTTTTTTGTCTTGTTCAACATCTGAATTTTGCACTCGACCAACACTAAAGGCTCCATCTAATAAACATTCTACCCAAAACCAATCTAAGCAAAAAAACCTTATTGATTCTAAGGGTAACATTTGTTCATCAGGAACGAGATAATTGAAGGGAATATGATACAGTAACCCCAGTTCTCTAAACCAAGCTTGAATATCTGGAGGAAACTCTAAGTTATGATTAGAATTATTAAGTTTATTGGGGGTAAAAATATGGGGAAATAAAGCTTGTTGATTATTTTGTGCTAGTTTTTGAGCATTGGCCCGTTTCCAATTAAATAAACTAACGGCTAGTTTTTTATTTTTAATAGTTAATAATTGTCCTAGTTGCCAAGCAGCAGCATAAGAGACATCAAACATTCCTTGATTAGCATTATAATAAATCAGTTGATCCCCACTGCGAACAGATAATTGAGAGAGATCAAGGGAAGTGGTATTTTCTCCTGGTATGAGGGGACTACGATACCAGGAAAAAGTTTTGCCTCCTTGACGCAAATAATGGGGTAAGGGGACATTACCTTGAGATAAATAGGTTTCTAGGTTGGGGTTATCTCGTTTCCCTAGTCTTAGGGTTGCTTGACCATTATACTTACTTAAATTGCGGTTTAATGCTTTTAATAAGCCCATAAAGCTGTTTTCTGGGTCAATACAGCTAAAAGACCAATGTTTTAGGGTAATTAAACGAATATAATCTTGCTCTTCTGCTTCTTGATAATTAAATGTACCATTATTATAAGAATTTTCAAGAGAAACTAAATAAACAGTGGTTTTACCCCCTCTTAAGGGTAATCTATGACTCATAATGACTGCTAATGGCTCACTAAGACTATTATCCTCAGCATCTGTCATTTGACGAATATGGGCTAAATATTCTAATTCCTCGATAGTGGGTAAAATAGTTTCTAATAAACTTCGTTTAATATCAATGACGGTAACTTGGTCCGTTAATTGATGGCCTGTCAAGCTTTCAAAATCATCTCTAGGAATATTTAAACCACGAAAATAGTAGTTTCCTAAAACATGATCGGCTTCTAAATCGAGAAGCGTCCCCGAAATTTGCTGATTAGCTGCATTTTGCTGAATGTCTGCGACTGTAATCGGTTGTTTTGTGATGGGGTTTTCTAAGCTTTCTAAGCTGAGGCTTTGTAAAGGCAAGGTATCTGGAGAAGTACCTTGGGTTTCTTGATCATGAATCACTAAAAGTGCTAACCAAGGGGCATTTTCTCGATCTGACTGGGCTAATCTTTCCCAAGGTAAGGTACTACGGGTTAAGACAATATGAGGTAAGTTGCGGGCGTGATCTCCAATACTGTTGGCAGGGGGGAAAACAGTATGAATCTCTTGGGGAGTTAATTCAAAGGGATCACCATTAATTACAAATTCTTGTTGAGCATGGAAACTTTCAGTATTGTCCTTAACTGTAAGGTTTTGTGTAATGGTAATGGTATATTTTCCCGCATTTAATGGGGTTTGGTGACTTTGGATAAATTGGATTTTATCGTTAGTAGTGGTATCACGAACAGTATTAGCCATAGTTTTTGGGTAAAAATAGCAATTTTTACAGTAACTTTTCAAAAAGTTTAAACTTCGAGCAATTGAGGGGAAACAACAAAAGCTTGTTCAACATCGTTTGTCAATGCTTGTAAATCAATCGTGTTAATCTCTTCTTCACTAAACCCTAATTCCGAGAGGAGTTGTCTACGGGTACTGTCTTGGGTGAGCATATTTTCGGCGATCGCTTGTGAACGTTGATCTTCATTGGTTTCGGAATTTAGAGAAAATTCTGTAAAGGATCGCCATTCATAGAAATTCGTCAGGTTTTCTGTATCATAACTTAAGTTACCTTTTGGTATCTCTTGAGTTTCTCCTGGTTTGGGTGGATTTTTCGGTTTGACTTCAAAACCAGATAAAACATTATGGACGAATTTTTCTCCGTTTAAATCCGTTTGTTGTTCTTCTCCCCATAAAGCAATGGGAACATTTTTCCGAACAGGGACATAACTAAATTCCTGTTCAATGTTAGATTGATTATAGGTAATGGTAATCTGACAGTCGGACTGGCTAAATTGATTGTCATTAGCTGCCATGGGTGCAATACCAACGGGTTCTTGTTG
>JAAUYJ010124224.1_pt1 | contig 12886 bp, 9 predicted proteins | sample 7278031 | NCBI WGS metagenome assembly JAAUYJ01 (sample SAMN14350222, study PRJNA611818) | marine sediment metagenome | isolation source: surface marine sediment (1.8m) | place: French Polynesia: Moorea | collected 2018-08 | reverse complement strand
CAACGATTTCTGCTTGTTGTAGGGGTTCTTCTTTTAACTTCCAAAAAAATTGTACATCTTTCGGGTTCGCTCCTGGCCATCCTCCTTCAATAAAAGGTATTCCCATAGCATCTAGTTGCCGAGCAATTTTGATTTTATCTTCTAAAGATAAAGTAATTCCTTTTGCTTGAGAACCATCTCTTAAGGTAGTGTCGTAAAGCCAGATTTTCATAGGTTGAATGAGCAATAAATGGTCTATAACTACCTTAAATTAATAACGGACAAGAATCACTTACAACGATGGCGTAACTAATTCGTTAAGAAATGTTAAATTATGAAATAATTAAGGGATGAAGGGTACAAGGATAAACGATGAGCAGGATGAAACCCCTAGACCCTTGTGTCCGAAGTAGGGGAAACAAGATTGATTTGTTGCCTTATCCCTTATAATTCATCCCTCATACTTTACATAGTAATTAATCAAAAATGCCAACAGTAAAGTTTCAAGGAAAGACTTTTACTTGCTCAGAAGGAGCTAATCTCCGTAAAGTACTACTAGAAAATAAACTAGATTTATACAACGGTAATGCCAAGTATATCAACTGTCGTGGAATTGGTAGTTGTGGAACTTGTGCGGTAGAAATCATTGGTGAGGTTTCCCCTCCTAACTGGAAAGATCGAGGCAGGCGTAAGCTTCCTCCCCATTCTCCCACAAAAAACCGTCGTTTAGCTTGTCAAACTAAAGTATTAGGCGATATTGAAGTTATTAAATATGATGGCTTTTGGGGACAAGGGGATAATGTACAAAAGTGAGTTCAGAGTGACCTCCGAACTCACTTCTATCAAGGTGTATTTCACGCAATCGAGAATTGCTATATGTTTGCCGTTATTTCCCCAGAAAAAATAGAAATCCCACCAGGATTGGTATTTCAAATACCTGGTAGTTGGGATGACTACGAGACTCTAAGCCAGCAGTTGCGCTATCGCTACTTGCAAAAGCGATCGCCTATTTATCTAATTCCATCGAGATCTATAATAGTAGCGATCGCCTGTAAATCAGAAAACGCGATCGCGCCTATTGTTAATTTGAAACTAAAGAACCAATCTGAGGAATCGATATCAGGTGTATCGAACTTATACATGAAGTCTATTGTAGAGGTCTGTTCAAGTTTCTTATGAAACGCTCAACTTCTCCATTTGGAGATTCAAGGTCTTCCCCAATTTCAATAATACATTGGTGATTTTCATTGTGAGGCTCAGGAGCAAAAAGAATACGATAGTCTTCAGCGATGATTTCTTTATCACATCGATGCCATTGAAAAGAGTAATCAGGAAAGTAATCCTGATAGTTCAATCCTCTAACTTGATAATAATCTTCTGGAAGCCGATAATTGAATAGATCATCCATAGATTGTATTGATAATCCATATCTTTTAATACAATGCAGCAATGTCCAGTGATGACCATATTCATGTGCCAAAGTCTCTTTGAGTAGTCCCAAAGAATCACCTGAGGGCGGAGCATCTGAAAACTTGAGGTAGTAGTAATTTAATGTAATAACAGCAACAACCGCTCTAATTTCGTTTGGATTCTGCTCATTTTCATAAAATTTCGCACTCCAGCGTCCTGACACACCATTATTGCCATGATTTTGAATTCTAATAACACCTAGCCAATCTATATCAATGGATGTAGAAAGTATATCCCTCAAAACAAAGTTCCCAAGCTCTTCTATATCTTCTTGAGAAACTTCGTTAGTATAATCTCTAAATCTCAACAAGCAAGAATCATGACGTATATCAAAATTTCTATAGCACATTTAATGATCAGCCTGCACAATTGTTATTTCTATTTGAACATTCTCCATATTATCAAATAGACACACAATGGCATAATCAAAAACTTTGATAACTTTCGGTCAAGAAGTTTATTATCTTTCCACTTTAATAGTTAAATTAGCATAGTCAAATCGGAAGAACCATCTATTCTTTAAATGCTGCTTTGAAATCCTTAGGTTGCAAATCCTCAAACTCATCTTCATCAATAGTATAAGTAGAAATAGAAACCGTGTGATCTCCTTGACGACGCGAAAGAGAACCTCTATGGACACGATTATGCATGGAACCAGCTTTCATTTCTTGTAACTCCTCCTTTAGCATTTCCACTTCATCGCGGGAGGCTCCTGCTTGTATTGCATTGTCTATTATTCTTTCTAATTGTGAAATAGTGATTCTCACTGCTGTAGGTCTCCAGATATAATAGGCTAATCGTGTAATTGCAATTTAGAAAACAATAAAAATATATAGAAGACTAAAATAAGCTTTATACCATATACCCATACTATAATTTTTGATTGTATTACTTTCAGACCAAGAACAGCCTAAGTTTTGTGCAACTTTTGTGCAACTTGTGTTCAACTAGTATTTAGTAACTAAATTACTGTACTGTTATAAAGATTTCTCACAGTTGCTATGTCTCGCTCCCTAAAAGTTGCTGCGGAATATACTACAAAAGCTAAAAATGCCCTGAAAATAAATGGATTTCCTAGTCAGAAAGCATTGGCGGAAGAGATGGGGATATCTCGCGGAACTATTAGTAAGTTTTTAAACGGAAAAACCATTGATTATCTTAATTTTGTCGAAATTTGCGAAAAATTGGGATTAGATTGGCAACAGATTAATAATTTAAAAGATGATTCTCCCGAAGCCAATACGGAGGAAACCCCAAGTACAACGGAAGACTTTTCCCAATCTCCTAAAGACAAATGCAAAGCAAAAGATTTAGCAGAACAGATGCAGGGCTGGTTTAAGGCTCTTAATTATGGTTTTGAAGAACACGAAGTTTGGGAGGAAAATTATTTTGAATGGATTATTACTGTTCCTGGTAGAAGAAGATATGACAGGATTTTAGTACGGGGGGTGGCTGGAGAAGCTAACATCAAAGATTTTCAAGCATTAAGTAAGTTAGTAACAGAAAAAAAGACTGATGAAGGTTGGTTGGTGGCGTTGCTTCGAGTTAGTGCTGCCGTTAAGAATAAATCGGGACAAACGAAACAAAATAATATCTCGGAACAAAATAATATCTCGGAACAAAATAATATCTATTGTTATACCTTTGACGAACTTTTAGATGATGTGGCGCAGTTTGATGGTTATATCAAGTGGCTGACAGAAGAGATTAAACGGAGGAAAATTGATACTCAATACGTACCTCTGGCTTGTAGAAAAGATGAATTTGACCCAGAAAATAATGAAAAACTAGGCACAAGTATCTACGATGAAGATAATGGCTGGATTGAAGGCTATATCGAGAAATGGTTAGTGGATGATACCAAAGAACATCTTTCTGTATTAGGAGAGTTTGGGACAGGAAAAACTTGGTTTGCTTTTCACTATGCTTGGATTGCTTTACAAGAATATATCAAAGCTAAGAAAACAGGACTTCAACGTCCTCGTTTACCTCTGGTGATTCCGTTGCGAGATTATGCTAAAGCAGTAAGTGTGGAATCTTTGTTTTCGGAATTCTTTTTTCGTAAGCATGAAATTCCCTTACCTGGTTATTCGGCTTTTGAACAGTTGAACCGCATGGGTAAGCTGCTGCTAATTTTTGATGGTTTTGATGAAATGGCAGCCAAAATAGACAAACAAGCCATGATCAATAACTTTTGGCAACTGGCAAAGGTCATTGTTCCCGGAGCTAAAGCGATTTTAACTTGTCGCACCGAGCATTTTCCTGAAGCAAAGGAAGGGCGCAGCTTGCTGAATGCTGAGTTACAAGCTTCGGTTTCAAAACAAACTGGTGAATCTCCTGAGTTTGAAGTTTTAGAACTAGAAAAGTTAAATGAGACACAGATTCAACAAGTTTTAGAAAAACGAAACGTTGAAACAACCACAATTGACAAGGTGATCGCAAATCAAGATTTATTAGATTTAGCCAGTCGTCCACTGATGGTGGATTTGATTTTCAAAGCTCTGCCAGATATTGAACAAGAAAAACTAGTAGATATTGCTCGAATATTTCTCTATGCAGTAACGCGAAAAATGAATCAGGATATTAAAACTGAGCGGACTTTTACTTCTTTAGCAGATAAGCTCTATTTCCTTTGTGAGCTTTCCTGGGAAATGATTTCTACCGATAATATGAGTCTCAATTACCGTTTATTTCCCGACAGAATTCGTCGTTATTTTGGAGACAAAGTAGCCAAAGCCAAAGAACTAGACCATTGGCATTATGACATGATGGGGCAAACTATTTTGGTAAGGAACGCAGAAGGAGATTATAGTCCTGCCCATCGTTCCTTTTTAGACTTTTTTGTGGCGTATAAATTTGCAGCCGAGCTTGGTGGCTTGAGTGATGATTTTGTTGAGTTATCTAAGTCACAATCCCATATAAATAAATTTCAATCACCAAAAACATATAAATGGTCAAATTACTTTAAGCGAGACATTGATGAAAGGGATGCTGTAATCCCAATCCCTCCGCTTAAAAATTTTGTTTCTGAAGATATAGAGGATCTTTATACTACTTTTGGGCGTAAGCCATTAACTCAACCAATTTATAAGTTATTGAAGCGAATGCTTGAGCCTAACAATACACTTTGTGAAAATTTGTTGGGTATTGTAGCTAGCACTAAAGGAAAAGAGGAAAGAGAAATTGGTTTTTCAGGAGGCAACGCTGCAACTTTAGCTATTAACATAAATCCTCATATATTAGAAGGGGAAAATTTGACTAAAGCCATCATAAAGAACGCTGATTTTTCAGATGCGAGCTTACGCGAAGTCAATTTTTCAGAAGCAAATCTATCAAACTCAGTTTTCTCTATAGTATCTGCACCTGCTATTTGTGTAGTTTTCAATAATGATGGAAGCTATTTTGCAACGGCGGAAGGTGAAGAAATTTGCTTGTGGAGTTCTAATAAATCAGAATCCTCTAACTGGGAATTAAAAAGAACTCTGAAGGGGCATGAAGAATGGGTAAGAACTATAGCATTTTCACCTGTACAAGAATTCCTTTTAGCAAGTGGGAGTTATGACAAAACAGTTAAAATATGGAATGTTGTTTCGGGTGAATGCTTGAAAACCCTAGATGGTAACTTAGGAACAGTTAGATCTGTTTGTTTTAGCCCCAATGGCAAGCTTTTAGCTAGTGGTGGTGATGATGGAAAAATTAGACTTTGGGATACTGAAAACTGGCAGGATTATGATGTTCTTGAAGCACATACACAACCTATTCGGTCAATTGTATTTTTGCCAAATAGCAAATTTCTTGCGAGTGGAAGTAGAGATAAGACAATCAAGATTTGGGATATTAGTAACGGCGAATGTCACAAAGTTTTATATGAGCATTCTGGAACAGTTCGCTCATTAGCTGTTTCACCTACTAAGAATGTTTTAGTGAGCGGTAGTCGAGACGCAACAATTAAAGTTTGGAATATAGAGACTTGGAAATGTCTAAAGACCTTAGAGGGTCATACAAAGCCTATATGGTCAATATCAATTAGTCAAGATGGGAAAGTTTTAGCAAGTGGAAGTGAAGATAAAACGGTTAAGCTCTGGAATATTGATTCAGAAGAATATGAGACATTAACAAGTCATGATAATTGGGTAAGATCAGTTGCTATTAGTCCTGATAATATGACCTTAGCCAGTGCGAGTGAAGATAAGTCAGTAAGACTGTGTGATTTGAAGACTGAAGCATGTAATATAATTCTTCAAGGGCATGCAAGCTGGGTTTGGTCAATTGCTGTTGATCCAAAAAAAAGATTTCTGGCTAGTGCTTCTGAAGATAAACTGGTTAGGCTTTGGTGCCTTGAAACTGGTCAGTGTCTTAAAACCCTAACAGGTCATCGAGGTTCAGTGAGAAGCGTAGATTTTAGTCCTACTTCAAATATCCTAGCAAGTGGAGGAGATGATGAAACAATAAGGATATGGAAGTTCGATACAGGCGAGCTAATACAAGAACTAAATCGTCATAAAAACTGGATTAGATCTGTTGTGTTTAGCCCAGATGGTTCTTTATTGGCAAGTGGAAGTAATGACAATTCTATTATCATATGGGATACAACTAAATGGAAAATAAAAAATACTTTTACAGATCATACTGATAAGGTTAGAGCTATTAAGTTTAGTCCTTGTGGAGAGATTTTAGCTAGTGTAGGAGAAGATAAAAAAATAATTCTTCGGTTTTTGAATAGTCAAAAATATCAGACTATTGATGAAGTTCATGAAAAAAGAATTTCCTGCTTGTCATTTTCCCAAGATGGAAAATTTTTAGCTACAGGAAGCGAGGACAACTCAATTAAAGTATGGAAGATAGAGAACCTATCTTGTCTGCCACATATCACCTTAGCAAATAATAGTCATGTTAACGCTGTTTGCTTCCTTGATGGTGGCAAAACTTTAGTGAGTGCTAGTAGTGATAAATCTGTAAAGCTGTGGGATATTCAAAATCAAAATAGTAAGCCTATTAAAGTTTTGAAAGGACACAAAGGTAGTGTTCGTCAAATTGCGGTTAGTGATGACAAAGAAGTATTTGCTAGTTGCAGTCATGATGAAACTATTATCCTTTGGGACTGGCAAAGAGGTGAACCAGATCGAATTTTGAGTAATCAGCCCTATTTTGGGATGAATATTACAGGATCTACGGGTTTAAGCCAAGCACAAAGAAATAATTTGTTAGCATTAGGAGCAGTAGAAAGTTAACAATCTTTTCCTGTAAACACGCTACAAATGACAAGCAGGGGGAACATTGCCATTTTTACTATTGAAATAATGAATTTCCTTATCATGCCAATGATACCAAATCCGATTCTCATACCGCTAAATTATTCTGAACCATATAACTTAATAACCAATTAGCAGCCGTAGCTCGGCGAGTATCTCTGGGGTTGAATTCTCCGATTTTGTAGCCTTTGAATCCTAGTTTTTCCTTAAGCAATTGTTTATTTTCTTTCGGGATAGAGCGAGTTAACTTTACTGTAGGGGGGCGATTTTCGATAAAATCTGGAGGTTCAGGATAGGCTTGTTGCCAATCTGTTGCTACTTGGGAATTGTCCCAACTTTGACTAGCTTCATCGTAACGATAACCTAGATAGTGCCAAACTAGTTGGTTAACAATATCATCTCCAACTTTTTCGTTTAAAATTGCCCAAATAGTATCAGTATTTAATGGTGGAAGTTTAGACATAAGTAGAAGTCATCAATAAAGTTAATTGGTTGCAGCCTGGGAGCGTAGTAAAACTTTGAGGTTGCTTTATGCTTTTTAACCTAGTTCTTGATATTTATCTTAACTATTTATTGAATGGCTAGAGAGTAAAAATTGAAAAGTCACAAAGTGTCCCAATCCCCAATCCCTAGTCACTAATCCCTACCACAACCAAAGTTTCTTGTTAGTAAAGATCAATAGATTGTAAATGCAGCCTAGACTTTGGCAACTCAGTATAGTTCTAATTATCGGTATTTTATCAGTATCTGCTGCTGCTATCTTCATTCGGCTAGCAATGGATACCGCAGATAACTACACTATTGGATTTAGTTTATTCTTAGCTGCTTTTCGTTTGATTATTTCTGCTTTGATTTTACTTCCCACTTGGCGCGGAAATACTGTTAGGTTAAAAAATTTATCTGTTGAAACAAGCAAGCTCGCTTCGGGAGTAGGGGAGAGAAGAGACAATAGGGCTTATCCCAATAGTGAGAGTGTTACTTGGGGCAAGATCAAACAGCTAATAGCTAGCAATCAAACTTATTATTTTGCGATCGCTGCTGGCTTCTGTCTTGGATTCCATTTTGCCACTTGGATTAGCTCTTTGGCTTTTACTTCTGTAGCTGCTTCTACTACTCTTGTGACCACTAATCCTATTTGGGTAGCTTTACTCAGTAGATGGTGGTTTAAAGAAAGGTTATCTCAAAAAACTACCCTGGGAATTGGGGTTGCTGTTGTGGGTAGTGTGTTAATTGCCCTTGGGGATAATAACAGCCTCAGCAGTAATCACAACTCACTCTTAGGTGCTATTTTAGCTCTGACTGGTGCAATGATGGCTAGTCTATACATAATTTGTGGCAGACAAGCGCAGCATAAAGGATTAAGTCTTACTAATTATATTGCGATCGCCTATACTACCTCCGCATTAATTTTATTTCCTCTCCCTCTATTATTTGGTGCTAGTTATCAGGGTTATCCTAAAGCAGTTTATGTTTATGGCTTATTAATGGCGATATTGTCTCAAATAGTAGGTCATACTAGCCTTAACTGGGCTTTGCGTTGGTTATCTCCTACTATTGTCACACTGTGTATTTTAGTTGAACCTGTCGGTTCTAGTAGTTTGGCTTGGATTTTTCTTGGAGAAATTCCTAGTACAAGAGTTATCTTAGGAGGATTCATTCTCTTGTTAGGGGTTGCTATTGCTGTGATCAACCAAAAGTCCAAAGAACTGTAAAAAATTAGTAACAAACTTATAACAAAAAGTTTCTCATATCCATCTTCTGGCAAACTAAGCGATAGCTGGCATTAGAGGAACTTTTTTCATGGGAACTATTATCAGTACCGTCAACATGAAAGGGGGGGTAGGCAAAACTACTCTCACTGTAAATTTAGCAACTGCTTTAGCAAAATATCATAATAAACGGGTTTTAGTTTTAGATTTAGATTCACAAATTAGTGCAACTTTAAGTTTAATATCACCTCATGAATTTGCTAAATTTCGGAAAAAAAGACGTACTCTAAGTTATTTACTCGATAACGCCATTACTCCTAATCCTTGGAAAAAACTCGCGATTCAAGATTTAATTTGCCCTGGTGTTTGTAATATTGATGGCTTAGAACTGTTACCAGGAGATATCGAACTTTATGATGAATATTTAGTTTCTGAAATGCTCCATAATAAAGCAGTAGAAGCAACGGGAAAAGACTTTGAAAAAGTATGGGACAATTTTGAAAGAATCCTAATTAAAGATCTTATTAAGCCCATAGTACATGACTACGATTTTATCATTATGGACTGCGCTCCTGGCTATAACTTACTAACTCGTAGTGGGATTGCTGCTAGTAATTATTACTTACTTCCTGCTCGTCCAGAGCCGTTATCTATTGTAGGGATTCAACTCCTAGAAAGACGCATTGCTAATCTTAAAAAACACCATGAAAATACGGAGGTATTAAATATTAAATTATTGGGAATAGCTTTTATTCTCTCTGCTGGTGGTTTGATGGGTAGATATTATAAACAAGTAATGAAAAGAGTTAGAGATGATTTTGCTCCTGATCAGCTTTTTAACCAATCTATTCCCATGGATGTTAATGTAGCTAAAGCCGTGGATTTATTTACTCCTGTACTATTGGCTATGCCTAATTCTAGTGGCTCAAAAGCTTTTCTGAAATTGACTGAAGAATTCTTAACTAAAATCAAGGTCAATGAACAACAATTAGCATCGGCAAATTAAACTATTTTTCATTGATCATTGATCATTTTTTACTGTTGGCAAATGAAATTAGACCGAGTTCAAGATTATTCCGGAGAGGAAACATAGAAAAATATAGACAGTCTTGATAACAAGCTTCCGAATTGAGGCTGATCAACAAGGAACCTCCGAAGACTGTCGAGAGGATGAATTGACCGCGAGACCCGCTTCCGGCTAGGAAGCATCTCTAATCGCGGTGTTGACAATCAATCTTGTCTTCAGTAGCCGACATTTAAGTGATAAATGTTAAATGTTAAATGTTCAATATTACACCAGTGAATTATTTATATTGGCTCTCTCAAATTAAAGCTTCGGAACAGTCTTTGGTTGGGGATAAAGTGTTTATCCTCAGCCAACTTTTGCAGCAAGATTATCCCATAATTCCTGGCTTTGTCTTGAGTGATTCTTTATTTAGAAATTTTGTGGCAACTATAGATGATTCACGATTTTTAGTCAGTAATTTGGCTAATTCTTCTCTACACCTAAATAAAGATAATTATCAAATTCTTCAGTCTATAGCTATTAAAAGTCGTCAAGCTATTGACGAAACAGAATTACCTCAAAAATGGCAAGAAGAAATTTTAGCATCCGCCCAACGATTAAATGCTAAAAAATTAGTTATAAGACCTTGGTTTTTTCCTTCTCATTATCCACAACAAGATAGTTATAGCTTATGGCGATCGCAAACTTGTCTTGGTACTGCTAAAGCTTTAACCCTAGCTATTAAAAAAGTTTGGTCGGAATTATTTAGTGCTAAAAGTATATTGTATTGGGACAGATTAAATATTCCCTTAGAAACAGTTAATTGTACTTTACTGATACAACCGATTCAAAACGTGATCGCATCTGGGATTGTGGAATTAAAGCCAAAAACAATTTGTATTCAAGCTACTTGGGGTTTAGAAAATAGTCTGCATCAAGGAGCAGTAGAACCAGATATATATATTGTAGAACGAGCTACGGGTAAAATACTTAGTCAGAAATTAGGGAATAAAACCCTTGCTTATCGGCTACAAACTGGTGAAGAATCAGAATCTTTACTAGACTGTTTAGAGTCTTATTTTTTAACAGAATCTCAATCAGAAACCTACAGTTTAACCGAAGCAGAGATTAATCAGCTTGCTAAGTTAACAGAAACTCTAATCAAAAAAAGACCCCAGATCAGATATTTAGAATGGACTTTATCTGATACTGAGAATGAAATCGACTCTCCCCGGAAATTTTATTGGACTAAGTTAAATTACTTTTCTGCTTTATCTTCTCCTCAAGAGAATCTATCTATACCAATTACAGAAACATCTGTTAAACCATTATTGAGAGGTTTGGGAGTTTCTCCTGGTAAGACAGTAGCTAATGTTGTAGTTCGTGACAAATTATCTAGAGATAAATCCTCATTACCTGATGGGTGTATTTTAGTAACTAAGGCGATCGCACCCTCTCAAATAGCTTTATTACCTAAAATATCAGGAATTATTACCGAAACGGGTGGTATTACCAGTCATGCTGCTATTATCGCTAGAGAATTAGGTATTCCTGCTATTGTCAATGCTACTAATGCTACCACTATCTTGCACACAGGAGATTTAGTGATGTTAGACTCAGAGCGAGGAGAAGTTCATCTCACAGATATGGATCATCCTCCAGTAAAAGAACCACCTTTAATGATTTCAGAGCCGACAAAACATGATTTATTGAGGATTTCTCAACCTCTCGCTACAAGAATTATGGTTAATCTGAGTCACTCTAACACTATCGAGCAAGCAGTTAACTTACCAATAGATGGAGTTGGGTTACTACGTTCAGAATTAATGTTACTAGAGTTGCTGGGTTCTAAATCTTTGGATCAATGGTTAGCTGAGTCCGATCAAAAAGAGTTTTTAACACATTTAACTAATCTAATTCGGAACTTTGTGGTTGCTTTTTTCCCTCGTCCTGTATTTTATCGCTCTTGTGATTGGCGCAGTAATGAGTTTAATAATTCTGGGGAATTGGAACTTAATCCCATAGTAGGAGATCGCGGTACTTATCACTATTTATTAGATGCAACTTTATTCGATTTAGAATTACAAGCGATCGCTAATATCCAGCAAGAAGGTTATACCAATATTAATTTGATTGTGCCATTTGTCCGCAGTGTAGAAGAATTTATCTTTTGTCGTCAGCGTGTGGAAAATTTCCGCTTACAAAATACTGCTTCTTTTCAACTATGGCTGATGGCGGAAGTACCATCAGTAATCTTTTTACTTCCTCAATACATTCAAGCAGGAGTACAAGGTATTGTTATTGGTGCTAATGATTTAACTCAATTAATCTTAGGAATAGATCGAGAAGATTCTGATTTTTCCCGTCGCGGTTTAAATCTTAATCATCCTGCTGTCTTAGATGGGATATTTAAACTCAGCCAAACTGCTAAAAAACATGATATTCCTTGCTCAATTGCCATTCATAACCCAGTAGAATACCCTAATTTACTCGATAAATTAATTAAATGGGGCATTTCTACGATTTCTGTAGAATCAGAAGCAGTTATCTCTACCTATCAAGAAATAGCTCGCTCAGAAAAGCGTTTACTCTTAAATATGATGAGAGATAGATATGAACCTAGATAATAGCGAGTGTTTTTTATACCATTTCTATTTAGACTTGCTACAAATAACCCATCTAATACCAATCCCCTACTTCCCCACTTCCCCACTTCCCTACTTCTCCATCTGTAGCTTGACTTTTCAGAATTGGTATTATCAAGCTTGATAATTTCTTGCACCAACAGAGGTAAGAATATTTTTAACTTTTGACCATAAATTTTCGCGCTTGATTAAACCCAGGAGAACCGCAATTTATAGCAATCGAATGATAGATAATGTACTACTATATTTACAGTTCATTTGGCGTACCAACACAGGTTTTTGTTGATTTTTTCTTGCGCTGGTGGGGAGCGTACAGTATAATTCTATAAGTGACCAAACTGTAAAACAAAAAATTACAGTTTTATACAGAGAAGAGTTTAAAGTTTTATGGAAATATTGTCTCTTTCTCTCTTGCTGGTATTAGTAACAGTCTATGACTTAGCTGTTAATGGTGAGTCTTAATTAGAATTGAGCATGATACTTATGCCTTGAAGCCGTCGAAATTAACATTAGGGAAAAGAAAAAAGAGAGATCATAAATTGTGCTTCAAGATTAAATCTTTTCCCAAGTTATCTAGAATCTGAAAAACTAGTAAATTTAAAAACACTGTCTTTATTTAAGGCAGTGTTTTTTGAGGCTTTAAATGTCAGCATCTTGAGTTAAATTTCAAAATCAACGCTTCTAGTAATTAAGCAGGTTAATTCTACATCTAGTCAAAAAAAACTAGAATTTAAGCGGGAAGGTAGATAATTTGACTAATTGTCCAAAAATAAAAACTGCATGCATACTCAGGAAAAATCAAGTGAGCAGGTAGATTCAAACTAT
>JAAUYJ010103183.1_pt1 | contig 12890 bp, 12 predicted proteins | sample 7278031 | NCBI WGS metagenome assembly JAAUYJ01 (sample SAMN14350222, study PRJNA611818) | marine sediment metagenome | isolation source: surface marine sediment (1.8m) | place: French Polynesia: Moorea | collected 2018-08 | reverse complement strand
CCTGGCCACCTTCGCTGAATTCGAGGCCGACTTAATCCGTATCCGCACGCGCGAAGGCATGGCCATCGCTCGCGCCAAGGGCAAACTGAGGGGGAAGCCACCAAAGCTCTCCGACAAACAGCAAAGAGAGCTGTGTCGGATGCACGGCACCGGCAAGTACTCCATCAGCGATCTGGCAGAGCTGTTCTCCGTCTCCCGCCCGACCGTGTACCGCACCCTCGCCAGGCAGACCCCGACAAGCTGAAGAAGAATTACGCCACATAGCGTTGAAGATTTAACGCCATTTATCGTTGAAGACCACAACAAGCCGGCCTTGCAGCGGCTCGAGCTCGGGGTCGACCGGGAGGACGCCGGAAGACGCTCGATATCGAGCAGCGCCGCCATGTGGTCGAGTTGTACCGCTCACGCCAACATACCGTCAAAGAGATCTGCCGTCTCATGGGCATTTCCAAGCCGACGCTCTATGCCTATGTGGAGGAGTTCTCCGATGGGCCGTAGGGGAGCTCGAATCCCCTCGGAAGCGTTGATCGCGTTGCGCGCCAGGCTCGCAACCCTGGCCGTCCGCAGCGCCGCTCGCACCGAAGAGGTCGCACGGGTCGCCGAGCTCTACGATGTCAGCGCCTCCCCGGTGTATCGGCAACTGCGCGAGTTGTATCGCCCGAAGGGGTTGCGACGAGCGGATCGCGGTTCGCCACGGGCGCTGTCCGGTGAGGAACTGCAGCATTATTGCGAGATCGTCGCCGCGCTGAAGATGCGCACCGAGAACGGCAAGGGGCGGAGGCTGTCAACGGTACGCGCCATCGAGCTGCTTGAAGAGCATGGCGTTGATACGCCGCAGGGGCATGTTCAGGCTCCCAGAGGGCTTCTTGCAGCAACTACGCTGAACCGCTGGCTGCGAACCCGGGGATATGACCATGCGCGCATGACAAGGCCACCGCCGGCGGTGCGGTTCGAAGCCCGCCACTCGAACGAACTGTGGCACTTCGATATGAGTCCGTCCGATTTGAAGAAGATCCCTCAACCGGAATGGGTCGATACCGACAAGGGTATGCCGACACTCATGCTCTTCAGCGTTGTGGACGATCGCAGCGGCGCCGCGTACCAGGAATATCGCTGTGTGTATGGCGAGGATGCGGAATCGGCCCTCAAGTTTCTGTTCAACGCCATGTCGGAGAAATCCGGAACCCCCTTACAGGGCATTCCGGAATACCTTTATCCGGACAACGGGCCGGTCGCTCGCCGCGGTGTGTTCCGGACCGTGATGGACCGACCGGGCGTGACAATCACGACCCACATGCCGGCCGGGAAGGATGGACGGCGGCCGACTGCTCGCGCCGAAGGCAAGGTCGAACGGCCCTTCAGAACCGTCAAGGAGGCCCACTAGACACTGTACCATTTCCATCGCCCGGAGACGGAGGCCGAGGCGAACGCCTGGCTCGGCAACTTCATCAACCGCTACAACGAGAAACCCCACAGACACGAACCGCACAGCCGCTTGGAGGACTGGCTTGACCGGTTGCCCGCCAACGGTATCCGGGAGATGTGCTCCCGGGAGCGGTTCCGTGCCTTTGCCCGTGAGCCCGAGCGGCGCAAGGTCGGTGGCGATGGGCGAATCGCGGTTCAGGGGACTTACTACGAAGTGGATGCCGATCCGGCCGGGGAGGAGGTCGTGCTGTGGTGGGGGTTGTTCGATCATGAGCTGTTCGTCGAGTTCGGCGAGAAGCGCTATGGGCCCTATCGCCCGGCCGGTGGCCCGATCCCGCTGCATCGATATCGTTCGCGAAAGAAATCAGCCCGGGAGAAACGCGCCGACCGGGTGGCGACGTTGGCGAAGCAGATTTCAGTACCGCGCACCGCCCTCGGTGGCACCGGGGGTGAGCGCTCGCAGGCCGGGATCATTCCTTTGGTTCGAACAGCATTCACCGATCCCGACCCCTGGCGGCAGATGACCTACGCCAGTGTGTTGTGGATGCCCGCCGTGGTATTGCGGAACTGCTGGCACGTCCGCTGGCCAAGCTGGCCGAGGAGGATCTGCGGTTCGTCGATGCACTCGTCTCGCGAACCCTGGACAAACAAGAAATCGCAGCCGCGATTCGATCGCGGTTCAAGAAAAAACGCTGACGGGAGGAGTTTGAAGCATGTTGACCGCCGACATCATGAGTCATTTCGGGATCGAGAAGGATTGGGAGGCGGTGGGTTTCTATGAGACCGCACGCCATAAGCAGCTCGTTGCTAATGTACGCAATGCCATTCTTGCCGGACGGTTGGTCGCCATCACCGGACCGACCGGGATCGGCAAGACCCTGACACTCAATCGTCTCCGGGCCGCCCTCGCGGCCGAGGGTGAAATCATCGTCGCCCGCAGCCTCTCGATCGAAAAGCCGAGACTCGTATTGCCCTGCCTGATGACAGCGCTGTTTCTCGATATTTCGGACGATTTGGACACGAAGGTCCCCACACAGCCCGAGAAGCGTGAGCGTTTACTCCGAGAGCTGTTCAGAAAACGCAAGAAACCGGTCGTGCTCTTCTGTGACTAATGTTGTGACTTCAGTAATGTGGAGTCGTTGCAACAGCGCTGCATCGGGCCGGCCTGAAGCAAGTATTCTGCCGTTGCCGACTCCACATTACCGAACGGTCACAGCGCTTCCAACCATTCCAGAATCGTGGCGTCGTTTCGCCAATTCATCGGCAACTCCGTTGCGGGCGACTCAGCCCGAGCAAGCGCCTTGCGTTTCATCTCCAGATCGATAGTGGCGTACTTGTTCGTCGTATTGAGGCTGACATGCCCCGGCCACTGACTGATCGTACTCAAGTCCACACCGGATTTGAGAAGATAAATCGCCGTGCTGTGCCTCACGCTATGGGGATGAAGTCGTTTACCTTTCAAGGCGGGGACTGTGGTCCGGGCACGTTTCAAGTATTTCCCCAGGATGTAGCCCACCCCGAAGCGACTGAGCGGTTGACCGCGGTGGTTGAGAAACAGCGGCACGGCCGCGCGAAGATCCAGCTGATGCTCGACGCAGAACGCCTGTAGCAGTGCCGCCGTTTGCGGCCAAAGCGGACACACCCGTTCCTTGCGCCCCTTGCCGAACAGCCCGACCTGGAACGGCTTGAGGAGTTGTAGATCGCACAGGCGCAGGTCGAGGACTTCCTGAACCCGCGCGCCGGTATTGAACATCGTCGCCAGTAAGGCGTAGTCGCGCCGCCCGGCTTGGGTAGTACGGTCGACCGCTTCCAGCACCGCCTGGATTTCCTCGTACTCCGGATAATCGATGGTGCGTTGATCGGCCCGTTTGAACGGTATTTGCACGATGCGTTGCGAGCGGGCGAGTTGGTCGGGTTCATGGGCGGCAACGCAGTGAAAAAAGGCGTGCAGCGCTGCTAAGCGAACATTACGGGTGGCGACCGTGTTGCCGCGCTCGTGTTCCGGATAATCCGGGAACCCGACGATCTCCTCGGCGTCGATGTCGGCCGGGTCGAGCTCGGCGACGCGTCGGCCACGGTGAGCGGCGATGAACCGTAGCAGCAACAGCAGGCTATCACGATAGCTGTGAATCGTGTGACCGCTCAACCCCCGCAGGTGAGGCAAATGGTCGGCGAAGAACTGGCGCAGGGTGCGTGCCGGGGCATCGGGTTGCAGGGTGGTCATCATGCCCCCTCCTCGGGTGCTGGCGTGATCAGACTTCCACAGTGTTGGGCGAAGCGCTCGCCGGCCGCGCCGGCCAAGGGTTCGACGAAGCGCAGATAGTACTGCGTGGAAGCGATGGAGACGTGCCCCATACAGGTCGATAGCAGGGGCGGTTCAGCTTGAACATCGACGCCTGCCCGGTACCGGCGTAGCAATGCATTGATGGCAAAGCTGTGGCGAGCGTCGTGGACCCGTGGCGGTTGGCCATCGGCTTTGTGAATTCCGGCCTTTTGCGCCAGGCTTCGATAGATCCGACCAAAACCGGAACCCGTATAGCTGCGCACGACATCGCCGCCGCGCCAAATCAGTGGCGCCTCATCGGTCATGGATTCCGGATGGTGGGCGCGGCGGGTCGAGAGATAGGTTTCCAGTTCCCCGGCAGCATCGACCGACAACGGCAGCAACCGCGATTTATGGAACTCGGACTCGCGCATGAACACCGTCCGAGCCACGCCATCATAGTCGCCAATCGTTAAGTGCAGAAGTTCGCCTCGGCGCAGGCCCGCGGTATGGAGCAGCACCAGCCCCAAGCGAACAGCCGCCGCACGCAGTGGGAACGCTGAAGTCATGAACAAGGTATCGGCGGCGGCAATCAGCCGAGCAATCTCGTTTTCACTCAAGCAGTAAGGCATTGTGGATTGATGGCATGGCGGAAACAGTACGGGGTCCGGTACGAAACAGGCGGGTTCGGTACGGCGTCGATACAGGCAGAGATTACGCACGATGCGCATCTGAGCGCGTCGTATACCGGATTTGAGGTGTGCCCGGGTCCGACACCGACGATCGAATACCTCCACCGTGAGATCGTCAGCGTTATCAGTGACCATATAGGCGTCGAGCGATTGCAGAAACCTTCGCTCGGTCGCGTAACCTCGACCCAAAGCGATTTTGAGCTCGAGGTGGTGGTTGATCACCGGCGCGATCGACGAGCTGAATTCCGTATCTGCGTTCATGATGATACCTCCCGCGGTGACGAGGGATCGGATAGTGTGGGTACCGGCAGCGCGACTTCACGCAACTCTTCGGTTGCCAAGCGCAGATAGCCGTAGGTACTGTCGTTATCACGATGGCCGGATAGATCACCGATCGTTTTGAGCGAAGCCCCGGTGCGTAGCAGGGTGAGGGCATAAGCGTGGCGTAGGCAGTGCGCGCCGTAAAAGGGAATCAACAACCCGCTGCGTTTCGCCCATCGATCAAAAACCATCGACACGGCGTTCGGCCTGAGCGCCCGGAACGGCACGCGCGTGCGCAGGAAAAGCGCACGGCAAGGAACAGCGTCAGGGCGCGCTTCGCGCAGATAGGCTACCAACGCCGCTCCTACCCTGTCGGTCAGTGGCAATTGCAACGGACGACGGGTTTTGCATTGTGGAACTTGCAACCAACCTTCTCGCCGGTGGAGATCGTCCAAAGTGAGTGCTACCACCTCACTGACCCGCAAACCGTAAGTGGCGATCACAAATAACAGGGTGTAATCACGCAGGTCGATTGCCGTGCGGCGGTCGATCGACTGCAGCAGGGCTTGAACGGTGTCCCGAGGAAGCGCTCGTGGCAATTGTTCATGGCGGTAGTGTCGCGGTGTGTCGATCATGGTATCGAGTCCGGTGGGGCATGCGCCGCAGGTGGCTAAAAAGCGTAGCAAGCTGCGCAGGTGAGCAACGCGGTGCTGTCGGGTCCCTCGGTTTGGCTACTTACCGCTGGCACAGACGAAGGATTCAACCTCGGCGGCGGTCAGCTCATGGAGACGGGCGGGCTCGGCATTACAGCCGATATGATCCGGAAAGCAGGCAGCGCTTCTCCGGTGCTCTTCAATGGTGCCGGGCGCAAAACCACAGACGTTGAGGAGATGATCCGTATACGCCGCTACGAGTTGCTCGCCGGGTGTTGAGGGTAACCTCGGCGTCGGTTGGAGAATCCCCTTGGCTTCCAAATAACGGGCCAGTGCCCGAATGGCGGCACCCAAGTTGGAGCGGGTACCGTTGCGTCGATAAAAGTGCGTCCACCCGGCCTCCAACGTGTTGTTATCAAGATCAGCGATGTTATGGACACCGCGTTGTCGTAGCCACGGATCGAGTTGATCAATCGGCCCGAGCATGACCCGGATCGTCTCTCGCCCGTAATCTTGCTCGGATAGCCAGATGGCGAAGTCGTCAATGAACTCCCCCAGTAGCGGCAATTCAGTGTAACGACGGTGAGTTTTCAGGAAAATGGATGCGATCATCGGAACCGTCTCCTGGTGGTCGTGCCGGGACTGGCACCGGTTCCGATGCTACTTATTTATGTGGAGTTGTTGTCCTTATCGGGTCAGTTACAATCGCCTGTCGAACAAGTGACTCCACATTACTGAAGTCACAACATTAGACCAGGATTAGATCCGCAGGGGTATGATCGATCTGCCATACTGCCAACGGCCAGTCGGCATCGGGGTAGAGGCCGCGAATCGGTGCGAACGTATCGCGCACCGCTTTGGCGCCCTCTCGGCGGTAGCGGATCCGGCGCGGTTTATCGGTGATGATTGCTCGTGGCGCGTAGCGTAAGCCCTTCAGCCATTTCTTGAAAAAGCACTTGGCGGCGCGCTTGCGGCAGCGTGCGGTTCGGTGTAGACGCCCCTGTGGAAGATCGCGGTCAAGCGGGGCGAGGTGCTGCTGCAACAAGCCTCCTGAGCACACCTCCTCAACGTGCCGCAAATTGTGGTTGAAAATAAAATTTGCAAAAGATGGGAAATAGAGGTAAAGTCAATTTTAAATTGACCAATTGAGATATTCAGGTGCTTTTATGGATAGGAAAAAGTTGGGTCTCCGGATCAGATACAGGCGCACGGAGCTGGACATGAAGCAAGTCGAGCTCGCGGAGGCGATCAAGATGAAAAAGCAACAACTGTCCAGAATCGAGGTAGGAGATGCATCCTTGAAGGTCGATCAACTCATTGAAATCGCCAAGGTACTGCGGAGCGAGCCCTGTCACTTTCTGAAAGGGCTCTGAGAAATATCCTTTACCTTTTGCACAGCCTGCATCACCGGGATAAGACCGACTTCGAGGTGTAGTACGATTGTAAGCGGCTGAAGCACGAGCTTGGTCTGTAACCCGGAAGCTCGGACAAACTACTTGAGAGAACACAGAATTCAGGAGAACGATCCAGCATTGAGTGAGAACAGCATTACGAAATAAGTAAAGCCCGCTGAGGTTTGGCGACGCATGCGGGCTTTGAAGAATCATCCTTAACAATGAGGATTATCCTTATGGGTACATTTTACTCTGACCACAGCGATAGTGCCACTACCGGCAACCGTGTCGTTCATCTCCCCTTTCCCCCCTTCTCTCTGGAAGCCGAGCAATCGGTACTGGGTGGATTGATGCTGGATAACAGCACCTGGAGGGAGGTGGCCGATATTCTCGGACCGGAGGACTTCCACCGACATAATCACCAGCGGATCTTCCGAGCCATCCGGCATTTGGCAAAGAATCATCAGCCTTTCGACGTCATCACACTTGGCGATACCCTGTATAAGGAGGGCAAACTCGACGAAGCCGGCGGGCTTTCCTACCTGGGTGAGTTGGCCCGGGACACGCCGAGCGCGGCGAACACCGAGGCCTACGCCCTGATCGTCTACGAAAAATCCATGGACCGGCAGCGCCAGGCCGCCGCGCTGCGCGGGGACTGGGGCGAGATCGAAAAGCTCAACCGCGCGATTGAAGCGCGCCGGGCGAGAGGCGACGAGCGCTATCAGCCCATCACCGATACGGAGCTCTGGCACAAGGAATTCGAGCCCGTGCGCTGGGCTGTGCCGGGTCTCATCCCGGAGGGCGTCACCATCCTGGCCGGCTCCCCGAAGCTGGGTAAATCGTGGCTGGCGTTGGGGGTGGGCGTGGCGGTGGCCGCCGGTGGCGTGGCGCTTGGCAGCATAAGAGTGGAGCAGGGCGATGCCCTTTATCTGGCCCTGGAGGACTCCCGGCGACGCCTGAAGAAACGCCTCCAGAGCGTCATACCGCCCGGGTACGGCAATCCCACGGGGCGAATGCACTTCGTCACGGCATGGCCACGCCTCCACGCGGGCGGCGCGGAACGTCTGGACGACTGGCTGACCGAGCACCCCGATACCCGGTTGGTCATTATCGACACCCTCGAGAAAATAAGGCCTCAGACGGCAAGCCACGACCGAGGCCAGTACACCGCGGATTATCTCATCGGCGACCTGCTCACGCCTCTTTCCCGGAAGCACAACGCCTCCATTCTCCTTATTCACCACACTCGCAAGGCTGTTTGCGACGACCCCCTCGAGCAGATATCCGGCACTCTGGGCCTGACCGGGGGGGTGGACGGCGTTATGGTCCTTCGGCGGCAGCGCGGTCGGGCCGATGCGTTTCTGTACGTCACCGGGCGAGATATCGAGGAAGAAAAGGACTACGCCGTCGAGTGGGACGCCAAGACGACGACCTGGACTATCAGGGGAGAGGCGAATAGATACCTCGGTAGTGATGAGCGATTGTCTATTATCGAGCTACTGCGCAAGCATGGAGCACTCAACATTAAAGAGATTGCTGAGCGACTGTACCCCGATGCCGACATAACCTGGGACAGCAAAGAATACCAGGCTGCGAAGAAACTTGTGCACAGAGCGAAGACAGCGGGGAAAATAGCACAGGGTAGGTTCGACAAGCGATATCACCTTCCGTACGAGGACGTTTGTCATAGAGACTGACATTATTAAATAAATAATCATTTTACGTTGTAGAACGAAGCCCTCTTCTTTGTAAATCCATTGAAGGGGGATTTTTTTAATTACTAAAAATGATGTGAATAGAGAGTCCCCGGAGTCCCCGGAGTCCCCGGAGTCCCCGGAGTCCCCGGAGTCCCTTTTTTAACCGAAGGTATAACGGGGACTACCGTTGGTAAAAAAAGGGACGGTTCGGGGACGCGTCCCCGACTAGAGTCCCCGAGTTAAGTACATGAAAAAATTAAGTTTATAGGCAAAAAACAGCAAAAGGGGACTCCGGGGACTCTCTATTCACATCATTTTTTCTACTCCTCGGTAGTAAATTTTTTTACCATTGAGTAACTTTATTTTTAAGTAATTGATTTTATTTAATTAATATTATTATTATCCTCGATTCACCGCTGAATGCAGGCATTTTTGCTTTTTTTCGGGGACCAGTTTGAGCAATTTTCTTGAATTTGGAGTCCCTGGAGTCCCCGAAAGCGTCCCTGGGATGGTTTTATTTTAAGTCTATGAATATCCTATTTTTTTGTAAATTCCGATTCAGGGACGCTTCGGGGACTCCGGGGGGACGGTACCCCCCTGATTTGGCCTTGGGGGACTCCTCATTTACATCATTTCAGGCTCCGGGGACTCCTCATTTACATCATTTCAGGCTCCGGGGGACTCTTCGTTTGCATCATTTCGCGAGTTCTTGGCATGATTCGAAACTGGCAAAGTGCTTATCCGTCCCTGTATGGTGCCGCCTGCCTTTGCTCTCCTGCTCAAGTTTCTTAATCCGGGATGTACACTTGAGATGGTTTCGGCAGTCCTACCTCGCAGGACATTCGAATCACCCTGTCCATCAGGTGTGATTTTCCTCACATAGCGCTGATCAGCCGTCTTGCGGGATCAGCACCCGTCGCATAAAACGAAAAGTGACGATGCCGATTCGGTATTCAAAGACACGCTCTCAACAATCAATGAAACGTGAGGCACGGATGCTGATTGTCACCCGATATCCGAGACGGTTCCCGGTTCCGATGGCCGCCGCACGTGTTCGCCGACGAACCGATGGTGGTGCGGAACTTGGATGATGAAACGAGTCCTGTCGAAGCCGGGATCGCACTGCCGGAGGACCTGCTTCATGTCGAGGAATCTTTCGACCGACGGGGCCGGTGTTTTCGCTTCTCTCCGAGGGCGTCTCCGAGCCTGCCGCAGATCGCTCTCGATCGAGTCCCTGCCGCCGGCCCCGTCATTTCCACCATCGCGCGCGGCGGTCGGGGTGCGGGACGTATCGGTGTCGAAACGCCCCGGGAAACGGCTGCCACGCCCGGCGAAACACAAAACACACCTTACGCAGCCGGACAATTCAGAGAACAAATTCAACAACGAGGATGGAACCCATGCGCAATTTGCATTTTATTCTGGGAATGACCGCTGCTTCGGCGGTCTCGTTAGCTTCGGGCAACAACACCGACCTGTACGGACGCTCCCTGCCCGGAAGCTTCAGGCCTGTTCTTCACGGCGATACACCACAAACGATGCCGCACGTCTCGGCAAGCATGCTAACGGGCGGCGATTCGCTCTTCAGGGATGGTTTCCGCCACCACCCGGGGAGCCGGCCCGAGGCGGTGGCCATTGGCGATGTGACCGGCGACGGCCGCAACGACGTGGTGATGACCACCACGTACTACTTCGACCCCGAGAACGACTACTGTGTGTTCGTCTACCCGCAGCAGGAGGACGGTACGTTGGGCCAACCCGTCCGCTACCCCTACCGGGCCATGGCCAACCGTACCGGGCTGCAGCTGACCGATCTCGATGCCGATAGCGTGCCGGACATCGTGGTGGGGCATGATCAGGGCCTGACCGTACTGCTCGCCGACGGTGCGGGCGGTTTTGACACCAACCTGATCCCGGCGGGCATCGCCGCGAATACCCTCAGTGCCTTCGATGTGAACCTGGACGGTGATGCGGACCTGGTGGGGCTGAGCTGGTCGGCGGGTGCCGAGGTGTTGCTCGGCGATGGCGCGGGAGGGTTTTTCGATCAGTACCCGCTCGCCACCAACGCTGCCGGTTACAACGACCAGGAAGCCGCTGATCTCAACAACGACGGCTTCACCGATCTGGCTGTTATGTCCGGCCAGTCCTACGCTGTACCGAATCTCTCGGTACATCTAAATGACGGTGAAGGCAGTTTGCTGCAATCCGATACCTACTTCGTCGGTCAGAGCGAGCTTACTTCCGGCATCGGCCTTGGCGACATTGATAACGACGGGTTGACCGACGTGGTTCTGAGCCGTGGCCGGAACAGCCCCACCCACCTGTGGCTCTACTATCAGAACGAGGCCGGCACTCTCTCCGGACCGGAAACGATTTCGAGCTACGACATTCCCGAAACCGTCGAGGTGGCCGATATCAACCGCGACGGACTCGACGATGTGCTGGTGCTCCATGGTGGCTGGACACGGTTGGGCGTGTACCTGCAGGGGCCGGAAGGTCTCACGGATGAGCAGCTGGTGCCGATCCCCTACGCCTCCCACTACTCGCCACACGGGCTGGCCATCGGTGACATCGACTCGGACGGCTGCCCGGATGCCGTCATTGCCGATTACAACCACGGTTTGGTGACGTTGACGGGACAGTCTTGCCCGGAGGGGCCGAGGCTTGCCCGCGGCGTGATCGAGGGTGTCGGTACCGATTGGATGACGGTTGATCTACCCCACGCCTATGGTTCCATGGTGGTCGTGGCGATTCCCGGCTACGACGCAGCTTCTCCCCCGGCGGTTGTGCGTATCCGCAATGCGATGGACAATAGCTTCGAGGTCAAGGTCGAGGCGGCCGGCGGGGCGATGCCCGCTAACGTAGACGTGCATTATCTGGTGGTGGAAGAGGGCGTCTACACTGAAGCCGAGCACGGCGTGACCATGGAAGCGGTCAAGTTCTCTTCCACCGTCACCGATCACCGGGGAAGCTGGGTAGGAGAAGCGCGGCAGTATGCCAATGCTTACGTAAACCCCGTCGTGGTGGGCCAGGTGATGAGCCACAACGATCCGGTGTTCTCCAACTTCTGGGCGAGGGGCAGTTCCCGAAGCAATCCACCCGATGCCAACCAGTTGTTCGTCGGCAAGACCGTTAGCGAAGACCCCAATCATGTTCGCCTGGACGAGACCGTGGGCTACATCGTGATCGAGGCGGGTAGCGGTGAGATCAACGGTGTGGGCTATGTCGCGGGCCTGGGTAACGACAGTGTCAGGGGTATTCAGAACAATCCGCCATTCTTCCATCCCGTCACCGGTGTCAATGAGCCGACGGCGGCGGTGGCGAGTCTCGCCGGCATGGACGGCCGCAATGGTGGCTGGGCGGTGCTCTACGGCGATGCGCCGGTATCGGCTGCCGGCCTCGAGCTGGCCGTGGACGAGGATCAGGCGAGAGATGGCGAGCGCAAGCACACCACCGAGCAGGTGGGGTATATCGTGGTTGAGTGATGCGAAGCGCGGTTACTTCTCGCTACTCCGGGTCCGTTTCTCGGTAATGGCTAACGGGCCCGGAGGATGTTTCCGTGGCCGGTATCGGGGATTGCGTTCCCCCGATTCACGCCAAACATGGTCGTAGGGAGCAGGATTCCCCCACTTTTTAGTGCTCTCCGTTTCCAAGCGCTGGTACTTACCTTAGTCTTAATATGCCTTTCGTATAATCATATCTTTGATGTATTGCTGGATAAAGCTGCCTCTAAGTCAGCGCCAAGAATCAGGGGTTTGAGTCTCAACGGTGCAGATTGTTGTGCTCTACATATCTGTTCCGTTCATACTCGGACCCCGGTAAGCTGCAACAGCCCGCAGCGCGGATTGCGCATCTGTGGCATGGCCTCTACCTGCCCATTCAGCCATATCCTGTCGGTGTTGGCGACGATGCGCAGATCTTTACCGATAAGCCGCAGAAGGGAGCCCTTGAAATTTCCCGAGCAATTGGCGTTGATCATTGCGAATTGTCAATGACCTTCGATAAGCAATTGTTGTATTAATGAACTTGAGGTGCCTTAATGCCGTTGTTTCCGTCTGGACAACGTCCATACGTTGTTCCAACGTCTATGGCTGAGTGTGGAAGGGTATCGATTATTTGAAACAGTGTGAACCACCGTACATTGTGGTCTCCACGGGAAGTCCGTTAGAACCGAAATAGCACCGAAGGAATTTAATGAAATGGCAACAAGAAAACAAAGTGGCTTTCTTGTCCAGAGCACCCATGGCGCTAAAGGCAACTTCGAAATGGTAGTCCCGCCTTCTGATGGACAAGGACTGGTGCATTTTTGGCGCAATAATGACGTGGGCGGTTTTCCGTGGAATGGCCCATACTGCTTTGGCAGCGGGAGCGTCGATGCGGTATCTCTGATACAAAGTAACTTCGGCAGCAGGGGTAACCTGGAGGTTGTCGTCCGTGAGGGCGAGCGCTTGGCCGCCTATTGGCGAATGGATCATAGTCCTTGGACATGGCACGGCCCTTATTAT
>JAAUYJ010011463.1_pt1 | contig 12893 bp, 7 predicted proteins | sample 7278031 | NCBI WGS metagenome assembly JAAUYJ01 (sample SAMN14350222, study PRJNA611818) | marine sediment metagenome | isolation source: surface marine sediment (1.8m) | place: French Polynesia: Moorea | collected 2018-08 | reverse complement strand
GGCGTTGCTGATGCGTGGGTATGATTTATATTTATTAGCGATCGCTAAACTATTAAATAGTAACTATTCTAGATTGTTGAGTTTTTATTTTCATACCTTGATTCAGCAATGCCTAAAATATCTACTTCATAAAGCTGGAAACTGCTGTCTGTTTGGTTTTGGCTTTTGAAAAAATATTAGGGTGATAAGAGATTTATCTTATCACCCTAACAATTAATTTATTTAATACCCCCAAGGGAATTCGAATCCCTGTCGCCTCCGTGAAAGGGAGGTGTCCTAGGCCTCTAGACGATGGGGGCATACGTCTTTCTTTCCACTCTTACTAATTTAGCAAATCCCTCAGTAACTGTCAAGGGGTATAAACAAATTTATTTGAGGAAATTTTGAAACATAATTAGCCATACTACAGATTAAGACTGTTGCTTTGCCTCTAAAACTTTCTGGGCCGACATTCCCTGCTCTTTCTCCCCAAAATACCATAAAGCAGCAGCAGCCTCAGCACGACTTACAGCTTTATCTGGCCTAAAAAGCCTAGTATAACCAAAAACCCGCCGAATATTAGAAAAGTCCCCATTCTCATAATCCGCCAATACCGCCCTTAAAGCAGCAGGGTCAATTTTTGAAGTATCTTGAAAATCCCAAGCTGACTTGACTTGCTCCACTGTAGCATTCGGTAATGGCTTCCGAATATCCAAAGGTACTTTCCACAGAATTAAATCTTCACGAACCAAAGGTTCATCTGGGCGAAACTTGACCACATTTGTATCCCCAGACAAAGGACTAGGAATCAAACCAGCTTCGGCCAAACCTTGAATGAAATTAAAATCTGGGTCATTTTTGGGCACATCCTCAAAAATAGGTGTTTCATTTGACCCAGCTAATCGAATTTGTTGGCCAGGGTTATTACCCAGAATCTGATTATTCGCATTTACCAGCCATTTAGCATATACTCGCCGAGTCACAATATTTTGAGGTTCACTCAAAGGAGTAGTTGCATCTGGGTTTATTTGATATTTAGCCTGTTGTCCCTCAAATAATCCTAATTTTGACAAGTCCGAAACATAAGGACGTAAACCTGAAGGCACATCCTTGAGAGCTTTTTTCAAAACTGTGGATTCAGGAGTAGTGGACATCGGTACTGGCGATATACCACTGGGAGAAAATGGCGTAGGCGGTGCCGTCGGTAATGCTGCTGCTTCCGGAGAAGGTAACAGTGTAGGAGTCGGCAACGCTTCGGGTGATGGAGTTAAACTTGGCGATGGTTCAGTTTGCGGAAAGGGAGTGGGTGGAGCATCTGAAATTACTGGAGGAGGTGGCACATTTGCGACTTCTTCATTTTGCCATTGATATTCGATCGCATATTCTGTTGCTGCTTCTGGAGTTTGAATAGGTTTGACATATACAGTTACTTGCAAATTATCTTTTTTTGCCACTAGGGAACCCTCACCTGTTTCGGTGGGGCGACTAATAATTTCCCAGTTTTTCTCTTGAAATTCTGTTTGATAGAAATTTTCTACAAGGTTAATCGGGTCTGAAGTATTCCAGAGTGTTTTTTCACCTTGTTCAGATTTATCGATTAACTGAGAATTAGGATATGGGGGAATTTGTAAAGCAAAATCTGCTGGTAGTTGTACAGGTTTTTCTGGTTGCTGGTTATTTTGAGTGGGAGTTTGAGTTAATTGGCTAAAAGGAGGATTATTTTTTAACAGGGGGTCTGCAGCAAAAATTTGTTCTAGTTCTTTACTTGTAGGATTGTTTCCGCAACCACTTACGGAAACTAATAAACAGATAGTTAAAGTAGGAAATATAGTTAGTCTATTTAATAACATATTTAGAGCTTTAGAGCGTGTTTTTTTAGTTAAGCAATTTATTGGCAAAAGAAGCGATTTATCCAAATAATTGGGTCTAAAACCCTTGAAAGCGAAATATTTTTGGATGGGGGATTTAATCCCCCTTAGCAAAATAACTTCTGACTTCGTTAAAGGGAGGTCTATTTTCCTCCCTTTTAGCCAAAAATGTTGTTTAGACATTCTCTGGTAATGATTGTAATTTAGCACTAGATGTTTTTTCTTCTTTTTTATCCTCTTGTTGTTGTGATGACTGTTGTCCTTCAACTTGTTTGAGATGAATCGTATTTACCTGCGTAATAAAATTTGCTATAGAATTTCTTGCCATTTTTGCACGTTCAGTGGCATCTGCAACATCATAAATTCTATAAGCTCCATTTGTTCCTAAGATAAATTTCTCCTGTTCTGCTTCTAAAAGTTCCACAATTCTATTCGCAGAAATCCAATTTTCTTGGAAAGGAAAAGAAGTCACAACACTAGCAACAATAGAAGCGATCGCCGGACAAATTATAGGCAACCATTTCAACCAAGGCTGACCTGTTTCTAATTTATCAACCAGCACTAAAATCGGTGTCACACCAGAAAAAACAATTGTTCCTAACTGCAAAGTATAATAGATATTTCTAGCTTGTTTTCTAGTTTTTTTATAGTCATCTATTAACTCTTGAGTGTAACGTAAAGCTTTTTCTACTGCCTGAGTTATTTGAATATTCTCTAGTGAATTTTGTAGTTGTGAAACACTACCATATAAGACTGCTTTTTTGATTAAATTATTATCTCTGACTTTACTAGTATGATTTCTCTGTAATTCGCGATTAAGAAGGAATAAGAAAACAAACAAACTAATAGAAACTACTAAACCAATGAACAATTTTACATCAGTATATAGAAACAAATAAATTGTCATACCTGAGCCAAGAGCAGTTGCCAAAGATATGTACTCCAGTATTCTCAAGAATGACAATATACCAGGGCTAGATGTTTGTGGTTTATAGGTCTCCATCTGGATACTTAGCTGAGAGTCATTTATTTCAGAACTTGTCATAGTTTTGCTTGTCTATTTGATAAGTGGACTAATACCAAATTGATAAATGTTTGCTACAAATAATCAGGGTTGTTTCTAGTAGTCATTAGTCAATAGTCAGTAGGGGCGATTTCCTTTCCTAACGGAATGCTGCGCAAACGTAAACGCGAATCGCCCGTACAATATAAGTTACCTTAATCTCATATTTTAGCTCGAAACAATTCTCTTGTCTCCCATAGCAATCTAAATTCAAACATTTTAGTTGCCTCAACTATTCCTAACATTCCCCCGCCTCCGCGAGGGCAAGCTTTTTTCCAAATGGTATAAAATACGCCATTATTTAGGGAGATGATCTACTATATAAGCACTCTCAAATTATCTTATAAGATGCTGTTATTAACTTAATACTTGCTCTATGAGAAAATTTGCTGCCAGACTTTTGCCATACCCCAAAAAATTACTTCCGGTGCATCTATCACAGTTGCAGCTAGCTCAGGAAATGTTGCTTTGAAATTAGTTAATAATAAGGTGCGATCGCCCCCAGTCAATACTACCTTGCTGTCAGGAAATTCTTCCCGCCAAGCTTCGATATAATTTGCCATACCCGCCAATACTGTATAAAGCACCCCACTTTGAATTGCTTCTGTCGTCTGTTTTGCCCAACGGTGGGGCAACTCTGCAGGAAGTTCAGTCAAAGGTAACATTGCTGTACCTGCTGCCAAAGCTGATAACTGTAATCTTAGCCCTGGTAAAATAGCACCTCCAACCAAATTTTTTTCCCCATCAGCACCAGTAAAGGTAATTGCTGTACCAGCATCAATGACTAATACAGGCCAGCCCAACTTTGTACCTGCACCCAAAACTGCCAAAGCTCTATCTATTCCCAGGGTAGAATAAACTCCCTGTAGAGGCAAGCGATCCAAAGTAATAATATTAGCCTGGGGATAAGTTTGCCAAATAGCAGTCTGTTGAGACACTACAGATGCTATTAGCAAAGGCATCCCAGAATGTAACTTAATCTTCTTCTTTTCTAGGATGCTTTTGAGAAGTTTTTCTATTTCTCTTTCCCCATTTAAACCCCTTTTAATTTCCCATTCTTGCACATGGTCAATATCCCAAGTTTCCCGAAGAATTGTTTTCACAAATAATCCTAAATGTAATCGGGAATTTCCAATCATTAAACCTAACCATGGTTGCTGTTCAAACATACAAAAATCTGTTCAAAAATTAACAGTTAACAATTAATGATTAATATATAGCATTCCTATTTTTGCTGTGAAAAAAATATCCTAGAAAACGCGTTTTTTCCATTTATGGAGAAGTTTTCTACCTTAATTTTTAGCTAATTTTTTAACTATTCATAGGAAAGTCCCACACCTAATCCTGCAGTATATATAGCAACAGCTTCATCTTGCATATTAAAGACTACAGTTATCCCTGTTTCATCAGGATTCATCCATTTATAAGCAGCTTTAATTTGACTATCTTCTTCTTCCTCTGGCATTAGTTCTTCTTGCTCAACTAAACCCCGCCGATAGGCAGCAGCATTTATTTGCATTTCTCTTGCTGCTACAGATTCTGCAAAAGCTTCTGGGTCAAATTCCGCATCTATTTCTCCCTCAGCTCCCAGAATATTTCTAATTTGTTGATATGTCATCCCTAATTGCAATTTTTCATACTTTTGTCGGGTAATTGAATAAACAGGTTTTGGTTGATTCCAGAAAGGATTACCAAAATTATAAGTATTCAGATTTTTCGTTCTAATTGTTACCACTTTTTGATTAGAATCAAAAATTATCGTCATACTTGTACCATTAGGATTAACCCAAATATATTCAGCAGTATTAGTATTAATTAAAGGATTATCTCTAGTCGGTTGTTTTGTACCTCCACTGCCAATAATTTTTGTGACTTCATCGTAAGTCATACCAACTTTAATATTTTCAAAATCTGTACTTGTAACGACAGCAGGTTCTCTATTAACTCCAAACCTATTAGCATTCAAATTTTGAGCGGATAATCTGATTAATTTATTCTCAGAATTAAATACAGCAACTATACCAGTACCATCATTATTTAGCCAACGATAAGCTACCCCAAAATTTTCAATTGTTGGACTGTTATAACCTGTATAAATTTCACCTTCTTTACCCAATATTTGCTTAACTTCCTGATAATTCATGCCAATTTTCAAACTATCAAAATCTGCGCTAGTTATTCGATTAGCTAATGCCGAATTCAACTGGACAGGCAAGACAGATATTAAACCACTAATAACCGTTGTCAAAAGAAACCTTTTCATAGCGATTATCTTTTCAAATTCCCTAATTATTTTTGCTAAATTATTTTTACTAAATTAACGATAATTTTTTAGAATATCAAATTGTTCGGAATTAATTCGCCCAGATTCATATAAAGTTTGAGAAATTTCTGTCAAAGTCAATACTGAATGACTGCGATATCCATTCTCTTGTAACTTATCTTTCACCCCCCGTTCATGGTCAATAAATACAACAATATCTTCTACTTCTAATCCCACCGATTTAAGTTTATCTACCCCCTTCATTACACTATTACCACTAATCATAATATCATCCACAACTACAATTTTTTCCCCAGGCTGAAAATGCCCTTCAATTAATCGACCAGTGCCATGAGCTTTTACCTCTTTACGAGGAAATATCATCGGACGTTCTAGACGCAAAGCTAAACCTGTTGCAGTGGGCAATGAACCATAAGGAATTCCTGCTATTCTATCAAATTCTAAATCCTTGAGAATATCTCCATAGGCAGTAACAATTTTATGGAATATTTGGGGAATCGAGATAATTTTTCGTAAATCTATATAATAAGGGAAAACAGCTCCCGATGCTTGTACATGGTCGCCAAAAATAATACAACCAATATCATAAATTTGTAAGATTAAATCTCGGTGAGGTTCATGTTTTAAAAAACAAACATCTGGCAACCACAATTCACAAGTAGGACTACCTTCAACTACCTTGATGCGTTGTTCATTAATTCTATTTTTTAAAGTTTCAAGAGCAGTAGAAAAATGTGCATCATTGAATATTTTTGGTGATATTGGCAAAAGTAAACCTTCACCATTAATATTCAAACCAGCAGCTAAAATCTGAGTTAATTCCTCTTGATTAGAAATATCATTTTCCTCAGCTATATCTCCCTGAATTAAGATTAATCTTTCGGGAGCAATTTTTCTAATCCGAGCCAGCATATCTGGCATTATTCCTACTTCTAAACCTAGCTGTTCGGGAGTTCCCCAACGTTGAGATTCTGCTACTAATTTCAAATACAAAGGTTGCTCTTGATTAGGATATTCTTGTAAGAAAGTAGCGGAAGGATTAGCAGTGGCGCATAACAGAAAAACCGCCTTACCTGGGTATAGTAAAAAAGGTGCAACTAAATCAAGACCTGTATAGGGTGAAATAGTACAAGCATCCACTTGCCAATCTTCAAATATAGTCCGAGCAAATACAGTGCTTGTATTCAAGTCGCCGTGTTTAACATCTAAAATAATTGGAATATCAGAAGGAATAGCTTTTATGGTTTGTTGAAGTAGTTCTAAACCTGGTATTCCAAAAGATTGATAATAGCCGAGAGAAAGCTTATAAGCACAGACATATTTTTCTGTTTGAGTGATTAAAAAATGGAGCCATTGCCACCAATCTTGAGTTAATTCTCGATTGTCTAATTCTGGAGGGTTAGCAAATAAAGATTGGGCTGGAAGATTGTGATTAATTGGTTTGTTAGGAAGACTTTCTGGGTCGGGATCTAATTCTAAATAAAGTAAAGTTTGATTCCGTTCTATACTGGTCAGCAGTTTATCAAAAAAGTTCATCATTGTTTATTTTAATCCTTATGTTCTATTTTTATATCTAAAAAAGCAGATTCCATAGTTTAATAACCATAGTTTAATTTAATAATAATAAAAATTCTCAGAAAAAAGCAATTAATATAGCAATCAGGAATGAGATGTGAGAATTTTTATGATAGTTAGTTTGAGCTGAAAACCTTAAAAATTATGAATCCTGACTCCTGACTCCTGACTCCTAACTGCCACCAAAATCTTACAACTAAAATAGGATTTCTATATATCGGTAATCTAATTTTTTTTTAGGGAATCGCTCTTATTCGTTTTGAGTAATACCAGTTCTCAAAAGTAATCCTAAGCTTGAAAGGTGGTCAAAATAACCAGAGATTTTACTGATTTTAGTAAACAATTAAATTACGTCAATAAATAGTATTTATAAATAGGAAATTCAAGTATAGCAAAGTTTTTGAGAATTGGTATTATACCAATTCACTTTCAAGATGTCACAAATATTTGAAAACTGATGATGTCACACAATACAGAGCTTTTCGCTCTTGATGAACCACATTTCCATCAACAAAACCCTGTCGGGACGTTCGGTCTACTGAAATGAAAACCTCTGTAATGTAGCATCGAAGCTTTAAACCGAGCAAATTTCACTTCTGATTTCTGACTTCTGACTTACGTGAAACGGTATAAATAGAAATTTTTAAACCACTGGTAACATAACTCTAAAAGTAGAACCTTCTTGAATTTTACTAGCCACAGAAAGCTCTCCTTGATGCAATCTGATACTTTTTTCCACAATCGTTAATCCTAAACCATCCCCAGACCATTGACGAGCATTAGTCCCACAGTAAAAAGGCTGAAAAACCTGTTCTAATTCATCCGCAGGAATACCAATTCCTTCATCAACTACAGTAAAAATTCCTTTCCCACCTTCTACATTTACATCGAGGGTAATGATACTTTTAGGATGAGAATATTGCAAAGCATTGACTAGCAAATTTTTGAGAATATTTTCGACTAACTTTTCATCAACTAAGGTACTTACAGTCAGGTTATAATTAGTTAAAATAGGTTTTTCAAAAAGGGAAAGGATAATCCTCCGGTGGGGAAAATTAAGTTTGACATCATTAATTATATTGCGACAAAGATTAATCGTATCTAAATAACTACGATGCAAAGAATATTTTTGTAGAGACAAACTATGTATTAGTCGCAGTTTTTCTGATAAATACTTGATTCCAAGCTCAGTATGACAAGTCGTACAAATCGCCTTTAAAGAATCATCTAATCTCTCATTCATTCGTAATAACATATCTGACTCAAACCAAGAATCAGATATAGTTGGAGATTTGATCATATTTATATCATTAATACTTTTTTCTGGGTTATGATAATTACTATGTGGTATTGTCTTAATTATTGTGCCTCTTAATTTTCCTGTTTTTAAATCTTGGTAATAGGATTCTAGAATTGCCCGCACCGTTCTTTTTGTAACTTTTTCTCCCAAAATTTGCGATAGTTTTTTCCAGAATGTCGAGCCTACTATTTTGACATTAGATACCGAACAATAACAAATTTCTGCTAGCTCTTCATAAGACTGATTTAACCAAACTCCTCGTAATAAATTGATTTCAATAATAGTCAAATGCTGATTGGTTTTTTCAAAATAAAGTTTATCTACTAAATTAATGGCAACTTCTATATTCATACTGTTACCTATAATTTTAGAACTTCCCAAAACCATAACCCACTCCTTGTTTTATAATTTTTAGTTAACTTTGAGGATTGGTATTAATTAATTTTTCTTCTTAATTAACGTTCTGAGCAAAATTGATTATCTCATCAGTCCAGATTAAACTATTTATAATTTTTAAGATTTTGTGATAATTTTGAAACTATTGTTGATAATTTATTCTCCTGAAACATCTTAATTGGCAGTGATATAATGTTAATTTAAGTAATTTTCAAATGTTAACAGTTGATGCCAAAGTCCCAACCAAATCAGTAAAGGGGGTTTGACAAAATAACCAACATTAGGACTTTACATAAATAAATATTTGAAAACTAGTTTGATTTAAGAATTGGTTTTGTTACAACTAAATACCTTGTCCATGTTTGCCCAATTTAATCAGATTTTAAAGACTGGATTATGTAAAGCAATATTACAAGGACTTTTTTCTTGCTGTTAGCCATTAATTGTTATTTGTCCCATAAACTTTTTAGACTTTTTAGACTTTATTATACTAATAATTCTATTAATCCCATAAAACTAATACTTTTTCAACTATTTTCTATACTTTTTATGCTGAAATATATTGATTGGTCGTGATATGTTGAACAAGTAACTTTTAACAGTCCCTCATCTGGGAACAAAAATTTACAAACATTTACAACCAGAGAGAGTGCTTAAGTAAGATACTTGTTTCCCCATCCGTCTACATATAGGGGCAAAAAGCACCCCATAATTCCGTTTACTTACTGAAACCTTTAGATGGTAAAAAATCCAATCGTGACATTTTTCATGGGACTACTTTTGTTTGGATTAGGACAATAAATTTTGGTTGCAAGGTAACAGTAGAAAACAGGTGTGTCCTCCTAATCCGTAATCCCATATAATTATTTCTTGAAGGAAAACTCTAAGATGAAACGAATCCTCGCTTGGCTGATGTCAGCATTGCTGGCGTTAAGCTGCTTCAGTATTAATCCACATCCAGCAATAGCTGCTAGTGGCAATGGTTGGGCTGATAAAGTCGTCGAATTCTACGACAGTGGCAAAGGCCCTATTCCCGGTCCTTACGGCGGTCCACCAAGGACTGGTGGAAGACCAAGCACTGGGCGTTACTGCATGGCACCAGTGAAAGCAGATGTCTTTATTGGTCCACCACCACCATCACCAGTAGTAAGTCAAAATTCTCAAGTAAAATGGTTATCTTTGCCAGCAGGTTCCTATGTAACGGTCAGTTTCAATGATGAAGCGATAGTTGATGGCCCTGGTGACGATATTTTCATTCAAAGTTTTGACCCCCGTGATTCTGCTAATGAGAATGCAGATATTTATGTGAGTGAGGATGGTTCTAATTTTACCTATCTGGGTCGAGTCAACGAACGTGGCATCGTAAAATTAGATTTAGCTTCCATTGGGTACAAAAAACCAGTTAAATATGTGAAAGTCCTGGGTGTAGACCAAGGTGGTTGCTCTCCTGGCTTTGATTTAATTAATGTCCGAGGTTTGCCCGGTAGTGTTAAGCCTCCCGAACCTGAACCTGTTAAACCTGAACCTGTTAAACCTGAACCTGTTAAACCTGAAACTGTTAAACCTAAGCCAACAGGAACCATTTCCGGAATCAAATGGCTTGATACTAATGGAGATGGCAAACGTAACTCCAGCCTGGTTCAGGGAGATAACCCCGATGTATTTTTTGTAATTGACATTTCTGGTAGTACAGTCAAGGGCAAGTTTGTTGGTGAGACCAATGTTGGTGATGTCAACAACGATAGTAAACCAGACACCATATTAGATGCAGAAATAGCCGGATTTCAGGCCCTAAATCAACAATTAATTGATAAAGGCTTTAGCAAAAACGCACGCATCAGTCTCATCTACTTTGCCGATGGTGCAGCTACTGCTGATGTCAAACCTACCACCAACGGAGTACAAATCGCGACTCATCCCGTCAGTGATGATGATAGTAGCGGTACACCAGACGTAGAAGAAGTTTTAGGAACCTTCAAAAAACGCTATGGTGATGTCGGAGTCAACACCAACTATGAAGCCGCTCTCCAAGAAGTTCTCAAAACAATGTCAGAGGTAGGTACCGCCAATGGAGAAGGCAACGTAATTTTCCTTTCCGATGGTAAATCTACTCGTGGGGGAAGTTTTGATGACGAAGTGCAAGAATTACGCCTACGCGGGGTAAACCTTTCCGCCTTTGGAGTAGGAAGTGGTTCTTCCTTATCTGACCTCAAAACTATTGACTCCAGTGCGCTCATCTTTACCAATCTCGATGAACTGCTAGCAGTATTTAAAGACCTGCAATCTCCAGACGAAGCCAAGGAAAATGCCAAACTAGAACCAGCGATAGAAAAAGTTTCTATTTATCTGGATTTGAACAATAACGGCAAACTCGACAGCAAAGAACCTGTAACTGTTACCGATGCTGATGGTAAATATAGCTTTGAAGGTCTAGCAGCAGGTACATACACAGTTCGGGAAGTTATCCCAGAAGGGTACGCCCCTACTACTCCTCCCCAAGGAAGCACCACTGTTACACTTACTGAAGGAGGAAAGGTGACAGTTCCTTTTGGTAACAAGGAAAGTTGTACTGAAACTACAAAGATTATCAATATTGATGCTCAGGTTAACAATAAAGATAACCCTCTTCTCCAGAGTTTCTCCCCCGGTGAATACCAAGTAACAGTCATTGGTTCCAACGAGGGTGGTAAGTATGACGCATGGAATAGTAGTGGTATAGAACGTGAATGCGATGCTCAGGGTGAAAATTGTGACTTAGGTTGGGAAACTCGCTATTATTTCCGTTCTCCCTACAACAAAGTAGTTGACGGTAATTGCGATAATCCCAAATACGGTGCTTGTCGTTATGAAAGCTCTAGTCAAGCTTTCAGCAATGTCCCCGAACCAGTTCTGTTCAGCCTTAAGGACACAACAGAAATGGAATTCTATATCGAAGACTCTCAACCTAGTAATAATCTGGGGGGAATGTCTTTGAAAGTTGTGAAAAAATGTCCGGTCTCTCCTCCCAAACCTCCCGAACCAATAGATCCTAGTCCTTGCAGTAGTAAACCTAGTCAAATGATCGTCCGTCTTGGTGACGTAGATGGATTTGGCTTCCGTGATGGTGCTGGTTTCAAAGCTGCTAATAAAGGTGAAGCAAACGTTGACGGTTCAGGAGTCCTGGCTACAGGTGATTTCCTACCAGACATTAATAAATCTGGGGCTGTAGCTACTGGCAACGGAGATGATTTTGATAATCGTAACGTTAAAGAATTGGAGGGAGAATATATTACCGGAACTGGGTTTGTAGATCGGGGCACTCAAGGTTCTACATATACCGATATCTCCCTATCCACCAGCTATGGTAAAAATAAAAGTACCTACCGCATTGGTGCCAACACTCCCGGTAGCTTGATCGACCCAAATAGTTTCTTCGGAGAAAATCGTTTCCCAGGAGATGGCAACCCAAAAACTCTAGGTGATAATCAACCAGGGTTTGTCTTCAATTTTGACGTGAGTAAGAATACTTTACCCAAAGGTACACCTCTATTCTTTAACATGGTGTTTGGTGATTATGATGTATTACCAGCAAGTGTTAAAGTCACTTATGTTGATGGCAAAACTGCTACCAAAGAAGTAGTTGCTGCAGCGAAAAAAGGAGATGGTGCAATTCAGGCAACTTACTTGCAGTTAGACTTTGAGCAAGTATTTGAGGAAAAAGATGCTGATACTTGGCACGGTTCTCTGAAGGTAGATTTAGTTGCTCCCAATGAACCCTTCACTGCATTTGATTATGCTGAAATTAGCACTAAACAAATAGCAATCGAAGAGTGTTCCTAATCTAGAAGCACTCACAAGTTATGGTCTGATACCAATTTGTGGTGAAATTGATGCAGTGGTTGAGGAAATTTTAGCTCATAACCTTACCGAAAAAATGGGTTTAAAGCCTCCCCCTTTTAGGGGGACTTTCTCTCCCTCAAGATTTTTTTTCAAATAATTGTTTGATCTGGGAAAATGTGTGATCAAATAAAAGTATAAAAATCAAAAAGATCAAAATGTTAGTAAGAGAGGCCAAGTTATTAGACGGGACTTCAAATCAATATAAATCCTTGGATGAAGCTATCAGGACGGCACAGTTTATTAGAAATAAAGCTGTTAGATATTGGATAGACAATCAAGGAGTAAATAAGTCACGTTTATACAAATTGAGCAAAGAGTTAGCTAGTGAGTTTGCTTTTGCAAACAAATTAAATTCATCAGCTAGACAAGCCTCAGTTGAAGTAGCTTGGACTTCAATTAGTAACTTTTATCGTCGCTGTAAAGAAGGAGCCAAAAAGAAAGGATATCCTAAATTTAAAAAGCATTGTCGGTCTGTAGAATATAAACAATCTGGATGGAAATTGTCAGATGATTGTATGTTTATTAATTTTACTGATAAGTTTAAAGCGG
>JAAUYJ010022404.1_pt1 | contig 12894 bp, 12 predicted proteins | sample 7278031 | NCBI WGS metagenome assembly JAAUYJ01 (sample SAMN14350222, study PRJNA611818) | marine sediment metagenome | isolation source: surface marine sediment (1.8m) | place: French Polynesia: Moorea | collected 2018-08 | reverse complement strand
GGCGCCGACATTTCCTCCAGAAACAACCCGTATCGGCTTAAGTAAGTGCCATTCGGGTCAGATCGCAGTTTCATCTGATACGCTCAAGTTGGACTGGCCGGGATGGGCAAACTGATAAGAACTGAACCTCCGCTTACCCGCCGTGGCCAGGTCACTCAGCTAAACAAGTGAGCATCGGTATCGTCGAGGCGTTCCCCTGGGTCTTCGACGGCTTGTTCTGACAGCGCGGTGTCGATCAACAATGCTTGCTGTGCCTGGTGCAGACCTGGATAGCCACAGGCCGGCGAGGGCGATGGCGGCCGGCCGGCATAACCGAGTGTCTGGTCGCCGTGTTTCAAGGCGCGCAGGTGGTGCTGTATCTGGTACCAGGCACCCTGGTTACGGGGATCTTCCTGGCACCACACGATCTCCGGTGCGCTGCTGTATTGATCGAGCAAGTCCCTGAGTATGCGCCGTGGGAATGGATACAGCTGTTCGACGCGCAGGATGGCAATATCCGTCAAGCCACGCGCTCGCCGCGCCTCCAGTAAATCGAAAAATACCTTGCCGGAGCACAGTACCACTCGGCGTACCCGCTCGGCTTCGATGGGGTCGATCTCTGGCAGAACCTCAGCCAGTTCCCCGCCGCTGAGCGCGTCCAGCGGTGAGGTGGACAGTCGGTGACGCAGCAGGCTCTTCGGCGTCATGACGATCAGCGGACGCCGGAACTTGCGCTTCATCTGATCGCGCAGCAAATGAAAGAACTGGGCCGGCGTGGTTGGCACCCAGACGCGCATGTTGAGCTCGGCGCAGAGTTGCAGGAACCGTTCGAGGCGGGCTGAAGAATGCTCTGGTCCCATGCCTTCGAAACTGTGGGGCAGAAACAGGGTTAGCTGGCACAGACGACCCCATTTCGAGTAGCCGCTGGCGATGAACTGGTCGATGACGACCTGAGCGCAGTTGGCAAAATCACCGAACTGAGCCTCCCATATGACCAGCGTCTCGGGGCTGGAGGTGGCATAGCCGTATTCGAAGGCGAGTGCTGCCAGCTCGGAAAGCAGGGAGTTGATCACCTCGAAGCGCGGCTGGCCCTCGAAAAGGTGGGCGAGTGGTACAAAACTCAGGGGCTCGTCCTGATGATGGAGCACGGCGTGGCGGTGCGCGAAGGTACCGCGCCCGGAGTCTTGTCCGGACAGGCGAATCGCATAACCCTCCTCTAACAGGGTGGCATAGGCCAGCGTTTCTGCCATGCCCCAGTCGAGCGCAAGCTCGCCGCTGAGCATGCGTCGGCGGGCTTCCATGACCCGGACCACGCCGCGGTGCAGGATGAAGTCATCGGGTTGCGCGAGTGCCCCATCGCCCAGTCGGTAGAGCGTGGGCAGCGGCACGCTTGTGTCGACCGTTTCACCCGGTTTTGCCGCCAGATAGTCCTCCCAGTGGGCCTCGTAGCCGGAACGTGATCCGCGCAGGAACTCGCGTACCACCACCTTGCCTTTCTCCAGCGAGGCGCGGTAGTAAGCGACCATTTCATCGGCTTCGCCCGGTTCGAGGACGCCGTCCTGTTCCAGGCGCCTGGCGTAGAGGGCGTGCGTGGTCTCCTTGTCGCGGATGCGGCGATACATACAGGGCTGGGTCATCATGGGCTCGTCGGCTTCGTTGTGCCCGTGACGGCGGTAGCAGACCAGGTCGATCACCACGTCGTTGTGAAAGGTCATGCGATAATCCAGCGCGAGTTGGGTGACGAACAGAACCGCGTCCGGATCGTCACCATTGACATGAAAAATCGGTGCCTGGATGGGTTTGGCGACTTCGGTGCAATATCGGGTGGACCGTGCCTCCTGCGGGTGGCTGGTGGTGAAGCCGATCTGATTGTTGACCACCACGTGAATGGTGCCGCCCGTGCTATAGGCCGGCAGTTTGGAGAGATTGAGTGTCTCGGTCACCACGCCCTGGCCGATGAAAGCCGCGTCGCCGTGCACCAGCACAGGCACTACCAGGTCGGTTGCCTGGTCCGCGTGACGATCCTGTCGCGCCCGTACCCCGCCTTCCACCACGGGTCCGACAATCTCAAGATGCGAAGGGTTGAAGGCCAGAGCCAGGTGTACTGGGCCGCCCGGCGTCTGAATATTGGAGTAGAAACCCTGGTGATATTTCACATCACCAGAGCCGATGCGCTCGTCGAGTTCGCCTTTCTGCTCGAACTCTGAGAACAGTTTACTGGGCGGTTTACCGAGCAGGTTGACCAGCACGTTCAGGCGGCCGCGGTGCGCCATGCCCAGTACCATGTCCGTAACGCCGCGGGCACCGGCCCCCTGCACCAGTTCGTCTAGCAACGGAATGAGGGCGTCGCCGCCCTCCAGAGAGAAACGTTTCTGGCCGGTGTAACGGTTGTGCAGATAACGTTCCAGCCCTTCAGCGGCTGTCAGGTCGCGGAGCAACTCCTTACGCACCTGTGGGGTGTGTTGCGCAGCCCAGTCGCCGTGACTCGATTCCAGCCGTTGCTCGATCCACCGGCGTTCGTCCGAGGCCGAAATGTGCAAGTGTTCGCAGGCCACGGTGCCACAGTACACCCGCTCCAGGATCGCGATGACCTCATGCAGTGGCCGGGCGTTGACCGGGTCGATTGATACCACCGAGACCCGCTGTTCGAGGTCTGCCGTGTCCAGTCCGTAGTATTGAGGCGTGAGTTCGCGCGGCCGTTCCCGTTCCTGCATCTGCAAGGGATCGATGTCCGCCGTCAGGTGGCCAAGCATCCGGAAGGCCATGATGAGCCGTTCGGCACCGCTGTGCGCGTCCTCCTCAGGCCTGGCTGGGCTCGGTGCCTGGGCGTCGGCACCGTGTTCGAAACCGTAAAAATAGTGACGCCATTCGGCGGGGACATTTTCCGGTGATGCCTTGAACGCCTCATAGAGTTGATCGATGTACTCGGCGTTCACGGTGCTTATTCCGGATTGGCGTCGGAGGGTGCGAAGGTTGTCGGTCATGGCGTCACCACAAAGCAGATGTATTGTGCAATTATTTTTATTAAAAAACCTTTGAAGTTTAGCACTACTCCAGGCGAAGTACTCGCTTTGTCGTTGCTCGGCGCGGGGGCGCCATGGCTTACTGCTGTTCCGTGTAGCCTTTGACCATTCTGAGATTGTTGGCTATCTGAATGGTTTGCGGATGTTGTGTGCCAAGCAAGTGCTTGCTCATTGTCAGCGCGTTCTGGAAGTAGTCGCCAGCTATGCCAATGTCGCCTTTATCCGCCCAGACGCGTCCGAGTTGGTTCAATGCCTCGGCTACCAGGGGATGTTCATCGCCGAAGGCCAGGCTCGTGACTTTCAGGGCTTGTTCGTAGTATTCAATCGCCTTGGTGTAATTGCCCTTGTCCGCCCATGCCTTCCCCATCTGGTTCCATTCCGCAGCCACGTTGTTCAGTTCTCCATTGGTGCCACTAGATCCTTCTCGATGAGATCCCGTTTTGACCAACTGTTCTGATAAATGCTGTGCTTTTGTCACCAGTTTCTCCGCAGGTTCCGGCATGGCTTCTGCAAGTCTTTTTTCGACGCGTATCTGAAACATTTCCGGGTCACTTTCCAATTTATCGAGCAGAAGTTTCAGTTCTTGCGGATCGGCTTTATGATCTTCCATGCCGATCCCCCAGTTCCGCACGACGTCGGCTTTGAGGTCGTTGTATGCGTTTTTCACCGCATCACTGGCGGTTGCTTTTGACACCGCGCCGGCCCCGACAACCAGTGCTCGCACGATAATTGATATGGGTTCCATCGCGAATTCTCTTCAGTATTAAAAATAGAACTGTAATGTATACTAGCGCTACGCTCACACCGCATCAATGCGGATGCAAAGAGGATAGATCCATGGGGCTCCTGGCGAATGTTGTAAAAGATAACGCGTTCACACCGGACGACTTACCGGAATTGGAAAGGCTGTTTTTCGAAGGCCCCGGGCGCCGAGTCAACCTGGAGCGCTTTGCGATATTGCTTTTCCTGTCGACCTGGATCGCCACCTATGGTGTGCTGGGTGATTCAACAGCCGTTGTGATTGGGGCAATGATCATTGCGCCTCTGATGAAACCCATCATGGCGACGGCTGCCGGGCTTGTGATGGGAGACAGGCGGCGGGCAGGTCACGCTTTCCTGACCGTGGTGCTCGGTGTCGCCGGTACTGTTTTCACCGCCTGGTTCCTCAGCAGCTTTATGTACTCCAATATCATTTCGTTCAACACCAATTCGCAGATCATTGGCCGTATCTCACCCAGCCTGACAGATCTGGCGGTCGCTATGGGCGCTGGTGCGGCCGCCGCTTTTGCCACAATCCGATCAGATGTCGCCGACTCATTACCCGGTGTGGCCATCTCCATATCACTGGTCCCGCCATTGTGTGTGGTCGGAGTGGGGCTCTCAGAAGGTGAGTGGCAAGTCGCATACGGTGCGATGCTGCTGTTTGTGACCAACTTTCTGTCGATTTTGCTGGCCGGTGGCGGATTGTTGGCATTGCTGGGTCTGAGCAAGGCCAGCACCACCGGGATGAGCAGACCTGCCAGGCGCAGAGCGTTCGCGGTTATCGCTGCAGGCATGTTAGTCGTGGTGATTCCCCTGGCAATGACATCATATAATGTGGCGAGCGAAACCCGCGCCTCGTTGAAGGCGCAGAAATTAGCCCGCTTCTGGCTCCAGAAGACTGACTTTGAACTCACTCGCGTTGATGTCGACGGCAAGCATGTCAGAATGGTTATCACTGGCCCGGGAGATCCACCCTCTTTGGCCGATATCAATCCGGAGATCAAGTCATTGCTCGAAGGCGCCGAGGTCACAATAAAGATTGTCCCCGCCCAGACTTTGCATTATCCGGATTTCTAGCACGGGCGGTTTGACGGTGTCAGCGGCGATTGAACACCTGATCGCGGGTGCGCTATGCGCACCTGAGAAGGCCGATTTTATCGTGTCCGTGAAATGCGGGTTAAGAGCAGTGGCGACAGGATCAATGTTGTTCCGCGTGCGTGTCATTGCGATCTGCAACAGCGGCTTGGCAATCTGTCTCATTTTTCGCAAGTGTCAGCCGATGGCTTCGCTCGTAATCATGTGTTCATCCCAACAGTGGCTGGTATAAATGGCCGAAATCGAAACGCAGTCAGTAGCAACGCAAACGACGTCGTACACTGCGCGACTGTTCTGGGCTATCCCGGGCCTGCAGGTACTGCGCAAATACCAGCGGAGTGATTTTGCACCAGATGTACTGTCCGGGCTGGTGATCTGCCTGGTGCTGATTCCATCGGTGCTGGCATACGCGGAGCTAGCAGGGTCCGGGCCGGTGGGCGGTATTTACGCAGCAGTCGCGGCGACCATCGCCTATTTTCTGTTCGCCTCCTCGCGTCATATGAACGTCGGTCCCGATGGCGCGGTGGCGCTGCTCGCCGGCGTGGTGATTCTGCCACTGACTGGCGGTGATCCAGGTAAAGCGCTGATCGCGAGTGCCTGGTTGGCCGTGTTCACCGGCTGTATCCTGATTGCCGCGGCGGCGTTGCGTCTCGGTGTTGTTGCCAGTTTTCTGTCGACGCCGGTGCTGATGGGTTATCTCAACGGTGCCGCGTTTGTGATCATCGTCAGCCAGTGGGGCAAGCTGTTCGGTATCGATCTCGAGGAGGAGCGTTTTACCCTACGTTTGATTGAATGGGTTCAGAAAGTCGGGGACACGCATACGACAACCCTGGCTGTTGGCGCAGGTGTTATAGCGCTGCTGTTTGTTGCGAAATGGCTGATCCCGCGTCTGCCGCCGCTGGTACCGGTGTTCTTTATCATGTTCCTGTGCAGCTACTTCATCGATTTCAAAGCCATGGACGTAGGCGTGATCGGCGAGATCCGGGAGTTGACACCGAGTGCGGTTGGACTCACATTGCATCTCGACGATATTGCCAAGCTGGCTGTTGGTGCGCTCGGTCTGGCGATGCTGATTTTTCCTGAGGGCGTGCTGCTCGGACGAGCAATGGCGGAAAAGCACGACTACGAGGTCAATGCCGACCGCGAGCTGTTCGCGCTGGGTTCGGCCAATCTTGCATCTGGTGCTTTCCTTGGCTTCAGCGTCGGCGGCAGCCAGACGCGCACCTTGCTGAACAGCGCCAGCGGGGGCCGCACCCAGGTGGCGAACCTGGTCTCAGCCATTCTGCTGGTCGTGTTCATTGTGTTCGCGGCCGACCTGCTGACGCGTTTCCCGAAAGTCGCGATCGCGGCGATCCTGGTTTACACGGGATTCGGCCTGATCGATATCAAAGGCATACGACGCATCTGGGCGCAGCACCGGAAAACTGCCTGGATAGCGATAACGACCATGGTCGCAGTGGTTTTCGTCGGTGTATTGTCGGGTATCCTGCTCGGTACCGCGATGTCGATTGCGATTCTTCTGGCAGAACTCGCGCGACCGCACGATGCGCTGCTTGGGCGTATAGAAGGTTCGGCTGATCTTCACGATGTGGGTGACGATGAGAGAGCCGAAGGTATACCCGGCCTGGTAGTCTACCGTTTTTATGGCCCGTTAATTTTCGCCAATATCAGTTACTTCATCGAACGCCTGCAGGGCTTTATCGACAGTCAGGAGCAGCCAGTCAGGCAGGTGCTGATCGATGCCAGTGCAATACCTTCGATCGATTACACTGCAGCGGAAAAACTGCTACCGTTTCTGCAGAAGCTCAGCGACCAGGGAATCGAACTGGCTTTGGCTAGAGCGCATTTGCCGCTGCGTGAATTGGAGCTGGGTAACGAGATGGATGTATTGTTCACGGATGAAAGGGTGTTCGCAACGGTGGCCGACGCGGTGGCTGCATTTAAGGCGCGTTCGATAGCATAGACAAAAAATAAGTGGTCTTATCTCGCATTTTCCTTTTGGCTTCTAACAGTACTGCCGCCAGGCTTGATGTGGATTAAAACCGGGGTATACTTCCAGTACTTATCAGGACTTCGTAAACGCCCATGAACGCAACCATTCCACGCTATGAGTTTCGCGCGTTCGCGCAGAGCTTCGGGTTGGTTGAAGACAGGATACGCGGCTTCTCTGACTGCGAGAGGTACCGCGAGAGTCATGAGATCTATGTTCTTTCCGCGTCTAACAGCGAAAACAACACCAAGATCCGTGCTGATAAGATGGACATCAAGGTCATCGTGAAAACGTGGAAAGGGCTTGAGCAGTGGGCGCCCCGGATGAAGGGTGAATTCCCGATGTCGTCCGACATAATACGAGACGAGGTGTTTCCGGCTTTCAGCGTGGCTGTTCCTGATTGTGATCGCTCGTCTTACACGCTGAATCAATTCCAGGATGAACTGGTGCTGCCGCATAACGAACTGTCCGCAGTCCAGGTTTTCAAGCGTCGCCTCGGCTTCATGGTTAACGGCTGTATTACAGAGATCGCTGATTTGCTGGTAAACGGCGCAGCCATCAGAACGGTTGCGGTGGAATCGGAGGATGCCGAAGCCGTACTGCGTACAAAGAAGACGCTTGGTCTGACAGAATATGAGAACGTCAACTATTTACTCGCACTCAAGCGGATTATCGGTATGGAACGGTTGCCCGCGTAGCAGATTGACGTTTCACTGACACATTGAACGTTGAGGTTAAAGAATCTTATGGGAACTGAAATTGAACGCAAGTTTCTGGTCAAGGAAGGGGCCTGGCGCGAGGCCAGCGCAACACGATATCGGCAGGGCTACCTGAGTACCGTCAAAGAGAGGACGGTGCGTGTTAGAACCATCAGTGACAAAGGCTACCTGACGATCAAGGGTATCACCGTGGGGGCATCCCGGGCCGAATTCGAATATGAGATTCCGGTCGCGGATGCAGAAGAAATGCTGGATACGCTATGTGAAAAACCGCTGATCGAAAAGAACCGCTACAAGGTGGCGGACGGCGCACTGACATGGGAGGTCGATGAGTTCTTTGGTGAGAACGCGGGCCTGATCATTGCCGAAATCGAACTGCAAAGTGAGAATCAGTCATTTGATAAGCCGGAATGGGTGACCGAAGAAGTCACCGCTGATCCGCGTTACTACAACGCAAACCTTATAGATAACCCCTATACCAGGTGGAAGCAACCAATTGAGGTTCCGGCCTGAATAGCGCTTACCTAAGCTCCGAAGAAACAACCCGATCGAGTTCGCCGAATTCATCATCCGGTTGATGCGCTTGTTGCCGTTGCTGGCGGACGACATTAGACGAAGCTTTCGTGCGCGTCACGACCAGTTGCGATGGTTGATTGACAGTCGACCTGGGCGGTATCAACGCCGTCCGTGTTCGTGCCGGACGAGACCGACATCGATTGGCCTCATTCAGTCTTGGCTAATGCAACCTGGGTATCTCGCGATAGCATATCGAGTTGTGCGAGCACGGGCGTGATAGCCTGTTCAAAATCGGCCAGGTGTTTCTTCGGCACGGGCTGGGAACTGGGCAGTTTGACCGTTTGTGGATTGCGGTGCACACCGTTGACGCGGAATTCGTAGTGCAGGTGAGGACCTGTGGCCAGACCCGAGCTGCCGACGTAGGCTACGGTCTGTCCCTGTTTTACGCGTTTACCGACGCGGATCTTTTTGTTGTAGCTGTTCAGGTGGGCATACAAGGTCGTGTATTTACTACCGTGTTGGATGATCAGGGTACGGCCGTAGCCGCCTTTATTGCCCTTGAAAATGACTTTACCATCGCCAGCCGCCCGAATCGGCGTACCGCGTTTGGCTGCGTAATCGACGCCTTTGTGCGAGCGGAATCGTTGCAGAATCGGATGATACCGTTTGGTCGTGAAGCGCGAGCTGATGCGGGTGAAGTTTACCGGTGTGCGCAGGAATTCCTTGCGCATGCTCTTGCCCTCGGGGGTGTAATATTCCATCCGCTTGGTTTCAGGATTGGCGTATCTGACCGCACGATAGACCTCACCGTCATTGATAAATTCGGCGGCCAGGATATCGCCGTCTTTGATCCTTTCGCCGTTGCGGTAGATCTCTTCGTACAATAACTTGAAGCTGTCGCCCTTGCGGATATCCAGCGCAAAGTCGATATCCCACCCAAAGATACCCGCCAGCTCCCTGATCAGTTTTTCGGGGATGCCGGATTAGTTGGCCGCCGCGAACAAGGAGCTATCGATCGTACCCTCGGCATGGGCGACACGAGCCTCGATGTTGTGCTTATACTCTTTTGCAACCAGCTCCCCTTGTGCGCGTTCGACCAGGAGATAGGTTTCCGGATCGATCTCGTGACGCAAGGCCTGCAACTTACCCTGGTCATCAGTGAGTATCCGAATGACATCCTTGGGGAATATGCGTGTCAATTTTTTGGCGGCGGCGCCGGATTTCATCACCTCGTCCAGCTGCAGGTGATCGAAACCGGCGCGATTGAATAACTTGGACAGGCTGTCTCCAGACTTGACGGTAAATTCCTTCCATTGTTTGGCCGGCTCTTGATTGAGGTCATCGAGAATCTTCTGTTTAGCCTGCAGTTCCGGTAATGTCAGTTCGAAGCTGAGCCGGGCCATTTCATCCTGCGATGGCTTGACTTGCGTGAACGAAGGCAGACTATCGGGTGTTTGTGAATTCGATGATGTTTTAGCGATGACGACGCCCAGGACGATGCTTGCTGTCGCAAAAACTGCCCAGCGTAGAATGGGATGACGTGACCGCCTCACCTGGGGGCGAAAATCATGATTTATCAGAGCCATGGCACTAAGTCTAACTTTATTTTTATTACAAGACTGTAGTCTCTAATCGACGCATGGTCAATAGAGAGCGAACATAATACCAGATGAAACAGACTGGTATTTAGCAACAGAAACTGTGCCTGGGCGACAGTTTCTTGTGATTATGCCTGTCGACAGGTATCTTATACGGCTTTTGCATCAGGAACCAGTCATGACAGCGATTGATGAGCAAATAAGTGTAATTCGTCGGGGTGCCGACGAGATTCTCGTCGAGGATGAGCTCGTCGAAAAACTGAAAAAGGGTCATCCGCTGAAAATCAAGGCGGGTTTCGATCCGACGGCACCGGATCTGCATCTGGGGCACACGGTGCTGATCAACAAGCTCAAGCAGTTTCAGGACCTGGGGCACGAGGTCCTGTTCCTGATCGGGGACTTCACGGGTATGATCGGCGATCCCACAGGTAAAAGTGCGACCCGGCCGCCGTTGACCCAGGCTGAAGTGCACGAGAATGCCAAGACCTACCAGCAGCAGATATTCAAGATCCTGGACCGTAGTAAAACCAAGGTTGTATTCAACTCGGAATGGATGAACCGCAAGAACAGCGTCGATATGATCAGGCTGGCCGCCAGCAGTACCGTTGCACGCATGCTCGAGCGCGATGATTTCAGCAATCGTTATAACAGCGGCCAGGCGATCGCTATCCACGAATTTCTCTATCCATTGATACAGGGTTACGATTCGGTCGAACTCGAGGCCGATGTCGAGCTGGGTGGTACTGACCAGAAATTCAATCTGTTGATGGGACGCCAACTGCAGGAACAGCACGGACAAAGACCGCAGGTCGTACTGACCATGCCCATTCTCGAAGGACTGGACGGCGTGCAAAAAATGTCGAAGTCGTTGGACAACTATATTGGCATCGACGATGAACCCAGGGACATGTTTGGCAAGATCATGTCGATTTCCGATGAGTTGATGTGGCGCTACTATGAACTGCTGAGTTTCAGACCGATGGCCGAGATCGAGGTTTTCAAGCAGGATGTTGCGGCTGGCAAGAACCCGCGCGATATCAAGTTTCTGCTCGCAGAGGAAATCATTGCGCGCTTTCACTCAGTGGATGATGCGGTCAGTGCACGCGAGGGTTTTATCGCCCAGTTCGCCAAAGGAGCGGTACCGGATGACATACCCGAGCACTTATTCGAAACCGATGATCAAGGCTATGCTATCGCCAATTTGTTGAAGGATGGTGGCCTGTGTGCCAGCACATCTGAGGCTATGCGCATGATTCAGCAAGGCGCGGTGAAGATTGATGGTGAGAAAGTATCGGACAAGAGCTTGAGGATTACGGCAGGAACCCAGGCGGTATTCCAGGTTGGTAAACGCAAGTTCGCCAGAATAACCGTGAAATAGTGGTGTCGCTTTTCACTGGTAATGATTAGACCCATGTTTGCGACCGCTCTTTTGTAAAGTAATTGCGCATGTACTTTTATCCTGCGGGTGAAGCGATTTGTTGTGAACTGCTCGAGCTACCCCAGGAGAAGGTCGAGTGGATCATTACCGGGGCAGCGGCAGATGACATCGTTGCGGCCGGTTTTCAGCGTCAACCCTCGGATGGCTGCCGTTTCATTCATCCAGAATCCGGTGACCAATATCTGCTTGCCCGGCGCCAGTTCATTGACAAGGAAACGGGAGCGTTGCGTTATCGATGCGGCGCCGAAGTTGCACTCGAAGATGAGCTGGCAATCCGCACACTGACTATTCTCGCCATGGCCAAAGATGGGGCGAGTATCATCGATCCCTTCAGTGGTCGTGAAGACATGGATAATGGTGTGTTACGGCACGTCACGCCGCACTTCAGCCGCGAACCAGTCAATTTGCTGATTGTGGCTGTGTGGGCGGCCAGGCTATCGCTATGGGGCTTCAGTATTGCACACACGACCCATGCGCTGATGAAGAAGATGGTGACATCGGGCGCGGTCGAGCAGCTATCACAGCATCAGATCAGCGACGCCGTACTACAGGCTATCGCATCCCCCCGGCCTTCCGTTTTTTTTCGGGTGCTCCATCGCTGTGGCGCGTTGAAAAGCATGAGCCGGGAGCTCGATGCATTATTCGAAGAGAATGCGCACGGCGAAAAAAGCCATTCCGCGAACGAGGCTAAGCCCGATGCCATGCAGGTGCTCGATCGCGTTGCTGCTGAGAATGACAACATCGTTTCGATATTGAAGCAATTTCATCAGGCACTCGGCGGTAAGGCTGAACAGGTTTTTATTGCCTTTGGATTGGATACGCTATACCGAGAAGTTCGCCGGTGATCAGATGATCGTATTCGGGCTCAGGCACGAATAGCACTGACTTAGCCAGACAGCGTCATTGCGAGGAGCGACAGCGGTGTGACAATCTCCATCAGTTACGCGAGTAGCTGAAGATTGCTTCGCTTCGCTCGCAATGACAGCATTAATTGAATATGTCTTAAATATGTGCGAGACGGCTTAGCCACCGCATTAACAGTAGGAGTTGTAGTATGAAAGCTGTATGCTCAGCTGTGACGTGCCTGTTGTTTATGGTCAGTCTCCACCTTGCCGCGCTGAGCTATGCTGATATAGCCGATATCGCAGTTTATAAGGGAGAATTACGGATTATCGTTCCCGACAAACAAACGCGTCGTTCCCTGGTGATCCGATACCGCTCAAAAACAAGGGAGGTTGTACGCATCACGCTCGAGGGCGTGAGCTTGACTAATACCAGGACTCGAAAGGTCACGCACCTGCCGGACCAATCTGCCAGTCTCGAGAAGATCATTGATCATGGAGGCTACTGGAATACAGATGCCAGTTACAGCGATTTGAATTTAGGTCAGGATGACTATCGCGTTGACGGCAGGCTGACATTGCATCTAATCGGCTCGCAACGGACCAGTGACTTCAGTGCTTATCTCCAGCCCCGAGTTGAGAACCGGCCGGCTGACTCGAGCATCGATTGGGGTGTGAGTGACTAGCCGCGGTAGGGTGCGCCCAGGGGCTGTCTAATACCCATTTTTCATGGCATGATCCTGTAGGAGCGGCTTCAGCCGCGAACCTTGAATACGCATTGTCTCTCGACAATACACAGGCATTTCGACCGAAGGGAGAGATCTCCTGAACCGACGGAGATTTCTCCCTTCGGTCGAAATGACAGCGGTTCTGTTCGCGGCTGAAGCCGCTCCTACACGTTAGGCATTCTGCTTGTCGATCTTTGCCCAGGT
>JAAUYJ010042788.1_pt1 | contig 12918 bp, 10 predicted proteins | sample 7278031 | NCBI WGS metagenome assembly JAAUYJ01 (sample SAMN14350222, study PRJNA611818) | marine sediment metagenome | isolation source: surface marine sediment (1.8m) | place: French Polynesia: Moorea | collected 2018-08 | reverse complement strand
GCAGCAGCAGCAGCCCAAGTCTCCCGCCGGGACCTCCTCCGTCAACACCCCGCTGCCTAAGGAAATCCAACTGCCGAGCGAGCCCGTGCCCATGGACAGCATCAGGAGTGGACAGAGGACTCCCCCGGTGACGAGCGCCAACAATGTTTCCACGGTTAACGGCGGGGAGAAGAAGATCCTGGTGCAGGTTCCCGCCAACGGAGCAGCCAAGGGCCAACAGCAGCAACAGCAGCAGCAAAGGCTGGTCTTCATCCAGAACGGGAACGGCCAGCTCATCGCCCTCCCCCCTGGCTCCTCTGTCTCCAACGGGCAGAAGGTGGCGGTGGCAGTTCAACAGCAGCAGCAACACCAGCCGCTGGTGCGGGTTCTCCCCCCTAGGGCCTCGAGCGCGCCCCCGACGGAGGCGAACGGAGTCATGACCACTTCAACGCAGGGAATGGTGCCTCAGCAGCACCACACCGTGCAGGCCAACCAGGTTGTGCTGCAGAGACCTGCCAGTGTGGACGGGACCGGGAACGCCGTCGTGGCGGCGGCGCAAGGAGGGAAGGTGGTGCAGCGGAGGCAGGTCATACAGTTCATACAGCAGCCGCAGCAGCAGCAACAACAGCAGCCGCAGCAGCAAGGGGCCAAGATCGAGGGAGGCCCGAAGGAGATCGTTCCCGGGAACGTCATAGTCACCAAGATCCAGGCCGCTTCCCCCGCCGCCGCCGCCCCCGGGTCGCCACTGCCCACGGCGGCGGCCGTCGCGGCCAAGCAGGCCCTGCAGAGGAAACCCGGCGGCCCGGTGGTGGTGGCCGCATCGTCCCCAGTGGTGGCCAAGGCCCCGGTCGTCGTCGCAGCCACAAACAAGATCTTGCCCAGGCCAAACAGGACGGGGAACAAGATGATGCTGAAGAGCTACGGCGTCCCCCTGCTGCCCAAGCCGCCTCCGCCGGGAGCGCAGTCCGCTGAAGGCGCCGCTGCTGGCGGCGGCGGTTGCGGCGGCGGCGGCGGCCACTCAGGAGGGGCCTCGGCCGAGGTGGCCTCGTGCAACTTGAAGGCCATGATCATCTGCAAGCAGTGCGGCGCTTTCTGCCACAACGACTGCATCGGGCCTTCGAAGGTCTGCGTCTCGTGCCTCATACGATGATGAAGAAAAAGGAAAATAATTGAAGAAGAAAAACATTTTGGTGCTGTGTTTTTGCTTTCCCGAATATTCATCTCTGCTTCACACGTCGTCGTCGTCGTCGGGAGTCTAATTGAAATAACTGTCGTTTGACTTCTACCGCTCACCTTTCTCTCCCGGTGTTTCTCTCCGCTCCTACAAGAGTTTCGAACGTAGCCAAGTTTAAAAGTTGGGGGGGTTGAGATTGTCCCCCCAAAAACCCAGGCTCCTTAATGTATTATCTCACACATAGTGGATTGACACACTTTTTCCGTGGTGTTGCCCCTTTTTGTACCCTCTTTTTATTTATACCTCTTCGTATTTATCCACTTTTTCCTCCCCTTTGCAGTGACATTCATTTATTAAACACAAAGAACAAGACACATGTTAGGAAAAACTAGGGGCAAAGAAACCTTTTGAGGCAGCTTCGTTCTTCCCAACCCGTCTTTGGCCAAGTTTTGCCACCAGAAAAAAAGAAGAAAAAGATCTAAAAGTGCCCCCCTCTGCAGCGCCACGTGCATTGATAGACGTGAGGTTTTTTTCCAATGAATCTATTTACTGTTAGTAACGAGAGAGACGAGAAAACAACAGGAACGAAATTTACTACAAGAAATCACACTTTTTTGGGTAAATATAGGGATGACGAGTCGAGAAAAAACCAAAGTGAAATATGCCTTCTTCTATTCATTTCTTGCGTAATTTTGTCGATGTGATTAAGAATTTCTTTGGTCGACAGAGAGAAACGGCATTTTGGTATTTTTTATACCTTTGTTTTCTTCGCTTCCAACTGCGTTCGGTTTTACACATTTTTTCCCGTATAAATGCACTCAAGAAAATTACAAATGTCGACGTCGGCATTGCTTCCAACTTATAAATTTTTCTCTCTTAGTTCTCCGCGGCCACCGGGCCGTTGGACGAAGGCTGCTGCTGCTGCTGCGATGGCGACTGCTGCTGCTGCTGCTGTTGCTGCTGCTGCACCCATTCGTCGTCTTCCGTGAGCAGCACCTCCGGCTGGTGCATGGCCAGCAGGGGCGGCGGCGAGGAGGCCGCGGAGGAAGAGGACGGAGAAGCGCGCGGAGGCGGGTTGGAAAGCGTTTCGCCGCCGTTGGAGGGCGACTGCTGTTGCTGCTGCTGTCTCTGCAGAAGCATCAGTGAGCGCTCGCGGAGCTTGAAGATGCTTTCATCCTTTTTTGGAAAAAATATTTGTTTTTTTTTACTGTTTTAAATGCATGATTACTAACCAGGTCCCTTCCCTTGCTCCCACCGCCGATACCTCCATTGCTGTTGCTCTTTCCAGCGCTCAAAATGTTCCTCTCCTCCTGCTTACTCCCCTCGTCAATCCTAAGCGCCCCCTCCTGCTCCTCCCCCTCCTCCCCGTCCTCCTCCGCGGCGTCCTCAAAGTTGCTGTTGCTGCTGCTGCCGCCGCTGTTGGCAGCAGCCGCCGCCGCCGAGAGGGTGGCGGCCGCGGAGAGGGCGAACGGCGGCGGCGGCGGGAGCGGAAGGTTCGGCGGCAGGGGCAGGGGAGATCTGAGAAGAAATGTTGGATGTTCATTTTTCGTATTGTTTTAAGTTTTTTTTTCACTTATGTACCGGCTGCTACTGTCCTGCTCTTCTCCGTTGTTGTTGTCGGCCTTGTTGTTGTTGCCGGCGGCGGCGGCGGCGGCGGCGGCCGCGTACTGCATGTGGCTGTCGTAGAACTGCTTGAACAGCGAGAGCTGGTGTCTGGCAGCAAGGGGGTCCACGCCTGGTTTGATACAAAAGTTTTGAAACCAAATAAATAATTCAGGGAAATTAAAAAGTATTGTTTTTACCTGTTGGCGAGGTCTGCCTTGGCGGCGGCACCGACTGAGGTCCTGAGGAGGAGGAGGGCGACCGAGACCGAGGTGGCGGCGGCGGCGGCGGAGTGTTGTACCTGCCCGCCGCAGCCGCCATAGAGGGCGGCCTGTCCTGCGCGGCCGCCGCTCCCCTGGAGGGAGATCCCCTCGATGCCGCGGCGGCCGCCGCGGCCGCCGCCGCGGCGACGTTGTAAGTGGGAATGGAGCCGTCTCGGAACACCACGGCTCGGATAACCTTTGTGAAGCGAATGTCAAATAGCACATCATTTGAAAAACAATTATTCACCCTTTTCCCCCCTCACCTGTCTGACGTGCTCTTCGGGCCAGTTGCCGAGCAAGATCCTCTGCGGACGCCCGCGCCCCTTGGGACGGAGCTCTAGAAATCAAAATTTAGAATTATTTAACAAATCTGAAAAGTATGCAAGGGAAACTGTTGTACTACGTTACCTCCCACAGTTGGCGACCCGTCGTTGACCGATGGCCCCAGCATGTTGTGCACCCTGTTCGCGTACAGGACGAAGGTCGGGTAGGGGATGTCGTGCTTCCTTGCGGCCTGGGACAGCGACAGCCCCTCCTGGAGCACCGACCTGGTTTAAAACGCAAATAGAAAAAATAGTGTCAATTTTCGTGTTCCCGTTCGTCAGAAGTAGCGTCATGCAATGATAACGAGTCTTTGGTAGGAGAGAGGATCGGAGAGATAGAAAGTCAATCATTGAAGAGGGGTTTTTTTGCCAGTGTGCTTCCGCCGCCGTGTCATCAGAGAGCGGCTCTCATTTAATTTTATTTTAACTGTGCTATGCTAGAGACAAGGGGAAAAACACGTCACTCCCTGTCCGGTCCCAAATATCGGAGTTTAATAAGTGACAACACAAATTTTCGAAATTATCTCCTCTCCCTCTGTTTAGCTCACCAGATCGCCTCCGCCATCGTCTCAGGACGCCACGATTTCATTGGGCCGCGCTCGCGATACCTGCAATTTTTGTAAGCCACAGTGTCATTTCACATACGAATTCAAATTCAAAATATAGAAAGAAAAATACCTGATTCCCTGCAGCATGGCAGCGTTCTGGTTCCAGCACTTCTGCCACATGTTCTGGAGCTGGTACTGGTAGCAGTTGCTGGAGCCTTTTTGGGTTTGAAGGGAAAAAACATTCAAAATGAAAATTGAGCTTGCTAGCGAGAAAGTGTGCGTGCCGCGAAAAAAAAATCTCAATTTAGCACCTGATGTAAATTCCCGCGAATCTTTTTTGGAAAGTTTCCGGCGAAAGCGTGTTTGAATTAGGGAAAAGACTTGTTTCTCCTCCACTTTTTGTGTGAGCCCCTCTCTTCTTCTTTGTTTCTTCATTTTTTTTCCCATATGCGTTTCTGTAGCTATCCTTGCATTAGCAATGAGTACCTCGAAACTTTCTTTGCGCATTTTCGAAAAAAAAAAACCCGCTAACAAACACAAAAAGGAAGAGGAAAGGAGCCATATATCGGTTCCAACGCTCCTTTCTACTTTCCCGAATTTTCGAATAAATAATTCAAACCTTCCTTCGTTAAACTTTCATGCTTATCCGCGAACAACGAGTGTGTATCTATCTGCTGCTACAGACGTGTCGGAGGTGGAGAAAGATACCGGCGACTCGTCCAACATCTACATGACTACCACCCGACCAACCTTTCTAAAGCTTAAAAACATGTCCTTTTCCATACATAAAATATTTCATATCAATGTTGAACAGAAAGACATGGGCCATGGCTGCCTCCCTCTCCAATCCAACGCAGCCCATGTGCGAACAAAGCGTTCAAAGCGAGACAATTATTTATGTTGGCGGTTGGGGAAACAAGTGTGTGCGTTTCTCCCAATTACTAGTGCGGGAAAACAGCGTATGTACGAAAAGCAACCTTTGAAATGGGGTCTCTTTTTTTGCTCCAATTACGCACCTAACCTGTTATGTTTCATACGGTTCTACACAAAACTTTTCGAGCAACATTTGAGTTCCTTTCCTAGTTCGGTTGGGACAATGACAATTTCCGAAAATACCTCTAGGATCGAGTTTTTCTGTGTACCTGTTGTCTAATGGAAATTTATCCCCCCCTACACTATCCTTTTCCCCGTAATTCCACGTTTACATGTAATAATGGAGTCCCAATTTGGAAATTGACCCCCCCCCCCATAATATGATACTGCGCCGCAGCAGTTTTCTTCCTCCCTCCCCTCATTTCCCAAATAGGCATAAAAAAGAATAATCCTCTCACAACATATGGGGGGGAAAGGAGTCTGCGTTTGCTGGGATACACACACACATTGTACCAGCAGCAACACATAGCCGTTTATAATAGCCCCACAAAACTCCACATATATTTCCACCGCCGCAGCCTAAGCCGCAACAAAAAACATTCTAATTACGGCACCCCACACGCTCTCTCTCCCACATGCTAGAATAGGGAAAAGCTAATTACTTTAGAAACAGGCGAGTGTTTATAATTTCCCCCTCCCCACCGCTCCTGTTGTACATGAAATGTATACCCCCAAAACAGAGCTGGATTTGCAAGAGGAAAATATTGTGCCATGGCCACATTAAAGTTTCCCCGTTTTATGAGCACAAAAAAATCAGGTCCCTCAATAATAACCTGTCCCTTTTTTGTTCGAAAAAAAAACCCCTGGCCATCACCACGTGAGTGAGTATCGTGTGTGAAGGTACACTACACTATCTGTTAGATAGATACGGACTCATTTTCTCCCCCTCCCCCCCCTTTCTTCCTTAATGGTTAAGTCTTCATCAAAGATTTACGTGTTTATATCGCCGTCGCTTTGGTTGGGGCGGGGCCCCAAGGGGGGGGGGACGGGGGCATATAATTCAACAAAAAAAAAACAGTTGTTTCCCTTAAAAAATAGTTACCTTAGGCCAAAAAAATATGCTTCGCAAGAAACGGTAAAAAATTGTGCTTATAATTATATGTAGTTGGCGGACGCCGCACTATTATATTTTTGTCGGGGAAACGGCGCGCGTGTATCAATATATTGTTGCAGCCCTTGTTCGTTCCTCTTTGCGTGGGACAGTGACACTCTCTGTTTCGTGAGGGGAATATTTGTCAATCGTCCCTTTTGTCCCAATATTTCCTCCTTTTTCTCATCGTGTCCCACACAAGCCACACTGTGAAAAAAACACAGAGAAAAGGAGAAAAACACTCATTACTACTTGATGGTCGTCCCCTCGACAAGTCTACATATCTAGTGTAGAATATCACATATTGCCTTTTCCTGTATTCCCCCAGGGTGGGCAGGTGTATTATATTTTTTCAGGTCATATATACCCCCGCTGCATATTGACCGACTTTGTAATTTCCCACGTCAAAACTGTTCAAAAATTTCAATTTGGACGCGAAACGTTTTGCTTAAAGGAAGAACAAAGCGGTTTGCCCAAGATTCTCTTATTCAGTACGTTTGGTACATTACAGTTTGTTATACAGAAATAGGAGGAAAATGAGCTTTCTACGCACCTATTTTTCCCTTGTAAATATTTCATGCGCACTAAAAAAGCGGCCGTCAATTTTTGAGGGAATTAGACGTTTGAGTACATTTTGTGAGTGAGACCAATGTGCGGTCAGATCTATTTAGTTCCCCCCCGCGCGCGGACTTCTGTTGGGAAATGAGGTGTGACGTGTCCGATTAAAGGAGAAAAAAAGCCATGCAAAGATAAGCCAAACTATATTGAATTTCAGGGAAAAGGATATCTGCTACTCAACTCATGGACCCAAGACAAAGAAAGTAGAAGGGTAGGGAAAAAACAAGCACATAGAAATTATTGACATCAGCCGAGCTAGCTCCCACCCCTGAATCTTTGAAAAGCCGCCATTCCGAAATTTGTGAAAGGCATTTTTTTGGCCGTTGTTTCTACGATTTCCCATTTTTGCTTCGGATTCCGCGATTTGCGAATTTACATGGACGAGAAACAAAAAAGCGGTCGAGGTTTTTTTCCCGGATAGAAACTAGGATTAATTTTTCATCCTCCGCCCCTTGCTTGCTTTCCCCTAAAGCAAAAGTGCCAATATAACATTCCATGAAAAGCCAAAAACAGCCAAGGCCGACTGCCAATAACTTGTCGTCACACACACAAAACTCCCTCCCGCAACAACAACAAAAAAAGAATTAAATCAATATTATTGCTTTTCTCAATAATGAAAGGAGGGGGAATCGGCTTTTGTCGTTTATTAGCCACCCTTTTCAGAACTTATTCGGAATTTTTTCCCCCTCCGCCAATTTGATGATACATCTTCTGGGAAAATATCGGACTTGTTTCGCCTTTTATATGTATGTATACTGCGGTATTATCACCACCGCCATCACTCTCATCAGGCGGGAAGAAGGATGGTTTATCAATATTTGCCTAAAATGTCAATTGGCACATCTTTTCCCCTTATACACTCCTCTTTTTAAGTTAATTATCATTATCGGACTGCGGGGAAAACGACGTCTGTCTGTCTGTAAAATGATTCATCCGAAAAAAAAGAAAAGAAGGCGAATATTGTGCGCCAAGAAAGAGGAGCTAATTGAGACCTTTTTCGGGAATTTGTGTTATTTCACGTTCTATTTAAACAGAAGGAGCCTGGGGAGGGGAAAAAAAGGTCTTCTGTCTAGTTAATCCGAAATTTGGAAAATCGGAAAATCTAATTTAACAGTCGTGAATTTGACTTGGCAAAAAAATCTTTCAGTGAGCTTATAGAGTTTTCCCGATAATTAGCGAATTTCGCATGCAATCAGCGGCAAATATAAGAAAATACGTTCTTTTTCGGGAATAAAGGTACGCTAAAAAGCGAATTTTCAGGGTCTGCCATTCTCGATCCTCCTCTCTCTTCTCAGTTCAAATTCCCAAATTGGCAAATGAAATATTACGCGGGGACTTTTAATTAGGGTTTATTGTGCGGCGGCGGCGAGGAAGTGGGAGCATGTGTAACAACGCCCACCCTCTCAGTATAGTACCAATTAAAAAAATTCTCGTTTTGCTCTTTGCCCGGTGGTGATATCAAGTTTTTTTTGGAAGAGAGGGGGGAGGGAGAGAAATTTAAAACCCCAATGATTGCATGAATTCGCTTTGGAGAATTCGGGAGAGCGCTAGGGAGTGTCATCATTAAACGAATTTTTTTTTCACAATTGTAGGCGTATTTCCCGCATGTTTGCCCTAATCAAATATGATTAATTGGGCGCTCGCTCGCGTGAAATGGGCCAAAAATGCGGGAATGCGAATTATGCGATGAGCCAACCAAGAGGGGGCAAAAAATGTAGGGAAAAAACCGACATGCAACGGGGCTAAACACGCATTTATTTGCCTTGTAAGGAGAAGCGGAGGAAATTTGTGACTATTTAGGAAAATGCCAAACGAATACATAAACATCAGTCAAAACGAACGCGAAATTAGCGGAAGAGGAGATAAACATAATCACACTGAGACAGAACAATACGAAGAGGCAAAACGAACAATGGACAAAACAAAACAGAGAACGGATAATATTATTTCAGAGTGAGGTGAGGACCTCCCCTGCCCTTGTTGGGCAGGACTAGGTTTTCAGGGTAGCAGGGAGGGGGAGGAGGGGGACGGAATCCAATGTGGGGGTTTGGGTGTTGGTGTTGGTGGTGGGGGAAATAGCCCGGGAAGCCGAAGAGGGCGGCCGCCGCCGCAGCAGCAGCCATCATCTGTTGTTGCTGCTGCTGCTGTTGTTGCTGTGCTGCTGCTGCGGCCGCTGCCGCCGCCGCCGCCGCCGCATTGGACGCCATGTGAGCCGGCGGCGGAGATCTCTCCTGCTTTTCTGGAGTCTTCGGCGGCGGGGTCTCCTTCTCCGCCACCTCCAGCTCCTCTCCCTCCTCCTCCTCCTCTTCCTCCTCCTCCACGTCGATCATCTCTTCCTCCGCGACCGTGACTGCCCCACCCTCCTCCTCCTCCTCCTCCTCCTCCAACACGTCCACCGTGTCCCTGTCCAGATCCACCTCCTCCGCCCCCTTCCCCCCTGATCCCCCCTTTCTAAAGTGCAGCGATATGATCGAGTGCTTCTTGCAGAACGCCCACCACCACCTGAACCCCTGCCTCAGCGTCATCCTCAGCCGCTGCTCCCGCCTCATCGACTCCACCAGTCGAACCACAGACTTCAGAGGGACCTTGGTCCGCCTGTTGTGCGGGTTCCCGTCGGGTCCCGAGCGGCAGCAGAGGTCCAAGACCCGCCTCTCCTCCCGCTCGGTCAGCGCGGCTACCCTGAGGGCGGCTAGCCGGCCGGACTTCCCCAGGACGTTGTCGTAGAGCGTCCCCTTGGGGATGCGGAATCGCGCGGACGCCTGCGTGAAGCGCATCTTCTGGGTGCTGACGCAAAACACCGCCTCGCGCAGTTGCGCCGGAGTCCATTGCGGCTGGTGCTGCTGCTGCTTTGAACTGGCTAGTGTGGATGATCGGGTGTTGTAGCTGCTGCTGCTGCTGCTGCTCTTCTTCTTGTCCTTTTTGCTGTTGTTGTTGTTGTTGTTGCTGTCGCTGCCGCTGCCGCCGTTTCCGTTCCCGTGGCCTCGCGGTTCTGGCGATTTTTTTGGAGGTGGTGTTGGTGTGTTGTGGGGAAAGAGGGTGAGGTGAGGAGAGTGAAAATAAGAAAAAAAACACTCACAAACAAAACACTAAACAAAAAAGATTGTTAGTTAAAATTAAAACAAACAAAGATAAGAGTAAGTGAATAGAGAAGTTTGAAGAAGAGTGTTGTTCTGTTTTTATGGTTCTTTGTCGGGACTAGGATTATTTTAGCGGGAGTATGGGAAGACAGTGCATGCGCGGAGTAGTATCATATTTTACTATTCCACTGGATCGTAAACTTGTTTTCGTAACTTTTCCCCCTTCGAAAAATGTGGGAAAACTTTTGCCTCTGCAACATTTGCCCAAAGTATCCAGTTTCCCCTAGGGGCAGGGTAAAGGGGAAAAGGGAAATAATAAACTCGCAATACACTGCAAGTAGCAATGCATGAATAAGCAGTTAAAATCCCCCAATTTTGTGAACTCCCCCCCCCCCTAAAATAATACAAAAACAATGTACAGTAACATGCTTCTGGGATAAAATTGTTTAAAGGAACTTTGCTAATTTTAGCAACTAATCAAACTTTCTCTTTTGCGAGAATAATCCTTTTTTGTGGGATAAAGAAAGTTATGAACGTTAAAGCAGCGAAAAGGATCCCTTGAATGCATCAAGCAATTTAGAAAGGCAAACAACTATATTAAAAACTCTTTCGAAGCAAGGAAAGGAGGGAAAAGTAATTTTATATTCAAACATATGCCGCCCGAGAAAAGGAAGGGGAGGAGAAAAAGTATTCTTTTCTATCGTGTGCACAATACACGTACACACGTCCTTTTCCCAGAAAAAAAGCAGCTTGGTTGTTGCTGCGCACAAGTGTGTTATTTTTCGAGATGTGGGAAAACGAGAAAGGATACGTTTCCCCCTTATTTGGGGAAGGGAAATGACTTGACGGGTGTGTAAATTCGGGAATATTTGACAAAGTAATATATTAACCACCACCTTCCCCCCCCCCTTCTTCGCCCTTATCTAAATGTCCTCGTTTTCCCACACAAAGTGTCTCATTATTTGCGGAGAATAAATAGCAAGTAAGTGAGCGAATAGGTCACTCGCTTAGGACTTTAGTGACAATTGGTATTTTCAGTAGGTGTGTGCGCGCCCTGATTTTTGTAGGGAATGAAGGGAGTTTCCCGAATACGAAAATAAAAAAAATTCGGTCGTCGGAGCACAATAAAGAGGAGTCGCCGAAACAATTCTGCATGTTACGGTGGATAATGTTTCAAAAAAAAGAGAGACGGCGAAACGACTGTGTGCCGCCTCAGAACGGGGGGGGGTGAAAATAAAAATTCGAAACCCTCCCCAGCCCGTGTTACATTTGGACTTGCACAGATTTTTTTCCGGAAAAAAATTGGAAAATTACATCTGAAATTCTATCTGGGAAAACGGCGGCAACTAGATCCGAGCGTTGCCTTTTCGCCGAATGTTTTTGGTGGAGGGGGGGTGCTAGGAGATGTGTTCAATGTGCCTGCCGAGTTTTTACATCTGGACACTTTTCAATCTGGGGAAAAGAGGAGGGGAGAGTGGAAGGGAGAAAATTTTTGGGCAGTGTTTTTCTTCCGAATTGAAAGAAAAACATCTCTCCTCCCTCCTCTTTCCCTTTCCCCATTAAACTGGAAACTGGCGGCTGCGGCCGACCCCGTTTCTCCCATATATTTATTTTAAACTTTTGCACAAACATCCTCGATCCCGCGCCGGAGATATGGGAAAGTGGGGGATGGAGGGAAGAGTAAGATTTATGCACGAATTTCGTTCGGGAGACGGAGAGTTGTGTAGTAGTTGTTGCACTTTGCAGGATTACTCCGAAACAGGGGGGGGGGGGAGAGAGAATGCAGTTTTTAGTTTATAATAGAGGGATTTGGTACAGCATGAACTTTTAGTTTACCTTTTCTCATAGGGAGAAAAAAAGTAAATGATGATGCACTTTGTTTTAGAAAAGTAAAGGGAAAAGTAATACTTTTTTTATTTTCATGTTCCTTGGGTCAGTGTTGCACTTAGTTTCGGCATTTCGACGGAGGCGGATTGCATTTTCGAACAAACAAAATATTCGGGAATTCCCTAGTAGGCGCTGTTGCCGCGAGAGGCGAGGGAGAGAAAAATCTTATAAAAACTACCTCCTCCTCCCATCTTTTCCCTCCCTTTTTCCACATTAATGGAAAATCTCTTGCTTTTCAGGAGGAGGAGAGAAAAGGTTACAATAACAAACTGGGAAAAGCAGCAAGAGCACTGAACTGCAGAGCTATCTCATGTTGAATTCGGATGCCGACGCACACCGTTTTCCCTCCCCCTTACTTTTAATGTATATTTCTCCCTCCGGCAGCAAAAAATAGGGGGAGTTGGGAATTTTTTTATTCCATATGTGTAGGGGAATTTATTGTAAACACCGTGCGTGAGCGTAGATGAGCGTGCAATTTAAATAGCTCTAGCCGGGTCACACACAACACAAGTGTGGCGGTGGGGGGAAAAATGGAGCATTTTACAACTTCAACTTATATCTGCTGGCTCCCCCGCTTTTCTGCCTTTTGTACACACACAGTTAGGAGTCATTGTTATGACAGCAATTTTAGACAGCACAGTTCGGGAGAGAAAAAAGTTGAAAAAAAACAGGGAAAATGTAGAATTACGTCGCATTCCCCACGTATGAGCTGCCTCCTCTCCCTCCGGTTTGAATATAATAGGTCGCCAGTCGGAGAGTGGGAAATGCACGCAAGTCACGGATTTTAAATTTTCGAAAAGAGAGTCTATTCTAATGTCGTAGAATATTAAAGTCGAGCTATTTCTTTCCCGAGAGTCATCGTCGCTTCTTCCTTTCCCCCCATCCCTTCATCATAGTCCAATTGTGTCAGATATTTTTGAGAGGAAAAGGTCCCTTTCCCACATATACAATTTAATTCGAGCATTTCAATATTTTAAATGTACCTGGAACTGGAGAGGACGAAGAGGAGGAGGGTGAGGACGAAGAGGCCGCCGCGGCCGATTGCGAGTGGCCGCCGCCGCCGCCGCCGCGGCTGCGCGGCTGGTGGAGCCAGCTCTGACTGATCTGGGAGGCCTCCAGCAGTTTCGCCTGAAAAAATATAATAAAAGAGTGCCTTGTAATACCCAATTTAATGTTTTTCAATTCTACTGTATAAGTACAGTAACTTCCCTTCTTCTAGCTTTTCTTCCCCACCTTCTTTTTTTCTATCTCAAATATTTAAATTTTTTTTCCTCTCTCTCGCGGCAAGAGGCGAAATAAGGGGATAAAATTTAAAAGTCGGACGAACCTGAATATCCCGTTCGTTTCGAAAGAATTAAAAACTTAATTTTTACTCACAGTTACTGAATAAGTAATTACTCTGTGAGAATAGTTAGTTGGGTATG
>JAAUYJ010138148.1_pt1 | contig 12919 bp, 19 predicted proteins | sample 7278031 | NCBI WGS metagenome assembly JAAUYJ01 (sample SAMN14350222, study PRJNA611818) | marine sediment metagenome | isolation source: surface marine sediment (1.8m) | place: French Polynesia: Moorea | collected 2018-08 | reverse complement strand
CCCCCCCCCCCCCCCCCCCCCCCCCCCAAAGAGTGTAAAATACAAAAATAGAGAGTTTTTTCGGTGCGCCTTGAAACAAAGAAGTAGAAAGCTATTAAATGCCGCCAAAGGCGGCCAAAAAATGGTTCCAAAGTGTGTAAGATCTACAAAAACAAACCGTTTTATGCGTGTCTTGCAACAAAAAGTAAAGACTTACTAATAAAAGGCGATTTTTTTTAACTTACAGTAGTAGCCAAGTAAAAACATGCCTTAGACACCCCTCGGGGGGGGCAATAGTAGGAGGTCTGCAGGGGGGGGGTAATAAAAATGGACTCGGAAAATGGAAACACACCCTTCACCCCCATTGCCCATGTATGGCTAGATCTTTTCCTTCCCCCGTTTCCAGTCTGGTCCGCATGCCACGAGAGCTTCATCATCATCGGCAAGGGCGAGGGGAGCCTCAACGAGGTCGGCGGGTCGCAGGCGGACTGCCTCACCAACTGCGCGGCCGCCGGCGCGGACGCCATCACTCTGAGGAGGTATGGGAGCAACAAGCGGTGCACCTGCATCACAGGCATCACCGGGACGTGCACCCAAAGCCTTTGTCGGCTCTGGAAGACGAGATATATAAATTGCGGAGGAGGTACTAGAAACAATACTATCACTTAGCCATTAGGTGGAATTCCCCTTTAAGTTGTCATCAGGATTTTTTTGTCATCAATGTCATCTATTTTACTGCTACTATACTATCACTTTTTAAGGACACTTTAATCTATTTGTGTGATCTAGGTATAACTTATTTAGATGACACCATCAGCTAATTAGATGGTACTATCATTTATGCGGATGACACTGTCAATAAAATTCAGATGACACCTCGAAGAGAATTCCACTTAATGTCAGTTCACCTCTTAACACATACTCGTATTCGTAAAGTGGATGGGGCATGGAGCAGCTGGGTCGACACTGGCGCCTGCAGCGTCACCTGTGCAAGCGGCACCATCCAGCAGAGCAGGAGCTGCGACAATCCAGCACCCTCGGGCTCCGGGGCCGACTGCACCGGCGACAGCACCCAAACCATCTCCTGTGACACGAACACCCCTTGTCCAGGTAAGAGATCAACAGCAGATCTCTTGAATTGGTTAATAAAAACTGTACCAACCTTTTCGACTTGCTGTACTTCAGTGGACGGATCCTGGAGCTCCTGGAGCGCCGTGGTCGGCTCCACCTGCTCCACGACCTGCGGCGATGGCCTGCAACAGGAGAGCAGGAGCTGCACCGATCCGACTCCTCAGCATGGCGGCGCGGCCTGCGGCGCCACCCAGACGGAGACCAGGATGGTCAGCTGCAACACGCAGGCCTGTCCAGGTGAGAGAGATCAATAAGAGCCTCACAAAGCCTCCTACTACTGTACTGTATACAATATTGCAGTCTACTGTAGTACCAGCTCCCTCACCGTCAACCATGCGACGGTGACTCCGACCGGCTCCTCTCACCTTTCTGGCACCACTTTGACGTAATTATATAGCATAGCAATCATATGTTAGATACTACCTATAACTACATCACAGGTGCATGTTGTTGTTGTTGTTGTTTTTCGACACTTTTGCGATTGAGAGAATGTGCACCATGCCTGTCGCCAATAAGCGCAAGTAGGTTAAGTAGGTTAATTTTGAATTCGTTGGTAACTAGTAGTACTGTACATAATGCATGTAACGTAATGATAAATAAGTATCACTCTTTTTTACCGATCTAAGAAACGGTCCACTAAAAGTAGAGTACTTATCTTAATATATCTCATGATGACACATGATAAGTGCAAAAAATGTAAAAAAAAAAATGCTAACTATTATTGTTATGCAGCAAGGTAAAAAAAAAATCATTGCTTTTTTTTCTACGTATTACTTTAATTTTGCCAGAACACGACAGACATAACTTAACACACAAACACATTCAGGTTGTCTCATTGCTGAGGTAAGCTACAGCTGGTATTTTTGCATTTTATCTTACGTGTACCTGTACAGTGTACACTGGGTAAGTGCACACTACAGTATCTACACCGTCTACAGTATGTACGTATATCTAATACCATTTCCTTGTATTACTGTTTTTAGTACAGGTCTGGACTTTAACTAAAACTTCCTTCCAAGCTCGGTGGTCTTCCTTCCCTTAAAGAAGATCCCAGACAGGAAGTGGTAGAGCACCTCCACCAGGCTTAGTGCGGAGACTCCGAGGAAGAGACCCAGGAGGCCCCCGACGCCGGAGACGAAGTCCACGGGACCAAAGAGCTCGTTGCGCTTGTGGCTGGTGATGGTGGGCGACATCATGAAGACGTTCACCCTGGCCAGGTTGGAGCCCACGTAGTGCGAGTCCCAGGCCTCGTCCTGCTGCTGCAGTCGTGTCCTCCGAATGGCGGCCGGAGAGAGTTCGGCCCAGCTCAAGTCGTGGAGGTACTTCACTTCGGTGCAACCCTTGAAAAATAACATATATATAGGTAGTACTAATTAATAATGATTAATGACGCTTTAATACAGTAGTTCAGACCTGAAAGCTTTAGTGCAACCCTTAAAGAATATCAATAATAGTACTAATTAATAATGCTTTAATACAGTACCAGTTCAGACCTGAATGCATCCGCACTTCTCGTAGATGCCTCCCGAAGATCCTGCGCCATCCTCCCGGGCCTTGGTTCGCACCTGGCGATAGCAGGACGTCTGGCCGGGGCTGCAGAGTGCCTGGCCATGGGCGTGGGGCAGGTAGTGAGGGACGCAACCGCACTCCTTTGTGTGCATTGCCACTTGAAGACTTCCTCAATACATTGTGCTGCATAAGTGAATCTTGCCTTCATTGTATGATTAGCCAGGCACTCCTCGTGACAGTTTTCCTCCGTGTAGTGGGAGAAGAAAGCGAGACGATTTTCAAAGTATAGATAACACCCCCTGACAAGAAATTAAATAAAATACATTAGCGAAAGTTAAACAATAGTACATATCTCTATTTTGTCATCACCTGGTGGTAGCCGGAATGCTCCAGATGCTCTCACTGGCGTAGACGACATCGGGCTTCGTGCCCACAAAGTACTCCTTTCCCGGGGCCAGCACGAATCCGTGATTCAGCATGGACGGCGCCACGGACACGCTGGTGTGCAGGGCCAGCTTGAGCCCGTGGGACGCGGACACCGGGCAGTCGTACGACTTCGACTGCAGGTCCAGGGTGAACGTCAAGCCGGAGGAGAGGCCCGAGGAGAGGGCGCGAAAGGGCATCTCCAGGGGCCCGTCCGGTGTGACTTTGGCGGGGGCGCGACCGCCGTAGCCGTCCTGTGGATTCCAGAGATCATCGGCGTGGTCGTGCTCACCTTGTTCAGCATCGTGCTCCGCCTCCTCCACATGTCCTTCCTTCTCCTTCTCGTGATGTTCTTCACCCTCTTCTTCTTCATGAACTTCTCCCCCGTCGTCATGATGATCCGCCTGCAGGAGCTCTGGGAGGACGTTGAAGGAGCAACAGAGACCGAGATCCAGGAAGGTGGTCTTAAAGAGTTCTGAGCAGGGCTTCTCAACCCCGCGAACGAGACAGTCCTATCATGGGCAATAAACGTACGTATACACTACAAGTATTTAAACAAAAGCATAATTTACCATTGCAAGTGGATACCCACCTTAACCATCTCCTCGCAAGGCTGTCCTAAGCTGTCAAAAAACTTGTCCACTTCTCGCATTTTGTCTTCAGGTATCCTCAGTGAGTGTTCGTCATCATGTCCATCCTCTTCTTCCTCGCCTTCTTCGAATTCCAATAGTGGACAGACTAGCTTCAGTACGCCCACCTTTAGCAAAACGTCATCAACTTCTTCGTGATGATGTTCCTCAGCGGTCAGGTTCTGAAGGCGAGCCCGGATATCTCCAATAACTCTAACATTCACCTAAGAAACAACAGAGTATAGTAATTAATAGGTACAGTACTTCACTGGACGCTGAAACAACTCACCTGGTTCATGTTGCACACGGTGACCGCGGGGAAAGGCAGCTCCCAGATGGGCGTGGAGGTGGTGTCAAAGGCCACGTAGACCGGCTCGCGCTGCCACTTGTCAAAGATCAGGTAGACGAAGGAGACGGCGATCACGTTGGCCACCAGCACAGAGCACGCCCAGAATGCCCTCTAAGGCCACAGGGGCTCCAGGAAGTACTGGAAGCCGTGCATGGAGGTCCGGTGGAGGAACAGACTCCATCCCGAGGGCGGCGGCCTCCTGACCTCCGGCTTGACATTTCGCCCAGTGATGAAAGAATGCCCTTTCCGGCTGGACATGATTGACTGACAGGATCTAAATAGGTACCTATATGCTACACCTGCGTACTATTGTTTTTATAAAGAAAGGCGAGCCAGTCTACAAAGGTCATTATCAGCGGACGAAAAGCACTTTGGGGATCTCCCAATTTGTGGGACTGTCTCTACCTAGTATAGGGTGGAACTGTCACTTTTTATTTAATCATCCCTCCGTTTGTCTAAAGTGTTTTTTGGCACGAGTATATACCTAGTAGTACATATACCGTAGTATATCGTTCTGTCCGGTTGCGCGCTCTTCACTTTGGGTTCTTCATGAGTGGGAGACACGTCGCTAATTGCACCACTTAAGCGACTAATGATGATTGTGTGTCGCAGTGGAAAATGCAGCTTCGTATTCTGGGCAATAATACTCGCACGTGTTTAGTAAATGCCGGCGCCCCCCCCCCCCAATTAATTTTCATCTTTCCCAGAAGCAATACTAATTGTGCGACATTGCCAGTTTGCCCGTTAAAGCAGTCAGTCACGATCACACTGTGCAATATTTACATTATATTTCTGTGGAGTGATTAGGATCACAGACGGAAGGTCTTATTATATCATTACTGTATAGTACTGGTACTTAGATCTTACTCTTAGAATGTACGTAAACCTAGTTACACAGTAGTAAAGTATAACCCGCAGTAGTAGGTACGTACATAGTGTATTTCACAATTTACAAGGGAAAACGCGGATCAGGCGAACGAGAAATAGGTACCACCGCTTAAGACATCGAAACACATGGCCTTTTTCTTTGTATACTAGTATACTAGTAATATAACTCGTTCTCAGTAAATTGTTGATTTGGCATCATTTGTGACTTAGCTACTACCTCTCCTTACAATACTTACCAGTGGTTTAATGAAAGCAGGCAGAAGTGTTAAGGCGGGCCAAGTATAGTGTACTCCTCGCAGCAAAGGTTGATATGGAGAAAAAAAGAAATGGCATGGCTTTTCACATTATTATATGCGTATATAATACTCACGGTTGCACGGCTGGACCGAGGGCGGGTGCCAGAACAGCTCGTCCGTGTCCTCGTCGTAGACGCAAGTGACTTCTTGCTCTGGATGTGCATGAATATTGAAGATCGCATAATTTAGCTTTATTCTTTATGTCCTCACTGCTGAGGCTGTGCTCCCAGGTGGCCTTGTAGAGGGGGCACGTGTATATGGCCTTGGAGCCCAGAGACCTGGACTGGAGCTCCCAGTCCCGATCTCGCATGTCCAGGTGGCGAGCGGGCGGATCAGTCGAGCAGTTGCGGACTGTATAGGTACATACAAGTTTCTAACGTTAACGTAGTAAGAACGTTACGTAACGTAATGCAATGTAACGTTTATGCAAAAAGTCGTAATGAAAATGTCACGGCCTTCTTAACTGACCTACGCACTCCGCCAGCACCGGCGGGGACCACAGCTTAGTGGCCTTGGTGCAGTTAGAGAAGGCAAACTCGGAGCCGTCCGGGAACATGTGGGTGGGCGGGCACTTGAAGCGGGTGGCCTCGATGTCGTACCAGCTGGTGCCGCCCTCGGGCGCCGGCGGGTGCGGATCCTTGCACGGGAGGAGGGTGCACGGCTCCACCGACGACAGGGACCACTCGCGGTTCTCCTGGCACAGGATGGTCTTGTTGAACTTGCCCGTGGAGCGGAAGCCCCATCCTGTTAAACAGTAATAGTACATTTTTTAAATATACCTTTATCAGAATCCGCCTTTGCTACAGTTAAAAAAATGTGTCACCTTCTCTGGAGCATGTGTATGTGACGTGGTGCAGGAAACTCCTGTTCCTGATCTCCAAGTCCCAGTCGTACACAGTGGTCTCGTCCGGAGGCTCGGGAGGATCGGTCTCACATTGCACCGCTGTGTTAAAACATTAAAGCTAGTACTAACTACTCAGTAGTGTGTGTATAGTACTGTGCCTATCATACGTTTGCATTCCGGCTTGAGATCAGGCAGCCAGGCGGCCGTTGAAGAGCAGGTCAGCTTCAGCACGTCCGAGTTCGGTTCCGGGGGCACCAGGGTGCTCTTGTCGAACTCGAAACCTGAGTCAGAGATGAGAGACACTTTTTTAGACTTAAGCTCGCTTGTCTCACTGTTAATGAGGTTATAGCAATACAGTATATGTATTATCACCTATTGGGCATTCGTAGGTGATCTCCGTCTGGTAGGTCCTGGGCTTCGCCATTAGCATGGCCAGTTCCAGGGCCTCTCCCTCCAGGTTCGGCTCCAGTTCGGGGCATCCCTCCCAGTTCAGGATCTCCTCCCCGTGCCAGGTGGCCTTGCCGGACCAGGTCCCGTTGGAGAACCAGGGAGGGCACATACACTCAACAGCTATGCATGTGAAAGAAAATAGCATATAAGAATCTTTTTACGACATACTAACCTTTGAATTCGTACTTTACTATTTCAGCATTCTATTTTACTATTTTAGCGACTTGTAGACCATGACTCCCTCTCATAGGTTATATTAGGGACTTTGAGTGTCTTCGACTTACGGACACAGGTGACCCCGTGGTCGTAAGAGTAGATCCACTCCCAGTCGTGGCAGAGGGCGTGCACCTCCACGCCGTTCTCATCGCCCTCGAAGACGGCACCCTCCGGGCAGACGAAGGAGACGAGGTTCAGCTCGCGAATCACGGGCGTCTCCTCCTCCAGGCCCAGCTCGTAGTGGGGCACCACGGTGTAGTTGAGGGCGGCCAGGTCGGGGAAACGGGGGAAGACGGGCTCGTCCAGGCAGACCACCTCCGGCTCCTCGCGGGGACAGTCCAGCAGGCAGTGGTCCCACTTGACGATCTCACCGCTCGAGGGGTCGATTTCTAAAGTATAGGTATACATGTAGGTACACTTTCAATTAAAACTTCCGTTAGCGTTTCCGTTAGCGTTACTTGTGTGAAATCGTTCGCGTTCCCGTTAATCTTTCATATTTTTGTGGATATCGTTAGCGAAAAAGTTAAAAAATGCCAACATCATTAACGAACACGAACGATTTGCAACTCTAGTTTTGCTGAAATACTTGAGCACTCAGTACCTATTTACCTGTCGGACACCATGGGGTGTAGACATCCACTGAGGCGCATCTTCTGTACACGACGTCTGTGGGGGTGCCGTCCAGGGCAATGTGGCGGTGGTTGAAGGGGAAGATGCACTTTTCGCCACGCATCGTGCGACAGGCTGAGTAGTAGCATTGCAAACCCCTGAATTTTATACTCCGAATTTTATGCATTTCCTCTCACCGCGGTATTCGCAGGCCGGCTGCTCCATGGCGTCACACTCCTCGTCGTGCCTGGTGGTCAGGAGTCCGTTCTCCGACATTCTCAGGCAGCCTCTCTCGTAGTAGGGGAACTCCTCCAGCTCGGACTCCAGCTTGGCCTCCTCGTTGAACCACTTGAGGAAGGAGTCCTCCCTGTGGGTGTTCATGAGGGCGGAGAGGACGTCGTCCTCGTCGTCTACTACGAGCAGCGGGTGGGGGTCGCCGGTCTGGGAGCGGTCATACAGCTCGGCAAGCTCGCGGGTCTCGTTGTCAAAGGACAGGCCGATCCAGGCGTTGGAACGAGTGCTGCAAGAGATGGGAGAAGCTACAACTAACGCGAGAGGGTTGGAACGCTTTTAGTGCTTGTTAAAGTCTAACTTAATTTCAGGACCACTCTACTCACCTAAGTTCCCTAGCAATGATCTCAGCGTGAACCCGGGTCACGGGCAGACTGGGCCTCCTGAGATCGTCCGGCGCCGCCGGGTCGTGGCACATGTGGTCGGTGTTGCCCGTGCCGGTCAGCCCCAGCCCGTGGCAGGTGCGCCCGTCCGAGATCTGGCCGTGGTAGGTGTAGCCCGCGGGGCACTCCAGGCCGGTCCAGCGGCACAGGAAGGGGTAGGCCTTGCCGTCGCAGCTGGTGGCGCGAGCAGTGAAGCCGGAGGAGGAGCGCAGGTGGATGCAGGGGTACGTGGTGAAGCCGCTCAGCTCCAGGCCAAAGTCGGAGGCGGGGTCAAAGTCGGAGCCGTCCGCGTAGGACCACAGCTCGTCGTCCTCGTCCTCCCAAAGCGGATTGGGACCGTCGTTGATGATGGAGTAGTCCACGAGGGAGGTGCGACGCTTCCGACGAAGACCCACCCACATGCTCGAACTCACTAGGAAGTAGACAACAACATACTAGGTGCTATTCTCCTCGATCGAGCAACTTTGTCACTTCAGATTAAGCAGCTTCATCGCTTAATTAAGTGTGCGAGAAAAAAAGTCTGCAAATCCTCCTCGAGCAGCTTCATTATAGGACATTAAGCAACTTCGTCACAAAGTACCTAGCGACCTAGTTGCTTGAGAAATCGATAAAACGACGACGTTGCTTAGGGAAACGACGAAGCGACGAAGTTGCTTAATCTGAAGTGACGAAGTTGCTCGATCGAGGAGAATAGTACCTACTATGGACTGTACTATTACTACCTACTTACGTCTGTTTCCTGCAAAAGCTTTAAGGAAGGTGTAATGCGAACGAGTCTTGGCAAAGTCGAGTACTCCTCCAGATTCTGCGCAGAACTCCTACAAATGGCGAGACAGACATATTCGATTATGATGAGATTGTCAAACCTGGTACGACCGCATTTCTCTAACAAACCTGAGCATCCTCGTAGGACCTGGCCTCATTCTCCAGTCTGAAGCATTCGCTCTTGTAGGCAAAGTACCCCAAGGGACAGTCCGGCTGGCAGGCCAGGTCTCCGGGCTCTCCCGGACGGACGTAGAGTGGGGGCGTCTCGCACACAAAGGGCAGGTCGGCCTCGCAGTTAGCCGAGTCCAGGTAGCGTCCTTGACCGTTGTACAGGGCGGAGACGGCGCAACTCTTGTCTGGGGTGGGGGCGCCAGGCATCCACAGGTCGCTGTTCAGGCTGAAGGACTGGTCGTAGCTGAAAGAGGAGCGAGCGAGCGCACATGTCACGTCTCTCTGTCCTTTATTATTGCATAGTAATTAGTCCAGGCTTGGAAATTTCACAAAAAAGTTCCGATAGCGATCCCGATAATCAATCTCATTTTTTTCTGATATTGATAGCGATCCCGATAATCGATGCCTGACTACGGTAGTATATCAATCACCGATAGCGATCGTGATCGATTTCCAAGCCTGGACTAATTACTACGCTCTCTTTTTAACCTGTTCTTCCAGCTTCCGGCGTGATCCCTCTCGTCCAGTCCGACCCAGTGCGCCTGTTCCGTGTGCCACTTGGCCACCATCCCGGCCATGAACTCCAGGTGCTGCCGCTTGTCCGACCAGGCCAGCCTGCTGGGTCTGGACGCGCCGTCCGGGGACACCGGGTTCGGGAGGCACTCTACCTCCGCGCGGGCGTAGTTGTACTTGTACAGGGGCACCTGGCAAATGTCGTTTCAATTGAAGTGATTGCTTTAAAACTTGATAATAATTAATGATAATACAATATAATAAAATTTTACAATAATAAAAATAATAATTAATAATACAATTACCCAGTAGCATTTTCCGTCAAAGTATTGATACGGTGTGGGGCAAAGGCTCTTCTTGTACTTGTTGGCCAAGTGGCACTTCTTGGTATGATGAATCTGCGAACAGTCAAGCATACTTATAGTACTAGTATACTACTATAATAAAATATTATTTCTTTATTGGCTTCTATAGACTATATTATAGAGTCTTAAAATCTTTTCCTGACCTCCGCCTCGTTGAGGTAAGCCCCGAAAAACTGCACACAGCTCATGGCCCCCACGAACCAGCTGGACGCGCCAGAGGCCACCGGGCCATCCGAGAACTGCCGCGTGGAGCCGAGGGTGGGGCGGAAGATGGAGACGAAGCCGGCGCCGGCGTCGAAGAGCACGTGGTCTGTCGGCACCTCGAAGTGAGACACCTAAAACGAGATGAGTATATATGCGTAGTACTGTACTATGTAGTCTGATGCACCGATCTGTGACTGCGGACTAAGGGTGTTAAAAGACAATAATGTTTTAGCTGACAAAAAAATCAGGAAAAAAATATGTTAAAAATAAAAAAGCTGTATATGAGGGAGTTAATCATGATAGCAGCTTAAACTTTACTAATAAAAGATATCAAGAAGGACGCAGCTTAAGGATTCTACACAATACCTATATTAAAAGTTATTATGGTTGGGAGCCGGGAGTTTCTGTTTTTATACACAACACAACTTTGCCGAATAAATATCGCCGACAAATATAACACCCCTACCTTGTCGTCTTGCACCAGGATCCCCTTCTGGGCCTGGACGTCGATAGAGAAGGCTACAAAGTGCCACTGGTCCGGCTCCATGGAGTAGTCCGCTGATATTGGGAAGAGTGAGGAGCATTCACAACTTGATCCACCTTGAATAGTAGTAGTACCTGGTATAGCTAGTCTTTTACCTGAGCTAAACCTGGTCGTTCCCGTCATCACACTGGGAGCTTTGCTGTTGGCGTCGTGGACGGACAGAGCGGGGTGTCCGTCCTTGAGGTAGAAGGCGCTGGCGTGCAAGATCTTCTCCGTCGGATGAGTGAAGTCCTTCATGCACAAAGATTCTACTACATTACTTCTCACATTCAAGTATCTTCACTAAGCTTCAGCAATCTTACCACGAGAATTTGCGTTCCCGTGACCCTCTTCGCCCTGATCCACATGGTGACTGCAAAGTTCTCCCTGTCCATAGTGGAGGGGAGGTCCACCTCGATGTGGCTCGTGTCGGGCAGGAAGGAGTCTCCCGCGAAGAGGGCGCTGCCGGGAAGGCCCACGGGAGTCAGCCACTTGTCAAAGCCTGGACAATTCAAAAACATATCCTGGCTAACTTTCTTTAGAGATTCAGGAAAAAAACTATTACAATGGAAGTCAGCCCCTTGTCAAAACCTGGCCGATTCAAAAACATATAATGGATAATTCTCTTCCCAGATTCAGGAAAAAAAACCTATTACAATGGGAGTCAGCTACTTGTCAAAGCCTGGACAATTCAAAAACTTATCTTAGATTCTTCAGAGATTCAGAAAAAAAACAACCAATTTACCCATATTATGCTCAAAGACGAAGGAGTCGTAGCTGCTGACGTCTTCGCCACCTCGCTTATAGGTTAGAGCCAGGGCCGCCAACGGATGCGGAACGAATTCCTCCAAGGAGTAGTCAACTGTTTGCTCTGCATTGAAATAAAAAAAATAATCATGCGTATATTTTTTTGTTTTTTGCAATAAAGACATCCTGTAGTAGGTATAGTAGTACCAGCTTGGCAGATGTAATAGTTTTCTTCGACGCAGAGCGACCTCGCCCAGCGGTACCTCTCCGGATCAGGGTCCAACGGATCTGCCTCCAGGGCCAGGCACTCGTGAGAGGCGTCCACTTTAGCAGAACCTTTATGGGGAAAAAGATGGTCGTTACGTCGAAATCAGGGTTGGAAATCAATCCCGCTCACGAGTGGCAGCTCTAACTGCTAACGCTCACTTTTTTGAGCGGATGAGCGGATAATCAGAAAGTGGTGAGCGGTTGTAAAATCCACTTTTGCCGCTCACCGCTCACTTGTCTCTTTCGCGATCACTTTCAGTCAGTCAACAATTTTAATCGAATAGAAAACAAAGTTTAAGGAGGGTTGACAGTGAGACTGCGAGGACGCTTGGTGAGCAATCCCACTATAAAGTGAGCGGTTAGCGTTAGCGGGAGCGTTAGCGCAGTCAGAAAGGGGGGAGCAGGAGCGTTAGCGAAAATGAAAGTGAGCCTTAGCGGAACTTTTTGGTCAGCGCTTCCAAGTCTGGTCGAAATCAAAAGCACGAGATTGCGATTAGTAGTAGTATGTATACCAGATGGGCACTGGAACTGGCAGAGCGAGGTTGATTCCGCCTCGCAGCTTGCTCCCACCAGGCGCCCCTGCCTCGCCTCCATAGTGACGCAGGTGGAGGAGAGGCCGAACACGGACGACATTGCGTCGGAGGTCATCCTGAAGAGAGAGAAAAGACTCATTAGGACCTTTGTGTGCAAACATCCTCTTTGCAGCACGGAGTTCTTCCGCCATCTGCCTCTAGAGGGCGCCTGGACACATTTTTATAAAAGTGTCTCCGTAACAACAACAACCCCAAGAAGAAGAAGAAGAAGAATTTTTAAACTCCTAGACCGCGATCCTCGCGGTGAATATACCCAGTTATATAGAAATGGCTTTTTAACAATGCTCGACATATCTACTAAATGGGTAAGTATTTAATTGTTCTTTCTTTCCCACGCTAACCATTGTTTGCTCCCGGAATCTGCAGCGCCACTCACTCGAACACATAGTCTTTCACCCGCGCGCTCAATGATTGCCTTTCTCCTATTTTTAAGGGTGCTTGCGACATGTCCCTGTAGTAGGGCCAGTGTTAAGATCTAGGAATCGAAAGTCTCAGATGGGGCGTATGTGTATTGTCCAAACGGCCCCACCCGCACAGTGTCCACCCGTCCCCACCCGCGCAATGTCCACCCCATCCCCCACCCTCACAATGTCCACCCGTCCCCACCCGCACAATGTCCACCCCATCCCCCACCCTCACAATGTCCACCCGTCTCCCACTGTTACTTTCGTCTCTAGATTTCGTCTCTGGATTGATAGAATCACTTACTCTTTTGCCATGACCCCTGTCTTCTTCTAGTAGTAGTAGTAGTAGTAGTAGTAGTAGTAGTATCCT
>JAAUYJ010130613.1_pt1 | contig 12921 bp, 10 predicted proteins | sample 7278031 | NCBI WGS metagenome assembly JAAUYJ01 (sample SAMN14350222, study PRJNA611818) | marine sediment metagenome | isolation source: surface marine sediment (1.8m) | place: French Polynesia: Moorea | collected 2018-08 | reverse complement strand
GGATAAGGAAACTCTCTTAAACCTTCTCTTGTCCACTGTAAATAACCAAAAAATTTATCTTGTTGTGATTTTTCACCGTTATTACGAATAAATAATAAATCTTCTGCACCCGTGATATTTAAAACTATATTTTTTTCATTTTTTTTGAATTTTTCTGATTGAACAATTTTATAAATAGCTGCTCTTAAACTGGGTTCATTTTGATCAAGACGACTGTTATAACTTACAATATTAGGTGATAATTCTTTTTCGTAAGCTTCTATAATTTTATCTCGTAACTGTCTATCATCACAAACAGCAATTAATAAGCTTAAAGTGTTCTCACTTGCTTCAATAACACTCAATAATTTTTGATAATTACGATTATTCTCATTACTTAGTTTCAAAGGAGTTTCTAACGGCATAATTTATTAACCTTTATGATTCTAATAGGAAACCTTTGCGGTGTAATAAATCAATAACAATAGGATGAACATCGTACCATGAATCAGAATTACGGTATTCTAAAACATAGAGAAAATGTAAAAGATCAAGAAATTTCTGTCTCTCTTCATCATCTTTATTATCAGGAGTAAACTTTTTATATATTGTTGTTAAGATTCGGTAATGAGAATTTGATAAAGGATCTGCAAAATCATTTCGTAAATTATTCAAAGCTTGATATAAAACTTCCTGATTAATTTTAATGTCTTTATTCTCTGGTTCCATGCGAACCAATAATAAACATTCAGTACAACATTGATTCATAATACGAATTGCTTCCCGCAAAACACCTCCACTTTTTAAAATGATTTGTTTTAAAATATCAGGTTCAATTAAATCACTGGCAATTCTCTTAAGTAATAATTTCCTGAAAATATCAACCTCTTTTTCATTAGGTACAGCATCCATATTTCTATTTTCTCCTTGCTTAAAAAACTTAGAAACGTGCATAAATTTGACTTGATTACTGGTTTCAGTTTCTAAGGTTCGTCTTAAACTAATTTCTCGCATTGCTGCAATAGGAACGGTATAAATAATACGAAAACTAGGCTGCATCAAGACTTTAACATGATCGTAATAAATAGTACGAATAATAGGTAAATCAAGTTTGTCTAGATCATCAATAATCACTAAAATATCTTTATCTGCGGCATCTTGAATAACACTAGCTATTTCATTAACACGATCAATTAAATCAGATACTTTTCGTTTAAATTCTTCTTTTAATTCATCTCTAATTGTTGAATTAGTTTTTAAGGCTAATTTGATCCATTCTAATAAGTTAGTACCTAGATTACCTTCTTTTTTGAATTCCTCAATATTGGTTCTTGTTTTCGTTGCAAACCATTTATAAAAATTATTGCTTATAGACTCTTTAATTGTAATGTTTTCCTTTTCTGCTTGATCTATCATTTGCACTGCGATCGCAAACAAAATATTAATATGATTAATATCTGACATTTCTATCATGTCAGCAATGGAGAAAAAAACGACAAAATAACGATCACGAATACGACGACCAAAATCAGCTAATAATGTTGATTTACCACACCCTGTATGTCCCGCAAAAATAACCTTATTATTCTTAGTAGAACAATCTTCAATCACTTGTTCAAGTTCGAGTCTCATACGAGTTCCATATTCAACCCTAAACTTAGCTAAATCTTCAGGGGTGACTAATGGTAGAAGCTGCAAATTTTGATAAGATTTCCTAAATGCTTCTAAAAGATTATTGGTTGCCATAATTGAATAAATTAGACACTATTTCCATTATAATTCAAATTAGATTAAGGTGGGCATTGCCCACCCTAGAGATTTTATCTCTTGTTTTCTTTCTTGGTTTGAGCTAACTTACTCTTAAAAGAAGCACAAAATGTAATGGCTCCTCCTGCGCCTAAAATAGTTAATGGTTGAGGAACTGTTGCACCCCCTTCATCAAGCAAAGCGTTAAAATTAAATTAATGGTAGTCGGAGGATTAAATGTTAGAAATTGAGTACCTGAAAGATCCAAATGGTAAAGCAACAGGGGTTGTTATCCCAATCGAAGTATGGAAACAAATATTTCCTGAAGAGGACATTGCCTTAGATGAGTTATCGGATAGATTAGAAGATTATTGTCTCAATCAAGCAATGGATGAAGCAAAGTCCACTCCTTTATTAGACCGCAAAACAGCATTACAATATTTGGAGGAATAATTTGCAAGTTGAGTATCGCCAATTATTTTTGAAAGATTTAAAGAAGTTGAAAAAAGAACCTATATATAAGCGAATCTTTGAACTAGCTTTTGAAACTATCCCCTTAGCCGAAAATTTGTAAGTTTTAACCAATATTAAGGCAATGAAGGGTAATAATAATCGCTATCGTATTCGCATTGGTGATTATCGTATTGGGATAGAAGTACAAGGGTATCAAGTAGAGATGATGCGTGTTCTACATCGAAGAGAATTTTATCGTTATTTTCCTTAATTCTAGTGTTTATGTCGGGTTGATATTGCCCGCCCTACTATTATAAATCAAATTAGATTAAAGTGGGCATTGCCCACCCTACAAGTTTATTTTAATTGATAATAAACTCCCCAGATTGCCATTGCTCTTAAATAATGACAAGCGCGATAGGTTCCCACTGCGGTTATGGCTTCAGGAGTCCGAAATTGTAAACCATTTTCATACACTTGTTTAACCACTGCTTCCGTCAATGTTAATGCTTCATCTTTCATATCCATTTGTATTAGAAAGGCGGCTAAACCAAAATTAATTCCTGTCCAAACTTCTTGGGGATGAGTTGAGTTAGGATCTTCGGGTGTACCGTCTGGTTTCATGCCATTTGCTGCACCATATTTTCCGTTTTGAAACTTCAAGAAACAAGCGTCATAAACCTTCTTTAAAGCAGATAAAGTATATTCCTGTTCAACCACATCAGGTAAAGCCAATAAACGGGCATAAAATTGACCACATAATTGATCAGCCATTACCACATCTGAACCACTTTCACTATCCAACTTATAATATTCCCCATTCCATAATGTGGAGTGATAAATCGAACGAGATTGTTGTAACCAATCATTATATTTTTCTAGTTCTTTTTCAATGGATTCGGGGTAATTTTCAGGTTCTAATTGTGGATTCTTGGGAGGAGTTTCTAATAATATATTTCCTATCTTTATAGCAGCTTCTAAAGCAGCGATCCATAACGCCCCACAATAAGCACTTATTCCCCGTAATTCCCAGTCATCAAACGTTTGATCTGGTGCGCCAGAATTTTCAGGAATACCATCATTATCTAAGTCAAATGCTTTGAGATAATTTAAGGTTTCTGGAACGGCAGCCCAACATTCCCATAAAAACTCAATATCATCTGCTCCCGTTAACAGAAAATCTCGGTAAACTTGTAAGACAAAATCACTGCCTAAATCCTTCCAAAGATTACAATCTTGATAGCTAGTATAATTTGTTTTCTCCCAAGGATGTTCATTGGGTGCGCCTAAATCATGAGGTGTTGCTCCTTGGGCTTTTCGTAATCCTTCAGCTTGATTATAACCAATAATTCTAATGGTATCATCCCTACTGGGAATTGCCCGTGCAAATGCTTCCATAACTGCCTTTTCTAAACGAGGCCATAACATCAATAACCCAAAAGATCCATATAGTCTTACATCTAAACTTTCATACCAACGATAATCCAGACATTCTAAGACACCAAATTGCCCTACGGGATCAGTTTCAGAGGCTGCTGTCCAAAGAGTTCCTCCATCGGTTAATAAGTATAATTCATTGAAAAGAGACATCTTTAACCAGTCGGGTAAATTATCCTCTTTGAGGATAGAATTATGCCATTCTTCTACTTTATCTCGCCACACATCCGAATGTTTTAAAGCGGTTCTTACCATTGCCCAACCATTCTTACCATTGCGGCCAAAAAAGTCAGTATAACGACGATAATATTGTACACCTGGAGCAAATTCTGTCACTGGTAAATCCCAAGCTAAAACAAAAGGAATTTTTTTAACTCTTCCAGGTTTAATAGTGAAACGTATGGCCATTGCTGCTGCAATTTGTTCCCCCGGTTCGGCTGGTGTTTCATCCTCTTGATCTGGCAGAGAACCATTCATGGCAAAATAATCCCAAACATCAGAACCATCTCCATTAGGATTCCATTTCCCTAGATAAAAAACCTCCACACTGGGATTAGTAACGCTGGCAATACATATCTGCCCTTCTCCCTCTTGTACCTGTTCATGGGGCTGTAATCTATTAAGAATAAAACCCACCCGAAAATTATCTTGTATCCACTGATTAAAATTCCCCGTACTATGACCCCATCTGGGTTGATATTCATATTCTGGACTACCATCATCCCTAACAGTAATTTCTGGGGATTTAATCGCATTGGTGAACCAACCGACAATGTTTTGCCATGTAAGCATAATGCTCATGGTAATGGGTTTATCGGTAGGGTTTTTTACCGTCCATTCAAATATTCCCATAGGGTAACTGGTTTCCTGATAATTATTAGGAATAATGGGAGAAAACTGCTCACAATAAATCTCTGCTTGAAAAACCCCTTCATACTGATACCAACTACAGGGATAAAGTGCCGAATAAGTACCCTTTTCCTTGGGATACCAAGACCAACGGGAAAGGGTTTTATCTTCAGGAGGTTCCGTTGCTAAGGCATAAGCTTGTGCTGTGCCATCTTCTAGCTGTTCAAAAATACTAAATTGACAAGATGGGATACTTTTAAAAATATGTTCCCCCCCATCCAAATGCCAGAGGTTAAAATCACCGCGAGGCGATCGCCCAATACAACCGGCACCAAAACCACCGAGGGGCATTCCGTGCCAGGGGCCGTCATCTAAATTACTAGCATAGCGTACTGTATAGGGATGCTCCCATTCTTGACCGATAGGACGTTTCCAAGCGCAAGAAGGGATGTTGGGGAGGGAAAATAAAGTCTTCATGGCATCTTATTTTAGACCATGAATAGCATTTTTCAATTGTATGTATCAAGATTCGGTTGAGTGAGTCTGGGAAGTGTGGCAGAGGTGGGGAGTTTGGGAAGAATTCTTAATCCAGCGAATAATTAAGAGAAAAAGCAAAATATAATAAAAATAAACTCACCACACAACTCGTCTATGCAGTCTATCAAATGGAATTCCTCTCTGGTTCAAGAAAAAATTAGCTTTAACTTTAAAAATCTGGATCTCCTTTTTCTTTCTTTAAGCGATCCTTCCTATGGAAAACAATTTAATCGCCTTGACAGTGATAATGAGCGGTTAGAATCTCTCGGAGAAACCCTACTTGCTCTGATTGTGATTGATTATTTATACCATCATTTTCCTTACTTAACTATTAGTAAGATGACAGCATTACGGGATAAGTTATTAGAGAATGAAAAACTAACTAATCTCTGGTTTAATTTAGGATTAGGGGAAAGTTATCCCTTTCTAGATGTTAAAGAAGAAAGACATATGCTACGAGTTAAACATAGTAATCCTTTTGAAAAATCTCTAAAAGCATTGGTGGGAGCTATTCATGTTGATCGGGGATTTTCTAACTGTTATAATTGGGTTAATAAACATTTAATTGCTCCTTTATTAGAACGACATCAAAAAGATGATAAAGAGCGATTTAATCCGCAGAAACAGTTAAATCTTTTAGGACAGACCTTATTTAAAGCAGTTTCTTTTGATTATTCATACCAGATTTTACCTTACGTTAATCCCAAAGAATTGAGAAAATTATCCAAAATATTAATTTCCAAAAAACAACAAACAGAATATCTCAAGAAATTAACCCCCGAAGATTGGGAAATCATAACAACTGAACAAGCTAAAATCTCTAAAAAGTCTTTTCCTTCCTTACTAGGTGCTATGTTTATTCATTTTGATAGTGAAAATCCTAAAACTCGCTACAGAAATAGTCAAAAATGGTTCAAGCAAAACTATATTAATGAAGACGAAATTTTATACGAAGCTATCGCTTCATTGCTCAAAGATGGTATTCCTCAAAAATGGATTATTCGTGAAATTTTAGGCTACAAAGGGAAAAATTATAATCGAGGAAGAGAGCGATTTCATGAACTCATGGATCAAAGTGGTTCTACAATTATTAGTCTTGAGGAAGAATAAAATTTCTCAGAGCAAAATATAAGTTTTTTGCTCTAAGATTTAGATTAAGGTTTGGTTGCTTGAGTAATGGTAACATCAACCATCGTTATCTCCTCTCCCAGTTAAGACAACGGGGGTTTAATTTCTTGTTTATTTCCCACCACTAAAGTGACGAGATTTTCTGGTTTAAGATATTGTTTGGCCACTCGTTGTACATCTTCAACACTTGTTTCTTTGACTCCCTTTTGATAATCAAAAATAAAGTCGTTAGGATACCCATAATATTCATAAGTTAGAAGACGGGATAAGGTTTGACTAGGGTTCTCAAATTTGAAAACAAAGGAGTTCAAAATAGACTCTTTTGCATAGTCTAATTCATCGGTTGTAATGGCTGTATTCTGTACTTTTTGGATTTCTTCTCTTAGGGATGTAATGAACTTAACTGTGTTTTCTGAAGCAGTTTGGCCCCCCGCCACAAAAGTCCCCGGATAATCATAAGCAGCACTCCAAAATCCATAAACGCTGTAAGCCAATCCTTGACGGGAGCGTAAATTATTAGATAAACGACCCCCAAACCCATTAAACAGCCCGTTAATCACCGTTAAGGCTGGATAATCAGGGTTGTCTAATTTTCCGCCTAAATGCCCCACTAAAACACTACTTTGATTCAATTGAGGTTGATCGACAAAAAACACCCCCTGACTTTGTTTTTGGCTGGCTGAGGGAACGTTTATCCCTGGGGTGGAGGTCTTAGGTTGCCATTGTCCCAATGTCTCCTCAATTAATCCTTTCATGGTTTTGGGATCAAAGTCCCCAACCAAACCCAAAATAATCTTTTCAGGAGTCACATATGTCTGATAAAAATCAATGAGATCCTCACGAGCAATATTATCTAAGGTGCTGTATTCAATGGTACGAGCATAAGGACTCTGGTTACCATAAATCAGCTTACTTAACTCACGACTGGCGATATCGTTGGGATCATCGTTACGACGAGCAATTTGACCTTGTGTTTGGGTTTTCACTAACATCAGTTGCTGGGGATCAAAACGAGGTTGTTGTAGGATTTCACTAAAAATTTTAAATACAGTTTCTATGTCTTGACTGAGGGTATTAAATCCTGCACTCCCTGAAGTGGTACCAATTCCCACTTCGATTCTTGCGGCTCGTTGTTCTAAAATTTCATTGATTTCGTTAGGAGAATGTTGGCTGGTTCCTCCCAAACGCATCATTCTTCCGGTAATTCCTGCTAAACCAACCTTTTCAGCAGATTCGAGTCGTGCTCCTGTTTTGATCAAAGCACTGCCTTTGATTAAAGGCAATTGATGATCTTCGATTAAATAAACAACCATCCCATTCTTGAGTTGATAGCGTTCATAACTGGGAAGGGATAGTTCCGGTAATGGGGGAAATTCTAATTCTGTGTAGTGTCTTGGGGCTTGGGCAATGGCCGGAAGACGAAAAATTAGGATCACCAAGACGGTAATGATAATTAAACCGAGCCAGCGAAATTGCTTGATTGCTGAAAGTTGCACCATAGATGAGTTAAGACTTTTTTTATAGAAAGAATAATATCATTGTAATTAATATTAAGACTGAATTGTTTATGGGTGAATAGGTGAGTTGCCGCCTTTTTAATCAAACGTGAATTTAACTTCAAACTTTTATGTCTTTGCTTTGCCCTTTTTCATCCTTATTACATGGGATGGGAACTCTTTTGTCTCAAGTCAGCCTCTTAACCCTAATCAGACAACATCTGAGATTTTTCTGACTCAAAACTATATTTCTGAACCCCATCTCAATGAATTATTAATTGAAGGGATGGAAAAAGGAATTCAAGGGAACTATCAAGGTGCGATTGCTGATTTTACTGAAATTATCCGCATCAATCCCCAGGAAGTAGAAGCCTATTATAATCGCGGTATTGCCTATGCTAAACTCCAAGATTACCCAAAAGCGATCGCCGATTTTAACCAAGGCATAACTCTCAATCAAACTATAGCTGAACTTTACTTAGAAAGAGCCAAAGTTTACTTAAAATTAGGGGAAAAATCAGCAGCCATCGCTGATCTGAAAAGGGCTAAACAACTGTTTAATCAACAGGGAAATACCCCTCGTTCCCAAGAAGTGCAAAGACTACTGCGTTGATAATTATTGCTGAGGATTATAGGGCTGAAATTCTTCAACCATAGGCATATTTTCGGGCGGTTGATAGGGGGAAAACTCCTCATCAAAGGGAACTATTTCTGATGGTTCAGAATATTGATTATTATCGATTGGTGGAGGATTTTCTACCGGTTGGTAAGGAGTAGAGGTTTCTACTGGAATAATAATTTCTTGTTGTTGATTAATAGGAATCGTTGTTTCCACTGGAATAATAATCTCTTGTTGTTGAGGATTATTTGTTTCTACTGGTGTGATAATATAGTTGTCTTGTTGTGGTTGACTAGGAAGATTATCCTCAATCGGAGATGGGTTTTGATTATAGGGATCAAAACTATCATATTCTTGGGGTTGATCCGGTTTCAATTCCTCTATTTGGGGTGTATTTTCTAGAATTGGTGGGGGGGGTAAAGAAGGAATGGGTAGAGTTTCTAATTTTCTTGTAGCCGGAGCCCGAAACAAAGCTAAAAACTGCTCTTGTCTTTGTTTTACCGATTCAGGGGCATAATTCCAGAGACTATCATAAAAAAAGAAAGAAACTCCTAACCCATATTCTTGCGCCGCTAAAACTTTTTCTCGGATAAATTTCATGTCAATTTGTCTATTTCTTAACCCGGTTAAAATTCCCACCCCCGTTGGTATTTTTCGTCTAGCTTCTTGTAATTCTGGTTGTTTTAATTGTTTGACAAAACTTTCTAAACTTGGTCGATAAACTTGCACCACTAATTCATTAATAATATCTTGTCTGACCCAAGTTAACCAATCTTGTAAATGACCTCGATAGGCTGTGTCATAAGGATTCGGAGAAACGGAAAAAATAGCATTCCTTTTTTTGGCTTTTATGGCTTGATTTAATTGAGAAACGTAAGCCGTAAGTTGATCAGCCCGCCATTTTAACCAAGCTTCATCTCTGGGGTTCGCAGGAGGAGCTTTTGCCATTTCTTGTTTGTATAAATTAATCGTATATGGGTCATAACCTAGCTCACTGGGTAAACTTAAATGGTCATCAAATTGAATTCCATCTACATCATATAAATCCATCACTTCCATGACTAAAGATGTGATGAATTTCTGCACTTCTGGATGAAAAGGATTTAACCATACCACTTCCCCTGCTGCACTAATGGTTGTTTGAGTCCCATCCCTTTTCTGTGTTAACCATTGAGGATGTTTTGTGGCCAATTCTGAACTCGGAGGTGCCATAAACCCAAACTCAAACCAAGGTAAAACTAATAAGCCTTGATCGTGGGCTTTGCTAATTAAGTCTGTTAAGGGATCTTGCCCTTGAAACCCTTTATGGACAAAGGGCTGAATTCCCTCTTTTTCAGCAATGGTGCTAGGGTACAGCGCATAACCGGAATTCCAGACTACAGGATAGACAGTATTAAAATTAAGACGGGATAATTGAGCGATCGCCTCCTCTAATTTAGGTTGATCGAGTAAGGTATGGGTATCATTGGTGGTTAGCCAAACCCCTCGAATTTCAGCTTTAGAAGGAGAAAGAGCAAAAATGGGATTACCTATGAATAAAAATGTCAAAAATGTGGCTAAAAATAACTGTAAAAATCGAGATTTTAAAATCTTTCGCCAGATTCTATCAAAAATAAAATCTATCATACCAATGAGTCCCAAAAAGACAAGATTTTTTATAGTTTAAACGAGAATTAGAGCAGATGAAAAGTTATGGTAACCATTGGCTCTGTTTACTATGAGTTGATTAGAAAAGACTGGGGAGTTACCCTAAAAAATCAGCTATATATTGGTTAACCAATTGGGGTTGTTCTTGTTGAACCCAATGACTACAATTGGGAATATATTTAATGGTTAAATGATTTACATAGTCTGTAGTTCCATGAGTCAATTCTTTTCCTAAAAAGATATCGTTTTCCCCCCAAATAATTAACGTCGGAGTATCAATTTTTTTCCAAGCTTTTTTCGGTTTAAAAAGTTGTCGAAAAGAACAGCGATAATAATTAATGGCTGAGGTTAATGCCCCTGGTTGTGAAGCTGCTTTTTTATAAGCCTGTATGTCTTCAAAGGTGAATGCAGATTCTTTAATCGTGCTTTTAGTAAAGGCTGACGCAATTCCTTGATAATCATTTCTTTTCAATAAGAATTCTGGTAAATAAGGAAGTTGAAAAAAGAAAATATACCAACTCTTTTTTAACTGTTGAGGCGTTCGTAAACTTTCCATGAATTTAGCAGGATGGGGTATATTTAAAACAATCAATTTATTCACCATTTCAGGATATTCATCCGCAAAGTACCAAGCTAATGCACCACCCCAGTCATGACCAACTAAAATACATTTTTCATAACCTAATTGGGTAATGATACCAGCAATATCTTTCGTTAATTCTGAGATGCTATAGGCTTTAATAGATTGAGGTTTATCACTATAATTATAACCTCTTAAATCAGAAGCCACTACTCGATAACTATCAGAAAAAGTAATTATTTGATGTCGCCATGAATACCAAAATTCAGGAAATCCATGTAACATTAACATTAAGGGGCCTTCTCCCTGAGAAACATAATGTAGTCGCACTCCATTGGTATCTAGATAGTTATGATTCCACTTCTTATCAGTTAAAGACATAATTATTTTTTAAAAACCTCATCTATTATTAATTATTTAATTTTTCGCTCAATAAACTTTGCAAAAAACTGTCTAGATTTTCTTCTGGACAAACTTCAATTAAAGTGTAAAAAGCTTCTAATAATTTAGCAGCACTTTCCCCATGAACTGCACTTAATGTCCAAATATCTTCTACCCAGTCTTGAGGATGGGTTTCCTCAAAAATCATTCGTTCTAAGAGTTGTTTGGCTTCTGTTTTAGAAATGGTCATCTAATCATTCAATGCTCGTTTTATTCAATTGTAGTTAAATTAATTTTTTTTGGTGTTAGTTAAGAAGTTGAATTTTAGGTGTACCTCATGAGTTCGGAAAACCTCATAAAAATAAACGTGACTCATGTTTGTTGAGCAGAGGAGGCAGAGGAAGCAGAGGGCGAGAGGACTTATGTCCCACCAGTTAGCAGAAATTTTGATTATCTAAATCCTCAGTGGCTCTGAGAATCCCGGCTAAATTAAGTACATAATTATCTTGTTAAAGGTTTTTTTGTACTTAAATAGCCAGAAAAAGAAGCCATCCTCATTCTCAATCCTCAGTGGCTCTGAGAATCCCGGCAACATTAAGTACATAAATATCTTGTTAAAGGTTTTTTTGTACTTAAATAACCAGAAAAAGAAGCCATCCCCATTCTCAATCCTCAGTAGCTCTGAAAATCCCGGCTCAATTCAGTACATAAATATCTTGTTAAAGGTTTTTTTGTACTTAAATAACCAGAAAAAGAAGCTATCCTCATTCTCAATCCTCAGTGGCTCTGAAAATCCCGGCTCAATTCAGTACATAAATATCTTGTTAAAGGTTTTTTTGTACTTTAAAAACCAGAAAAAGAAGCAATCCTATATCATGGATAAGGTCATAAAACTTTACCTTTCTTCATGAGTGCAACGTTTGCCAACTTCAAACAACTAAAAACTTTCTTCAAAGACACAGTATTATTCGGGAATGATCCTTCTCCGGAACTGATTGCCATTCTCAGTGTCTATTTTGTACAAGGTATTCTGGGGTTAGCGCGATTAGCCGTCAGTTTCTTCTTAAAAGATGACCTAGGGTTAACCCCCGCACAAACAGGTGCCTTAATTGGGGTTGCAGCCATTCCTTGGGTAATAAAACCCTTTTTTGGCTTTCTTTCCGATGGTTTACCTATATTTGGTTATCGTCGTCGTCCTTATCTGATTATTTCGGGACTCTTGGGTAGTTTATCTTGGATCTTATTAGCAACAGTGGTAACCAATGCTTGGTTAGCCTCCGCTACCCTGCTTTTAACCTCTATTTCCGTCGCCATCAGTGATGTTATTGTGGACTCTTTGGTGGTAGAAAGGGCACGTAAGGAATCTTTAGGTCAAGCGGGATCGTTACAGTCCTTAACCTGGGGAATTTCAGCATTAGGAGGTTTAATTACAGCTTATTTAAGTGGTTGGTTACTAGAAAGATTTAGTAATCAAACAGTGTTTGAAATTACAGCTATTTTTCCTTTTATTGTTTGTCTGGTTGCCTGGTTAATTGCAGAAGAACCCATTAAGAAAAATGAGTTAGGTTCTCCACAGAAGCATTCTCTGATTAAACAACAGATACAACAACTGTGGCAAGCTATTAAACAAAAATCAATCTTCTTCCCAACTGCCTTTGTTTTTTTGTGGCAAGCAACCCCTAATGCTGACTCAGCCTTCTTTTATTTTACAACTAATGAATTAGGGTTTGAGCCAGAATTTTTAGGTCGAGTTCGTCTAGTTACCAGTGTTGCAGCTTTATTAGGGGTTTTCATTTACCAAAAGTTTCTCAAAAATGTGTCTTTTAGAAACATATTAGGCTGGAGTGTGGTCATTTCCTCAGTATTGGGAATGACGATGTTACTATTAGTTACTCATACGAATCGAGTTTTAGGAATCGATGATCATTGGTTTAGTTTGGGAGATAGTTTAATCTTAACGGTGGCTGGACAAATTGCTTTTTTACCTATTTTAGTTTTAGCTGCTCGATTATGTCCGAAAGGAATTGAAGCAACTTTATTTGCTTTACTGATGTCTATTGTTAATCTGG
>JAAUYJ010055055.1_pt1 | contig 12922 bp, 15 predicted proteins | sample 7278031 | NCBI WGS metagenome assembly JAAUYJ01 (sample SAMN14350222, study PRJNA611818) | marine sediment metagenome | isolation source: surface marine sediment (1.8m) | place: French Polynesia: Moorea | collected 2018-08 | reverse complement strand
TTTGCGCGGCACGCATGCTTCGTATACGTACCCATACTTTTTTACAACATTTTGCACATCTCTCCACAATGTCTGTAATTGCGGACGGATGTGCCGCATGGCAAAGGGGCCTTTGTTCGACAAATAAGGCTCCTGTGAAAAGCGTCCTTTCATAGACGTCGAAAATTGCCCTTCTCCATATGTGCAAGTCGGGGTTCGCCAAAATTGAAAATGGCTCTCAAACGCAGCTTTTCTCCAGTGCATTTTGTGACAATAAACAACCAGTTTTTATGTTGGTTTCACGTGTTTACTTACTCATCATTCCTTTCGATAAAAAAATCCCGCGTCTGTTTCGAGCGAAAAGAGAAAAGTCCGCAATTTTTGCCAGTAAATTTCTTTCACTAACCAGCAAGATCCGCCGCTCTTGGACGTTTCGTGCTTTTTTCGCCAGAGCGCCAGAGCTTGGGTCCGAATTCCCCTACCAATTTCTGCCACAGTACACAAAGGGTCGAGAAGGAGGTAGGATGGATGGTCTTTCTTGGGTTAGAAAAAGGAATAGGTAGGGGGAAGAGGGCATACATGGGCAAGCTCTACATAACAAAACTTGTTGCCCATGAAGCAAAGCTATCTATTACCGTAGTTCATACCTTACGGTTTTCGCTGTACTATTGCCTTCAAAAACATTGTCTATTTATGCCCCACCCCCACTCCTCTCTCATACGGTACAAAGTAAGACTTTGTCACCTACGTATGTACTCATTCCTACTCTGGTTAACTCAATTCCCTTTTTTCTCAAATCTCCTTTCTGTGCTTTGTGGGAGGACGTGTTTGGACGAGAAGAATGAAGGTTCAAGGGACTAGTGGACTGCGTATCATTAATTCATCTTGACCTGTCAATGGAAGTACACGTCTGCTATATTTCTAACTTTATTTCGTGTACCGTCTTACCATGCATGCCGTATGACGTAAAACCGAGACTCCACGAAAAATAAATTGGAAAAGCAATGACAGATTAACCCATTTTCAACAAGGCATCCCAAGCAACAAACTCGGTGTCTTTATTCTTGCCACAGCTCTGAACGCTAAACTGCAAGGGTTTTCTTTCCTCTCGCTTGCTCAAGAAATTACTTTCCCTTTTCCCCCCCTTTCTTCTTTTTCTCTCGACTCAATCAACCGGACGGCGGCGGACCTCAGATCCACCGCTTTTCCTTTTTCCTTTTTCCTTTTCACTCCGAGGTCTTGGAACGTTTTCTTGTTGTCCTTCTTGCCACTAACGATTACTTTCCTCCAGTTTAATCATATTTTTACACTTTAAAAAAATACCTGACATTGACATACATTGACCAGATAATTTTATTTAACTTGTATCACCGTACTAGGTCCTATGTTAGGTACCACGGCGGCCGGACCACCGCCTTTTTTGTTCCTCTTAATGGAAACTAAGAATCGGCGTTTGCGGTCGGGCGGAGGCGGGGGAAAGAAGAGGAGGAGGGGCAAAAAAGTCTAAAGAGCGACCTCCTCCTCCTCCTCCTCCTCTTTCTCCTCCTTTCTTCCTCCGCCCACTCGCTTATGGTCTTCAGAGCCCTCAACTACCAACAAAATAACCAAGATCATGTACACAACTTACCCACTGACAAAGAACGCTTTTACCGGTGAGGAACACAAAGCATTCGCAAAACTATACGCTCAAAAAGCACTGCTTTGCTCAACACGAATAACAACAGCCTTTTCTTGACCATGATCACGAATTGCGTTTCTCCTTTTCCGGCAGAACGCCGCCAAACAAAACGCTTTGTCGGTGAGGGAAGAAGGGGAAAGTATCGAGGCCGAAGAAAGAAGGGAAGAACAACTTTTCCTTTGGTCAGGTCCCTCAATTTAATCCCCCTCCCCCTCTTTCTTCTGTTGTATTTTTGCTTGAAGAGGTCGCCGAGGTGTCTAGACCAGGGAGTACGTACTGTGTCCTATCCTGACGAACATAAGTGTGTTTGTTTCCAGATGCAGCATTTATCTGAGGCTTAACCTTCAAATCGACATAGTGCTGAATAGAAAGGAAAGAAATTTTCTTTCCTATTTTTTTACCATACCGGACTTTGACTTATACTTGCTAAAAATTCACGCAGGACGTGTACTTACGTGTGCGCTAATGCCTAGGTCCACGAATATAGGAATAAAGGTCGATGGCAGGGCGGGCGCCATCGCGTTGCGAAATACCGAATAAAAAACTATCATTACTTCCCGGGCTTCCGTAAGCGGGCGGAGGCGAATTATCCATTTTCTTTTCCCGAGTTCGATCCGATCGTCCGGGGCTCGGAGCGATCACGGTCCGTCTCCGTCTCCCCCTCCCTCCATCTCTCTATCGGCGTTTCGCCCGCCGTCAGGCCGTCATACAACACAATATTCCTCGCTTGGATCGAGGGAGGAGAGAGAATATTGAGCAGGGCTGCCGAGTGTGGCCGCCACGGGCTGTCCGTCAAAGGATAAAAAACTAGATGCTTTTTGAAAAAGGAAAATTCTTGCTCTGTTTTGGGATATGTTTTTGCAGACAGTCAGTCAGTCAGTCAAATTCACAAGTTGAACAGCAGCCCAGAGAGTCGCGGAAAGTCTGCTTTCATTTTCGGATGAGTGTGGTCTCTTGGTGTAAATGTAACAGGGGAGGCAACGTAATATTTCCATACTGTTTGTTCTTCTTCTTGCGTCGCCCACCTGGCAGTTCTGCTCCCTAAATAAGGTGCGATCGTGAGAGAGGCTCTCTCCCTCTTCCCCTTTTCTTCTCCCCTTCTCTGTTGGCGCGTTGACTAAACTCCCTCTTTCTTCCTCTTCCTCCTCTTCCTCCTCCTCCGCTTTCAATTGTCCGCCGCTCTGTCCGCCGCTCGGACGCAAACCCCCGTAACCGGAGAGTGACTACGCGAAAGAAGAATAGGAAAAAGGGGGGTTTTGCCCCTGGGAAATACTCGTTCGGCGCCAATTTTTTGCTAGTTAGCGCCCGGGGGAGAAAAGGAGGAGAAGGTGTTGCCGCGGCGCGGTGTGAAGGAGGAACAAAAGAACAATAGGCGAGTTCTTGCAGTGAAAGGAGGAGGAGACCATTATCACTGAAGGAAGGCCTCTTCCTTTCTTCCACTCGCTTCGTTTTCGCGCAAAAAATGTAACCTTTTCTCCATAAAGAAACGGCGTAGAAAGGAAAGAAGTGATACAAGAACGCCGAAGCGTCTCGCATTCGGCCAACACAAAAGATTATTCTTGGCTGAGCGAGCAGTGAAAGGCAGTGAAGAGTCTAGTGCACATCCAACAAGAGGCACAGCAAGAACGTCGTCCCCGTTCTTCGACCTCTGCGCCGCTACTAGGCGACGGATGACGACACTGCCCCGGGCCGTTCGTTGACACGAGAAGACAGGTCTGCAGGCGGGGAGGAGCCGCCGAAGGAGCGCGGGGCAGCGTTCCAAATCGACAGTCTGTTGTTCTCCTTCCCCTTTCGCCCTTTTTCCCACCCCGTGTTGCACCTTCGTACGTCGAGTAGGCCTTTTTTCCCGCCCGGAGACCACAAAAGGCCCAGGAATAAAAAGGGAAGAGGGAGGAAAACAGGAACGTGGGTATGAATATTGAAGGCGCTATCTTTGAAAGACAGGCACAGCAGTGCAAAAAATCTCTCTGGTTTCGCATATGGGATCGGTGCCGCGGGAAGATACTGAAATCGGCTCCGACCGAATATGCACTCCCTCCCTCTCTCTAACAGGTGTTTCAAAAAAAAAAAAAGGAAATCAATTTCGGTACATTATTGCAGCCGCCGTCCTTTCCCGTTTCTTCCGTCGCGGGGGAAAGAAGACACTTTTTACACCCTTTTTTGTGTGGAGTGGGAGCAATAGAGGGCGGAAGCAGGTCGGTTTGGATCTGGAGGTCCTCCTCCTGTGATCGTGTGCGTGACTCCCGTCATTGTCGTTTTCACTCTCAGCCTCCGCCGGTGGGAAGAAGAAGAGGAAACGAAAGGGAGGGGGAGGAGCAAAGGCGACAAAAAAGGATAACAAACACACTAAGGAAGGCCGCCCGACGCCGAGGCCGAAAGACAGGGAGGAGAGGGAGGACGGTCGCCCCAACGACAAGGGCCAAAAGTAAATCCAGCCTAGAAAGCAAAGGTTTTTAAATCCTTCAAAAATTAAAACACCCTCCGGAAAGTGGACTTTGATTTTTTCCATTAAAAATAGTCTATGTTTAAGGGCAAAATCTACTGTACCCTACGACAGCTATCGCTCCCTCTATTTTCCCCTCGCCATAAACGAGGAGGACCCCCGGCGGCGGCGCAGTGCAATGCCGCGTCCACCCCCACCTCCCCTCGATCGCCCTGGCCTCCAAAGGAGATCGCCGTCGTCCCCCGCGGGGGAGGAAAGAGAAGGTGCCGAACTGAATCGAGAGGGGGAAGGAAAAAAGACCGTTGGCCTTCCTGGTAAAAAAAGTTTGAGGTCGTTGGCTTTCTCTTCTCCCCTTTGTCACGATCCTCCCATCTTTGCCTCCGATTTTACTACGCAGTCAGTTTCTCGTCCTTTCATCTAGTCAACGAAAACGTGCTGTGTGCACCTTCAGAGTATTACTGGACACTATTTGCACTCATCTGTCTCTAATATGTTATTTACACGCTGGTGTGTACACGTAGACCGCGGGGGGACGGCTAGCATTTTCTTGCGAATAGAGGTAAAGTGAGTAGGAAAGGGCAGCCAGCTTTTTGGTCGCACATTCAGGCCTGCGCCGTACGTGCAAGGAGTAATAGAAAAGGATCCTCCCCGGTGCGGGGTTGGAGCGACAAAAAAGAGCAAAAAAGCCAGCTCCTTCTCCAGCAGCAGTCGGACGGTCCTTAACCCACTTCCACCACCTTCTTTGCATGCCGTGTGTCGTGTATGTGTATCCCCCTCTACTCGTACACACACGTACGTACCTTTGCGTCACACGCCAGGGCATACTTGCGTGTATGCAGAAAAAGTGTACACGATGCGTATTCCACAATGGCAAATCATGCAAAGGTTATCGGATAGGAGCCAAGCTGACAATGGAACCACACAAACCTGCTTCATATTAAACTTGACAGTTGCCACAGTTTGAATTCACTTTCCCTCACACCTGGTGTGAAAGACACCACTAGGGGAAAAACCGATAATATCGCTGAATGCGCCCAGACCTTCGGGACGAATTACGCAGCAATTTTTGGACACCCGTTTGACGCATGGGTCGCCGAGCTTGTCTAGAAAACGGGCCCACCACGACTTGACCTCATGGCTCACGTTTCAAATGCTTGACCTTGACCACTACTCTGTACTTGAATGTTATCCAACGCAGAGAAAAAAACTATCCTGATTGGGAGCCTTTCAAACTACCTACATGGCACCTCAGAGCCGTTTAGCGAGCGATAACTTTGGCAAACATGCACATTTTTCTGACGGGGTGACAATGTACGGTCCCCCCCTCCCCCGTGGACCATCGCTCCTTTCCCTCCTTGTTACCACCACCTGTCATCAACGCTGCCTGCATGGTGGACGGGGCAAGGCTGAATTATTTACCCTGCATTGTCCTTGCCTTTGGGAGAGGGGAGGGAGGGAGGGAGGGAGGGAGGGGGAAAATGACGGAATATGTGAAAGGAGAGAGGGGGGGAGAAATAGGGAGGGAGAGGGGGCACTTCCTTTTATCCAACAGGAAAAAAAGGCTCCCCCTCTTCCCCTTCCCTGCACTGTCCCTCGTACGTTTCTTTTTTACTAAAAGAGCCGTGCAGTGGATGAATGGCAAAAGTTCTTCTTCGTGTTTATAAGCCCAAGCAAGGTCTTTTCGAAACTGTGCTCTGGTTTTGTCATGGAACCAAAGCAAGCATTTTTTCCAACAGCCAATTTTTTGTCAGTTTTTTCTTGACGTTCTTGTTCCCTCTGTTCCCTCTTTCCATTTCCCCCCGCCCAATTTATAGTGAGGGCCTTTCTTTTCCTTCCCAACCCTCCCTCGCACCCCTCCCTCCCTCCCTCACCACCATACCACACTGCATAGAAATGGAACTGAGGAGGGAGGGTACCAAGAGAAGATAAAAGAATGCACATTTCCGTGCTTTTTAGGAGGGAGGGAGAGAAAAAACGGAGGGACGACGTCGCTTCCCTCTCCTCCTCCCTTAACTAGATGGGACATGAGTTTTGGGGGGCGTACGCACATAGCATTACTCTCACACATGGGCGATGGCTAAGTGGCCCCGGAGCCTTCTAGACTTTTTATTTCGGAAAGAGACTGTGAAAATATCTGTCAATCACAAGGTTTTCGTATTTTTTCGTACCTTTGACTCAACCACAAAACCACCCATGTATGAAGGGCCTTTCAGAGTGAGTAGGATAGGATAAAGAGGGAGAGGATTGGGCGGGGGCCCCGGTTCGGGTTGGGTCTCTGGTTCGTATCCACTCAGATATGGATCTTCTCCTCCCCCTCTCCTCTTTTTTTACACGCCAATTATGCGTCTAATGCAGCGCCTCGCCTGCGCCCGGGGACAACGCGGGATGGCGGCCGCCACGGCTTGGTATGTGGCTTTTTTGCCCCGGCTCCAGAAACAAGAACATGCTAACCATGAAAAGTCACCGACTTATTCTTAGTTAATATTGGTTTGGATTATTTGGATGATTGGCCTTTTCGGGAAAAGAAATATGAATTCTTTGTATTTACGCTTAAAAAAGTTGGCCACACAAAAAATCCCACCTTTGGACTTTGAGTCTCACTTTTGTTGCGTGAGCTTATCACACTCGGCGTTACAATTATGAGAGGAAGAAAGGAAGAGAAGAAAGCGAGAGAGGCTTATGCACGTTTTCGGTGCGGCGAGCTAGGGGTCTTCTTTCTGAACGCCAGTCCTGCGTCCTGGGGGAAAGTGTTCTTGCTTTTTCATCCCTGAAATTAAGTTTTTGCTCATTTTTAACGTGCATATTAGAATTAGGAGGCAAATGACAAAACTGACGTGACATGTGTTTAACTGTCCACTAGTTCTTTGTCCGTTGTAGGAACTAATCCAAATGAAGACACCATGGCAGCCTCGATCTCAATCGAGCAGGACAAAGGGAATGTCTTCTACTGGCCATTTGTACGCACGCACGTACAGTAGAATTACTCAGCCGTGGCGTCCCCGCCCCCTCGGTTTCATTTCCCACTTCCTATCCTCCCTCTTCCCTCGATGGTCCGCAGAAGATCCATTCCGCCACCGATCGAGAATGCCGCCGCTGCTGACTTCGCATTGAATGAAATCATCGTTTGCAGCCACCGCCTCCTCCTCTCCCTCCTTTGCCCCTCCAGCCTTCAGCCTTGCCGTGATCAAGCTCGTTTGGAGCCAGTCCAAAACCTCGATCGCCGCCGAGAGAGAAAAGATGGCGGGTGCCGATAGCGGACGACCGGGGAATTTGGACTGGCGGACGGATCGGACGAACCGCGAGACATTGGCAACAATATGCATGCATATGGTCTCAGCTGCTTTTGACAAGCTGGACGAAGCTCCAGTGTCAGCATTTATTTTTGCGCCGCAAAGAGAAAGACCACGTTGGGGAATTCTCCCCCTGTCTTCTGCAAGTACTTTCCCCCCACTCCAGCAAAGGAGGTGTGAGAATCTATCCGCGGCTATCCAATTTGAAGCTAGGAGGGAGGGAAGGTGGCACACATAAAACTGAATTAATAGTAGATGCCTTCGCACCGTGATAGGACCCTACGGGATTCTATCTTCAATATTTCGAGATTAATCCCCTTTTTTGCTTGCATATTTCTGAAAAATAACTTTTTATGTGAATAATATCGCAATTCTCTAACACAATCCTATTTCCACAAGATATTTGAAGAGAAGTTCAGTAGGAAACACTTCAGTATTTTCCGAGCCAAGCCGAGAAAGCGTACCAAAGGAGCGAATTCTGTTCCATAGCGTCGCGGGGACCGACCAGCTAAATCACAATAAAGATAAACGATACCGCCGCCGCCGCCGCCGATCGGGAGAAAATTCCCTCCTGCTACGTAGTAGTCGTTGGTGTCCCGACCGACCGAGCGACCGTGCAACCGCCAATAAATCGGAATTGAGTCAAGCTCAGTCTCCTCTTTGCCTTTATCGGGCGGCGGTTCCTCGAACGCCGCTGTCTCGTTTCCCTCCTCCCCCGACTGACTTTTTTTTGCCACCAAAAAGGGGGCGAGAAGGCAAATATGAAATAATCTGTTGGTCATTTTGTCAGTACACATCACAATCGTGGGAGCAGTAGCAAAAAGGTAATAATAAAGAATGGCTTTTTTCTTAATGAACGAATATTTTGACCGCAACTTTTTTTGGACGAATGACTTGTTTACCGCCGCAGAGGTTGTGGAGGAATAAGGCGAGAGAGCGGCCTTCGCTGCTTTTCCTATGGTTGGTGGCGGTATTTGTTCGGAGGGGAGGAGGCGCTGGCTGTAGTAGTACTTGTAGTAAGGACTGGAGCGACTTTCGTCGCTAGCTAGACGAAAATAGGAGGGGGGACGAAAGACGGCCGCTCGGTCCCTTGATGGCTCGGGAGGGGACGGAGGAGGAGGAGGAGGAGGAGGAGGAGGAAAAAGAAGAAAAAACTTTCTTACTGCCACTCTGCACGAAGAAGTCACCCTAGTGACAAGAATAGCCTTCTTCTCGGCTATGTAGCTAGGCAGTTCATGACGCGAATCTTGCTTTACTTTTGTAGAGTCCAGGATGGATGCTTACGTTTCCCTACATAAAATCTCAGAACATTTTTGAAAACAAGATTTGCTAAGAGAACAAGCCAGTCACCAGTCTAGGACTATGGAGTCCACGAAGGGTTTGGGGTTGAAGGGAGGAAATGGAGACATTCTTTTACCTGGCCGAAGAAAAAGGAGGAGAAGAGAAAGGGAGGCGGGAGGGGGAGGAAAGAAGAGGAGCCGCGCCAGCTGGTAAGAGAGGTCGGTCGGTCGGTCGGTCCCGTTGTCCTGGCTTTCAGAGCTTCTTGAATAGGATTGGTGTGCGGGGGAGGAGGTCCGAGGAGGGGGAGGCACTAAATATCTATCAACAGCCTTCCCCACTTCCTATCCTCTCTCTCTGTCTTCACCCTCCACGTTAGATGGGTAGTTTTGCTAGATTTTAATGCTTCGCTGAATCGATCGGGTGAAATAGTTTTGGTCTCATATTGAAATTTGCTTTGTTTGTTTTTCATGTATCGGTCTTAAGGAACCGTCCCTTGCTTGAGCCATCCGTTGTCGGTTCGGCTTTTGAGGGGGGAGGGAGCGGGGGAGGGGGATCACTCGGCCGGCTTTCCATTGTCAACGCCGGGAAAAGAGGAGGGAAGAGGTGCATACAACAATAATTCCTCCTTTGGTTGGTCTCCCCCTCGATCCCAGAAAGGCCATCCTCACAAAGAAAAGGAGACCGCCAAGAATATCACGGGGAAGCCACCAAAACCTTTTGGAATGACTCCCAGCCACGCCACCGCCCTCCCGCGAAAACAGAGACTGTAAATCAATGCCTCCCCCCTCCCACACTTTCCATTGCAGCAGAAAGTGGGAGGGTGGGAAGATGACAGCGGAGTACAACGGGAGAAGAAAGAGAAACTTGGAACCGCCGTCGACGAAACTTTGCGCCATCCATTCCAAACAAAAAGGAGGCCACGAGAAAAAAACCTCTATAATTTCCTTTTTCCTCCCCGCTGACTTCTCGCAATTTTTGTTTCCGCGAGAAAGTCAGATGGTATGGGAGGAGCAAGAATGGAACGTTCTTTACATACCCGTTGTCCCCAAAAAACTTGGATGCCTAGAACCAATTGATTCAAATATACCGGTATATACGGTATATAAATTTTAGGTGCAGAGAAGGTATCATTGTTTCCCCTCCTTCCTTCCTTACTTTACAAGATTTCCTTTTGTCCCTCCGAACCCTCCCGAGCATTGGTGTCGGCGGATGGAGAAAGGAAGGAAGGGGGTCGGAAGCATCCAAACGCCCCATAACTTCCCATAAAGTATGCCTGCCCATTCTCTTTTCTCTCTCCTCCTTCTCTCCCCCCATTCCGCGGAGACCGAAAAGAAGGAACAAGAAGGGACACTTTTAGAGTTTTAAGCCAAGTTTTTGATGCGATCAAAACAGCAAAAATATTTCCAACTAAATAGCACAACAGTCTTTTTCTAACCCTACTTTTGATTACTCTATTCCTTAGACCTCTATGCTGCTGCAAAACTGTCGGAGGGGAAGAAAGAGAAGGAAAAAATCTGGAGTAATTCTCTGCTCTTCCTCTCTCTCTCCCTTTCTATTTCCTCTTTCCAACCAACGTCTTCCTTGCCATCCCCTTCTTCCAACCTGCTGTGTTTAAAGCCCTTCTCGCCCTACCAGGCGAAAAAAATATTATATACCTATTTTTCTTGAATGGATGAACAATGTACAGGAAATGCGCGAAACGCAAAAAGGTGCTTTTTGCATTTTTGCACTGTTGGGTTGCAAAGCAGTGTGAGTGAGCTCCTTCTCCCCCTCTCCCCCTCCGTCCTTATCTTACGCGCCGTTGCCGATTAACCGTTCTTCCTCTCTGCCTCCTTTCACCCTCTCCCTGGCCAGTCGCGAAGAGCCTGAGTCAAGGAGTGGCAAGAGTTCTGATTTCTTCTCAACATCCCCCTCCTCAAAGAAAAAAAATGATTTTTTCTTAGTTCGCAACTTATACATAATAAAAAAATTCTTGTTACCTACTCTCGGTTCTTTCTTTCTTTTTTTTTGCCTCATGCTGAGAGTGAGCTGGGTTGGGTGCAACCTGAGCCCATTTCCAGCCCTAAAAAGGAAGGAGAGAAGGGGAGAAGAGAGAGGGAGGTGGCCCTGGGGGGATTGCGTTAAGAAAAAGAAAAACGAAAAAAGGAGGAGGATGTGGCGAGCCGTCGGCTGTCTCCTTCTCCCCGGTCTTGTTACATACCGTGGGGGCAGATCCGTGTGTAGAGGTGGCGCAATCCATCCACATGATGAATGTCCATAGCTGAAAGATCGCCCGAAATCGGATGAGCAGTAAATGTATCTTTTCCGGGATCGAAGTTCGATCGTCGCTAGTCTTTCCTTAGTCTTGAAAGCATCGGGCACAGGAGCTATAAAGGAAAATATACAACATCAAAGGAGGTTCCCAGATGCCATCATCACCTCGAGATTATAGTGACCGGTAAACACGGCACTAAAAGCGGGGAGCGACGACGTCCCCTGCCAATCTTTTTTACGCCTCGGCCCTAGTGGGAGTCCCTTATACACCGGGGGAGGGGAGACATTGGCACCAATGACCCACCCAAGGCATTGTCGCCCTCTTATCAGAGTAGAACTATCGAGCTCTCAAAAGAGGAACCGACGACGGGACGACGATAGAAACAAACAACGGAGGATCGAGGAGGAGGAGTCCGAGGCGGATATATCGAGTGTCCCTCCCTCGATTCTTGGGCCTTTGGGGAGAAGAAAAGGAGGATTGGAGGGCAGACGAAGGCTTTGGACCCCCGATCTCCAGAGCTTCCTTCCTCCTATCCCTTCCCTTTTTATATATAGCACCGACCTAGACCCACATTAATATAAACAGGGAAGTGCTGAGTGGGCGGCAGCGAGATCGGCCAAGAATCGCCATCTTTTCAAAGATACTAGAACTGGTTCTTTGTTAAGAAAAACCTTTATTGTTTCGCAGGAGGTAAGGAAAACATTTGGCGAATCTTGAGCAATCGGAAGGAAGAAAAGTGTTGAGAGGACGACTAGTATAGTGCTGGCTGCCCGGAAGGAAGGGGGAAATAGGGGGAAGAGGAGGAGGAGGAGGCAGCCGTGCGTATCGTTCAGAGGAAGCGGGGAAAGAGTCAGGAGGGGAGCGCATTCGTTTCACCAACAGAACGGGGAGGGAAAGTTCAAAATTGCATGAGCCTCCTGTATAGTTTCCGTTTAGGAGGAAACACTGTTTTACCTAAAAAGGGCAGGGATTGAATCTCATCGGAGAATCCGTGCGCCCCATTCTTCGTCAGAAAGGGGTAGGTAGGAAGGAAGGAAGGAGGTTAGATAGTGAGATATGGCGGTCTCTCGGCGGCGTTGGGTGGGCGAGGGCCCCCCTCCCTCCTCCAAAAGTATCATCCTTCTTTTTCTGCTCCATTTGAGAGGAGAGGAGGAGGTTGGTTTCGTATAACCTTGGCTGGCGGCTTCCCTTTCTTTTCTTTCCTTCTTCTGTCTGACTGCAGAGAGAGGAGGTGGAACGGAGGAGAGGGAAAGGGCCGGAACAAGACTCCGGCTAGGGATGTGCAGAAATAGTTGGTACAAATTAGAACAAAAAGGGCAGAATAATAATCCACGACATTAAGAGAGCTCTTGTCGCCTACTGTCTGACTTCAAAATTGACAGGGACAAGAAGAACAAATACAACCCAAGGCATTCTTGTCTCCCTTCTTTCACGTTAGGAGAAAAAGAAAAGAAAAGTGGAGAGAGAAAAGGGGGAGGGGATAATAATCTCCTCTTTCTCCCCCTCCGCCTCTTTCCGGCTTTTCTTCTACTGACTTTCGAAACTGCTGCCAAAACAACAACACCCCCTCCCCTCCTACTCCGCCAAAAGACCAAAACTTTGAAAATCAACGACTCTTCCGTCTTTTCAAGGTCTTTTGTGGAAGAGGAGGAGGTGGAAATTTCTTGATATTCTCTTTCCTCCTCCTTCCTTCTTTTCTTCCCCTGCCGCCGTCCTCCTCCTCGTCCTCACTTTTGGAACTTCCATCCTTATCGCTTCTTCTTTCCCTTTGCCCGGGATACCGGTCGGCCGATCGCTACGCTCCCTACGAGACTTAGCACACTTTACAATTTTTTTAGGGACATATATATGAGTACTACGTATTTTTTGGAGCATGGAATAAGTTTTAGTCAACGGTTAGCACTGCTAAAAAATTTCCCGATGGGTCAGACCCTCCGCCTCACTTCTTGTTCGGAGCGGCCCCTCCTCTCCTCTCTCTCCTTCCTAGCTCTTCTTCC
>JAAUYJ010011909.1_pt1 | contig 12925 bp, 8 predicted proteins | sample 7278031 | NCBI WGS metagenome assembly JAAUYJ01 (sample SAMN14350222, study PRJNA611818) | marine sediment metagenome | isolation source: surface marine sediment (1.8m) | place: French Polynesia: Moorea | collected 2018-08 | reverse complement strand
TCATCGAGGACATCAAACCATCCTCTTTCTGGTGCGCGTCCGACTGCAATAGTCATAGAATCCAATCCTCTTGCTTAACTGAAATCAATGGCAAGATTTCTTAACGTTTGTGTTATCTAGTTTAGGTCATATTGTCCCATTTTCTTATACGGGATGTGACCTAGAGAGAGCCTATCAGGTTCACTGAGTCGGCTATTTCAGCGATTTTAGATCCAGGGACTAACTTCAATACTTGAGTTAGGGGATCGTTAACGTTTCTTAAACTAGCACAATTTTCTCTCTGATTTGAGGAAACTCCCCAGTCTAGAGGAAACAATGCTTTTCGCTATCTTTAGACTATTATTAGCAAAAAATTTACAATTTGACACATCCTATCTCATAATTTGTCCAAGAATCCGACGATACACTTAGTAAATCTTTGGCTATAACTTAGTAATAGAGGTAGTTTTCAGCGATTCCTCTGGGTTGACTTTTTTATCCCAGTTTCCTTTTGACAATTTCTTGAACTTTTTTCCCATCCGCTTTCCCTTTGAGTTCTTTCATTGCGGGTCCCATAACTTTTCCCATCTCTTTTGCAGAACTGGCACCAACAGAGGCGATAATGTTATCAATGACTGCTTCGATTTCTTCTTCAGAGAGTTGAGCGGGTAGATAGGCCTCTATAATTACTAATTCTTGGGCTTCTTTATCAGCTAGATCATCTCTGCCCCCTTGACGATATTGTTCGATGGAATCTCGTCGTTGCTTCGCTTGTTGGGCTAATACCTCCAATTCTTGTTCGGGGGTTAGTTCTGTTTGTCCTTTTGGTCGGACTTCGACTTCTTTTTCTAAGACTACTTTTTTGATACTTCTAATGGTTTCCAGGCGAATTTTATCTTTAGCTTTCATTGCTAGTTTAATGTCTTCTGTCAGTGTTTCTTTAAGTCCCATTGTTGTTAGTTGAGAAGTGTTATTGGCTGGCTGTTTTATGACCCTTGTTTTCTAAAATTGAGGTCAACTGAGGATCTTTTCTATGATAAAACACTTTGTCACCTAAAACGAGTCCTCTTTTTTATTTATTACTAATACTGACTGAAAAAAAGGTTTGAAAGCAACCCCATTTCAAGGTTATAAAAGGAAAAATATTCCTTCTTTAAAGCCTCAAACTTTAGGAATCGGTAATTCTAAATTATAAATTCTGATTGACAAATTCTTGATTAGAGTTATTATTATTTTCTTCTGGTTTATGTTGAAAGGTAGATGGGTTTAAAATAGTCAGATGAAAATCTTGACGAGTATTTACATTTAATAATTTATGTTGTAATTTTTCCCATTTTTTCCATTTATCATAACGGCTTTGCTGTAAGATTTTTGAAAAAGTGGGCATATGTCTGAGAACATTATCATCAAAGACATCATCGATAAATTCTGCTAATACAAAGCTGTCCTGAATATCTCCTAATATTGTTTGAATAGCTTTAATGTCTTTTAAATAGCTATTATATTTATCTCCATAAAATTGAGTAAACAATTCCATATTATAGCGCATTTTCTTAGCAACTTTACGTAAATCATGTAAAATGAATCCTTGTTTATTTAAGATATTTTCTACTTTTACTTCAGATAAACAATGAGGAAATATCATTGCTCCTTTTCCAAATTCAAGGCCAATCATCCATCCAGGATGTAACATCAAGTTACTTACTTGCGGCAGTAATAGATCTGCTAAAACTGTCTCAATGTTAATCTGGCCAATTTCTTGAAAATTTGGTTTATTTAACCATTGAGAGAAGGCTAATTTTAAATCACAATATTCTTGGCTTCTCAAAGTATTCTTTACTGTCTTTAAAGCTTTTTTTCGTTGTTTTTCTAAATGAGATAAACCTTGCTGCAAATATTTCTTTTCACCTTTAGGTAAATTAGGATAATATTGATTTTTGAGAGTATCTTCTAATACATCAATATCTCGCAGTTTCCCTAATGATTTTGCAATTTTGCCTACATTTTTATCTTGAGCATTCTGAGGTAAATCTAAAGCAGTTGCAAATCCCTGAATTGCGCTTCTTAATCGTCGCATTCCCACTCGCATTTGATGCAGTTCTTCAGGATCTTTATCTTCTAATACAGCAGCTTCGTGATTCAAAAATTTATTAAAATGTTTATTAATTGCTAAATAAGCCCAATCCTTAAAAGTTTTTGGATCACTTTTTGCATGATACATCATATGATTATCTCCAGTTAAATTTTGTAATTTAACTACGAACTACTTTGAACCTTAAATTCATTGTAATCGATAGAATTGATTATGTTATCAAAAAGTTAAGAAATGTGAAAGGTACAAATTGACTCAACAAAATATTGCTCTATGAAAGGGGATTGAATATTAAAAGCTAATTATATTTATTAACAATAGCACTCTCTCTCAAAACCCAGGCAAGTAGCTAATTATTAAACGGTAGCCACAATATTTAGGGTTTGGGGACTAACATTTTAAGCAAATAGGTAAAGTATTTATGACAGTGTAGACAAGTATTTAGGTACTCACCCCTAAAAGTAGCTATCATCTGCTTTTATCGTTGATTTTGTTGATCTTTTCTATCACAAAATCAATACTCATGATAAGTATGGAATATAATGGCTATAAATCTTATCAAATAAGGGTTTGAGATATATTATTCACAAAATGCCATTATCAGGAAGAGCGATAAGAAAATAGCTGGTATAGTTAAGGAATGAACTGAATTCCGTAACAGCACTGGGAGGCTTGAGAGTCTAACCCAGTTTTTATTACCCATTAACTTTCAGACCTCTATTTTATCGGTTAACGTGATCTGTTGTTCTAAAACTGGTAATTTTAATAACATCCCTGCAACAAACCAATAATATACTGCCACAGGATCAACCGCTAAAGGATAATAATAAGGATTATAACTAATAAAGAGGATAAAAACCCACAAACACAAGGCTAGATTTCGCAGTTTTGGTGTTTTCAAAGAACGATAAGCTTTAAAGGTAAAAATAGTTAAGGTAGTAACAAGACTGAAGAAAGTAATAAATCCCAACACTCCTATTTCATAGATGATTTGAACGGGAAAGGTTTCCACAAGCTGTATTGAACCCAAACGACGAGCAGCACTGGCTGTTGTCCCTAATCCGTGGCCCAATAAAGTAATGCGATTGTGGGTTAACCATTGTATCTGTTGGGCGATGAATTCTTGAGGCGGTGAATATTGCCAACGTTGAATAAAATTAGCTATTCTCTCATCAACTAGACCAATTTGAGTGGTTATGATGAGGGTTAAAATAAAAATAATTCCTATTTTAAGTCCTAAGTTCTTATTTCTTTTTTCCGTTAGTAAAAATAGTAATAAATAAATGATTGGAACTAATAACAATGCTGTTCTTTGACCTGAGATTAATGTAGCAATCAATACGCTAATGATAGAGCCAAAACTAATCCATTTCCATAACCGAGAGGGTTCACTTAAACTAACGCCATAGGTAATAAAACTACTAGCAATCAAAAACCAAGCCCACTGCCAAGGAGCAACAAATGTTCCTGGTAGTCTAATTAAGTTTTTAGCAGGGTTATAGAGAAGAGATCCCCCTACAAAACATTGAGCGCGCAAACTGGCAGAAATATTAGAAGGTCTTGGTAAATCACTATTGCCTGGACAAACACCATAAATTAATAATAAATATTGAATAAAACATAGAGTACAAGCAATTAAAATTAATGTTACTAAAACTCTATTGAACAACAGTAAATTTTGGGGACTATTAAGACAATAGTAAGCACATAAAATTAGAGGAATATAACCTAACCAGACTTTTAAACCGACCATCCCCATCAAGATAATTCTATCTCTGGGGTTAGCAAAGTCTTGAGGAAAATTGATCAGAAAAAAAGTTAATAAACAGGCTAAACTAAAAAAAGTAATAACTATTAATAATGATTTGAATTTCAATTTATTTTTTCTAAATCCTTTAAAGCTGATAAGAATAGCCAGTAAAGCAGGTAAATAAAAAGCATTTTTTGCTAAATGAAATAAGGGATAAGAGTTGGTAAAATTAATTCCTTTTGAAATTGTTTGGAAAACACCTGCAAAAGCATAAGTTACGGTTCCTCCTAGGGGCAAATAAATTAAAAAAGCCAACAAACTCCACCTAGGAAAATAATAAGATAACACCATACAAGGAACTAATAAACCTCCTAAAATGGCAGCCTCTTGACCTGCGAATAATAAGAAAATAGAACTAACGAAAACCGTTGTAAAGACAACAGTAATGACTAGAATAATCTGTTTTTCATTTTTCATTATTAAAGTTTTTAAATAAAATTGAACCAATTAAATTGAAATTCCTTTTCCTTTTTCATTAAATTCTGTCACAGTTTTTTCCGATAATTCATGGGTGGTCATGGCTGTTAAAATATCTAGAGGAATTGTTAAATGATCTGCCCCTGCTTGTAAAGCTGCTGCTGCTTCTTGGGGAGATTTTAAACTAGCTGCTAAAATTTCAGTCTGACTTCCTTCTAATAGTTTAGCCATGTTCCTTACTAAAGCTAAACCATCCCCTAATAACCGAGTGGCACGGTTGACATAAGCGATCGCATATTTCGCCCCTGCTTCTTTCGCAATGGCAGCTTGTGCGCTACTATAAATAGCAGTAACAGCGCAAGTAATCTCAGGGGAAAGAGTTGCTGTGACTTGAAAACCTACAGGTGTTGCAGGAATTTTTAAGACGGTTTTTTCTCCTATTAGTTCATAGGATTTTCTTCCTTCTGCTATCATAGTTTCTGCGTCTTTTGCTGTTAACTGATAGTAGAGTTCTCCTGGACTTAAAATCGCTAATTGCTGTAAGGTTTCTTCTGGAGATAATTCACTTTTAGCCAGTAAAGTAGGGTTGGTGGTAATTCCTTTTACCCATCCAGATTGTATGGCCAGTTTTGCATCACTGATGATGGCTGAGTCAAGATAAATCATAATCTTATGTCCTAAAACGCCTACATCATAACAGGTTTTTTTCTGATTGTCTTGCTAATTTATAAATTATTGAAAATCTTGGTATATGTCTCTCTTTTATTTTAATTGATCCATCATTTTTTTGACTATAATTTCTGCTGCTTCTTTTGTATAAATTTCTCCATCTAATGTTAGACTTAATAACCTATCTAACACAACTTTATATTGTGGTCCTGGTTTATATCCCATGCCTTTTAAATCATTTCCATTTAAAGGGGATTGAACTTTTGACCATTGGGTTAAATATTGCCAAATAATTCGCCTAATTTCTTGATTAGAATTTACTGCGACTAAAATTAAATCAGGTAACTTATAATGATTTAATTGTTTATATTTGTCGCTGACTTTATCATATCTTAGCAATGTATTATTAAGTTCTAAACAAATTGCGTCAACTGTTTTTATTCTTTCGTTTATTTCCTTTGGTAATTGCAAACTTTTAGAAATTTTTTGTCTTTCTTGAACATTAATTGAAGAAATTAATATTTCAAGACGGATTAACCAATGTCCAATATTATTATCAGGATCAAGATATTTTAACCAACGAGAAGCGCAACGAATTTGCCACCATACTTTATCATCTAAAATAACTTGGTTGTGTAAACATTTTAAAGCATCTAAATATGAAAGTAATTGTAAAGCAGGTTTCCAATAATTAGCTTCTAAAATATATTTTAATTCTGCTTTTAACCTTGTTGTTAATGCAGGTGCAACATGATTTTTAATTCTTAAATGTTCATAAACGCCACTTTCAATTGCATAACGAATATAGGCTTCTGTCTGGGCTTCAATTTCAAAGTTTAAGCGCACAGCAAACCGTACCGCTCGATAAATTCGAGTAGGATCTTCAATAAAACTGTTCGCATGAAGTACCCTAATTTCTTTGGCTTTTAAATCTAATAAACCGCCAAAAAAGTCTAATAATTCTCCTTCTCTGGGAGGGGTTAATCTAACGGCTAAAGCATTAATGGTAAAGTCTCTTCTATATAAGTCTTGACGAATGGAACTGGCTTCAACTTCTGGGTTAGCCGCAGGGTAAGGATAGAATTCAGTTCTTGAGGTAGCAATATCAATCCATAGTGAGCCGAATTCTGGATCTTGATGCCATAACAAAGCTGCTGTTTGAAACTCACCATGTACTGATAATCGGGAATTAGGGTATTTTTTTTGCAGCGTTGAAGCTAGTTCTACTCCTGCTCCTACATCTGCGGAGCGATGAAATCCATCGACAACTAAATCAATATCTTGAAGCAAAACTTTTTCGTTTTTATCTGTCAACAATAAGTCTCTAACGGCTCCTCCAACAAGATATAAATGCCATCCTTTTTTTTGTGATTCCTGAGCAATTTCTGTTAATAATTTAGAGAGAGAAGGTTCTAAATAGTTACGAATTGAGTGTAATAAACAAGAAACTGTCGGCACTCTTTTTCCATTTTTATCTTTAACTTCTTGTCTCTGTTGATGAATCTGTCTTAACAAATCAGTTCTGGTGACAATACCAACTAATTTATTATTGTCAATAATGGGCAATCTTCCTACATCATAAGTTACCATAATTGATTCAATATCAGGCAATAAAGTATCAGGAGTAATAGTTTTTAAGTTTCTAGTCATATATCCTTTTACTGGTGCATGACTAAACCCATGATGGAGTGCTAAATCTAAATCTCTACGGGAAATGATACCTACTAATTGATCATTTTTGTCCACTACAGATAACCCTGAATGACCATAACGAAATAAGACTCTTTGTGCTTGTGCTATGGTTGTTTCTGGGCGAATTGTTCTCACAGGAGAAGACATTAAATCTCTAGCTGTTAAAGGGTTAGGAATTTGAGCAATAAACTCTTCAACTAATTGCTTTAATTTAACGTCTGTATCAACATTTCTTAATATCAAAGACGCTGCTTGACTATGACCACCACCACCATAAACTGAGAATAGTTGATTAAGATTAGTGCCTTCAATACGAGTTCTTCCAATAATGGTTAAACGTTCATCCCGCAAGGGTTTATTATTATGTTTTTTATGATAAGCATGAGCAAATAATAAAGCATCGCTTTCACTGAGTTCGATTAATCTTTCTGCCAAATTTGATAACCCTGAAACAAAATTTTCAGTTTCAATCAGTACCCAAGCAACTTTATAACCTCTAACAACTTTTGTTTTTAATTTATCTAAAGCTTCGGTAAATAATTCCTGTAATTGAAGACTAAAACCTGGATCACAATATTCAGCAATTGTCTTAGTATTGGCTCCCATTTCCATTAAGCAAGCTAAAGCTTTAGCATCTCTAGCCGTAGATTGAGGAAAAGTTAATGATCCTGTGTCTACATGAATTCCTAAAGCCATTATTGTCGCTTCAATCGGATTAAGATCAACCTTTTTTTGCTGCATTATTTCAACAATTAAAGTGGTGGTAGCACCAACAGCTTCTATTTGTTTGAATGTGCTTGGAATATCAGACATACTATTGAGATGATGATCATATAATTCAATACTTTGAATTTGAGGTAAGTTGAACCAATGAGCGGCTTTTCCTAAACGACTTAACTGTTGATTATCCACAACAATTAGATGTCGAATTTCTTTGACGTTAACACTTCTTAATTCAATGAGAGCAATTTCATCTCGATGTAAAGCTAAAAAATCCTTAACTGTTGGATGTGCTCCACCCGCCAAAACAATACGACTACCCACTTTCAGTCGAGACAAACCAACGGCAGCCCCTAATGCGTCAAAATCAACTGTCTGATGGCATAAAATTAAGTCCATAGCGTCACTGTAATGGGCAACTCCTTAACATCTTTATCCATCATAAGAGGTAAAATGTTCACGACACAATCGAGGTTAACTCTCAAGAGTTCTAAGTTGCTTGATTTAATCAATATCATAACTATTATGAATTAAGGAAATTCAGAGAAAATAATGCTATATAATGGATATTAGACTATAGAATGAATATATCTATGGTTTTCTTATTAGACTAAGAATTTGAGTACAGGAAAGAGGAACCGTGAGTGATAGAGGGTACTTAGAAGCACTAAGTTTAATTGAAAATGCAGTCCAACAACAAGCGGAAACCCTTGACTTAAGTTTTAAGCGACTAACTTCTTTACCGCCAGAAATTATGAAACTTGAAAGCTCTTTAAAATTTCTGGACTTAAGAAATAATAAACTAAAAACTTTACCGATAGAAATTGGGAGACTAGGATGTTTAACGGCTTTAAACTGTATTGATAACTCTTTGCAAAATTTACCGCCAGAAATAGGAAATCTTGCCCATCTTCAGCGTCTCCATTTAGCTTATAATGAAATCGAATCCTTACCCTCAGAATTCGGTCGTATGACTCAACTAACTGAATTATATTTAAGTCATAATCATTTATCATTATTGCCTGGAGAATTTGGTAATCTTTATCAACTAGAAAGATTATCCTTAAGTAATAATTATCTTCAAGAACTACCCAAAGAATTCGGAAAGTTAGTTAATTTAACTTGGCTTGATATTAATTCTAATCAACTCCAAGGATTGCCGATAGAAATTGGTAGACTATCCGAACTTTCAGATTTTAACATTAGTAATAATAGCTTAGAATTACTGCCTCCATCTATTGGAAAATTATCAAACTTAATCGATTTGAATCTCAGCGAAAATAAACTTTCTTATTTACCTGAAGAAATTGGCAAGTTAACCAACCTAGATTCTCTTAATATTGCTAAAAATAGGATCAAAAAACTACCTAGAGAAATAGGAAATATCAGTAATTTGCTCAATTTTAATGCTATTTTTAACGAATTAAGATCACTTCCTCCAGAAATAGGGAACTTAAAACATTTAGTTGACTTACGTCTTACTCATAATAACTTAACCCATCTTCCTCAAGAAATTGTTAAATTAAATAAACTAAAAACTTTATATTTAACTAATAACCAACTCAAAGAATTATCCCCAGAACTTATACAATTAGTCCGCTATAAAAAGCTCGTCTGTTTAGATATCCAGAACAATCCCATTTCCCTTCCATCTTATATTATTTGGAGAAAAAACGAACCTGAAAAAATTGTTGATTTTTATGAGTATCAAATTAACCGACAACAAAAGACTCTCAACGAAGCTAAAATATTATTAGTTGGACAAGGCTCAGTAGGGAAAACCTCTTTAATTAGACGGTTAATTTATGATGAATTCGATCAACAACAGGCAAAAACTGATGGTATTGACATTCAACCTTGGTACCCTCAATTTGAAGGAAATAGTTTTAAATTTTCTCTAGAAAATAAAGATATTAAACTGAATATTTGGGATTTTGGCGGACAAGAAATATTCCGAGCAACCCATCAATTTTTTCTAACTCAAAGAAGCCTTTATTTATTGGTATTAGACTCTAGGTTAGACGAAAGAGATAATCAACTCGGATATTGGTTACAAATCATCAAAAGCTATGCTAATAATTCACCAGTTATTATTGTAATTAACAAAATTGATGAGCATTTTTTAAGCTTAGATCATCGAGGTTTAGAAAATGCTTATCCTAATATTAAAGGTTTCATTGCAACTTCTTGTAAAGATCCACCAAAAGGTCCTAAAGGTATTAAGAATCTAAAAGAAATAATTGCTAAAGAGGTGACCAAATTGAGTCACATTAATGATCAATTTCCTGAAAATTGGTTAACGGTAAAAACACAATTAGAACAGATTAAGGAAAATGATTGGGATTACATTTCTTATGAAGATTATCAGAATATTTGTCAACAACAAGATATTACTAGCTTAGAAGAACAAAGAGATTTAATTAGATTTTTACATGATTTAGGGGTTGTTTTAAACTTTCAAGATGATCCCCGTCTTAAAGATACTAATATTTTAAACCCGTTGTGGGTAACAAAAGGAGTGTATAAAATTCTCGATGATAAGGCATTAGAAAACCATTATAAAGGTATTCTATACCCTCATATGCTGAATCGTATTTTAGATGATATTAAATATCCCCCTTCTAAACATCTGTTTATTTTGGGAATGATGTGTAAATTTGAATTATGTTTTGAAATGGATAAAGAAGGAGAAAAACAATTTTTAATTGCTGATTTATTGCCAAAAGAAGAACCAGAGAGTATTAATCAATGGCAAACAGGTTTAGGAATCGAATATCATTATAGTGTTTTACCTGGGAGTATTATTTCTCGTTTTATTGTACGAATGAATCCCTTAATTTATCAAGAAACTTATTGGCGAAATGGGGTTGTTTTGCAAGAAAATAATAACATTGCCTTAATTAAAGCGGATAGATATGTTAACAAAATTTTTATTTGGGTCAGTGGTTTTGTAGAAACTCGTCGATATTTGTTGCAAAAAGTTCGGCTACAATTTGAAGAAATTCATCAAAATATTCCAGGAATTGAAGTTAATGAAAAAATTGTTATTCCTAGCCATCCCAATGTTTCCGTCGATTACCAACACCTTTTAGATTTAGAATCCATGGGAATTATCACTTTTGTTCCAGTGGGACTTAGAAAAAAAATGGATGTTCAAGAACTGCTTCAAGGGGTTGAATCTGCGACAGACATGAAAGTTTATTCTAGACATCAAGTTCCCAATATAGCCTCTATCGTTGTCTCATCCTCTCATCAATTAAAGTCTCTCATTTCCCGCCCTAGAATTATTTACACTTTAATTGCTCTAACCGTTTTGATTTTAATTGTCAGCCTAGGAAAAACGTCTCTGTTATCACTCATTTTGACAATTTTATTAGTTGTACTGATCACTTACATTGGTTTAGGAATTTTTCAGGACTATCAAAAAAATCAGCAAAGTTCATCATCTTCAGACAATCAACCTAAATCTTAATGATTAGGGAACTTCCCCTCTCGAACTTCTTGAGAAAAATCACTAACAGCCTGAGTAACAAGTTCTCGTAAATTAAGATAAGATTTAGCAAAAGGAGGTTTTTTCGTGGATAATCCTAGCAAATCTGCTGTAACCAACACTTGTCCATCACATTCGCCCCCTGCACCGATGCCAATGGTAGGAATCATCAATTTACCCGTAATCATCTGAGCCAAATCAGCCGGGATATGCTCTAAGACGATAGCAAAGGCACCTGCTTCTGATAAAGCGATCGCCTCTGAAAGAATGCGTTGGGCCTCGGTTTCAGTCGTTCCCTGTTGACGATATCCCAGGCGGTGAACTGACTGGGGTGTTAAACCCACATGCCCCATCACAGGAATACCAATATCGCTCAAACGGGCAACGGTTTCCACTGCCGCCGGATGTCCCCCCTCTAATTTAACCCCCTGTACTCCTGTTTCCTTGAGAACCCTACCGGCTGCATGAATGGCTTGACTAATGCTTTCTTGGTAGCTAAGAAACGGTAAATCACACACCACCAAAGCCCGTTTAACCCCTCGACGGACGGCTGCAGCATGATATAACATTTCATCGAGGGTAACAGGCAAAGTGGTTTCATAACCCAAAGCAACCATAGCCAAAGAATCACCCACTAAAATAATGTCGATTCCGGCTGCATCTAAAAGCTGAGCAAATCCATAATCCCAGGCTGTCAAAGCAACAATAGGGCGGCCTTGTTGTTTCCAGTTAATCAATTTTTGAGTAGTCAATGCCATAGCTATAACCTTCTCCTTAGCGAACTCAGAAGTAAGAAGTTGTTTTTGAAACAAAGATTACGGTGCGACCCCGGCGATTCGTAATCGCCTTTGGGTAGCGCACCAAGAGATCTGCTCTGTCTCAAAAATTATGGGTTCCTTCAAAAGCGGGATTTTAGAACCAATTATTTTCTTTAAATTGCTAGGGGCTTAATATTATTAAGCCCCTGCACTCTAACATTATAGTTACTGAGAAGTTATTCCTTGACGGCTTCAAGAATGCGAGAATAATAGAAACGAGTGCTAGTCATATCTTTGCGTTGAATTTTAAAACCATTGTTTTCTAGTATTTCTATGATATCTTTTTGTTTATGTTGATAGGCGCGAGTTGTTTTACTTGGTCCAGGGAAAAACTCACCAATTTTTTTGAGTAAGGTTAAGCAGAGAGTTTTAGGGGCAAAACTAAGGATTAAACGAGATTGTGCTAGAGAAGCTAAATGATTAATCATATTAGCTGCATCTTCGGTAGGATAATGGATTAAAACATCTAGACAAATAACTGTATGGTATGTACCTGTTAACCCTTCTAAATCCTGTACCGCAAAACTCACATTACTCACATCTTTGAGGGTATTTTGCGCCCTTTCTCTGGCTTCTGTGACCATTTTTTCAGAAATATCACTAGCGAAAACTTTAGCCCCTTCTTGAGCTAAAGGAAGACTTAAACTACCCACACCACACCCAGCATCGCAAATAGAAAGATTAGTTAGATTATCGTCAGCCTTCAACCACCCTACAACTGTATCAATGGTTTGTTGATGTCCAATGCGAATATCTTTTTGAACTTTATTAACTTCTCCATCCCCATAAATCCTACGCCAACGGTCGAATCCTATGGCGTTGAAATAATCTTTAACAATGGTTTTGTCATTAGTGGTGGTATTCATGGATTCAGGGAAAGCCTTTTTTAGCACAACTCTATATTTTAAACCCTATTGAGACAATAACTTCATTGAGTCAGCTTTAAAAATCAAAGAATTTAAGATAAAGCCCATTGAACTACCCCATCGCCTTGCGTTGGGGATTCTTTACACGATAAAGTATCGTCTTGGAGCGTCCAACAGCCCCTCTAATACCTCCCTCTTTTCAAAGAGATTGGCTTTACTTTTACGGCCAATGTTAGCAGAACCATTAACATCTGAGTTGACTAATTTTTTATTCAAAGTCCGATACAAACCTCTCTTAATTCTCTTCCCCGAAAATTCGTAGGTTTGTGGGTTATCTGCATTATATTCTGGTAGCTTATCTAAATCTAATGC
>JAAUYJ010102703.1_pt1 | contig 12936 bp, 12 predicted proteins | sample 7278031 | NCBI WGS metagenome assembly JAAUYJ01 (sample SAMN14350222, study PRJNA611818) | marine sediment metagenome | isolation source: surface marine sediment (1.8m) | place: French Polynesia: Moorea | collected 2018-08 | reverse complement strand
GTCAGCTCCAACAAGACCTGGGGCCACCGCTTTCACGCGAACAAGGAAATCGCTTTGTCGCACGCTGGCGACTATCAGCAAAAGCTTCGGACTGAGGGTTACGTCATCGCCGACCTGGCGCAACGCAAGCAATCGATACACGAGCAGGTGGTCGACGCCGCGCAGCAACTCGGCGGTGTCGCCGTGATCGCTGAAGATTTGCTGGCAGAAGTAACGGCACTGAATGAATGGCCGGTCGCTGTTGCCGGTGAATTCGAAAAAGCCTATCTCAGCGTTCCGTCCGAAGCCTTGATCAAGACGATGCAGGACCATCAGAAATACTTTCCGGTCGTTGATAACGACGACCAGCTGATGAATTATTTCATCACGATCAGCAATATCGACAGTACGTCGCCTGAAACCGTAAAGGCGGGCAATGAGCGCGTGATTCGCCCACGCCTAGCCGACGCAAAATTTTTCTGGGAACAGGATTGTAAACAGCCGCTTGAGTCGTATGCAGCAGGGCTGGACAAAGTTGTTTTTCAGGAGAAGCTGGGGAGCGTCGCGGAGAAAGTAAAACGTGTCGAGGCGCTGGCAGTGATTATTGCACAGCAGCTCGACGCCGATGTCGAGCAGGCACGGCGAGCCGCCCAATTGAGCAAATGCGATTTGATGACCGCGATGGTAGGCGAATTTGCCAGCTTGCAAGGTATCATGGGAAAGCGTTATGCCCAGGTCGGTGGCGAAGCCGATGAGGTGGCGATTGCGCTCGACGAGCAATATATGCCCAGAGGCGCCTCGGATAAAACACCGACGAAGACAACCGGCCAGATTCTGGCTATCAGTGACAAGCTGGATACGCTGGTGGGTATTTTCGCCATCGGACAGAAACCGACCGGTGAAAAAGATCCGTATGCCTTACGCCGTGCCTCGCTGGGTATCTTGCGTACCATCATCGAGCGTGAACTCGATCTCGATCTCAAGCTGTTGATCGATGCCGCTGCGGAACTCTTTCCTGGCACGATTGATACGACCACGGCGAAACAGGAAGTATTCGAATTCATGCTCGAACGACTACGCGCCTACTACCTGGACAGAGGGGTACTGGCCGACGTGTTCGACGCGGTGTCTGCACTTAAACCTTCGCGGCCGCTGGATTTCGACAAGCGTATACAGGCCGTGTCGGCCTTTCGGTCTTTACCTGAGGCCGAAAGCCTGTCGGCTGCCAACAAACGGGTTGGCAATATTTTGAAAAAAGCCGCCGCAGGGGGCGACACCGCTGTCGTTAATGCCGGTCTGTTCGAAGTGCAGGAAGAAGAGACGCTGTACAATGAGCTCGAGTCGTTGAAGCGAAAAACTGAACCTCTGTTCCATGCAGGTGATTACGAAACGGCGTTGTGTGATCTGTCTGTGCTGCGCAAACCGGTCGATGACTTTTTCGACAGTGTCATGGTCATGACCGATAATCTTCCCGTGCGCAACAATCGCCTCGCACTGCTCAGTAGTATGAGTGCGTTGTTCATGCGTGCTGCTGATCTGTCGCGACTGCATCAAGGCTGATCATGAAACTGATCATTCTCGATAGAGATGGTGTCATCAACGAGGATTCGGAAGACTACATCAAGAGTCCGGATGAATGGATACCCATTCCCGGCAGCATCGATGCCATAGCGCGTTTGAATCACGCCGGTTATTCCGTCGCTATCGCTTCCAACCAGTCCGGTATCGCCAGAGGCTACTTCGATCTGGAGACGCTCGCCGCGATGAGCGTCAAAATGTGTAATCTCCTGTCGCAGCACGGCGGCAGAATCGATGCGATGATTTTTTGTCCGCACGGGCCCAAGGACGGATGTGATTGCCGAAAGCCCAAACCGGGTATGTTGATTGAAATCGGAAACCGGTTTAAGACCAGCCTGAGCAAAGTCTTATTTGTCGGCGATAACATCAACGATATCAAAGCTGCGCAGGCGGCTGGCGTCAAGCCGGTCCTGGTCAAAACAGGCAAAGGTGAACAAACCGCTGCAATGCTCACAGACCACGGTTTTGACGATGTGCCCGTCTACGACAACCTGGCCAGGCTCGCCGATTTCCTGCTCGACGTGTCGGCTTGAAATGACGAGCGACAAAGCACCCGCCGTAGCAACGTTGTATCTTCGCTCGGGAATATACTGGCTGCTGATGGTGCTCAGCGCCGTAGTTCTCGGTTTTTTTACGCTATTCACGTTTCCTTTTCCGGTCGAGAAACGCTTCAAATTCGCGCGCTCATGGGCGGTGCTGAATCTGTGGATGCTCAAGCATATCTGCAATTTGAGCTTCACCGTTGAAGGTCAGGAGAACATGCCCAGTGAGGGTGCCGTGGTGCTTTGCAAGCATCAGTCAACCTGGGAAACTATGGCGCTGCAAATCATTTTGCCGTCGGTGCGCTGGGTTCTGAAGCGGGAACTGCTGCGCGTTCCGTTTTTTGGCTGGGGTCTTGCGATGTTGGATCCGATTGCGATTGATCGTTCCGCAGGACACAAGGCCGTTGCCCAGCTCGTCGAGCAGGGACGGCCAATGCTGGCGGCTGGCTACTGGGTGGTGGTGTTCCCCGAGGGCACACGCACACATCCGGGAAAACACCGGCGTTATAAGCTCGGCGGCGCGGTGCTCGCGGTTGAAACCGGACATGCGGTTGTGCCCATTGCGCACAACGCGGGCGAGTACTGGCCCAGGCACAGTTTTCTGAAATGGCCGGGCACAATAATCCTCAGAATCGGGCCGATCATTACCACCCGCGACAAAACCGCGGAACAAGTGACGAAACAGGCGCGTGACTGGATCGAGACACAGATGCAGGAAATCAGCGATCCTTCGCGTTGGGATCGTTAGAAAGTCAGTCCGCAAATAAACGCAAATGAACGCGAATAGTTGAGTTGTAGATATAGCAGAACTGTTAAGAACTTTTCATATCTCGATATCTCGTCAATATGAAGCGTTCCAGGTGAGAAGATCTTTTTCCGAGTATATGCGAAATGCGCTACCACGTTTTCAACCATTAGCGTGAATTTGCGTTCATTTGCGGACTAAAACACAGAGTCAATAGACTCGGTGTCTCTGCGGTATATTCAGCGTCTAAGCAGCGCAATGCCTATATCTGAAACAACGCACGCGCATTGGCTGTCGTTTGTTCAGCAATTTCCTCTTTGGATTCACCACGCAATGCACTCAGGCACTCGAGCGTATTCACCAGGTAGGCGGGCTCGTTGCGTTGTTGATGATGTTCCGCGTCGGGCTGGTCAGGCGCATCCGTCTCCAGCAGGATAGAGGTCAGCGGGATTCTGGCTGCCGTCGCGCGTAGTTTTCTGGCCCTATCGTAAGTAATAGCGCCGCCGAGACTGATGTAGAAGCCCTGACCAATCAATGCCATGGCCTGTTCGTAGCTGCCGGAATAGCTATGCACCATACCGCGTAGACCGGGATAGCGAGTTATCGCGTTGATCACATCTGCCGTGGCGCGCACAGAATGAATCACGACGGGCTTGTCGTGGCGATGCGCGATCTCTAGCTGTGCCTCAAAGAACACCAGTTGTCGTTGTCTGTCTGCCTGTTGTTTTCGATAATCAAGGCCGCATTCCCCAACCGCAACACAATCATGCGCATCCAGCCAGGCGCTGAGTTGATGAAGGTCGTTGTCGCTGTGTTCATTGGCAAAATAAGGGTGGAGCCCGTAACAGGGAAATAATCGTGTGTTGCTATCGCACAGTTCGGATATTCGCTCCCAGCAATCGCGTTTCACGCCTGGTATGACGATTTGTCTGATGCCGAGGCCGTTTGCACGCGCAATGACCGCGGCCCTGTCGTTATCGAATGCAGGGAAGTCGAGATGACAATGGGCATCGATTAAACTGTACATCAGCCCATTTTACCTGTTTTCGGTCAACAACTTTAAACCCTCGTCTATACTTGTTGCATGCTGCTGCACAAGCAGCTGTAGTCATTGAGTATCCTGAAATCTAATAGTACGTAGCGGGTTGATAGATTCCTGTGGAAGCGCAAACGCAATCAGAGAAAAAAGTTAAAACCATTTATCTGCAACCCGGCATGTATGTGTCTAACCTGGATCGACCCTGGCTGGATACGCCCTTTCTGATACAAGGTTTTTTGATAAAGGGTGAGGACGACATCTCGCTGCTGAAAAAATACTGCGAGCACGTCTTTATTGATCCGACCAAGGGTATCGATACCGAGCAGTACATACACGATGCCAACTCGCTGAAAACGAACGCCCGACTCGAACAGTGCCTCGTCGACAACACCAAGTTGGCGGAGTATGTTGATACCAAAACGCCGGCAGAAGAAATGCCCGTCGCCAGAATGGCTATCGAAGCAGCTTCGGATCGCGTCATTACCATCATGGAGTCGGTGAAAACAAACGAGCCGCTCGACATCAGTCAGGTTAAAGAGGCGGTAGCGCCTATTCTCGAAAGCGTGATACGCAATCCTGAAGCGTTGATGTGGCTGACACAGATGCGCCACAAGGATACCTATACCTATTCGCACTCGCTCGATAACTGCGCACTGGCTGTTGCCTTCGGCAGGCATTTGGGATTGCCCAAGGATGATTTGAACACGTTGGCAATGGGCCTGCTGGTGATGGATATTGGCAAAATGAAAATACCCACCGACGTATTGAATAAATCAGAGCCTCTCACTGAAGCAGAATTCGATTTAGTACGGGGCCATGTAAACCACAGCGTAGAGATACTGAAAAAATCAGAAGGTATCGACGTCGATATCATCAATATCGCTTTAACCCATCATGAGCGTTTCGATGGCAGCGGTTACCCCGCTGGCCTTGAAGGCACTAAAACACCGGTCTATGGCCGCATGGCAGCGATTATCGACTGTTATGACGCGATGACCAGTCATCGACCCTACAGCAAGCCCGTATCTGCATACGCTGCGTTGCAGGAAATTTATAACTGGCGCAACAAGTATTTCCAGGAGGAACTGGTGGAGCAATTTCTGCAATGTCTCGGTGCCTTTCCGACCGGTACACTGGTCGAAATGCACTCGGGCGAAGTTGGCATCGTCATGGCTCAAAACATAACACGCCGCATGAGCCCCAAGATCATGTTATTGCTCGATAAAAATAAACAGAAGCTACCGGAATACCTGATGGTCGATTTAATGAATCAGCCATTTGACTATGAGCAGAATCCTTTGACCATCGTCCGTGGACTGGACCCCGGCGCGTACGGCATCGATCCTACCGAGTTTTATCTTTAGCCCGCAGACGGGTTTCTCATGTATCGTCGTCGAGAATTCCTTCAACAGGTCGATGAATTGCTCGAGCAAGCCAAAAATGACAAAGGCGTGCTCGCGTATCTGGTCATCAAGCTCAAACGTTTCCGGGATATTAATACCGCATACAGCCTGAAGGCCGGCGACGAGTTGCTGCAGTGTGTGGAGCAGCGCATTCAAAAGGTCATGCGATCGAGTGATGTGCTCTCGCGTACCGGCGATAGCGAGTTCGGCATGGTTTTACCGTCGTTGAACAATGTCTCTCATGCCTTGCTGGCGGCGAATAAGGTCATGTACGAGAGTGAAAAGCCGTTCGAGTTCAAGTCCCATTATATCGAACCGAGTCTGGTTGTCGGCATCTCGATCGCGACTGATCACACCAGCCACGAGGGCCTGGTGCAAAATTCGACCATTGCCCTGATGGAGGCGGAAAAGAATAACGAACGCTACCGTTTGTTCGAACCAGAAGTTGACCGCACGCTCCCGCCCAAGTTAGTACTGGAAAACGAGCTGCATTATGCTTACGAAAATGAAGAATTCAGCTTGTGTTACCAGCCCAAGATCGATTTTGCCAATCAGTCGTTGACGGGCGCCGAGTCCCTGATTCGTTGGTACAGCTCCAAGTATGGCATGGTCAATACCCAGTATTTTGTTGACATCCTGGAGGAGAGCAGTCTGCTGTTGCCGGTCACAAAATGGGTGCTCAACGTATCTCTGCGCAAGTGCATGGATATCCAGCAAGCCGTTGGCGACTTCAAGATCGCGGTCAACCTGTCGCCAGCATTACTGACTAATTATGAGATTGTCGATGTGGTGTCGAGCGCGATCAATATCTGGGGTATAGACGCGTCCAGCCTGGTGCTCGAGGTCACCGAAGGTGCCATGATGAAGAATCCCGCGCTGAGTATGGACATCCTGCAGAAGCTCGATGCTGTTGGCGTCGGAATCTCTATCGACGATTTCGGCACCGGTTACTCGTCTTTGTCCTATCTTAAAAATCTGCCGGCCCGGGAGCTCAAGATCGACAAGTCATTCGTGATGAATATGCTCAAAGATCCGAAGGACAAGAGCATCGTCAAAGCCGCCATCGATCTCGCCCATAACCTCGATCTTGATATCGTCGCTGAAGGTATCGAGGCGCAGGATCTATTCGATCTGTTGACTGAAATGGGTTGCGACTATGGTCAGGGGCATCTGATTGCCAGGCCGATGGCAGAGGATGCGCTGGCCAAGTGGTTGAGCGAGTCACACTGGGTAAAGACCTAGCCAGCATCATTGCCGGATTTTGCACGAACGCCTGTCGCAGCGATAAAAAAAGGCCGGCATTGCCGGCCCTTGGTAGCGATACGTCAGCGTGGCTAACGCGACTTTTTGGCTTTTTCGATCATGTCATGAATGATCGGTGTCAGGATCAGCTCCATGGCCATACCCATCTTGCCACCCGGTATCACGATCGAGTTACGGCGGGACATGAATGAATTGGGGATCATGGCCAGCAAGTAGGGAAAATCGGTATTGAACTTTTTCGGATCCCTGAAGCGGATGACAATGAAGCTCTCATCCGGTAACGGAATATCGCGCGCGATAAAGGGATTGGAGGTATCCACCGTCGCGATGCGCTGGAAGTTGATATCGGTGAGCGAAAACTGCGGCGTTATGTAGTGTACATAATCGTGCATGCGGCGCAGTATGGTGTCGACGATCACGTCGGCGCTGTAGCCACGTTCGGCGCTGTCTCGGTGGATCTTCTGTATCCACTCGAGGTTGACACTGGGAACCACACCAACCAGCAGGTCAACCTGGGATGCAACGTCAGCTTCGTCGGTGACCACGCCGCCATGCAGCCCTTCGTAGAACATCAGGTCGGTGTTTGCAGGGATGTCCTCCCAGGGTGTGAATTGACCCGGGCTCAGGCCCTCATACGGTTCGGCTTCTTCATCGCTGTGAAGATACAAGCGTTTCTGACCACCACCGGTTTCGCCGTAGGCCTTGAACAGTTCTTCCAGTTTGCCGAACAGGTTGGCCTCGGCGCCGAAGTGACTGAAATGATTATTGCCTTCGGCCTCAGCTTTGGCCATGGCTTCCTTCATCGCCGCGCGATCGAAGCGGTGAAAGCTGTCGCCTTCGATAATCACCGGTGTAATATTTTCACGAATGAAAATGTGCTCGAAAGCACGTTTTACGGTTGACGTACCCGCGCCAGATGAGCCGGTGACAGCGACGATTGGGTGTTTTTGAGACATTTGTGTTCTCCTGCAAAGTCAAGCTGAAAGAATTTTCAATTGTTGAAATATTCGAGCACAGCTTTAAAAAGCGCGCTATTGTAATTGTTTTCGTGCTGTCATGCAGCCGCGTTCGAGCCTTCAGCGTATGCTGCCCGGCACCGCCAGGGCGCCGTTCGGGATTAAAGAGCGTCGACCGGTGACGTACGGGATTCGCGTCCTGTCAACAAGCGCCAGATGTTCGAAAGTGCGCGCATCCTAACATATTAACCCCCGCCGAACCTGATCTAGAGCAAACGAATCGCAACTAAACGGGATTCGGTTCGCAGCTTATGGTACTATTCGCGCTCGCTTTTGCAGGCTGATTCTCGGCCAGCGTATCCGAACAAAGGTTTCTTATGTACGATTTCAAGGCATTAGTGGCTAATCCGTGGCGCCTACTCCCGTTTCTGTCCTGGATAGGTAAATGTAAGGACTCCAAGGTTCTGACAGCAGATCTGGTCGCCGGCATCACCGTTGCGCTGGTGTTGGTGCCCCAGTCGATGGCCTACGCCCAACTCGCCGGCTTGCCGCCGTACTACGGATTGTATGCATCGTTTTTACCAGGGATCGTAGCCGCGCTGTTCGGTTCCTCACGTCAGCTGGCCACAGGACCGGTCGCCGTGGTGTCCCTGATGACCGCTGCCGCGCTGGAGCCGTTGGCACTGACACCGGATATGTACGTCGCCTACGCCATTGCGCTCGCGATCATGGTCGGGATTTTTCAGCTGATGCTGGGGGTGTTGCGCCTCGGCGTCCTGGTCGACTTTCTGTCGCATCCGGTGGTGATCGGCTTTACCAATGCGGCCGCGATCATTATCGCAACCTCGCAATTGAGCAAGATCTTCGGTGTCGTCGTCGAAAAGGGTGAACACCATTACGACACCATATGGCGCGTGATCGTCGCGGCGACTACGGAAACCCACATGCTGACGTTGGCGATGGGGCTACTCGCGATCGCGATCATGGCGCTGATGAAGAAATTCACACCCAAGCTGCCGAACGTGCTTGTTGCGGTCGTGATCACGACGCTGATTTCCTACTTCATCAAATATGAAGCAGAGTTGGGCGGCAAAGTGGTCGGTGTCGTGCCCGAGGGTGTGACCATGCCAGGCATACCGGAAGGTCTGAGCTGGGATGTTCTGGTGCAGCTGATCACGACCGCCGTGATCATTTCGGTGATCGGTTTCATGGAAGCGATCTCGATTGCCAAGGCCATGGCCGCGCGCACCCGCCAGCGTCTCGATCCGAATCAGGAGCTGATCGGTCAGGGGCTCGGTAACATGGTGTCAGGCCTGTTCCAGGGCTATGCCGTATCCGGGTCGTTCTCACGTTCGGCGGTGAACATCAATGCCGGTGCGGTCACCGGTTTTTCAGCGGTGGTCACCGGTCTGGCGGTCGGTGCGACGCTGCTGTTCTTGACGCCGTTGCTGTATCACTTGCCGCAGGCTACGCTGGCAGCGGTGATCATGATGGCGGTGATCAATCTGGTCAAAATCGAGCCCATCGTCTACGCCTGGCGGGTGCAGCCACACGACGGCATCGTCGCGATCGTGACTTTCGGACTGACGTTGATCGTTGCGCCGCACCTGGAGACCGGCATCGTCACCGGCGTGCTGCTGTCGCTCGGTCTGTTCCTGTTCCGCACGATGCGCCCGCGCATCTCGGTATTGTCGCGCGATCCGGATGGCACCCTGCGTGACGCTGAAGTCAGGAAGCTGGCGACCTGCGATAACATCTCGGTGATCCGCTTCGACGGACCGCTGTTTTTTGCCAACACCGGCTATTTCAACGATACCGTGTTGGACCGGGTGGCCCACAAACCGAACTTGAAGTTCGTCATTATCGATGCTGAAGGCATCAACGAGATCGATGCGACCGGTGAAGAAATGCTGCACGAACTCGACAAGCGTCTGCAGTCCGTGGGTATCGAGCTGTTGATCGCACGCGCGAAGAAACAGATCATGGACATCCTCAGACGTACCGGTTTCGTCGAAGCGATGGGCACCGATCGCTTCTTCCGCCTGCGCACCCGTGCATTCGAATACGCCTGGGCCAGGCTGGAAGAAAACCACGCTGACACCTGTCCGCTGAAAGTGGCCAAGCCGTTGAGCGATGAGGAAGTGGTCGAATTGAAAGAGGCCGAAGCGGAAGCGGCTAAATAGATGTTCTATTTCAACGCAAAGACGCAGAGACGCAGAGAGCGCAAAGTACAAATATAGTTGGAACCGCAGAGGCGCGGAGACGCAGAGTTTTTTAAATTATTGCGTAGGAGCGGCTTCAGCCGCGAACCGCCAAATCCCCATTGCCATCTCGCAAATCCCCATCTGTCATCTCGACCGCAGGGAGAGATCTCCCGAACCTCGGGAAATCTCCCCGCGGTCGAGATGACATAACACACTCGAATAATTCTCTGCGTCTCCGCGCCTCTGCGGTAAGTGTCTTTCGACAGTTCAGTTCTTGCGAAAAACCAGATCCCAGACCCCATGGCCAAGACGGCGGCCGCGCTGTTCGAATTTCGTCGACGGCCGATCGGTATCCTGCGCAAAGTGACCGCTGCTCGCGGTGTTGCTGAAGCCGTCGGCCTGCGCCATCAGCGTGAGCATGTGTTCGGCGTAGTCCTGCCAGTCTGTGGCCAGATGGAACAGGCCACCGGCTTTCAACTTGCGCCAGATCAGCTCGATAAAGCCAGGATTCACGATACGGCGTTTGTGATGGCGCTTCTTGTGCCAGGGATCCGGAAAGAACAGCTGCACACAATCGAGGCTGTTATCGGGGATTTGGTGGTGCAGGACGTCGACCGCATCGTGGTTGATCACGCGTAAATTGTGCACGTCCGCTTCGGCGGCGCGGTGCAGTAAATGGCCAACGCCAGGCCGATGCACTTCCACACCAACAAAATCGGTTTCGGGCATCGCTACCGCTTGTTGCAGTAACGCATCGCCGTTGCCGAAGCCGATTTCGAGCGTGACCGGTGCAGTGCGCCCGAACAGTGATCCAAAATCGAGTAATCGCTCCTGGAAATCGACGCCGTAACGCGGCCACAAGCTCTCCAGCGAGCGTTTCTGCGCTGGCGTCAGCCGGCCCTGGCGCAGCACGTAGCTCTTAATCCGATGCCGGCTGGTTTCCATCGCGGAGTCTTGCTGCGCGTCTGTTGTACTGCGTTTTTGTAACAAACGGACCTTTAGAAAAACAGTCCTTCCAGCGGTGATGAGGCGGATGCAAACCGTTTCTTCGGCATGCGACCGGCAAGGTAGGCTTCGCGTCCGGCCTCGGTTGCTTTCTTCATCGCCGACGCCATCAGCACCGGATCTTTGGCAGCCGCGATTGCGGTGTTCATCAGAATGCCGTCACAGCCCAGTTCCATAGCGATCGCCGCATCCGACGCTGTGCCGACACCGGCATCGACCAGAATCGGCACCCCGGCGTTCTCAACGATCGTCAGGATGTTGTAGGGATTACGGATACCCAGCCCAGAGCCAATCGGTGCGGCCAGTGGCATCACCGCAGCGCAGCCGATCTGCTCGAGCCGCTTGGCGATCAGCGGGTCGTCATTGGTGTAGACCATGACGTCAAAGCCGTCGTTGACCAGGATTTCGGCTGCTTCCAATGTCGCTGTGACATCCGGGAACAAGGTTTTCTCGTCACCCAGGACTTCGAGTTTGACCAGTTTGTGACCATCCAGAAGTTCGCGTGCCAGCCGGCAGGTGCGTACCGCATCGTCAACGGTGTAGCAGCCTGCTGTGTTGGGCAGCAGGGTGAATTTGTCCATTGGTATGACATCGAGCAGGTTCGGTTCATCCGGGTTCTGTCCGATATTGGTTCGGCGGATAGCCACGGTGACGATTTCGGCACCGCTGGCCTCGATCGCTCGCCGTGTTTCCTCATTGTCCTTGTACTTTCCGGTGCCGACGAGCAGGCGAGATTGATACTGTTTACCGGCAATAACCAGCGGTTTGTCGTTGTTCAAAGGCAGGGATTCAGCAGCTGTAGCCATAATCTAGCACGTTATATTTGATCGGTTTAAACACAGAGCCACCAATGCGATTAACCACCACCGATCGCATTGACGATCTCTACTTTGTCGCTTTCGCTGAGTTTGTAGTGGTTGTACTCGCTCCGTGGCACGATTTCTCGGTTGACTTCAACGGCGATGCGCTTTCCGCTGAGGCCCAGCGCGTCGACCAGGTCCTCGAGGCTGGCTTCAGGATTGAGCGTGCGGTTTTCGCCGTTGACAGTAATGTTCATGACGCTGAATTTTACACGATCTGACCGCCGTTGCGGCGAACAATGTCTTGTTAGCATTCTTTGCCGCCTGGTGAGCGCAATGCGGACTAGACCTGATTATGTTTCATAAATACATGTCATTGCGAATATACACGTCATTGCGAGCGAAGCGAAGCAATCTCCTGACGTATTCGCAAATGCCAACAGATTGCCACGTCGCTGTCGCGACTCGCAATGACGCTACCGGGTATGGGCTGCGCACTATCAGGGCTGTCATAAGCAGACACGAGAAAAATCAGCGCCTTGTGCTATACGTTAGGGAATCAACAAGGAATATTCAGTTCAATTAGTTACTTACAAGATTTACGGTGATTCGGAGACGATGGCTTCTATTCGCCTGTTAGTGTGCCTGGCGATCCTGCTAAGTGGCGGCCAAACGCGCGCAGACGTCGCAGCGCAGCCAGCCGCTTACGCTGCGACAAGGCCTGACGCCCAGACGATCGTGACTGCGCAGGCGACACCTGCATCGCAGCCAGGGCCATCGCCGACACCAAAGTGTAAATTGAATCCTCCCAGGGGCTATCCTGAGATCGGGAGCATCGAGTACGACTGTAATGACATCGAGGAAATGATCAACGCCCAGGCCGTGATCGATGCAAAAGTCACGCGCATCTTCGAGCAACGACGCCAGACGAAGGCCGCCAAACGCTAACGCAAACAAGCCCAGCGCAGTCGAGAAAAGTCAGAGCAACAACGCCAGCAAGCCGAAGCAGCCCGATTGGTTGAGCAAAAGCGTAAACAGGAACAGGAAGCACTGGCAGCGAGCGAAACCGTGCGCGCGGAACTGTCTTCAGAGATCACCAAAAAGATGATCGCGCTGTGTGAAAAAACCTGGGCTGAAGGACAGCATCGCTGCTACTGTGAAAAATACATCGAATTCGCACCGGCGCATATCCAATCTAACCCGAACTGCAAATAGCTGGTGATCGTGCTTTCCCCGGTCATAGGGCTGCATCCCCACGTGTCAATAGGCCACCGTCATTGCGAGCGAAGCGCGGCAATCTTCAGCTACTTGCGCCACTGACGTAGATTGCCACGTCGCTGTCGCTCCTCGCAATGACGGTGGCCTATTGACACGTGGGGATGCAGCCCTATGACCGGGGAAAGCACGATCACCAGCTATTTG
>JAAUYJ010113174.1_pt1 | contig 12942 bp, 18 predicted proteins | sample 7278031 | NCBI WGS metagenome assembly JAAUYJ01 (sample SAMN14350222, study PRJNA611818) | marine sediment metagenome | isolation source: surface marine sediment (1.8m) | place: French Polynesia: Moorea | collected 2018-08 | reverse complement strand
TCGGCTACCGTTCCACGATGAAGGGCAGCCAGAGCATATCCGACCTCAGCAACCTTCCGCCCAAGGAGGACCCCCTGCGAGGAGGGGTCTCAGGGAGGGGTAAGAGAGCTTTAACAATAGCTTCATTACTCTTCTCCACGATTGCCTGTCCTACCAAAGTGCAGCACTTTTCTCCAGCTTTTGAAAACTCGTTCTGTGAACAGCTCCTTTTCCCTAACACTTTCGAAAGGTTGATTTGCTTCTTTTGATCAATATTGCAAAATTGGTGGAAGACAGCAACATGGTTTTTTTCACTTCCAACGGTTTCGGGAAAGCATTTTCATATTTCAAACTTTCTTTAAAAAACTAACCCAGAAAGAGCACGCACCCAAAACGAATCCCCTTTTGCACGCTACACACATACACACACAGCTTCCCTATCTGGCCTCTCCCACCCGACCGCCCCGAGGTGGGTATCGGGTCTGAGCTCGACCTGGTCCCACTCCACCTACAGCCTCCACCGAATAGCCGAGGGCGATGGCAGCGACGACGACGACAACGAAGCCGTCTTCCATGACGACGATGCTAACGATTCTTCTTCTCCTCCCTCTTCTTCTTACTTCCACGCTGCAGAGGATTTCACAGGTACAGCTCAGGCTCCTCCCCCTCCCGAACCCTCCCATCCCAACAGTCGCCCCCGTCCCTCCACCGCTCCCACCGCCTTCGATAGGAGTAGAGCCTTGAGCAGTAGCGAGAGGCTTCGTCGCGGGAGGCCGCTGGACCGCCTGAGGAAGCAGGAGGCCTCCACTACTCACTCTAACCCAGATCTGTTCAACACTAATAACAACAGCACGTCTCGTAACACCACTAACCTGAGGCGCCGAGCTAGCGACACTAAGGCCAAGCCTGTTTTGACCGCGTCACTGAGCGACTCCAACGTGTTCGCCATCAAACCCGACGGGGACTTTGAGAAGAACTACCTCCGCCTCTTCGGGAAGAAGTTCAGGAAGCACCGGAGGAGGCACCGAGGGGGGAGCGAGCTTAGGATAAAGTGCTTGGAAGGAGCAACGGCCGGCGGGACGAACAATGCCTCGTCCTCTGAGGACGAATCCTCCGCTGCCAGGTCGGATCTGGACGAGTACCTGCAGGTGCTGTCGGCGTGCCCTGACCTCGGTGGTGACTCCGCGGCGGCGTCACCTTCCCCCCCACCTGCACAGGCTCTGTCCAGGAAGACCAGCAGCATTCGCAGGAGGAAGAAGGAAAAGGCAGGAGGAGACGGTGACGGCACCCCAAAGAAAAAGGTGCCGGTGACTGTGTGCAACAACAGGAGGAAGAGGACCGTCAGCGAGTGTCAGCCAAAGGAGGAAGTGGCTGCGGCCGCTGCGGCCGCAAAGTTTGCCTTGAGGCAGCCTTGTACCAACTTCCCGGGAGCTCCATCGTCTCTGAGACAGCAGATGAGTCTTCCCTTGGGTGCAGCGGGAGGTCCAGATGATGGTGCCAAAGGTGACAGCTCTGGTGCCGATACAACGGTTGTCAGCGACTTTGACAGCGGAGGGGAGACCTTTAGTCAGGATTCCCTGAATGGTGCTACAGCAGAAGACAAGACCAACGAGAACGATGACGCGGAGCAACCCAGTCCGACCAGAAGAAGACCATCGGACAAGCGAGTGGATCAGATGACAGCTTCCACTGTCTCCTACGAGACTGACACCTCGCTGGACTCATCGATGGCCGAGTCCCGCGAGGCCGCCCTCAGGAGATTCCTCGCCAGGAGGAAGGAGAAGAAGAGGAAGCTGAACAGGGCAAGGCGGCACCGCAGGGACAAGGAGATCGAGGCGCTGGAGAAGGAACTAAAAGAGCTGGAGGCGAAGCTGGCCCAGGCCACATGCTCATCTGTCGGAAGCTCGGCCTCCACCGCCGGAGCCACATCCACCACCGAGACGGAGACGGAGACCGAGGACGGCGAGCTGAGGCGCAGACAACACTGGCAGATCCAGCAGCTTCGGTCCTGGTCCATGGAGCTGTACGGCAACTTCACCGACAACGAGAAGGTGCGCTTCTCCTACGAGAACCTGATGTCCTCCACGTCCTCCCTCCTCCGCACGCCGAGCGAGGCACTGGTCGAGCAGATGCCATCGCTGCACGAGGACTCTCCTCTTCCCCCACTTCAGCAGCAGCCGCGCAGCCTCCCAGTGTCCGAGTCCGACGCAACATTGGCGGACGAGGACAGCACCGCCGCGGACGCCGACGACAGCCACTACTTCAGCATGCCCGAGCCGGTGCAGAGCCTGGTCAAGCGCTTCCTCCACCCCGCCTCCTCCACCCACGACCGCTACAGCCCTAAGCCTACGCGCCGCCTCGCCCCCCTCGTCCCTCCGAGCGAGCACCGCCGCCACTGCCCGCTCCACCCGAGGAACAGCCTCCTCCCCACGTCGTCCCCCTCCACGCCAACCTCCTCCGAATACAAGGCATTCCCTCCTCCCTCTGCTTCGTCCGCCAGACCACCGGTTCTCTCCAGAGCGCTCTCAGACCCTAGGTCCACCTCCTCCAGATTCGGGCTGAACAGGAGGGCTCAATCCTTGGTGAACTGCAGCGACGGCTCCGGCTTTGGTGTGGCCCGTGGGGCGGGGGGCGCCGTAGGGGTGACCTCCATGTGGATCCCGGTGACGCCGCAGCCAACCAGACGAACTCTTCCGTCTCCTTCAGGACCGAGGAGGCAGAGCAGTCTTGGGAGCACTGGGTGCTGCTGCGGTGCTGGTGACGAAGGGCCCCCTGTTCCCCGGCAGGCAAACGTTGGCTTGGCGAAGAGGGTCCTGCTCCAGCAGGTGCTGCTTCCCAGCAAGGCGGAAGGTGCGCTGCGTTCGTTCCTCAGTCTCCTTCAGTTCCGTCTTCCTCGCCGTTCTCCTCCTCCAGCTTCGGTTGCTGTCTCTTCAGTTCGACACCCTCACGATTGACGACGAGGCCCTGTTGCGTTGATCTTTGGTTGCCCACTGACCATAATTCGGTTGTAGTTAGTTTCAACTTTCAATACATGTTTTGTCGATGTATTGTTGAATTAGTTACTTTCTTAAACAATACTTTCCCGTCATTTCCCTTAAATGAAATTTCGTTTTATATCTTTGTTCATTTTTAAAACATCTGCCTGCATGATGATTTTTTTTTATTTTTTTTATTTTTTTTTCTGTTTAGCCGTGAATGCCCCTCCTGAGCGCCCCCGCAGCACCGAGCCGACCTCCGCCGACCCGAGCGGCCTCCGCCGGGCATGCTCGTTGTCAGACCTCAACCGGCCGCCTGTCACAAGGAGGATACTGCCGGCCCCTCCCCAAAATGGTAGCCTAATCTAAATTGCTTCATTTTCCTCATTTATGAATCTAAACCCTCTTCCTCATCTTTTGTTAAGAGTGTTGTGTATATTTTTTTTCTTGAAATGTAACCCTTCTTAAACGACAAATTAATTTAGTGTCCGGCAAGAAGACGAGCAGCGTGGTCGGCGGCGGCGGCGGGAGTCCCTCCAAGGTCAAGTCCCACGCCCAGCAGCACTACGCCATGACCAAGAGGCTCTCCAGGGACGCGGTCATGAGCCCATCCGCAGAGGACCACCAGATGCAGCCGCAGCAGTTCCAGAACATGCAGCCGCAGCAGCCGGTGCCATCCTACATGAGGTCCACGGCTTCCTCGAACAAAAAGGTAGGAGAAATCACGCTTAGATTTGCAATATAACTGTTTGGTAACATTTCCTCTTCTCATCTCAGGAGCGCCCCGCCTCCGGCAGCCCGTCCGGTCCCCAGCGCCGCCGATCCTCCGCCGGGATCAACTCCGCTCCTTCACCGGCGCAACTGGTACACCACCACCACCACCTGGCCCAGCAGCACCCCCACCACCCTCACCAGACACAGTCCACCTCGGACCTGAGGCCGGTAGGGGCAATGGGAGGAGGGAAGGCCAGGCCGGCGGACGACGACTCGAGCTCGGAGGAGAACCTCCAGAACAAGCAGAAGGGTCGCCGGAGCAGCAGCCACGAGCGCAGCCCTCGATCCCGCGGCGCACTGGTGGGAGGCTCCGTCACAAACCTCAGTTCCCTCGGCCACGCGCCCTCCCACCCCAACCTGGCCTCTGCCGCCGCCTCCTCTCGCTCTGAGCGTGACCTCTCCCGGCCCTCCGCCGCCACCAAGGTGCGCGTGAGGGCGGGGGAGGCGCAGCAGCCGCAGCAGCCGCAGCAGATATCCCCGCGCAGGGGAAAGATGAAGACGACCACCATGATCGTGGCCGGAGGGGAGGTCATACACCAGCAGCATCCTTCCTCCTCCTCCTCCTCCAACTACGCCTCCCTGGAGGACCACCACCTGCACTACCCACAAGGGCAGATGCAGGTGCAGCAGCAGCCACCACAGCTCGTCGACGTTGTCCGCGCCCCGCTCAACAGGGACCTGGCGGAGACCACGGCATCGGCGCTCAGACGGGCCGCGGCGGACTTGGTCCAGGTAAGACAGCAGTAATATACAAAAAAATTCACATACTCTACAGTATAAACTGTATTTTTTATAACTTCACTAGCTGTACAAGCGCATCTCCCTCGACCACGAGCTCGAGGAGGAGGCCCGTGTGGAGCTGCTCCGCTCGCTGTCCTCCGCCGCGGGCGCCGCGCAGGGCACCCTCAGGCCGGTCGTGCCCGCCGCAGTCACCGTCACGGACCTCAACGCACCAGCCGCCCACAACAGCAACAGCAACGACGTAAGTCCAAGAAACAGGCGGTGAAAAAAAGAGAAGCGGAAACGAACGTCCTTCCCATCGCACAAGTCGGGGACGAACGAACAGCACAACAGATCGAAAGATTGAAAACTCAAAGTGGTAATTACTGCAGCTTACAGTACGCATTCCGTTTAGGCATGGTTCAGTTGGTACTTACACGGCAGTGCCTGAAAAAGTTTTTTGGAGACTTCGTTAATTTTCCGGTGCATGATGAAAGAGGCGACACGTAACACCACAACGGGACTAATTACAATTCGGGATTACGCCGGAGGTTCATCACGTACTTACGTACCCTTTGGCCAACGATTTTCCCCTTGGTTGCGTTTAATCTGATCGGATGGACTAAGTTTTGGCTTCCATTTATTTACTGCATGCTTCGTCATTGTATTTTGCGTACTTTTTTATTAAATTAGATGTAAATTAACTAATTTCTTGTCTCCCCCGCAGCCATCCACCCCTACGGCCAAGTCAGAGTCCGGCGGAGAGTCAGAGTCGGGCCTGGGCAGCGGGGGAAGCCCTCCCATGCAGCAGCAGCGACAACAACCGCAGCAGCAGCAGCATAACGGCGACGGCGTGAGCGTGGGCGAGCTCGTGAACGTCTTCCAGGTTGCCGGCAGCACCACACTTCCGGGGGTGACGCCCACCCGGCAGCAGGCCGCCGGCAGCCAGGGGCCAAGCTGGCTATAGATGGAGACTCTTTCTTACTTTATTGAGAAATGTGTCAGAGTGATAATTCGACTACATCAGCGACTCTCAAAGTGTTCGGCAAGAGAAAAAAAGTGCCTGCTTCATTTCCGATCGCCCCCTCGCGGCTTTCGGGAAGAACGTGTGTGCCATGATGAGAGAGATACCGCGGACAAAAAGCTTTTTTGCATGCTACTGAAACTGATCACAAAGAAAACGTGCCGACGATTTTAAAAAGCCATCACCATCGTCATATCTTCCGAAACGACAAGACCGAGAAAAAGAACTCCGATAGTTTTGCTACCTTTAACCCATCTTCCACGAAAGATAAAATCTTGTGGCTTTTTTGAGCGGCTTCTGAAAAAAGATGCGTAGCTGTGCTTCCTTTGAAAAGAAATAAGAAAAACGTGGCTTTCTTCACTGATGCAATTTTCAAATTTCTCTCCATTCTGTATTTTCATCCCTTGGTGCCATTCAGTAGCTGCGAACGAAGGAAAAAAAGAAACCGAACATTCCATTTCCCCCAAATCTCTTCCGCTTAAGAAAACCTGCATGTTTTTACTTCATAGAATCTGTGATTATTTACCTCGAGAAGAGAAAGAAGATACATCCCCCCTCCTCCCCTCCCTTGCAAGTTTTTTAACTGACGTATGTTCTAACGCGTAACAACAAAAACATTCCTCTTCCCTTATATCCGGGGAGACGACAACATTTACCTGAGGACGCAACAACTCCTTTTTTGTCTCAATTTGGAAGCCCCTTCTGTTTCGCTGAATGAGGGTGCCTCTGGCGGCAGCAGTGCCTATTTTTCCATTGATGCAAAAGCCATATGACAAAGAAGAGAAGGACGACGACGATGATAATAAAAAACCCGCTAGATTTCCAGTGACATTTCATCCGCGTCTCCCGTTTCGCGGACCGATGAAGAACAGACGTTGCATCATACGCCTAGAAAGTAGACATATTTTTCCCAGATTTCCCTCAACTCGCCATAAGAGTTCAGCAAAACCCACCTAAAGTTTCTCCCGGCGTTGCTCCAACTCCTGCCGTTGCCGCTGTTACGACCGCTAGACCTGCCGCTGTTGCTGTTGCTGCTGCTGTTGTTGCCCAACCGATCCAGAAAGAGCAGCCTCCTCATCATGCGGCGAATCATCTAAAAGGATTTCTAAAGATCTATTTTTTCCAAAGACCAAAAGGCAACAACCTGATTCCCAAATGTTGATGGCTCCGAAGAAGATTCTCCGCTTCCGTCATCCTCCATCCTTCGGTTGTTATTATTTCTGTTTCTCCTCCTCCGCAGTCGGCGGCGGAAAAAGTTTCCTCCCCTATCCACGGTGTTGTTTCCCCTCCTCCTGTTGTTGCCGCCGCTCCTGGTGCCGTTGTTGCCCAGGCGATCAAGGAAAAACAGCCTCCGCAAAATCCTCCTCATCCTTGCAAAAAAGTTGACGAAATGTACAAAATTTACATGTTTTTTTTATTTTCAGTACCATGCTCCTCTGCGGTTGCCTCCGCCTTTTTCACCGCTCTCCTCTTTGGAAGACTCTTCCTCGGTCTCCTTGTCCTCCTCCTCGGAAGAAGTATCAGTGGCTAACTTGTACGTTTGTGCCTGGAGGAGATATATTTTGCAAAAAGTCCTTCTATTTATGCTTAGAGCATACCATAAGGCTGTTGAGCTGCATCTGGTACTCCTGCGGGCTTTGGTGGTGGATGCGGATCTTCTGCAACTGCTGCTGCTGCTGAGGATATGGGTACATGTTGAGCACTCCTGCTGCGGGGACGCCCTGCGCCGGTCGGATCGGGTCGCCGGGGAGACCCCTAGGGTACCAGGGCATCGCCTGGGCCACGTACTCACTTGGGAAATGGCTTCATCAATCAACGGAGGAGAAAGCGAAATTCCTTACTTACGGCATCATGTTTATCTTCATGAGGTGCTCGAAGGGGCCACCGGCGTCTGGATCCGGGTCCTTGTCGTCCTCGGCCAGGTCGTCGTAGGGGGAAGGAGGGAGGGGCAAGGAGGAAACCTGCTGCTGTTCTTGTTGTGAATGCCCCTCCTCCTCATGCTGGGGCTGGTTGGGGCGGAGGAGGAGGTAGTTGCGGACGCCCCCGTCGTTGACCATGCGGTAAGATTGGACGGAGCAGGCGACGGAGGGCAGAGACAGGATGGGGAAAAGTGTTGCTGCCAGCAACATCTTGTTGTTCCCTTTCGCTCCAAAAAGCGACAATGAGTCTCAAAGGTTTTTTTGGAAATCGGCGGAACAATGACTTTCCCTCTTTCTTTCTTTGTCATCCTCCGTTGCGTTTCGGGGGCAATCAGCCTACATCGATACTCCACCAATTTGCCATGCTGAGTTTTGCGAGAGGGGGGAGGAAGAGAAAATTTTGACCGTTTCTTAGAAGATTCTAAAAGTTCGCGTAAAATTTCGCGTGCTTTTAGTTCCGCCCCTATCGTACGCACACATTGCAGCAGGGGAAATTTAAATGAGAAAGCGCCTATTGTAGTTTTGTACGGCGATATCTCTATTTTACGTGCCCAACGTCTTTGATCCCGTTCACACGCAAAAGTGAGCCTTTCCCCTCACATTGTCTATTTCACACAATAGATATTCGCCCTCATAATGAGAGCAGACCTGAATCTTTTTATTCAACGAAAAATACAAATAACAGCGGCCAAATGTCGGGTAAAAACCACTCTATCCCTTCTGTTTCCTGTGGCGGTGTCTTGCCAGGACCCTGGTCCCCATCTGGTGCAGGGCGTCGTAGAATGCGAGCGCCGATGCCCCAAGGAGGAGACCAAGCATCCCACCAACGTCCCCCGCCAGGCTGCCAAGGTCGTACAGCAGATATTCGTGGCGGACGGTCCTGATATTGTCAAACAATTACAGCAGCAACTTCTAGTTACTATTATTTATCCTTCTTTGCATGCATTCATACGTGATTGGCTTCTGCCCGTAGAATGATAAGTAGAGGACTCCATTCTTCTCGTCCTTTTGAAGCTCTCTCTCGAAGGGTGTTCCGGCCTCGATCTCGTAGGTGGGGACGACGCAGGGGCCGGGGCAGCCGATCTTGTCCAGGAACTTGCTCTCGCCGTCCATGATCATGTCCTGGATCTCGGAGAAGATCTGGGAGACCTCCTCCTCCCCGCACAGGTTGGACGCGTTGCCCTTGCCGCCGTTCAAGCAGGGGACCCTCGCGGAGAGGTACTTGTCCGTGCAACTGCACGAATAATTTTTTTATATATAAAGGAAACTTGGTGTCTCTTTCCGCTTCTTACATAAAGAGGTACATGTTCGATCCTCCGTCCTCTATGTCCCTTAGCTCCTCCTCTTCCAGGCACTTGTGCTCTGATCGCAGCCTGTGCCTCTCCCCGAATCTGACGGGGATCTTGAAGCTGCGGAACTTGTTGGGCTCGCTGGGGACCAGGATGTAGGTGGTGCCCACAAAGTGGCCGAAGGTGAGGGTGCGCCGGTGGCCTACCATCACCGCGTAGTGCACGTCCTTCTGGGCCACGCTCCGAGGGGGATCGTCAATGGCGATCAGCAACTGATGATACCAATAAATTTATCGATCACCACACGCCTTCGCATCAATGGCAATTCCGACCTCATGGTAGACCGAGTACGGCGTGAGGTATCCCTTTGGAGACACGTAGATGTTGCACAGGAGGACGTTGTTGTTGCTGACGGTCAGCAGCTGGAGGATCTTGCCTTCGCCGGTCGACGTCCCGTTCGGGTAGGTCTTCATGTGAAATCTGCGTATGAGCGCGATAATTTCTTATACCGGTAGGACTTAAACAATAAATATCCATATGTTTTTCTCACATCTTCTTCTTGCCCCCGCCGTCCTCTTCTGTCCCCTTCATCACATCGTGCCGTGCCCACAGCATCCACGGCGAGTAGTCGTCCGCCGGCCTGAGTTCAAGAGAATGGACAATTCACACCCGAATTCCCAATTCCCAATTTGATTCTTTAAATACTTGAATTCTGGCACGATGGCGCAGACGGAGACTATGGGGAAGTCGAACGTTGTGTTGGGCTGCTCCGCCATGGTGAGCCCCACCTTGCGGTCGGAGTACTTCCTGGCGGACCTGGCTAGATAGGCCAGCATCCCCGCCGTCAACACGGCCACCAGGGCGGAGCGGAACACACCGTTCAAGTCGGACATTATTATCATTGCAAGAAACAAAAAGTGCTGGTTTGTGGAACCTTATTTAAGGGGAGCGCCCTTTTGTTCCTCGGTTTGTTTATTGTGTAGCTTTTTAAGATACTGCATGGAGGGGGAAACTAAAGTTACGGGCGTGCCCGTGTTATTATGAACCATTAATTATAGGTCCCCTTCTGCTAATATTTGCTGTGTACCCCTATTGTTTGCTACTCATTTATTTTGTATGATGAGCCTAGTACAGTTTGAGGTGCTGCAATACTTTGTTTTAACATTCTGCGCTTGCCTTTCCTAACATTCAAAAATATTCTGGTCAATGGCGCTGCTGTCAAATGTAGTACTCTGCCCTTTTTTTGGGCGAAAGCACCTGCCCCGAAAAAACTGTCACGGGAAACCCCCTCCGTCCAGCATAAACATTTCATGCGACCTCTCATGGTTTCGGTGGGGGCCACATCGGAACGCGCGATAGAGATATCGCACGGCTGAATCTATAATTTCGGTGGCGGCCACTTTTTTGACGGCCGCCCGTAAACACGCGGCATGTCTGATTGAAAAATCCCCCCCTTTTGATTTCCAAGACTACATAGTTTGGGAATCGCGAGGGAGATAGTTTCGTAATAAAAGCAGAAAAGAATTTTTTTTGAAGAAAGATAAGATATGTTTGGCATGATGGCATCCCATGGGGGTCGCTTTCGCATCTTTCGTCAAAACATGGTGAATATATATCTACAGTAAATCGTTTTATCGCGGTCAGTCGACGAGCTATTGCTACGAAAGGGGCCGCGGAGCTTTCCCCCTCCAATCACCAGGGAAACCTACTACAGTATTTTCCCATTAGAGGTTTAGGCCTAGTGAGAGGACATTGGCATTTTGCCGATTGTCCTCTCTTTGAAAAACTGTTGTGCTACGCAGGAATTATTCGAATCCCACTCTAGAAAATGGGCCGCCAGAACTTGCTCCCCGCCTGCCTCCTCCTCCTCCTGGTTGGTGGCTCCTCCGCCGTCGACTACAACCAGGGCGAGCTACTAAACGGAATGGAGAGCTTCACCACGTTCGAGTCCGTAGGGTCGGTCGGATCCTACAGCTTGTGTGCCTCTTTTGCAGGGTAACTCACATGCGAAGCATTAATAGTGGATCAAGATAAAAACTCCAACTTTTTTAGGAAGAGGACTTGGCCCTTTTTCTACTTGGACAAGGCGGAGAGCGTCTGCCGCATGGGGGTGGCGGAGACTAAGAAGTTCGGGGCAGGAGGCAATGGCGACGCAGGAGGAATTATAGTTCACGAAGTCCCAATCGGCAAGAAACTTTTAATTGCCATAAAATGAATTGAACCCATTCCTAGTTTCCAACACACTCTACGTTACCAGCTGGTGGCTTCGCCGCCCCTCCCGGCATCGTGACCATGGGCTACGGCGACGGCGACCACCTCGCTGTCTACCTGTCGAGCGGGGACGTGTGCAGGCCGAACGAACACGGGATCCCGCCGCTGCCTCCATCGTCAGGGCCGGCACCCTACATGGTGAAAGTTGTTTCTTTGCGTGCGCAAAATAAAGAAAGATTCTTCTAATGAAAAATTGCAGGGCATTGCTGAAAGCAACGGGATTCTGTACGTCTGCGGGGGGAACCAGAGGACCCTCTGCTTCAAGTGGAATTTGGTGTAAGTGCCGATCGAAAAAAAATGTATTGATGATAATAATAATGTATGCTTCCGACCCCCCTAGAAGAAATGAAAAGTGTTTAGTCCAACAGTTTTTTCAACATCGGCTTTGATCCCTTTTAGTTCTAACGAGGGCTGGACTCGCATCACCGACATGCCTTGGCCCAAGATCGCGGAGGGCGGACTGGTGGCCACCGACGACGGAACTCAACTCTTCATGGTCACCTACTACAGGAACGAGACCGCTTTCGTCTACGACATAGAGACGGAGTCGTGGTCCGCCACCGGGAATCTGAACGTCATCAGGGAATTGTGAGTTGTGGGTCTCGCAGAAACGGGAAAGAATAACAAAGGTTATTTTTCAGTGGCTCCGCCGCCGTCTTTGAAGACATGTTCTACGTCGTCGGCGGGAGGAACGACGCTGGCAACACGGACACGGTCGAGAAGGTCAGCAGGCTGACACCGGGGGACGACTTTACTACACACCCATACCCCATGAAGATCAGTAAGCAAAAAAATATGTAGGTTTCCCCTTGCGAATAAAAAAACTCTGAACAAAGACGCTAGGCAGATGAACTGCGTGGGGGGCGTGCCGGCGGGCGAGGAAGTTGGGATCGTGTGCGGCGGCGGATATTCAAACGTGCTCAACGCAGAGGTGCAGTTCCTGCCGCTGAGTCCGGCGGCGGCGCCATGCAGGGTGTTGGGAAGCTTATACTACGCGGGCGTATCCATCATACCCCTGTGGAACGGGGGGACCAAGATGACTTACTGTGAGTGAGGTATTTGATTGGAGATATGGTCGCATTTTCACTTGCAATTTTTCCCCAACAGTCGGCGGTCGTAACGGAGACTGGCTGGACACCATACAGGAGTTCAATATCGGAAGCGGCAGCGGAAACGGGACAGCCACCGTTCTCCAGGACAAGACGGTGATTGGGAAACGCGTTAAATAATTGTGAGAATTACGGTGTTTCTAAAGTACTACTATATTTTTCTCAGATGCCTGTGCATTTTAACGTAAAGTCTTACGGAGTGGTCTCCTCGGTCGCTCTCTTCAGGAAATGCTTTGTGAAATAACCAAGGATTTTTCTGCTACCGTTATAAAAAAACTGTGACAGGTGGGAAACATAGGCGAAAATGATGAGAATTTGATCGTCCAGCAAGGTTGTTTTAGTGACAATACAGTATGGATAAACCATTTTAAGTTTGTACAGAGGAACTGCCGCCGTCGGATTTAACTCTAGAGCGGAGCACTCTTTTGGCAAATTTGCACGCTGTGTCGTAGAATGCCAATGCAGAGGCCCCCAGCAGCATCCCCACCATCCCGCCAACGTCGCCAGCCAGGCTGCCAAGGTCGTAAAGCAGGTACTCGCGCTTCAGGGTTCTGTTAACAACAAGGGAAAAAGTATGAACAATTTCCATTTGTTGTTGCTGCTGCTGCTGCTACTGTTGTTGCAATTAGGAATTCTAACCTACGCGTTAGACCGCAAAGTCTTCACTAAGAAATTGATTTCCCCAGAAACCCCTTCCGTGCTCACATCTTGGGGGATGGCGCGTAGAGCGATACGAAGGCGGTGCCCTTCTCCCCCTCCCCCGCCTCCTCCTCGTCGAATCCCGGCGTCATCTCCAGCTCGTAGGTGGGGAGGAGGCAGGGGGGAAGGCAGCCAAGCTCTTTTAGGTACTGTATGGGGGGGATAAAGCATGGCTAATTTATG
>JAAUYJ010038849.1_pt1 | contig 12955 bp, 18 predicted proteins | sample 7278031 | NCBI WGS metagenome assembly JAAUYJ01 (sample SAMN14350222, study PRJNA611818) | marine sediment metagenome | isolation source: surface marine sediment (1.8m) | place: French Polynesia: Moorea | collected 2018-08 | reverse complement strand
TGTCTTCCTTTTCTCCCGCCGTGACCCATGATGCCCCCGTCTCCTCCGCCCTCGATCCTATTGTTCCGTCCCACTGTGGAGATGCTACACTTCTCTCGCCGCTACTTTTTTTTGGGCCTCCAAGCGGGTGTCAGCCCGCGGGAGGTGGCGCCGTCGCCCTCTGCGTCGATTGTGGCCGTGTGTGTTCCCTCCCTCCCGGGGCGAGTGTACGTTCGTATACGCGCAGTGTGGCAGTGGTGGCACACCGGTGCGGCCGGTCCGCCGGACGGTCGCTCGGAGGACCCACTCACTCAGGTCCCAAGAGCTTCTCCCTCCCTCCCTCTCGACTCAAATGGGACGCACAATGGGGGAGCTGAGAGGGGAGGGAGAGGACCGCACGGTGGTCGGACGGGGTTCCGAGAAAAGAAAGAGACCTCGGACGTCGGAGATGGGGAAGGGGAGGAGGAGGAGGAGGGGCGAGCTTACTCGGCATTTCGTATTCAGAGGTCGAGCGGCGGCGAGGGGGAGAGGAAGGAAGCAACCTGCACCGCAAGGAGGGGGGAAGAGAGAGAAGAGAAGGGGGCACTTCGAGAAGGAGGGGGGAAACATAAATGTATTTATGAGCGCAGGGAAGGAGAGGAGGAAGCGGGACTTTTTTGCGCTTGGAGAGGGAGGGAGGATGGAAGAGAGGGAGTGAAAGAGAGCGGAGCAACAATTTCTTCGCTCCAGCGGAAGAAAGAACTGCCTGTTGACCTTATTTCTTTCGGGGGATGGATGGGCTGCTTGCTTTTCCGTCCCAGACCCCTTCTCGATCTCCTGCTCTTTGTAACCGGGATTCCTCTATCCGATCGCGTGTGTCCTGCTTTATGTTCATGCCTCCCCGTCTTCTTCTCGGCCGCAATATCCCATCAGGACTCTCCCTTCCCTACTCTCTCTCTCTCTTTCTCTCTCTCGATCGGTCAAATTGCCTCCTCCCCTTCCTCCTCCCTTTCTGGGCAGTGTGCATGGCTGCCCTCATTCCCCCGGTCATGTCTCGATCCCGCTGGAAGAAATCGAAAGAGACGGCGGCCAGATCACACACAGCAAATCCCCGTTCGGTCAATCCTCCGATCCTACCTAGTACTTCCCCACCACCCCCGTTCCCGAACTCCGTCCCGCGCCGGGCAAACAGAAGCCAGGTTTCCCCCCTCCCTCTTCTTCGTTTCCCCTGGCACCCATCGGTCTGTCGTCCCTTTTCCCTTCCCTCTTTCCCTCCCCATTATTATTGGGCTGGGTGGCTGGCGGCGGCGGCGGAGACGGGGCATCACGCTAATGAATAGAGGAGCAACCTGTTTCCCTTTTTTCTTTCCTCTCCATCCTGAAGCAACAGACGCTCCTATTTTTTCGGCTGTGGGACGTTGAGAAGCTTAAAAAAATATGAAGTTCAAACGTCAATTGATCCAAATAACATAGCACATTGATACTGAGAAAATAGATTTGCTTCCCATGTTATATCTTCTCCTGCTATTTTCAGTCGGTTTCCCCCTACTGAAACAAGTATCCCCCGAGTCCTCTTCGGGCTTTCGGGCTTTCACTGTGTCCTCCTCCCTCCGGCCAAAAACTTACATGGGCCGAGAAAGGGCAAACTTGAAAAGGGGCACGTCCCCCGTCCCTCCTTTTCATTTCTAGACCGTCCGGCCCCTGTCCCCCTCCCTTCCCCCTTTTCTTCAGACCGTCCGTCCCTTCCAGTCTGAGAACGCCTCCTCGTCCCCTTTCGCCTCTTCCCCCTTTCTCCCCCGCTCCTCTTTCTGCCCCAGTTTCTCCTTTGGACATCCGTCCGTCTGTCACTCACGAGTGACTCCGAGAGGACGACGGAGAAGGGAGAAGGAGTCTTCCTCATTTGCCCTGAGGGGAGGGGAGGATGGTTCGGGCCAACTACTGCAGCCTTCGGGGCAGCGGCCAAAAGAGGGAGGATGGAGGGGGTCCAACCCCGGCACGAAGGAAGAGAAAAAGAGGCTTGACTGGGGACGAAAGAAGCAAAGAGGAAGAAACTCATGCTATATGAAAACGGGGAAAAGAGGCATAAGGATCGAGAGAAAGATATGAACTTTTTGTTTTATAAAGCCGTCCGGGGAAAACCATGTTTGTCATCCACTTTCCCACCGTCTCTTTTCTTCCTGGCACCGTCAGTATGCACGGTAATCCTCCCTTCGTGCTCATGTACATGCATATATTCACGCCCACGCCGCAGGAGTAATATTTTTATGCCTCCATAAACTGAGTGAAGAGAGGAGGAGGAGGAAGGAGGGTGAGGAGAAGGAAATCTCTTCCACTTAGAATATCAATCCCTGCACTCCACCTCCGCTCCCCTTGCTCTTTACCTCCCCCCCTTTTGCCGAACAACCCCTTTCGATCTCCTCCCTCTCTTCCGTCCCTCTATCGACGGACGAGACAAATCTTTCCCGATCCCGCGCAAAGCCCTCGGCAATCTCCTCGGCCAATCCCCCCCCTTCCTTTCCACACCCTTTCCTCTCTTTTTGTCTCACGAGATCGCCCATAAGCGAGACCCATCTGTCTGACAGCACATCCAAAAAGGGACTGAAATCTTTTCTTATCGAAAAGTATTTAATAAAACTTGCGGCACCAGCTACAAGTAAGGCCGACAATCGTTTCTCTGCCCTACCCACCGTGATGCCGCGATAAATGGTCCCTCCGACAAGGAGAGAAGCGAAAGTCTCAGAGACTTAGCACCTTTTCTCAGCCGGCGACTTTCTTCTTTCCCCTCCTTCAAACGGGCTAGTGGTACGGGCGGGCGCGGCGATCGACGAAGCCTCCTCGTCCCGATCAGAGGAGGAGGAGGAGGACGGGCAAAAAAAGCGAACGGTGTCCATCCTCTTTCTTCGTTCTCCGGACAGGGGACGGGCGATCGAGACAGGGGCTTTTAGCGATCAACTCCTCAGATTGAGCTTTGCTGAGCAAGTGTCGGAGGCAGAAAACAGTCTCTTCTCCACCCTTGGCCTCTCCCTTTTTTGTTGCTCGCTACTTTTAAGCCTCAGCGCCTCCTTGTCCTTTCGCCAAAGTTGGCCTCAGCCGAGATTTTCTTTTTGCTCGCCTCCTCCCCACTTCCACGGCGTGGACCCCCTCAAGCCCTCTCTGTCCTCAATTAATACTTAACCATTTGCGGCTTTCCGGGACAGCGGGTCGAGGGCAAAAAAGAGAGCAGCATCTCCCTTCACTTTCCGTCGGGACTTTCAAAGTCTTTTTCACTCTTTTGCTCCCTTTTCTCCCCTCCTTCCCCTCCGTCCGTCCGTCCGTCCCATAAGTCGCTCCAAAGCCTCCAATCCGTCCCTTTCCTCCCCCCTCCCTCCATCCTTTTCCACTTCCGCCCTGAGGATCCCCCTCCTCTCTTTTTCTCCTCTTTCTCGTCCTTCCTGCGGTGGCCGAGAAGGAAGTGTAACGGGCGGCGGCCGAAAGCCGGAGTGGAAGGGGGGCCCGGAGAGAAGAGGGACACTCACTCAGTCCGCCAGGGCTCCAGAGAGTGGGCAGGAAAAGTTGGAAATGGAAAAGGGGGGAGTGGAAGAAGGCAAGCAAACGGTCGGGACAACTGTAAACTGGAATGATGGTGGCTGGCCCGTAAGCCCGCGAGTCCGCGCCTCTGCCAAGTAGAGAGCAAACGGAAAAGTAGAAGTGGTTTTGAACATTTTGCACAGGAATGCCAAGGTGAATACAATACATTTGGCCAAAAGAACATTCTTTTCACAAAAAGTCGGTTTCCGATTCGCCTTCTTGTACACTGTCCTTTCTCCCTGCATTGATCGGAGAGCTCTTTAGCGCCTCTTTTTCTTCCCCCGTCCCGCTTCCAATACGGAAAAGAGCCCTCTCTCCCTCCTCCCTCTCTCTCCCTTCGATCCCTTCCTCCGCCCGCCCGCGGTCATTCCCTCCCTCCCCCCCCTCTCCCGTCCGCTCCCATGATTTATCTCCCCCTCTCCATTTCGTGGTCAATCGTCCCGAGCGGGTCGGTGTGGGAGGAAAGGATCGAGGCAGCAGCCCGCGGCCGCGCTTCCCCCACTGCCAAACTGGGACGAGAGAGGAATGGAGGAGGAGGAGGAGGGGAGGACCAGCAATGGCAATCCCATTCCCATCGGCCCAGGAAAGCGGAAGCTAGAGGATCGACTACTTCTATGGTTCTTTCTACCCCGGAGGCAGTGGCCATCCCAAGTAGGGGGAGGGGGGAAGGGACCGACCGACCGACGGACGACTCATTATCACACGAACGAGCCAGCCAGCAGGGCGCAAAGCCCTTCTCTCCTCCTCCTCCTCCCTCCTCCTCGCACAGGACGGCGACGGTAAGGAGGAGGGAAGTGGGAGGAAGGATGGTGGGATGGAAAAGGAGGGAAAGGAAAGAGGGAGGGGAGGGGGGTCCGTCCGAGACCGAGAAGAGGGGAGGGGAGGGGAGCCACAGTCGATCCATTTCGCGGTCAGTATAGGGAAAAGGGAGAGAAAAGAGAAGAGGGGAGGGAGAAGCAACAGTCTCATTCATCCTCCTTCCCCTCCTAGTCCGTTAGCAGCCCGCATGCAGGGGGGGAAGGGGAGCGGTGTGGCCACCCACCATCCCATATTGTTGCTGGGAAACGGACCGCCGCCGCCCGCACCACACGGCTCCATCACGATCAACCCTTTTTCTCCCCCTCCCTTCCTCTCCTTCGGCCCATGGAGCAATTGGCCAGAAAAAGAGGCTAGCTGGACCGGTATGAAAGTACGTATAGCATATGTTCCGCGCATTCTAGCATGTGCGAGGAGGTCCGAAGACCGGACGATACAGATCATATTCTGTTTCGTTGGAGGTTTACCGCAAAGGAACCGTCGGCATATCCGCACTAAGCACACTAACTTTTTCCGTTGTGCATGCTGTGCGTGACCTTATGCAGGATGGGGAGGGGAGGGATCCGGCCCCGGACCGATGGTCTTCTCCCCCTCCCCTCTCAATCCTCCTCCTCTTCGGCCGACGCCAATTGGGCATTCCCAATCGGAAATAACGGCGGCCGGAGGGGAAGGAAGGTTCTTTGGGGGGGTCCGAGGTCCGCGCTTTGCCCAGAATAAGGAGGGATGATCGAGTGAACAGGGGGGAGAAGGAGCTCTCTTCTGGCCTCCCTCCCTCGATCGTTGCAGGCTGCAGACTGCCCCACCAACTCAGGATGGACCGACGAACGAGCCTACAACTTATGCAGGTCATTCTTATATTGGGTTTCTCCCTCCTTCTCCTCTTTTCTGTAGGACTCTTCAGGGCAAGTCGTGGAGTAACAATCGAGTCGGCGCATTCTTCTCGTTTCTACTTGCTAAACTATAGCTGTGGCACAGCTAGAGTAAAATATATGGCAAACCAGGTCACGATTAAGTGCGGTGAGCTTTATAATCTGCAATGCGGTGAGCTAATCCTGCGGGTGGGCCAACATGTAAGAGCAAACGTCCCACACCCGACCCTCCCAGCTGCCGAATACCGTATGTGTACCATATCACCGTCCATACCATTCTACCGTGTGTATAGAAAAGGGGGGGGGGGAATCTTCCCTTGCCTCCCTCTACCCCGCATCCACAATATGCATGGCATTTCGGGCATCCGACGCCGCGGGTCCCCTCCGTGGGACGTGGACGGAGGTGGTCCCCTACTCCCCCCCGCAGGACCGAAGCCCCTCCATCCCCATAAGGCAACCAAGAGTTGTTGCTTTGACTGTTGCGCCTCCCTTCCTGCGGAGGCCGGGGCGACCCCCCCTCCCATACCTCCCTTATGTAGATGAGAAGAAGGTGGCCGGGAGGGGGAAGGAGGCAGAAGAAAGGGACCGGAGCGAAGGGAAGGGGGGCGGCAGAGAGGAGAGGAAGAAAGAGAGGAAGGGAAGGGGGGAGAAGGAAGCAACAGTCTGCTCTTTCTCTTCCCCCCAACTTCCCTTTTTATACTGGGGAGGGTTTTACGGGATGGAAAACTGAGGGGAGAAAGGGAGAGGAAGAAAATGGACCTGGAAAGAGAGGAAACGGGAAGGAAACGGGAAAAGAAAAAGTGTAGGAGGAAGGGCGTCGACCCATTCCCCCCCGGTCTTTTCCTTGCGGTCTGCCCTCTCCCTCCAGGACTTGATTGAATATGTTTCTCTTTCAAATTTCGAACATATTAAAAAACTAGAATTTCGGTGAAAGTTTCGCAACGTTTTCTTTCTACCGCGAAAGCCGGGCTTCCGAACAACTAAAAGAGGTGACAAGGGAAAGAGGCGAGAAAGGCGCCCTCCTCTTTCTTCTCGCATCCCTCCTTTGCAGCCTGCGTGCGGGCAAGTAAATGGCAACAAAACTCTCTTTCGACCCCCCTCTCCCCCCCCCCCTTTCGCAAAGTGTTCTGTCCCGGGTAGGGAGGGAGAGCCATTGGAAGAGAATGAAGAGGAGACAGGGAATGGGAGGAGGGGTGCTTGTTCTGGGGGAGGGTTGGTGTCGGCGGCGTTGTTGGCGGGAGCGGGCGGGCGTCGGGAGGAGCAGGAGGACAAGATTTATTTGGGCCATCGGTGGTCGGTCGGTCGGCGGAAGGGGCGAGAATGGAAAGGTGTTGTTGCCAGAAGAGAAATTCACCCAGAGTGAACCTTGAATGCTTTCTTTTAAAAAGAAATAAATTGTATCTGAGCAACATGGATGCACACTCCTTGCCTTTGTTAAAAGACTTTGTTCATTTTCGAGGGTGGGGGTCAGGGCAGAGCACTTAATTTCACGTCGCTCCAACTTCTTCGCCCCGTCCGTCTTCTTAACGGAGGCGGAGGGCGGAGGACGGGCGTCAGGAGGCGGAGGACCCAGGCCGGACCGAGAGAAAGGAAGGAAGGACGATCCGGTGAAGAAAAAAAAAGACCCAGCAGCCATCCTTCTCTTTTATAACCACAGCTTAAAGTCTAAAGCAATGTGCGTGTAGTAGGTACATCGCATTGCGCAGGGCAGGAGACAATAAAGACGCCACAGTTTGCGCTCGCCCCCCGCGCCCCCCTTCTTCTCGAGGCCATTGCCAGCCGGGACCGAGAGTGTATCCGGCTGTCGAGAGCAGAGTGGGACTTTGACACTAAGAAGTTTTCGTCCCCTCCCTTCGCTCGCGGGGCGGCCTGGGGCGCAGAGGGGAGGACCTCCTTCCTTTCCCCTCTCTCCTACTCCTCTGGGATGGCAGTTAGTTTGCCTTCTTGAGAAAGAGGGAGGGGAGGAGTGGGACCAAAATGGTGCGAAGCATTAGTTATTCGCATCTTCTTCCCTCTCCTTTCCGGCCGTTCCCTTCCTCTCTGCCGCGCTTGCCACCTCATTTGCCATTCAGCCATCTCAGGACGGCGAAAGAAATGCCCCTCGGTCCGTTCACCTGCTTTAAAATAACAGTACAGAAAGGATCGAGAAAGAGCTTTTTGGAAAGCAGACACTTTGTGGGCAAGGCACTTACTTATTTCTCCAGCGCCTTGTTTGGCCATCCCATTCTTAGTTTGTACGTACGTATGCGCACAGCCGTACTACACCTTGCTCCGTCGGGGAAGAAAGACATGCAGGATGAGTATTCTCCTCCCTCCCCCGTTCCTCTCTCCTCCTTTCTTTCCCCCTCCTCCCTTTGTGGATTTATCACAAAAGCCCGCCGTGCTATGCCTCTCTCCTGTGTCGGGATCGGGAGAAGAAAAGGTCCTGAGGGATAAGAAGGTCCTCCTCCTCCTTCCCCTCTCCTCCTCCCCACTTCTAAGAAATCGCCTTTATTTAGCATTCAGCCGTCCGTCCGTCCGTCCGTCGGTCGTCCTCTCCCAGGTCGGTCCGTCCCTCCACCTCTCTTTGGAGACAGAGAGGGAAAAGGAGAAAGAAAGAGACCCTCCCCTCCTCCGTCCGTGGATGTCTGTCGCCCTCTTTTGTCCGGCTCTCTTCCACCTCGCGGCGAGGTCCCTTCTCCTCCTCTTCCTCCTCCTCCGATCCTGGGTCGCCCCCTTTCTTCTCTCCCCCTCCTCCCTCTTTGCGCGAGGCAAGCAGATAAATTCAAGAAGGGCTAAAGGGGGGGGGGGAGACCGGGAAGGGGACGAGAAAAGAAGCAAAGGGAGAGAGGGGAGGGGGAGGCTTAGTGCGCACTTCCTAGGGGAGAGCAGGCACATATTAGATTTTGTAATCCTCTTAGGGCAATCCCACGACTATGCTGTACCTACCGCGGAGGGGAGGAGGGAGGAGGGACAGGGGCAAGGTAGGCGGGCGGGGGGATAAGAATTGCTTGCTCGGGGGTGGAAGCAGGATGAAGGAGGGGACCAAAGAGAGGGCTGCTGCGAAAATTTGCACGCTAGAAAGTTCGCTGCATTGGGATAATAAATCAAGAACGGAAGAGGATGTGCGTGTAAATGACAAAACTACTTTGCGCCATGGCACCTAGGACTATAGAGAAATGACGCGCCTTTCTCGTCGCTGGCACAATCAAAGCCCGAGTCGGGGAGAAGTTGAGCTTGCCAGAGGGAGAGGAGAAAAGAAATGCTTTTGGGCGCTGTTGCGGGCGGGGGAGGGGGGCCGAAAGCCGTGGACATGGCGACCACCCGCCGCCCGGTCCGTCCGTCCGTCCCGCCGACCCCTGCGTTGCCCTGGAGATGCACCTTTCCCCGACATCCCGATGATACTTTCCCCACACCACACCACGGCCGCAAGGTACAGCGTCGGACGTAGTAAGAGAAGTAGTGTATGAACGTAATAGCAGACACCGTGAAACAATTCTAAATATTTCACTTTTCGCCGGATGTTCAAAGGACACATGCTCTTCCGCACAATATCTATCGGGCAGCGTTGTTTCTCAACACCATTTCGCGAAGGAAAATGAAGGCCCTCCCTCCACTTTTACGTTCGCGATGGTGAAGGACATTGCCACGCCCGTAAGAAAGGGAGGATGGGGAGAAATGTCCCCTCTGACCGACCTTCCCCCTCCTCCTCCACGAGGCAAAGTCCTAAAAACTATGTGTCCCCTCCAGCCTCGGGTTTATGGGCTCTTTCCCTGACATCGGGCATCCAGTGCGGGATGCCTCCGAGGGGACTGGATGGATGAGGATGAGGGAAGGGGCACTTGTCGCTATCCGGGGAGAGAAGAGCCCTGGAAGTGTCTCTTCCTCTCATTGCCCAAGTTGTACAGAACGAGGGAAGTACTGTACGTACAAGAGGGAAGGGGGACTGTCTCCCACAGAGTCCCGCCTCCTTTTCCTCTCTTTCCCGGAGTGAAGGAGAGTCTCCCCCCATCTTCTTCCCCCTCTCCACATATCGCATCATGTAGCATACTTAGAAGTTGCACGCCTCCTCCTTTCCCCCCCTCCTCGCCCCGCCGCCGCCGCCGGCCGCTCCGCCCATCCTACTCCGCCGGGAGACACTTAAGGATTCATAGCCGAGGCGGGGAAAGGGGGGGCAAACCTACCAGAAGGTGGGTGAGAGGAGCAGGAGAGGGAGAGAGAGAGGCAATCACATACAGCATATACGTACGCACCGTGCAAGCGCTCTCACCGAGAAGGAGGGAAAGAGGGCAGAAAGCTACTCATGCCCAAAGTCCTACTGCTCCCTCCTGTGCTTTCGGGGACCAGAGGGCCATACCTGGGCAAGTGTGAAGAGGGACTCCGGATCCTGGGAAGAGGAAGAGGAGAAAAACCCAGACGTTTGAGGAGAAGACACGGGCAGAATTTTTATTGAGGACGCAGACGGAAGTCATGCAGGCGGGCAAAAATGTGCTGAAGTCATTTTCTAGTGTACGCTAATCCGTGTCCTCCCAATTCTTGTCCTGAAAACATGTACTCTAGAGCATATTGCCCGGATGTGAGAGGAGGCGCACATTGCTTCCGTGAACCCAGATTTCCGCTGGAAATATAGAGAAAGAGACATTAGCTCCCTCCCGAAGTAAGGTAATTTCCCCTTGTCGCCTACTGCCCTCTTTTTGCTTTGTACCCTCATGCACAGTTATTAGGGAGATTCCACCGCCTTGTGGCTACATACCTCTCTTGGCTTCCTATCTTTTCCTTCAGTAGGGGTCCCAACTCCAAAGCTTGCCGAGGCTATCTAAATTACATAGTCCGGAAATGGTAACTCGCACAACAGGACACGCAATCCATCTTGAGGTTAACAAAACAGATTTGAGGCTTCTGCGGACAAGAAAAACACTCCATTGTCCCAGCCATCACGAAAGCAACAATTTCAAGAGAGGCATTTCGGAAAGGAATGAAAAGCGCAGCCAGCGACTTTCCGCTTTTTGTTGTGCCAACAAGCAAGCAACGAGTTCCTCCTCCTTCCTTCATCTCCCCCCTTTCAATGTTCGATCTCTCGCATCCTTCCAAACCGAATTAGGTGCCAAAAAACGAGCGGAAAAGAAGAGGTGGGAGGGGAGGCGGCTTGAAAAGCTGTCAGGCCGCCCGGGGAAGAGGGAGAGAGGCAGGGGAGGGAGGGATCGAGGGAGGAAGCACCACCAGTTGCAGAGGAGGAGAAACAGAGCGGAGGAGGGGGGGAGAAAGGGGGGGAAAGCCTGACTTTGCGCTCTGGGCCGACTTTTAAGTTTTCTGCCTCCCTCCCTTCTTTTTTTGATGTATGTGCGAGCCCTTTTTTCTCTCCTCTGGCGTTGTTAGCGCCAAAAGGTGGAGGGGAGGGGAAAGAAAAAGTGGAAGCATCATCCCGGCTCGTGCATGCATATACTACAACAAACACCCGACCAACCAACATGGCAGCCAAAAAAAACTACGCACAGGAAGAAGAAGCCCCCAGAGGCGGGATAAGAGGGGGAGGAGGGAGGGGGGGAAGCAACAAGATGGTTCTCGGACGGACTATAAAGGGCTCCGGCTTTTTTCAACTTCCACCCTAATCTCCGTGTTCCAAGCCCCGAACGCTGGAAAAGTCTGCTCTGTACGCTATGGTCTGTCCAATATTCAGCCTGAGATCCCAAACCAAAGGCTGTCTGACTCCTCTTTTCTCACGACCTGTCTGCAATGGGGCCGCGTTCTTCACCGGGTCAACTTACGAAAATACAGAAGGGGATGTCTGGTCTCCTTCGGGCCGACCCTCGACATCGGTCGGTCGGTCGCTCCCCCTTTCTCCCCCGGCCCTTTCACGGATTGCGCAGGATGAAAGGAGAAGGGGAGAGAGAAGTCTTTTGTTCCGGAAGAGAGGAGGAGGAAGGAGGGTAAGAAGGAAGTAGAGACCCTGCTCCGCCGACCGTCCGACCCAGGAGAGCGCAGCAACAGGAAGGTTGAAAAAAGAGGGGAAGGGGTTCGGTAGCGGAGTTGGAACAGTGGGGAATGGAAATCACCAATTGGAAACTTGGAAGGACTGTGTGGATGCAAGGAGAATTAAACAACAAGAAGGCAAAAATATTTCCTTTCCCTCATGCAGAATTGAGCCGACGGTAAATGTCTTTCCTTCCTGGCTTCTTCCGGGATGTTGGCTGTTGTTGTCCCTTGAAGGTTTCTCCCCTCTTCCCCCCTTTCTCTCCCCCACACCGCCCCACCTCTTCTTTCTCTCCTTTCCCCTCGCTTCCACCTCGGATCGTAGCGAGAGGAGGGGGAGGGGGAGGGGTGGAGGTCGGGGCGGCGGCGGCCCGCGTTCAAAGGGAGGGGGCGAGGGAGAGAAAGGGTCCCAAGAGATACGACCGACCGGGAAAACCGGAGTTTGCCCTTCTACTCCCCCCCCCCTTCCTTTTCCCTCGCCTCGCCTCGCGGCACGGTGGGTGGGTGGGGACCGGTTCGTTGCTTGCCTGTGGGACTGTGGATGAACTCTGCGTCTCTTCCCCCTCGCCGTCCTACACCGCCCATATGCTTCTTCTCCTGGCTGCACACACACACACGTGGGGGGAGAGGAGTCACACCAATACGTGTGGGACCAAAAAAAGACCAAAAAGGCAAAAAAAAAGAAGGAGAACGCTTCTCGGGTGTACGGTACATATATATAGACTGTTACTTTTCTCCTCTTTTTCGGAGGGGTTGCCTCTGTAAGTAAACAACCTTTGCAGGCGGAAAAGAACTCCACCAGATTCAACAAGTGTACTAAGCAGAGCAAAACGGCAGAGGCCATCTCTTTTTCCCGCGCAAAAGTGTCCCATGAATGTGGCCGACAGAGAAGGGAAAGTGGAACGATAGTTTTTAAGGACCGTATACAATAGACCGGCCAGCCCACACTACCAATGCTCTGGTGTCGTGCAGGGGAGCTTGATGATGCCGATCCTTCGTCGGCCGGTCGGTGGCGGAATGGGCGTTGGGGAAGGCAGTCCGAATTGGGCCATCAGCGGCGTCCTCCCCACCCGCTCATATCCGAGGAAACGAGGGGACGAGGACGAGAAAGGAAGAGTCGGCGGGGGGGGGACGACGGAAGTGGGGGGTGAGGAAATAGTTATCTCTTCCTCCGCCACGCCCCTCCTTTAAGATGCTACGGAGGAGTGGGAGGGAGTGTTCGCGGGCTTGTTGGTCAGCAGTCAGTCAAGAGCCCACTTTCTCGTTCAGGACAACTTCTCCCGCGCGGTCGTAACTCTTGCCATTTCCCCCTTCCTTGTCCCCTTCCCCTCGTCCCATGAAAGAAAACGAACGGCGGCGACAAACGGAAAAGGGGGAACGAGCGAGGGGGAAAAAGTCCCTCTTTCCAATTTTCACTCCCCTTTAGTATTTCGCACCTTCATAAAAGTAACAAGCTCCGGTGCGACACTGCACAAAGAGAAGGGCGGCGGCAAAAGTTGTCCCTCCGACAGACCGGCCACCCAAAAAAAGCCCTCCTCTTGCTTCCCCCCCTTCAACACGCCTTGAAAGAGCTCCGCTTCCCCCCCTCCCCCCTCTTCCCCCTACTTCCAACAAATGGCCGCGGGCGGGGCTAACAAAACGGGGAGGAGGGGAAAAAGCAACCAGCCGGGATGGGAGAAGCGACATCCCCTCCCCCCCCTTCTCGTTCCTTTTCGTCCCTGACTACCTTCCACACAAGCGGGCGCAGCGGCCGGAGCTTAACCTTTCTCGCCTCCGGAAGGAAACCTGGGCAACGG
>JAAUYJ010154434.1_pt1 | contig 12961 bp, 17 predicted proteins | sample 7278031 | NCBI WGS metagenome assembly JAAUYJ01 (sample SAMN14350222, study PRJNA611818) | marine sediment metagenome | isolation source: surface marine sediment (1.8m) | place: French Polynesia: Moorea | collected 2018-08 | reverse complement strand
CTTTTAGCAAAGAGTTTTTTAAAAGGGGGAAAAGAAAGACCCTCCCTCCCTTCGCCTTTTCAAACGCCCTCCCCCTCCTCCTTCCCGCCCCGCGAAATTATAGGGGAAGGGGAGGAGGGCTGTGAGGGCGGCGGAGCGCGGCCAAATTTAATTGAAAACATGACCCTCGAATTAAGTCGCTTTTCGCTTTTCCCCTCCTTTCTCTCTCTCTCTTTTCTCGGTTTTTTCTGACACACAAAAGGTTCCTTTCTCTCCCCTCATCGGATTCGGAAAAAGAAGGAATAGTCGGCAGCAACCAAGTTGTCGTGGTTTCCCCAAATAAGGGGAAATTCCAGTTTCTGTACTCTACATTCTTAGGTATGGTTTGGCGAATTTAGATTTCTCAAAGATAGAGGAGGAGATACTTTTTTCCACTTTCGCCACAATGCCCGTCTTCCTTTTCTTCTTCCTCTTCCTCGTGCCGACGACGCCTCCCGCCCAAAAAGAAGGGAAAGAAAACCCGCCCAATAATAGCGCCCCAAAAGGATGGGCGTAGTATGGGTAGATGGAGGGAGGAAAGAGAAAATCCAAAGTCGCTCCATCATCTTCCTCTTCCTCCATCCGAACCGCGATTTTTAGGTCAGATGAAGCATCTCCCCTTCTTCCTCTCGGCTCCGAAATGCTTCTTCAAAAAATGGGCAAGAAAACTTAGTTTGGCTGTACGAGGAAGAAGAAGGGGGCTTACCGTTGGAGCAATTATTCTTCCTCTCCACCTCTCCCATTCGTCAGAAACGGAGCATAAAAGGAGCCACGGAAGAAAAAAGGAGGAGGAGGCCATTTGGCCAATTATTTTTTGTGGTGCAAATTAAGGCTTTTAGTCTTTCTACGAGCGCTTTAGAGGTACAAGCATCTGTGTGGGCACTTTCTTCTCTCCTCGCCCCCGACGACCAGAGTAATAATTACCTTAGCACTCCAGCCTAATTGCCACTTTTTTGCATACACATACCCCCGACCGGTGTTTTGTGGCGCTTAACCCCGCTCTGTTTTTTGTGCCCGGTCAAGAGATCTCGAGCTGAACATGACCACTTCAAAACCCCTGTGGGTGGGTGCCGAAACTTTGCTATCCGACGGATTTCGGAGCAAGAAAAAACTCTTTTTGCGACATGACCCAGAATGGGAGCGCGAATTTTTTGTGTCCGCGCCTTTTGTGCGCGAAAATGTTGGAAGACAGGGGGAGGAGGCCGCTCGCCCGCGGGTAAAGGAGGATTTTGAGCGGCATCTGCGAGACGTGAGTGAAAGACGTACGTCGTCTTTTTGCACACAACAATGGAAGGGGAAAGGGAACCCGCTAAAAGGTGTAATTTCGCAAAGAAAAGGGGGATACAAGAACTAGTTTGATAGTGCGATGTTCTGAGCCACTTACCCCAGTACAACATTAGAAGGCAAAATATATTTGTGCCATTTATTTGTTGATGTTTGTTGCTTGTTTAAATACGGACCGCATAATCAACAAGAACAACGTTGCCAAGTGTAGACAAGTTGTCTTGCGGTAAATTTTACTCGTCTTCCCACAAGACGTCAGCGAGCACAATGGCCCTCGAGAAATGGCGGATCCCAAAGTAAGCTCCAATTTTTTTTGGCAAATTGTCCGCCGCCGCCGTCTGCCCCACTTTCCCCAGCCAGATCTTTGCCGGTTTCAAAGATATTTTTGAATTTTTAAAGCACGACTGCGTCTCTCCCACCGTCCAACTTTTCTTCCATTTTCGATCTTCAGTATCAACTTGATTCCTCTCCGAGAGAGAGGCGAACAAATTCCCGCTACGGCAAAAAAATCTAGAATGCAAATGAAACAAATTTATCACTCAATTATACTGTCCTACTGGTGTGTATCTGCAAACGTAGCAAACTCGATTTTACTTTTTGACAGGATGGTGCGCCATTTGGCAAAAAATACCGTTCCCTTTTTCCGCAACCGAGAGAGAGAGAGACCCTAGAGCTGTCTTCTTCTATCCGTGAAAGCGAGAGGAAACTTTTCGGACCTCCTCCTCCTCCTCCTCCTCCTCCTCCTGATCTCCTCCTCCTTCGCCTTCGAGTCGGATAGCCGCCAACTTTGCCCGAGGAGTTGTGACTTTCCTCGCTTTTCTCGACGAGGATGGATTCAATAGAGTACCCTGAAAAACGGTTCAGATTTCTACTGTGGTCAAATGTGGTTTGTTAGTCAGAGCCTGAAAAAGGGACAGACAAGCGTTCTCGTATTTGCGATCAGACAATTTCATGAAATCCACGTACATGAGATCGGAAGAGTAGGGGAAGAAGGAGGGTCTAATGTCTTTCTCCTCCTCCGTCGACGTCCGTGCGAGAGAGAGAGACCCTTCTCCCCCTTTCCGAAAGGCGGAGGCACAAAACTTTCTTCTCGCCTCCCAGATAACTTCCCCCGTCTCTTTCCCCCTTCGCGACCTGCTAGGAGAAGAGGCAGAAGATTCGACGACTCTTCCAATACGATATGTCCCCTTTTTTGAAAGCACTGTTCCTAGCTAAAAAAAAAGTCGGCAATTCTCTGTCTTCCCTATCTCTCTTTTCTCGACTTGAAGTGTGCGCGGGGCAAGTTGAGAGCTAGGAGGAAAAGACAAAAGGCGATTGGTGCCGCCTCTCCTCCCTTTCTCTGGCTTTCTGCGCGGGGGAGGAGGAGGCGTCGCAGCGACGAGTGACAATAGGAGAAAGCCAATTCGGTCCTCCTCCTCCTCCTCCTCCTCCTCTGGCCTCGCCACCCATCCCAAGAGAGAGCGAAAGATGGCGTCGTCCTAAACAAAAACTTAAATTGGATTTTGCCCACGGGGGAATAATCAACGAACGAGGAGATTCTATAGCAAGATCTACGTAGTGTATGTGTGGTATGCTCTTGGAGAAGATCTATTTTACTGTGGCAACCCTTCAACGAAAAAAACCTCTCAAAATGTTTGTCAAATTCCGGAAAGCACGCGCCATTAAGATCTTCCTTTTTTTCCCCTTCAAGAAATGTGGGGTGAACCCACAGCAAGGAGGAAGGGGGTGAGGATGCGAGGCCATTAGCATCGCTGCTGTCACATTCTCGGCCTACCTGTCAGACCACACTAAACATGAAAGGGTGGGTCGGGAAAAGGGAAATTCGATTCGGTTTTTTTTTCTGCCGAGTGGATTTTTCTTTCTATTTCTGCACTCGGAATGGGACAAAAGGAAGGGATGGATCTTCTTTCTTTTCCCCCTTCTTTCTTCCAATTTCGTCTCCCAGGCACTAAAAACAAACTTCTTCACAAGAAGAGGAGGGGGGCCTTCATTCTCACCGGGAGGGAAGGAGGGGGGACCAATGTCGATTTGTGAATTGACCGAGGCAGCTCCTCCTCCGCCACCACCTCCATTCTTATCGTCTGTGGAGATCTCTCTCTCAGGACAGCGTGATATATGGAATGGGGACTGTAAATCTTGTGTCCCCCCTCCCCCCTCTTGCTCCCGGGTGGCTTGCCAGGCGAGGAAGAGGGAGGGGGCACACACTCACTTCACATCCACTAGCACACAATCCGGGGAGAAAGGGAGGGGGAGGGAAGTGGGGGCCAATGACAAGTCTGTATAGGAGGAGGTGGCACTTTCAGAGATTCACCGATGTTCATGTTCATAATAGTAATATGCAATCATAGAGTATAAAATATGCATTTTTATGTTCTGGGGCAAAAAGAACTTTTTATGGAGTCGACAAATCCCAAATCTCAATGCCGTCACCTCCCACCTTGCCAAAGGGAGGTGGCGGTGGTAGCGAGCGAGATTGCTTCTTCTTCCATCCAGCACACCCACCCACCGCCTTCTCCTGCTCCATTCATGAGGTTGACTTGCAGCATGGAAGGGGGGGCAAACCGCCGCCGCCTCCGACCATTGCCTTATATGTGCAACAAGTCATTTGCTTCAGTAATTCAACAATCAGACGTAGGACGAGAATTCATCCACCAAGGAGAAAAACGAATCAAAAGCATGCGTTTCGCACTAAATTTCTACGTAAACCAAAGGCTAATAAAAATAGAAAAAAGCTCTGTGGCTGATTTCAGAGATTTCCAAGGGTCCCTTCATCCCCACCTCATTTCTCGGAGTCCTCCACCCATTTTGCTTGATTCAAGGAATTAGGAGAGTGACCTCAAAAAAGAATAGGCACGGCGAAATGGAAGTAGATTCAGCCGACAGAGTGAAAGAGTCCTTTCTTTCTCCCCCGTAAAATCCAACAACATCCGGTCTGATCAGAATCTCTTGATTTTTTCCACTCAAAAGTATAGAAAGGGAAGCACGAGCTTCTTCATTTTTCCATTTCTGACTCTGAACAGATGAAGGAGAAAAACCTTTTTTCCACTATTGTTGATAGGAATTAAGCCCCATCCCCCTCCCCCATCAAAGGTCCTTTTCTTCGTCCGTCATTCTTCGTCTTCTCCCCCCGCCCCACTCGTGCCTTCTGCCTCGGCCGTGAGTGGTAGTGGTGCACGGTGAAAGCCGTCGGTCGCTGGTCTCCACACCAGCTGTCTGTCAAGGAAGAACAGGGTGGTTAAACAAAATCGTTTTTTAACTTACAACAAAAACAACGGAAACGAAACCAATATTAAGTGAGAAAAATACGAATTTATTCTTAAGTGATTGCTTTGCCACTCCGAGACAAACCGTCTTCCAAAGCCCGCGGGCAGGCTTTTCTTCACCCGTCCCACGTCAAATTAGCCTCGGCGGACTGAGAAGATGGTCTTCGCTGCTCGATCGCTCGTCCTTCCATTTCGTCAGTCTCTCTCCTCATCCGATCGGTGATTGGACTCTCGGCGGCGGCGGCGGCGGCCTGACGAGGGACTGACGGCTGACGCGGGCGAGCCATCGATTTGGGATCCATCGAGAGTTTCCTCCTGTATCAACAGATCTTGATGGTGGCGACGAGTGGAATTCCTGCAGCATGCATGGCCATGCCCTTCCCCACTATTTCATTACTATTGACTTGAAAATTCCTTGGCGCATATTCGTCATCGTCTTGTGTTTCTTCGTCCCATGCGGTTCACGCAGTGAGAGGCGGAGGAGAGGAGGGGCGGGGCAAGGGGGATTCCGGAGGGGGGATCTCGTGTGGAGAAGAAAAGGAGATGGTGTGGATAGGGGCAAAAGTGGAGGGAGGTGACATACGCACACACTTTTCATAGACGAAAGATGATTTTTCTGGACGTAAATGCAAGGAGCGAGGGAGCAGAGTGTGCTAGGACAATTATCCCAAATGCTTGAATACCATTCGTGATAATTTGACTTTCGTGGTTTTTCACGATTTCTCCGGTTCCACGGCCCGTCCTCCTCCTCCTCCTCCTCCTCCTCCTCCTCCTCGCCGCTGAGTTGTCAGTCCCAATCACTTTTCCATCTCTGGAAAACCCCTCCTCAGTCCCTCCTCTCGCTCCAGAGATGGAATGTGCAGATAGATTGACTGCCGCCGCCGCCGCTTTCAGCCCTGGCGTGTGGTAGTTACACGAATGTCTGCGCCGCCGCAGCCAGAGGAGGTGGAGGAGGAGGAGGGCCACACCGCGAGGATGTCACTCGCCTCATTTGTTAACCTGGCGGGGGGAAATTCGCCCAATATTCGGACTGAGAATTTGCTTCAGCCATGTCGCACAAATTGAAGTTTCACTAAGGCGTTCACATCCCAGTTCAAACATTTTTTCTGGTAATTTCCAAACCTCCTCGTTTTTGCTTTGCCCGGTTCGTCCGTTCTGACACTCAGTCAGGGAAAAGATCATACGCCACCTCCTCTTTCTTCCTCCTCCTCTTCCTCCCTGCAGGAAGCCACCGCGAGGGTCCCCCCCCTTCTTTGTGAAAATGGCCAGGCTCCCTCGGACAATGAACAGAATATTTTGGAGTTTCCCCCCCTCCCGGATATTTTTTCCAGGGTATTCAAAAGCAGGCGATTTTCTCCTGCACAGGAGGCGATATTTAAATGGCCAATGGGTGGTATACAGTGCGAAGGGAGGATCACAAGACTTTCTCCGTAAATAACACAATGATGGAGACTGATTATTATTCTCTCCCCCTTCCCCGGAGAATGAGGAGGAGGAAGAGTGAGATAAAAAGTTCCCGTTTTGTCATCCGAAATCCCCACCGCCTCTGCCCCTCCCTCCCTACAGGACTTATTAATTCACCTCCGGAAATTAGCATACAGAGCGAGACTAAAATGTTCCGTCCACAAAGTGGCCTCCCGCAGGAAGAAGGAGATTATATTCGCTCTGACACAGCCGCGGCCAGCTTTAAACTTGTTTACACAAGCTGCCGCGTGGAGCTGAGGGAGGGATGGAATGGGACTCGCGCTGCTACTGTGACTTTGAAATCCCCTCTTTCAATGTGAAACATCCTCCTCCCGCCGCCGCCGCCGCCGCATCAGATTGTGTGGTGTCTGTCTACTGATGTGGCTGCATGGGGCGCAGGGAGGGGGCTTAAGTCCCTCCCCCCTTTCTCTCTCCCGCGCGATATACACTGAGATGACGATTGTGGGCGGAGGATGAGCAAAAGGGCGCCAGATGCAATAAATGTCACTCTTCTTCTTCTTCTTCGCCCAGAAGCCTGGAGGGAGGGAGACATGATCCGCCTGCTAAATTTGGCGAGGAGGAGGAGGAGGGGAGAGAGAACACGAGGAGCATCAACCTGCACACCTGTCGCCACCACTGACTCCTGTTTCGGATGTAAAAGCACAAAAAGAGGCAAGGAACATAAGAGTGCATGAAGAGATCACGTAAGAGGCGTAACTCTTTAGCCCATTCCACCCACCCACCCTTTTCCTGCTCCCTACGGTCTCCCCCTTTCTCCTCTCCCTCCTCCCCTTTTCGTTTTGTTGTATTCCTCCCACGAGACCTCCGGAGGAGAGAGAGAAATCTGCAAAGAGAAAGAAAGCAGTGCGGGATTTGCCAAAAATAACACAAATGAGGCTGATCGACACCTTGCGCGGAAGTGAGCATTCATATCCTTTGATTAATTCGAACATTTGGCCAATCCCATTCTCTTCCCTTATCTTCTTCTTCCCCTTTTCCTGCTTGGAAGGAAGTGATCGTTTGTCTACTTCCCCTTTCTCCCCCCTCTGTACACTCTTTTCTCCCCCGTGACATAAAGACGCTGTTGTGTTCAACCCCCTCTCCCCCCTCCGGAATCCATCTTTTGTTACGCCTCTCCCCCTCCCCCTCTCTTCCCCGGTCTTTTAAGCATCCCCCTCCCTTCGCTCCTGCTATCTCCCAAATTGAGCTCTTTCCTTCCTTCCTTCCGCCATCATGTCAACCGATCCCCAGGGAAAGAGAAAGAAGAGACCGGGTATACACGAGAGAAGCATCAGCTGGAGCGAATCGGAGTGAGAAAACGGAATTAGCTCCAATTCTTCTTCTTTCTTCCCCGTTCTCTGCAACATACACACAATGCACCACGCACGCGAGAAAATTCGATATGCGCAGTTAAGAGGAGACGATTTTTAACCCTACGTTCCTGCAGCATTGAAACGCTCGATATCGTTCAGGGGAAAATCGAACTTTTTGAAAGTTGAAAGGCACATCTCCTATTGCCTCTCTTTTCCCTCTTCTATGCCACCGGCTCTGATCCATCAGTTTTATCTGCCAATCTAACTCTCCCTTCCCCTTTCTTCTTTCTCTAACCCAAAACTCGCATCGAGGGTTTTTTTGCCCGGCGGTTGGTGAGATTCAACCACACAGTCATGTGAGTTAATCTAAGATCGTTCGCAGCCCTAGAAACTTGGTGACTCCCACCGTTGGGTCGCTCGTCCGGATCGTGATCAAAAAAGTCTCGACTGCCTGGCTGACTCCGCTCTCTTCATGGCTGCTAAAAGGGGAGGGGGAAGGGACGTTCTCGAAAAAAGGTGCTGCTCCCACCTTCACATGTCTGTCAGCCAATGGGTTGTTGTTGAGTTTGAGAACCGCCTCCTTCTCCTCCATTGTGGATTCGGGGAGATTGGAGATAAAAAGTCCTCCTACGACAGAGTGCTCCAAACTGGTAAAAATACATGAAAGATCGGTTTGAATTTCAAACGTCCGGGTCAACCTGTACTTCTAAAGCAAGCAAACCCCTTCTTGCGCGAAGAGTAGGAGAGTAGGAGGAGCTACTATTACTCCTTCCTCCTCCTTCCTGGCATCATCAGATATTCAGCAGCCGGTCTCATTACCAGGGGGAGGGAAGCAAGCCAAAAAGCACTCTCTTCTTTGTGGGATGCTGAGCTTCTTGCCACTCTGAGCTGTGATGAAGCCATTATTCCCTCCAATTGGGCGGACTCCCAAAATCGACTCCTTTGCGTCGGAGTGGGCGTGGCGGCGGCGGCGGAGGCAGGGACTCGTGTCTTCGAATTGACAACAACTCCTAATGGACATGGGGCTTCTTTTTTTGTCAGGCCCATCACTTAAAGGGTCTCTCCCTCTTTTTATATCGGGTTTTCGGCTTGTGGGTGGTGCTGCAAGCACACCGCGCTTTTGCTCCATCGGCGAAGGAGCCATAAGGACGCAATAAAAAGCGTTTAACGCGAGTCCTCTTTCCTCCTCCCCCGTCTCGACAAATCCCCGCAATTCCTCACGGTCGGATCGAAACAAAAAGAGGGAAAGAGGATGAAGGAGAAGGCTTAGGGCCGCCTCCGCCTCCAACCGGCAATAATAATATCCCCCCTTCTCCCGTTTTCCCATATTTTCCGTCTGTCTCTCAATGTAATATGAAATGGCTCCCTCCTCATGTGTCCGCTCCGTCGAGGAGAGAATCACCAAAGGTCCAATATTTGTAAGGGGGACCTACAATAAGCTTTTTTCCGTGCCCAATTTGAATGAATCTGGTTTCTTCTTCGTTGAATTTCGCACCTAGGGCTTTAGCGGGAACGGCCTCACAAGGCGACTAATGTCCCCTAATGGTCCTTTTTTTCCCCTCCTCCTTCGGTCATAACAATAAAGCTGAATCCCCCCTCCTCACAATCTGTCACACAGGGGGAAATAGGGAAAAAGGCGAAGGCGGAGCTTTGTGGAAGAAGGAAGGAGGGCAGTTAGCTCACTTTTCTGCATCGGAGAGGGGGAGGAAAGGATCTCTTCCTTCTCTGTCTCTTTGGCTATCGCTCCCACGAGGGTTTGTTTCCACAGTCGCCAGAGAAAGGAAAAGAGAAGGGGTATTTATTGCCAATCAGAACTGCATCTTGAAAAGAAAAGGAAGAACTCGATTGATGCCTCCCTAGACGCCTGAAGATTGTAAATACCGCAGGGTGTATCTATCGTCTTTTGATGTGAATTCACCAGAACTTGAGAGAGTTATCAAAAAGCTAAAATGTTGTTGCGTTGGTTGGCAAATCCCATATCCTTCCACTCTTTCCCTCTACCTCTTCGAAAAAAGATCTTGACCGTGCGATGTCCTAATTTACGACGTTGAAAAACGAAAAGGAATTTTCTCCACAAACTGCACACCGGGGATTCGAGGGAATTCCTTGCTGCCTCTTTGTTGTTGCGGCGGCAGCGGCCAAATTAATTATCCCCTGTCGAAATTAGGTTTCCCCCTCTCGCTTCTCTCTCCGGAGACTCCGCCGTCGCCGCCCGGCGCACGTTTCAATTTGCCAACGGTAGAGAAATAAGTGTTGCCCTTCTCTTGCCTTCCTTTTCCTTCCACCCTTTCTTTTCCAGCTCCTCAGCGAGGGGTCGGTGCGAGCGAGAGACCGTCTTCTGGGCGGCCATAAAGGGACCTCCCACAGCAAGGAGGAAGGAGGTGGTCTCGCTCGGAAGAAAGTGGGCTTTGATGGGGGTCACCTGTGCTGGGTTTTACAAGCGATCGGAATTTAGGACATGCAGCAACGACGAAGGCTACGGAGGAAAAGGGCGTAAAAACGAAAAGAAAAGCGTAGTTCAAAGAAGAGCATGAGTGCCCACATAACAGTATTCGCTCCAAGAAAAAACAAGAAGGAGCAGATTTCTCTTTAGTTCAACTGACAAAGAAGATCTGGTGGATTTTTTTTTTTGGAAAGAGGGAGCACGCTCCTATTTACACGCCCGATTTTCTTTCCTGATCTGGATTATAGCCCCGCCTCCGCCTTCACCTCCAACTCGGGTTTAACCGAACGCCGCCTCCGTCTGACGAAGAGAGGAGAAGGAGCCATTCCAGCATTCTCTCTTTCCCCCTCCCTATCTTATCGCCTGTTGTTATCGGCGTTACAAATTGACTTTCCTTCCTTCTTCCTCCCCCTTTCTTTCTCTTTCTGCTGCTGCCCGGGACAAGAGCAAATCTTTAGGTGCTCAAGGGTTCTTATCCTTGCTTTTGTTCTCTGCGATATTGTTAAGTTCAAGTACGTAGCATAACTATGATGTCGTACATCGTGCATACCGAATGCTTGCGGACAAGAGAAATCATGAGACTTGTTCTTGTTCATGTCAGAGCCAGCGCAGGAGTTGCGTTCTTCCCTTTTCGGGGTGGTCCTCTCCCTTCGAACGAAAACCTTGGAATGGAGGCGGGCGACTCCGCCCTTCTTCTCTCTTTGGTTGGACGTGACTCCAAGTGATCAGTCGGACAATTCTTTCCCCCTTTTTTGCCGCCGCTCCTTGTCAAAAAGCTGTCACATTGGCTAACGACGAAGCTTCTGGAATGCTTCTTCTCCCACCTCGCCTCACCTCCTTTTTCCCAGGCATTTTTTCAAAGTACGGGGGTCCCCCTTTTTATGTGTCCTGGGATGTCAGAAAAATCACCACTGGCTGGGCCGACCGCACGGTGACTAAATGGAGGAGGAGGAGACCGCTGTGAAATTTCATCCTCCCCTCCTTTTACCAGATTATACCTCGATCCCTTTATAATCTGGCGGAAAGCCCGGGGACAGGAATTCAACCAGCCACTGTTTCGAATTTAGGTTTCTGTTATAGTTCACACACTTCCGAAAAATAAAAGCACCTTAAGTTGCAAAAAAACACCTTTTTTCCTTCCGTACTCTTTGTTGATTTTCGTCCTTTTGCCGTAAAAACGACGGCAGCAGCCGTGAAAAGGAGTTAATGATTCTTTTTCCGCCGGACAGACCAACCAAACAGCAGAAACCCCTTTCTATACATCCTCTGCACGGGAGGTGAAATGGAACCGGTTGTTATGACTACTCCCGAATCCCCCCATGAAAAGTCGTAAATTTAACCCGGACAAATGCGTTTTTCCCAAACCCAGAAATTCGAGAATAATAAAGAAACGGAAAGAGGGTTTTCCGTGAGTCAACAAACCATCGTTTATTATCATCGGTCTAATGGTAATAATAGAAGTATCGAGGGGGGGAGCGAAAATAACTGATCATCACATCAACGCTGTGGAAACGAAAAACTCGATATGGGGTTAAAACAAGATCCTCAATTCGGCACTAGTCATAGCTCGCGGAGGGGTTTCTTCTCCCTCAATCTCTGTATAGCTTTCTATGTAACGGGGCCTAAGTGGGGTGTTCAGTTGATATGCAAAGTTTTTTATGTTCAAATCCCTACTTTACGGTGTAGAAGCCGCCGGCAATGAAATAAACTGACAAGTAGCGCTATAGGCTCGTGTGGGGAAAAGGGTAAAAGGAAATTGTTATGTCGCGCGAGGGGGCTATTAGGATTTCTCTCCTGCAGGAATACTTTGGGTTTTTTCTTCTTTCTTCTCTTCATATGTACGTTTCATATTCTTGGAAAGCTTTGGTGTTCATGTGAAGTGGTGTGTTGGGGGCGATCCTCTCTCTCTCTCCTTAAATTCGTTTCTCTTACGTAGCAGTGGTAGTTTTGTGGCTTTGGCGTCGGGAGGAGAAGGGTGCTACTTGAGTCGATCCATCACCGCCAGAGATGACAGCCCCCACCTCGCCTCCCTCCCTCTCCCGAAAAGGGTGCCCCTCCGCTGCATGAACTCTTCTCTCACTACTCAGCAGGGCTGGAAGGAGACTTTGGCGGAGGAGAGGGCTGAGGGTTTGCTGTAGGGGAAGGGGAAACTCCGGACTTTGGCGATGGCGTCGTTGGCGATGCAGCGGCCGAAGCGGACTTTGGAGGCGAGGGGCTCCTCTTGGAATTCTTGTTTGGGATCACGTAGGGGGTGAATCTCTGCGGCGAGGGTCTCGCTGGGGGTGACGAGGAGGCTTGCAGTTGCAGGCCCAATTGGTGCGCTGCTGCAGCAGCCGCAGCCTGCTGCTGTTGCTGCTGTTGAATGGCACTCCAGTGCGAGAGCAGCGAGGGCGGTGGCGCGGTTGAAGCCGATGCGGCTGCGACGCGGCTGAGGTGTGCGTAGAGCGCGGCCTGCGCCTGCTGTGCGCTGAGAAGGGACTGGAGGTCGGAGGGAGAGGTCCCTGCAGCCGCGGCGGCGGGAATTGAAGGGGCCGCCGCTGTAGGGGAGGCGGATGAGGAGGGAGGGGTAGTCGCGGCGGCAGAGGTTGTGGGGGAGGAAGAGGGCGGTTTGGAGGGCGACGGGGAGGAGGAGGTTGATCCCGCCGCAAGAGCGGCTCTCGCCTTCTCAGCCGCCGCGGCCGCAGCAAGGTTGTTATTTTCCGCGTCTGATGGAGAGGCTGAGGACGACGGCGTGGAAGTAGGAGGGGGCGGCTGCGGCGGAGAGGCTCCTGCGGCGGCGGCGGCGGACGCGGCGAAGAGCGGCGAGGAGCGGAAGAGGAAGGAGGGATCCATCCCGGGTGGGATCATACCAGGAGGAGGGGGAGGCATGCCGGGATAACCGCCCTGTGAACAAAACGAAAGAGGTAGTGTTGGTCAATGGATATACAGTGTTGTTCGGAAGTGGCAATAGTGGACAATAGTGCGACAATACCGTAATGGAAGAAAACTAAAGCACTTACCATTCCAAGCATTGCAGCAGCGGCGGCGGCGGCAGCCGGGTGAGGCGGGAACCCGAAAAGTCCCGGCCCTGCGCCCGGGTGTCCCGGAGGGTAGCAAGGGTCGTCAAAGTCGTTCAGCCTGGAGGAGTCCCTGAATCCCTTGGCGAAGGGGTTGGAGTCGATCTTGAGCTTGGTGAT
>JAAUYJ010010082.1_pt1 | contig 12961 bp, 13 predicted proteins | sample 7278031 | NCBI WGS metagenome assembly JAAUYJ01 (sample SAMN14350222, study PRJNA611818) | marine sediment metagenome | isolation source: surface marine sediment (1.8m) | place: French Polynesia: Moorea | collected 2018-08 | reverse complement strand
ACCTGTTCCGAATTTCACACCTGCAGCATTGTATGAATGTGAGTGCATTTTTTTATCGTACGACTTTTACTTACCTTTTTTACCTTACTACTACTACTACTTAATCATCGATACAAAAAAATCGCGGCTTATCGCCTTCGCACCTACAAAATGTGGTGTTGTAGAATTCGGTATTGTTGGGTATCTGAAGTTACATTGAAATAATCTGAGCATCGCATCGTGCATTTTTTGCACTTAGTATTCGTACTAGCGCAAGGTACAAATAAAGAAAGCCGCAAAAAAATGTTTAGTAGTACAGCAGTAACAAAATCTTTATTTTTGGGATTTCCCTTCCTCCGATCGCTACTACTCTAACTTGAACCTCATGGAGAGGTCCATGGCCTTGACGTGCTTGGTGAGGGCGCCGCACGAGACAAAGTCCACGCCCGTCTCCGCCACAGCCGCCAGTTCCTCTGCCCCTGACACGTTGCCTGAAGCCTCCAGCAGGGTCCTCTTCCCTGTCTTTTTGTTCCATTCCACCGCCTTCTTCATCTCGGCAATGTTAAAGTTGTCCAGCATGACCACGTCGGCGCCGGCAGCCACCGCCTCCTCCAACTGGGAGTGGCTCTCGACCTATGGGGGAAATCGAAAACGGGAAAAACAATTAGACGGAAAGGGACCCTGCTCCATTCCTCCCCAAAAGCGACTCACAAAACCGGTTTCGTTATCAGCTGCTGAGCTGCATGCACTTGGGCGGCCGGTATGTGCATTGCTGTCTGTTTACCCAGGCATTCCAACTAATGCACACTTAAAGTGTGACACTTTGCCAGACGAAAATACTCCAACATGGTTTTCAAGCACGACATTGTCCACTGCGAGATGGTGGGAGACATCGAGTACAGAATCCCCAGGGAGGAGTGGGAGCTAAAGGCGGCCGCTGACATGTTCATCGATGTCATGCTATCAGGTGGATAAACGAACATTATTTCCCGTTTCTAAAATGGGAAATTAAAAAAAAAAATTGTTTCTGCGCCAGAGGAGCCCGCCGTGGGCTCCAAGGGCGGCTACCCTACGCAGCCCCCTTCCCTTGTCAAGTTGGCTCGGGACATCCTCGACGACGGCGTCAGTCTGGTGGCGGTGGACGACGGCGCCGTGGTGGGAATGCGCACATCGCACGTCATAGAACGGTCTGCGGCGAGGAAGGAGAGACCCTCGATGGAGGAACTGCTGGAGGACTTCCCCGAGCCACACGCCTACCTCACGCGGCTGCTGGACTCTTTGGCTTACCCGTGGCAGGACGTCTTCGAGAGGGACCCCTCGGTGGGGAGGCTGTTCGAGATGTACGGGCTGGCGGTGGTAGGGTCGCACAGGGGAAGGGGGATCGCCACGGAGCTCGTCAGACAGGCACTTAAGGCAGGAAAAGCAAAACAAGATTGTTGGCTTCAAGGTGTTAATTTATTTTTGGGAAAAAATTCAGGTCGCGGAGAAGGCTGATTGCGACGCCGCCTTCGTCGTGTGTACCAACGCGCAGAGCAAGAAGATATTCGACCGGTGGGGATTCAAGGTGCGCATTGAGGGTTTTTTTCCTACAAGGGAAAAGCAGCATTTTCTTACTGTTCAGGTGATTGGCGAACTCGAGTGGAGCAAGGCTGAGGTGGAGGGGAAGATCTACTTCGACAATGTGGCAGAACCCACAGTCACGGCCCATTACAAAAAACTAAAATGAAAAAAATCCAAAACGATAAAACTACCTTTCCAACTTTCCAACTTCCCAGTAGCATCGACAATAATTGACATACGTAATACCGTACAGCTCCTGCAGCAAAAAAATGAGTTACAGTAACAACAGCAGCAGCGACAGGGTTTTTTTTAAAATAACAGAAGCTTTTGTAGCGCAAAACTGCAGGAATCAACAATTTATGGCGAAGGTAAAAAAAGTGTTCAACACCCCCCACGCCTCACCTCTATCTCGACCTTGTTCCCCGGGGCGATCTCCCTGGCCCTCCTCACCGCCCCTGCGATCCCCCCCTCGATGGCCGCCAGGTGGTTCTCCTTGACGAGGAAGGCGTCGAAGAGACCGGTCCGGTGGTTCTCCCCTCCGCCGCACTTGACGGCCCACTTTTGAGCGGAGCGGAGGCCGGGGAGGGTCTTGCGGGTGTCGAGGAGGAGAGTGTTGCAACAGGGAGGGAGGGCGGAGCGCAGGAGGCGGGTCTGGGTGGCCGTGCCACAAAGGGTCTGGAGGAAGTTGAGGGCAGTCCTCTCGCCAGACAGGAGGGAACGAGCACGGCCGGAAAGGTCAAGGAGAAGCTGAAGATATAAGTATTTACTAATTCGATTATGGGGGAAAAGCAGGAATAAAAAAGCTATTACTTGGTTTTCCTTGACTTCTTCCCCGTCCTTAACGTGCCAGACGAGTCGAACCTCAGGGTCGAGAGCGCGGAAGGTCTCCTCAGCCCACAGAGAGCCGCAGAATACACCTGGTTCCCTGCAAATGAGCGTCACATTATTTTGGTGCGATTTAAGAACGACACCATGTGTTCCAACCTTGTGATGACCGTGGCCGAGGCGATGGCCCCCTCCGGCACCAGCAAGGCTGTGATGTCCGCCTCAGTCCCCTTGCCCTCTCCGCCGAGGTCCTCCGCCAACGCGGCACGGACGGAGCGAGCGGCCTCGGACCTAAGGCTTTCAGGGGGAGCCGGGGCTTCAGACATTTTTTCGAATGGAGGTTCGACACTTGTGACACAGGTAGATATTTGCATTCAAATGGGCAGGTAGGTGGAAGAAACAGCTGCCCCCCACCCACATTCTTGATCCTTGGCTACGTTAAGGTGGTTACCGAACTTGGAAATAAATATTTTTTGCTGGCGCGGCGCTGGAACTTACTCATGACTGACAAGTGTTTTATTATCGTCACCTTCTTTCAAATAGTCTTCTTCTTTTTCTTCTTTCAAGATAGAGAAACGGCAAAAATTAACAACTTCATTTCATTTCTTCCTTTTCCTTCTTTTCATCTTCTGTGTGTCTCTGCAATAATAATATTGTGCCACGATACTTCACTAAATATTTCTTTTCAGGGGGCGGGCAGGGAGAAGGAGGAGGGGGCATTTCTTCTGCTTCTTCGCATACTTAAATTATTTTTTCAAGTTTGAAGAAAGCAATAATAGAAAAATTATAATACGCAGTAACGGCAATAATAAAATAATAGCTGTAATGCAATGTTAAGTAGGTATAATGCTGAGGTCTGCTATGTAAGAATGGAAGCGAACAAACGCCTTTCTTCTTCCCTTCTTTCGTCTTCCTCTTCCATTGGGGAGCAAGAGGGAGGAAACAACCATTTTTTGAAAACATTTTCTTTTTCCGTCCTTTGGAAGCTGCAGCAGGCCGCGCGGGGGAGAAAGAGAGGGGAAAAGTGGGGGTGGGAGAAAACGGAGAAGGAGAATGAGATGCTTTCCTCTCTTTCGTGTCTTGGGTATTCTTGGCTGGGATGGGAATGGGCTCGGAACACACGACGGTGGAAGAAGGTCCGGAACCCCCCACCCCGCCTGATGCTCCCTTTCCCTGCAAGCGAAGCACTCAGAAGAGACTCTTTTGAGAAGAGGAGGGTCCCTTCTCCACCTCATCCCTCCTTGAAGCAAAGGACCACTGGTACGTACGTACAGTACGGTGATGCCAGGAGGTGATGTAGTAGTAGTACAACAGACAGCCTCTTTCCCCATTCTCGGCCTCCAAGCGTGGGAGGGTGGACCCGACGCACGCAGGCACACAAAGGGGGCACCAATTACTGCCCTTAATGGAGTGGGAGGGCAAGTGTCGTCCGTCCATTCCCTTTTCCTACGCCCCTGGGCAATTTGACGACATCGTCATCACCGTCCGCCCGCCCTTTTCACTCTGACGCAGGAGAGGGATGAGGCAGTGGGCTCAAGGGGAGCGCAGGAAATGGAGATGGAGGGATCTGCATTCTGGTTATCTCCTCCTTTTGGCGAGCGAAACGGGCTTTCCCAATTCTGACCGGTGTGGGAATTTGCCCTTGGGCCCTCAGCCGAAGTGTGTGGTGTACTCAGGCAGCAAATACCCATCCACCACTGCTTGCAACCAAATGAAGGAGAGAAGAAGGAAGATAGCAAACAACCCGAACCAAACGCACTTCATTCCCCCTCCCCTTTCTCTTTAAGTACTTTCCAAGAGGTTCGCACAGTGCAAAGCTATTATGGTTTTCAAAAAGCCTCCTTTGCTCACCTCTACGTTTTTGGAGTACTGCTTTGGGAAAATCTGCTTCCCCCTCTCAAAATTTTTTTCATGCTGAATCAAAGCTACCCTGGCTAACACACGTCCCCCCTCCTCTTTCGATCATTCTTTGCCCCTCTTAATTAAAGATCTCTCAGTCTGTCCTCCCCATGAAAGTTAGACCAACTTTTTTCTTCCTGACTTTTTGCCTCTCCCTCCCATCTCCTCTCTTTTCATCAATCCGCTCGGGCAGGCGGAGGGGCCTCATCGGTTTGATGGAGGAGTGGGATCGGGGGACCCTGCCTGCCTACAGAACGAACCAAGAGGGGAGGAAGAATTAGCTCTTCCAATATATCACAAGGTTGGAGAAGCACGCTCCCTCCTGCTTTCGTCATCCTTATCTTTCCCACGAGAGTCCTCCTCTTCCTCCTCCTCATCCGCATGCACCTTATCAACAAGGGCGACGATCCCTTCCTCCTCCCTCCCGCTCACTATCGCTTGAAAACTTTCGTTTCCCTCACTCCCTTCTGTCGGTCGTGCGTCGTTGCCGCGGGCGCCTCCTCCAAATCAAGCCGCAGCAAGCAGTCCCGCCAGCTTCAGGCACAGGAGGGGGAAAAGGCCTTTCGAGGATAGGGGGAGGCCTAGATTACAGACTTGGCCTGTCGTCATTCCCTCCTCTACAAAGTGCAATCAAGCTTCCCCTTCCCCCAACATGTGTGGCTGAAATTGGGTTTGGTGTCGTTGGGTTGGGGGTTGGATTGGATGCAGAAATGAATAGAGGGGGAGTATGTGGAGGTGGGGGGCGAGCGACCGCGGACCACAACCTCCGACGAAGCCGCAGCTGGTGTTCCTTTTGCGATCCCTTCTCATCATCATCATCTTTCCTTCTCCTCACTTCTTTCTCCCGCCGCGCATTGCATTTTCGCTCTGTCTAAAAGAAAAAACGAAGTCCTCTTCTTTCCGATTTCACAGTCACCGGTACTGTAAGTCCTGTAGTGTTATGTGTTCGACAACGACGATCGACAACGAAAGACTAGTAAACTACCCAGGGGGAGAGGGGATTGGGGGATCGAGCGGGGAAAACAAGTGTTGTCCAACGGGGGGTCGTCGGGGGGTAAAGTTGCACTCGACGAGTGGGGCGGGGGCATCAACTACGCATGTACGTACGTGGGAAAGGAGTGTGTGTGGGTTGGCTGTCTGTATGGAATGTTGTCGCACTCGATATTTCCCTTCTCTTCCTCTTCCGATCGGAGTCGCTTCGTTACCACTGGTACCACTTCTTGTCCTTGGTCTTGTTGAGCAGCATCTTCGCGTTGTTTGCGTACTGCTCCGCCTCGTTGGCCATGGCCTCGGTTCGGTCCTCCAGCTCGTTGAGCTTCTGCCCGCGCTCCAGGAACTTTGCGTGCGCCTGGCTCACCTCGGACTGGGACGCGGCGCCCTTTGCGTTCAGCTTCTCCATCATCTTGTTGCCGGGGGTGTAGGTGGAGAGGCTGGCGGCCTGCACGGTGGGGGAAGGTGGAGAAGAAGAAAAAAGTTGCAGGAGAAATCGTTTCAGGTAGTCGCCAATTTTCGTTTCAGGCTGGAATAAGTCATGTAAGATACTTCCATTGTTCGTCCGCGTTACTTACTTGTTTTCCAGACTCCGGCCCGAACAGCTCTTCTCGGTCCAGCGGTTTGGGGCCGCTGCCAAAGAGGAGTCCCTTCAGGAAGCCCTTGCTCGGGGGGTCCGGCATTGGGATGGAATCCTTGGATAGAAGACCACAATAATGTTTACAGCCCTTCATTTTATATCAACATTTACATACCTGGAAAACAGATCCCTGCATCTCTGGAAGCTGCCTGAAGAACTCTCTGGATAGGGTGATCTTTTGCAGTTCGTTCTGGTTGCAGAAGTAGAGGCCGTGCCCGAAGTCTGAGAAGGCGAGAGTGGTGTCTATCCTGTCGGAGCGGGCGGCGAAGTAGGTCTCGAAGAGCGGCCGCAGGGTGGGGATGCTGTAGACCTTGATGTGTCCGCAGGCGGTGTAGCAGACGAGGGAGGGGGTGAAGCGGGCGCCGGAGCCTCCAAAGTTGACGACGGAGGCGCGGACCACGTTGGAGGATTCGCCGATGGTCTGGGAGTGCATCTGCCGCTGCGACGGAAGGGCGTAGACGGCGGCGGCCTTCTCCGTGCACACCACCATCACCTCCTGGTCCCCGGAGGAGGAGGAAGACGTGAAGGAAGGGGGAGGGGAGCTCTTGTCCTGGCTGTCCTGAGAGGTGAGGCCGCCGGGAGTGGATGCCGAGGCCGCCGCCGAAGACTGCGACACGGTTGACTGCGGCGCCGCCGAGGCCGGCGTGGGCGAGGGTCCGCCCTTGGCAGGCACCTTCACGTTCTCCGCCGGTCGCCCGTGCGAGAGCAGCGATCCGGCGCTGCAGTCAAGGAAGCACGTGGTGAGGACGCGTCCGCGCAGCCGGAAGAGCGACCCGCTCGGGCTGACTACCACCGGCTCATCCGCGCGCTTGGGCTCTTCCGGCAGGCTGACCACGATGGTGAGGACGGAGCCCAGCGAGGTGCCCACGTGGAGGCAGGGGCCCAGGGTGAAGTCGTTCTTGGCGGCGAAGGCGTCGGCGAAGTGGAGGCAGGTGACGCCCTCGGCCGAGATGGCCGCCTCAGTCAGGCTGCTGGCGGAGGAGCTCTTTGAGAGGTTGTTCTCCGCGTCGGTCGAGCTGCCGCCCTTCTGCAGCCTCTTGCAGTCGGGGGACTTGACCCTGTCCCCCGCCCTCGATGAGGGCGTCGGCAGCGCCATAGAGTCCTTCTGCTGTAGCTTTTCCTTCTCTTGCCCGGGTCCTGCCACTGAGTTCTCCTTCCCTGGGGTGGAGGGGTCAACCTGCGAGTAGCTGCCCAAGTCCACGCGAACTATCTCCGGCTTGGCCGAGAGGTCGAGCGGCTTTGGCGAGCGCGGCAGGCGCTGGAAGGGGTCGAGGCAGCCGTACAGGTCGGCCGTGCCCATGTTGAGGAGGCACACGCCCTGCACGTAGTCGATGACGGCCAGCCCGGACCCGTTGCCGTAGGCCATGAGGCCGTAGGCGGCGTTGACGACCAGGCAGGAGATGGGCGATGGCTTCTCCCCGTTGACCCAGGGCGTGAGGCAGGCCACCTCGGCGTGGAAGCCGGGTGCCTTCCGCTGAACCCCCGTTCGCACTTTAAGCGGGCTGAAGTACTCGTACTGCGGCTTGTCGAAGTTGAATCCGTCCACCGGGTCGGTGTACGAGGCGGACTGGGAGGCAACGTTGAGGAGGGGCTTTGGCGCGGGAAACTCGAAATGCTGCTGTGAGGGCGGGGAGGACTCACCTCCCCCTCCCCCTCCCCCACCGGCTGTCTTTGCCTGCTGCTGCTGGCTAGATACCTCGTAGACGATGGGGATCTCCATGGACTTTGTCTCCGTGGCTGTCTCCTTCTTCTTGAACCGAAATAGCAGCACCTGCCCCGCCGCCCCCGCCACGGCAAGGTCCCTCGACTCCCCACAGAAGAAGGCGTGGGTGATGGCGTAGGGGTTCTCGTCCAGCTCCGCCTTCATGTTGTCCCCGCCTCCGCCCTTGGCCCTTTCAAAGTACTTGACCGTCTTCAGTCGGTGCAGGCTCTGCATAGAGGTGGAAGAGGCGTCCCAGAATCTTAAACTGCCGTCGGCGTGGCCAGTCAGCACCAGCTCGGCGTAGCTGCATCCGGCGGAGGCGCCGGCAGAATCCACTCCGCCGCTCACCGGCCACTCACCGGAGGAGAACTCCTTGGAGGCGGCCTTGGCCTTGGTGCCGACCATGTACAGGGCGGGGATGAGGTCGCCAGGACAGTCAACTAGGTACCTGTGGAGGGGAAACATGAAAGATAAGAATACATGGTGGTGATGCGCAATTATGTTTTTTGCACCTGCAGCAGGTGACGGGTGATTCGCTAAAGTCCATGGCGTACGGATTGTTGAAGCACTTGAAGCCCGATCCGGACTTGCAATCTATTCCTACAAGGTCATTGGTCAGCATTACGATGACTGCCTCGGGCTCCTGCGTGAGAGGAGAAAAGGGAAAAGGTCCTTGCATTAGTAATAGTCACTCTCGCTCCTGAGCCGCGGCCGCCTTCGCTTCGGGCGGAGGACGGGCTCCATCATTCATCTTTCTTCGATCATCTCATCCGATCTCTTTCGTTCCTTACATGATAGTCTGACGAGAACGGAGAGTCCGTGACTAGAAGGAAGTCCAGAATACTGTTCTCCATCTCCAGCACCGTAGTGTTTTTGCCCTGCGAGGAACAGGGAGAGAAAAGAAATATATTATCTCGTCGCAGTGCAAGGTCGTCTCAGTGATACAAGTTTGGTGGTACTCCTCGCATCAATAATTAAAGAAGCTCTTTCTTCCTTTCTTCTTTCTCTCTCTCTTTCCCTCGATCCCCTTCCGAGCACGCAGCTACAGTGTGCAGTGTTAAATCATTCCCCCCCCGCCCTCTCGATCAAGTAATCACTGCATCACGCGAGGCCTCCCCATTCCTTGAGTCGGGTCGGGGATCGAGCCCCGCCCATTCACCTGCATAATGGTGATGGAGGGCGTGGATCCCGTGACGTCCTCCGGGAGCCCGCCGGAGAAGACGAAGTAGGACTCGCCGCTGGATCGGTTGACCCGCCAGAGCACCTTTTCGATGGCGTCGCAACGCTCAACCTTGTTGGTCTCCTTGTCCCTCTTCCCGTGCGGGAACTGCACCGCCTGCGGCTTGCCCTACAGGAAAAAGAAAAAGAAAAATGTTCTTTGTAGTGTTGCGCACATGGAGGACGATCGACACATAAAGCAGATAGAACAGCCTCCGCAGCAACAACAAGGGAAAGGGCATTCATTCTCATTTGCCTCCTCTCTTCGGCCATAAAAATTGTTACGACCCAGCAGGAAGGAGAATACCATCACCACCATAGTCACCACACCAACAGTCGGGGGGAGGGGGGGGAGAGTGCCTCGCTGTCTTTTCTCATCATGACAAGCGGGAAAAGGTGGCGGGACAAACGTAGTAGGGGGGAAAGGAGTTTTTCCTCCGATTCATCCATACCTGCACGGGTTTAATGTTCCATGTGACGAGGGAGCCGTCGCCGTAGGAGCAGACGAATTGGCGCCCCTCCATGTGCCACGATATGGACCAGAGGATCTGGTTGTAGGCGTAGCGCTGCTCGCCCTTCTTGGAGGCTAGGTCCCACAGGCAGATGAGTCCGGTCTTGAAGCCAATGAGGAGCTTGCTGTTGTCCGCCGGGTTTACGCTGACGTGGGTGACGGCGCCCGGGTGGCAGCTCTTCTTGAGCGGGTCTATGCACTTGTTCCACGCTATCGTGTAGCCGGACAGGGTGAAAGTCTCCACGTTCATGATAAACACGTTGCCGCGGGAGGTGCCCAGGTACAGCCAGCGGTCCTGGAACTCCAGGCTCATGTGCGTCAGCTGCTCCTTGTTGATCTTGAGGGTCTGGAGCAGCTCTGGGGGCTTGACGGCGAAGTCCCACATGTTGACGGAGTCGTCGGTGCAGGTGGTGAGTATCTTGCCCTCGTTGAGCATGAACTGGACCTGCGTAACGGCCTCCCTGCCCTCGTGTTGGATCTCCAGGTCGACGCCAGGACGGCCGAATATCCGCACGGAGCCATTCCGGGTGCCGATGGCCAGCAGCTTCTGGATGGGGTCGAATGCCACGCACGTGGTCTTGTACGGAAAGCCATGGCGCACCTGCAAAGAACAGCAAATGATGAAGTCATGTCAAAAAATAGCCGGAGAAAAAAGTCAACACCAAAGCAAGGCAACGCCATCGTACCACAAGTGTTTCCTCATATGGGATCGTAATGAGAGAATTTACAGCCGAAACCTGACATCGATTCATCGGCACGTTACGTTCAAGAAAAGATGCTGAACAAGATAATTAAAAAGCCCAAAAGCATTGTTCACATAAAAAAATTCGAAGAAGAATAAAAAGCAAGCAAAAACTGTATCCAAAGATGTCGGAGCAAAAAATCTAGCCAGGAACCAAGATAAAGGCAAAACTTTTCGTTTGCTTGTTTTCCTCAAAAAATAACACCTCTGCTTCAGAGCCCAGACATTCGCAAACAACTGACGAATCCTCACCGTCTTCTCCAGCGCGAACTGCTCCGGCGACAGCGTCTCCAGCACGTCCTGCTCCAACTTGACCGGTCCCGGCGGAGTGGTGCCGGGCGGCGAGGGCGTGTTGACGCTCTGCCGGATGTTGTCGATGACGCCCTTGATGGACACAAGTTTCTTCATGGTGAAAACACAAGGGGGGGCTCACAGCTCACGCATAAAAGGGAAGCCTCCTGTTGATTTATACGGTCGGTAGTCACCAATAGGCCCTTTCTCCTCCTCTTCCTCCTTGGCTCGGCGGCCTTAAAAGGCTCTTTGGCCCCCTCCGCCGCGCGACATCAAAGGTCGCCTAAGGGCACCATGGCAACCTCTCCTTCTCTCCACTGTGTCCCCCCTCTTTTCACTGGAACTGGGGGCAAAGAGAAGTAGAGTCGGGGCGACGGTTTGTGTGTGCCGCACGTCCTCTCCTCTCGCTCTTCGGTCTTCTTGCCAAAAAAGAGGAGGAAGGGGATGTAGAAGTGTCTTATAGGGGATTACGAGTGAGGCTTGGTTGGGCCTTCCCCTCTTTTCTCCGCCACCGCCAACATCTCACACTCTGTCGAAGGTGGCAGAGGCGGAGACCATCCGCTTCTTTCTTCGGCGGGAAATGAGATTATTGCTTCCCTCTTTTCCTTCCTTCGTCTTGGTCTGTTGGCTGTCGTGTCCTACCCAGCCTCTGTCGTTCGTCGTCGTCCGCGGATCGAGGAGGGGCCTCTCCCTCTTGCCTCTTCCTCTCCTCCTCCTTTTTCCCAGCGGCGAGAGGCTAAAGGGGAAAGGGAGGGAGGGGAAGGAAGGAGCCTCATCAAGTGGCTTCAACAACTCCTCCTCCTCCTTCACCTCAACCGGTGGCCGTCGTCGTCGTCGTCGGAACTTTTGCTCAACCGCAGCTTGAGGACGAATGCCGACGGCTCTTCTCGTTGTCACACCGATTCCTTCGGCAGGTTTCCTCGATCGGCACCTGATGGGACTTCTCTTCCTTCCCTTCCTCCAAGCAGTGATGGATGGAGAGCGGCGGGTGGGTGGGTTGGTCTGTCCTGCCCCCGCCTACCGACCGACCGACCGACCTCGCCCTCTCCACTCTCCGGGCCACACTGAGGGAGGAAGGCCAAAGAGCGGCGGAGAGGAGAGGGGGGATGGGATCTGGAGGGGGGATTTTCGCTTCGGCCGCCGCCACAGCACAGCACCACCACAGTACAGAAGGTACTACGACCGCGGCGGAGGCGGAGGCGGAGGCGGAGAGGAGCGATGAACAAGGAGGGGCCTTTCCAATCCTCTTTTCTCTTCCTCCTTCCTGGGGGAGCGATGTGTGCCCTCAGAGGCCTCTCTCTCCTCCTCTGGGTGGGGTGGGGGGCCACGACCGGAGAAGGAGTCCCCTTCTTCCTCTGGTGGCCTAAAGAGCTCTCCTCACTCACTCCGTGAGGGAGGGACCCCCTCTCAAATGTTCCGCCCCTTCCCTCCCTGCTGCAAGAAGCGGAGGCCCCTCCTCTTCGTCCTCAACAGGCTTTCCGCCAGCCTTTGTACGCCGAGCAGGAGGCGCCTTTCTCCATTCACCGAGGGTGGTGCTGGTGCTTGGTTGGCGCGTGAGACAGAGCGAGAGAGGCGCCTTTCGCCGGGCGACCGAGCCCTGCCGTGGAGGTTGGATGGAGGGTGAGGCCAGTCCAGAGCGTGCCTTCCGTGTCAGGCCCTCTCCCCCCTCGTGCTCTTGTTCTCGCCTCCTCGCCTTGCCCGCGATGGATGGACTCTCTTGTAGGAGCACCCTGTTGGGGCGACCAATGTCTCGCACTCTTGTCCGTCCTCCACCTTGTCGTCGTCGTTGGCGTTGTCCGTGTTGCCCTCGCCCTTGTCCAACCACACCTTTGTCAAAAACTAGATGGCTTTACAGGCAGAGTTGCCAGGTTGGGGAAAAAACAGTTAAGAAATAGTTCCTATTTATTAAAAACGCCAATTTCCCTGTTTTTGTTTGTTTCATGTGTACCTCAAGTTGGGTGTTTTTTAAAAAAAATAATAGAAGAAGGTTTTGTTTTACTTAGAGTGCAAAAAGGTACTGCACAAGTGCACATGTCTAAAACTTTTTGTATTTTCTTTTTCCTATAAATTTAAGTTCTCTTGTGTCCATTTCATGCCATATTTTTCCCGTCATTAAAAATAGCAATCTTTTTAACATTATCCCTATGTCATGTTGTTTTCTCTCTCCCGTCTCCACCTGTCATCTCTGTTTTCTTTCTCTGTCTTTTCGGCCCAGCTGCTTGTCCGCCTGTTTTGCCTGTGACGGCGCTAGAACACTTCGCCCTTTTGGGCGGAGGAGAAGAGGAGCTGGAGCAGGAAAGAAATCCCCTTTTCCGCCCCCTTTCCTTACTCCCCCCCCCCGTTCTTTATCGCCTCTCTTTCCCTCTATCTTCGGACACCATCCATCCTTGCCCTTGCTTGCAGCTCTCTGGCCCCAATGAGCCCTACTTGCAGAAAGGGCATACAGGTGGGTGCCGGGTGCCGGTGTAGGGTTAGAATCGGGTTTTCAAGTGCTCAAAAGATTTAAGATAAATTAGCCATACCTGGGCACGCAGGGGGGCAGGGTTATGAACCCCCCCCCCCCCAGACTCCGAATTCCATTGTAGTAACGTACGAACTTTATGT
>JAAUYJ010102929.1_pt1 | contig 12966 bp, 16 predicted proteins | sample 7278031 | NCBI WGS metagenome assembly JAAUYJ01 (sample SAMN14350222, study PRJNA611818) | marine sediment metagenome | isolation source: surface marine sediment (1.8m) | place: French Polynesia: Moorea | collected 2018-08 | reverse complement strand
GAAGAAAACGAACAATTGTTTTAATTTCCAGCACTTCCGACGAGCAATCCAGTCATCAGCGGAGGGGAGAGCCACTATCAACTAGGTGACAGACTCCAGGTAAAGATTTCTCCGGGGAAAAACCCACACATTTTACCTCTATTGCTCTAAATACAAAAATGTTTCCATGCTTCAGCTCAACTGCACGTCCGCCAAGACGTTTCCGCCGACGAGCCTCAAGTGGCTGCTGAACGGCCGCGAGGTCTCCCCCGCGCACGTGCTGGAGCACCCGAAGCGAAAGGGCGCCAAGAGCGGGCTCTTTAGAACCAGGATCGGGCTGGACGTCCCCCTCAGGCAAACGCTCTTCCGCAAGGGGATAATAAGGGCAGAGTGCATCGGAGAGGTGAAATATAAATTCCCAGAAACCGTGATTTTATATGCTGCTTCTAAAAACAGAAAAAAACATTTCCAGGTGGAGGACGGCGTGATCCAGGGCTGGAACGAAGGTTCCAACAGCCATCTCATCCAGACGGTGAGGCTCCCCGAGGCGCTCAAGAGGGAGGTCACTCAAGTCTTTGTCGGTAAGAGTCATGCTTATCTTTTTTTTTGTTCATATTTGCTTGTGACCGTGTAAAGTACATTCCCATTAGCACCTTATTATAATTTTCCAGTTCCCATGACTTCCAAGGCGGCGGGCCTGGGACGGCAGTGGCTCCCCCTCGCGGTGGCGATTCTGTCGGCGCTTCTCTCCTGGCCGATGCTGCGGCAGTGAGCTCCAGCGCCCGCCACAAAAGGTGGGAGAGGGGGGAAAAACTCAGAAAAAGTGACTGACAGCGAGCGATACCGCTAGTTCGTGAAAGTGAAAGTGAAAAAAAAAACCACAACATAGCCCCAACAAATAGTTGCATGATAAAGTAAACCTACTTATTTGTAAAACGGCGGAGGTGGCTGCTCAAACGACGGCCAAGGAAAAGCTGGTGGATCGCGATATACAGAGCCTTGTGCGGACAAGGCGAGAGGACAAATGAGGATAAGAAGACCTCAATAAATCAGAGAAAGGGGGGGGGGGACCGAGGGGGAAAGTCGGTGCCTGCGGTGCATTCTGTTTGGCGCGGAATTCACCAGGACAATTAAAGCGTGACTTTCACCCAAGAGACTGGTCGAGATATCGTGTAACTGTAGGTGAAATATGATGTGCGATTTACCTTGGCGAATCCCGTTCCGACGACCCCCAAACTGAGCGGACACCATTAATAAAGTTGGTCCGGCCCCCCTTCCCCCCTCCCCCTTCCGCCCTATCACGGCTGCCACCGGGCAGCGCCGTAGAAGCCGTCGTCGCAAATCGAAATGATCATTTGGGCTGCATTATTCATCGGATAAATCTGGACAGAGACTGCAGGGAGGAGGAAAAACCTGCCGCAACGAGAAAAGGTATTTAAAAAGATCTGCTTTTTAACAAAAAAGGCGTAAAGAGTGAGAAAGAAGAAAAACAAGCGTCAATATCGATTCCCCCTCCCCTTCCCCTCCGCGTAAGAGGGCAATATTATTATCTCCTCACGGCGAGAGCGGCTAAAATGACCCCCCAATTTCGCTGCAGCGCGCGCATACAAATACAAGTATTCCCAAACATACATAGGACTTGTCAAAGACACAACCTATACTGTCCCCCAATATGCTACCATATAGAGAGAAAACGGAAATAGACGAAACAAGAAAACGAAATCGTGGAGGCCGATGTGCATGCTCTTCTAGACGTGCAGGGTGCTGTTCGTGCGAAGTCGCACGGCCATTTGGGTGATCGGGAAAACCCTTTTCTCCCCTGCACGGAAACAAGAGGCCATTTCGACAGAAGATTCTGCTTCGGTCATCTTCAGCAGAAGTCACGTGTGAGGCGTATCCCCTGGGAGTTTTTTTCTTTCGTCGCATTCGCGGCGGTATTTGCGGAGCATGTTTTATAATGGGTCAATTGAAATTGAGTCTCGTGGTTTTTTGTGTTGTTGCTTAGAAATTGTACTTCTTCGAAAAACTGCTCAAGCATGGCTACGCCCTGAACGCCTTTATTGTTTGATCTTGCAATCTGACACCTCCCAGCCGAGTTTATTTGCACCCAAAGCACTCACACTCACCCCCTTTCCACCTCGCTCGTTCAATCAGCGACCTGTGCTAATGTTTTGATAAAAAGCCGGAGCTCTTTCTCATTCAGTCCAATTACGGTTTGTGCACGAGAGTCAACTGAAGACTTCTTGAAGTCTCGTGAGGAGGGAAACGAGACAGTATCGTTACGAAAGGCCTCTTCCCACAATCCCATCTCGTCCCTCGAGTGTCCAGTAAAAAGAGAGTGTTGTATACTAGTCACGGCGCACATTCTCCAGCCGGGGCAACTCTTATGTGTATATCCCAGCTGTGTACAGGCTTCCTCCTCCTCCTCCTTGCCTGCCCTTGCGTATAGGACGACACTCTCAAACAACAAGCAGGTCCTTCCTTTCAATTCCTGAGATCACTCTCCAAGCCGGTTTTTCTGGTATTTGGACCCGCCTCGCTAAAAAGAAGGAGAAACCGGACTGGGGACCACTCCACCTCGCCGCCGTCCAAAGGAAAGAGCTGCAGCTCCGAAATCCCTTCAACATGTCCACCTCGCAGACGAGAGACCCCGCCATGTCAGAGTACTTCAGGAAGAAGAAGGTGAGCCCGAATTTCACGTCATATAATTTCCCCATATTGACAACAGACAACAGACACGAAATTGTCTTCTTGATCTTACGGGAAATTCGCATGTAACGGAGGGTCGGCCTATAACCCAATCAATAAAGTATACTAAGTCAACATTTTTAACCTTTCGATCAAACGACATGTGTGTCTGTGTTGAATCAGTGTCACACGTGTACACCAACGAAGGAGCAGCAGGTATATCTCAACCTGGGGGTAAATCTTCCGATCCTCAAATGAGGCCACTTTTTGCGATCCCGATAAATCGCTCTAGAATTTAGAACCAGAGGTATTTACGAAAACAAGCATCAGGGCCACCAGAGCCCAAGGACCTTATACTAATCCACCATAAATTAGGTTGAAAACACCACTAGTCCTTTGCCTTATTCTGTGTACCTACGTACTTCAGTAGAAGCAGGTGTGGTTTTTCATACAGGTGGTTTAAGCATGGCACTTATGCCCCTTAGCCCTTTCCCCCCTCTCTAATTCCTTGGCAACAAGTGGCACAGGAAGGGAAGGGGGGAGGGAGTATGTAGAGCAAAGAGGCACCAGAGAAGGTTCGCATTCCCCCCTCCCTTCATTCAATGCCCGATTGCCTCTCCCTCTCTATAAAAAATCTGTCGTCTGTCGGTTCTCCGCCGCCGGCGCCCTCCCTTGAGCAAATCGACACCTTAAGTGCTGTCAACAGGGGGGCGGAAAAGAAAAGCAGCTACTACATTACATATAGCAGCAAGACTCTCTTTCTCCTTCTCCCACTTTGTGAGAGGTCCAAAAAAACAATTCGCGATGAACTTGGAGCTGTCCTCTTCCCCGCTGACCAACGGCAGTGGCCCCCTCCACTGCTCCGAGGCCGCTCTCAAAGTACCGCTCTTCCAATCCTTCCAGCTCTTTGGCCACACGCGCTCGCCCTCGGTCGAGTTCAAGGAGCTCACCAAGCGGGACGCGCAGTTCTCACTGGCGCAGGAGCTCGACAAGCTCAGGAGGACGGGCAACCTGCCAGACAGCCAGGTAAAGAGTCCAACATAAATTGTTTTCTTATGAGCAGAAATTAAATTGCTTTCTCTGTTCAGGCCAAGATTATCGACAAGGAATTCGACGGCTTCAAGGCCCTCTTCGGAAAGTTCCTGACGTCTGAGGCGCAGGAGGCGGTCAAATGGGAAGAGATCGAGAAGTTGCCCAGGGATGCAGTGAGTTATTGTTAAAAAAATCTCTTTGATATATGGATAAAAATTACCATGATTTCTCCCTCTCTTAGATCCGATCGTACGAGAGCCTCCCGACCCCGACCGACGCAGAGATCAAGAAGATGCTGGAGAAGCTGGTGGTGGTCAAGCTCAACGGAGGCCTCGGAACATCCATGGGTTGCAAGGCAAAGAAAATAAAAATTTTCTTGATTTTATTTTTTTTGGTGAAAACATGTCCTTCCACTCCAGGGCCCGAAATCGGTTATCCCGGTGCGAAACGACCTGACCTTCCTTGACCTGACTGTGCAGCAGATCGAGTCCCTGAACAAGCAGTACGACGCCGACGTCCCTCTCGTCCTCATGAACTCCTTCAACACCGACGAGGAGACGCACAAGATCATCAAGAAGTACTCTGGCTTCCGCATCAGAATCCTGACCTTCAACCAGTCCCGCTACCCGAGGATCCACAAGGAGTCGCTTATGCCGATCGCAAAGGACGTGCATACCGAGAAGGACCTAGAGGCGTGAGTGCGAAAAAAAACCCAAAAATTTTTATGTTTGCACATTTCTATGCCCAAACTATACCGTACCGACAGTTGGTACCCTCCTGGCCACGGCGATTTCTACTACTCCTTCTACAACTCTGGCCTGATGACTGAGCTGGTGGACCAGGGGAGGGAGTTCGTCTTCATGTCCAACATCGACAACATGGGGGCGACGGTGTGCAGCTCAGGAAAAACTCGTAGTTTTCCTTTTATTTTAATTTTCTCTCTTCGCCTAAGGTCGACCTGGGAATCCTCAACATGTGCCTCAACGAGAACCACGAGTTCATCATGGAGGTCACAGAGAAGACAAGGCAAGGAACTACTGAAAGTTGAATAAAAGAAAATTCATCTTCACTATCTAATGAACACATCTTGATCTTTCCAGAGCCGACGTAAAAGGTATTGTTTGACAATTTATCATTTGTTTGGGTACAATTTACCAACTCTCCCTGCTTCTCAGGTGGCACCCTGATCCAATACCACGGCAAGCTGCGGCTGCTGGAGGTTGCCCAGGTCACCAAAGACCATTTGGAGGACTTCAAGTCAGTCAAGAAGTTCAACGTATTCAACACCAACAACCTGTGGATGAGCCTGCCCGGTAATTTCTGGAATCTGCACCCCCCAATATCCAAGTTTACACGACGGTAAATTTCAATCCAGCCATCAAGAGGGTTGTCGAGGAAAACACCCTGGACATGGAGGTAATCGTGAACCCAAAGACCCTGGAGGGAGGAGTCAACGTCCTGCAGCTGGAGACCGCCGTGAGTTGCTTGATTTGATAGATCATTGGCACTTATGATGAATTGCCCAAAAATATTCTTGCAGGTCGGAGCGGCAATGAAGTGTTTCGAAAACGGAATCGGAATTAAGGTACAGTGCTCTGCTTGTTTTTTGTTTGTGGTGATCTTACTACTGTTCGGGAACGGCAAAAAATCTCCTTTGATACTTGTACATTTACGTACTTATGGTTCAGTCACCAAATCTTCTGTTTCAATATTTCCCATAGGTCCCCCGCTCCCGTTTCCTCCCCGTGAAGAAGTCCTCCGACCTCCTCCTGATCATGAGCAACCTGTACAACCTCAAGCAGGGATACCTCAACATGTCGCCGGATAGGATGTTCGGATCAACCCCTCTCGTCAAGCTTGGAGAGCAGAACTTCAAAAAGGTAAAACAAGACGCCAAAAAGGAACACGGCAAAACTATTTTTATACGATATTATTTTTATTAGGTGAGCGACTTCCTGAAGCGCTTTGCCTCCATCCCCGACATAATCGACCTGGACCACCTGACCGTCTCCGGGAACGTCTACTTCGGCAAGAACGTCACCCTCAAGGGGACAGTCATCATCATCGCAAACTACGGAGATCACGTGAGCCATATTTTTTTCCATTTTTTAGCCGGAAAGTCATAGAGTTGAATATTCAGATCGACATCCCCTCTGGAGCCATCCTGGAGAACAAGATCGTGTCCGGAAACCTGAGGATCCTCGACCACTGATCGGCGGGAGGGCATCACCATTCACTTGCATTTTATTCCGTACACGAATTTTTGGGGAAGTCATTGCCCGAAAAGAGTTGTCAACAGAGAGAAGAAGAATATCCGCTCATAGCTGAAGTAATTTCATTCAACTTGAAATTAATTTGAAGTGATTGAATCATATTGACAAGATCTTGTAATAATTGAAAGTGGACGAAATACGAAGATCTGGATTCGCCCAACCTCCAATTAATTACTGGTGTATTAACTACAAGTACAGTACTAGTACTACTTACCTTACCTAAGACTCAAAGAGGCTCTTACATTATCCCCCATTTCAAACAGACATCTCCTCGGATATTCAAGAGTTTTGAAGCGCATATTTTTAAGGCAATCATATCTCCATCGATTATGTTCAGTGCAGTTCAAAGGAAAAGGTCGCACTGAATTTTTCAGCTCCCGGCATCAAAAAATTGCCGAAGGGGGAAAAAACCGCACCATCAGAATTGTAAATGAGTTCATTTTTTTGGTAGCTCCCCCCCCCCTTTTCTCATTTCACGAAACACATACAGTTCAGTAATGCACACAAAAGTAGTATGCATGAGAAAAAAATTCTGCTGCCCTCGCGAATAACTGATAACAACCCCCCCCCCCTCCCCCAACTTTTTGATGAAATTGTCCTCTCCCTCCTCTGTCACTCTGAATAATGCATTTTCACGCAGTAAAATCCCTTCCCTTCCCCTTCCCATAGGGGAATGGCCCATTGCAGCAAAGGCAACGGACGAATAATGAATAACAACAGTCGCGAAGCATGGGGAGGGAGAGAAACACCCCATCCCACGTTCTTTCTTCTTTTCCCCTTTCACACTCTTCTTTTTTCCCACCCTCACGGGTTTCGTTGCATGCACACACTTGGGTTGGGACTGGGGGAGGCGCCCTAATGAGGACAGCACCTCCGGAAAGAGGAGTATCGGAGGATTTCCGTGCACATTCAGCCCATGCCACGCAATGCGTGTGTTCGTCCCAAGTGCAGTGGACATACGTACAATATGCCCAGATCGTTCGATTTATCCTTGCCCAGAAATATTGCACATGAATAAAGCCATGAGGCATGTCCTGCAAAGTAGCATAGGGGGAAGGAGGTGAGAAAATATCCACTGGGGTCCAAATCAACGCGCGGATAACAAAAAAACCCCTTCGCTGCACAATGCCGCACATTCGTGTGTGGTAGCAAAAAGGGACGGGAAGGAGTACAGTACCTATTCGTCGTCCCCCCCTCCTACCCGACCCATTGCTACAAAAACCCCAACCACTCTGCATAAAAGGAAGGAGGACCCCTTTAGAGGGGAGGGGCAGAGTTCCATTCACCGCTATGGGGGTCCGATGGGAGGGGAGAAAAAAAGGGACATGTGAGTAGCCGGTATACGTACGGAGGTGAAGAGAGGGAGAGGCGGAGAAGGGTGGGGTGGGGATAGAAGAAGCAGTTGCAACCGTTCCCATAGCGGCGGCGGCGCCCAACACACATGTCTTCTTAAGCATGCAGCACAGCACAACACAGTAGGGAGGCGTGTGAATTTCCCGGTGAGATTGGTAACGGAAATATCGATCCCAGTCCGCCACCCCCGGAGCCTCCCTCCTCCTCCAGTGTGGGCGCCTAGCACAGAGATGCTCTTTCGAATATTTGCGATCTCGCACGTAAAAATTGAAGGTCTGTATGGGAACTTCCTAACTGCGGCTTTCCAGTGACCCCAATATCCTTAAAAGGAAAGGAGAGACCTGGGGAGGACAAGAACCGTTTCTTTTTTTTCCCGTCGCCTCGGGTCGCCGTCTGACCTATTACACTCTCCCTCCGTCCGGGCAAGGAAAGGGGGGTTAAAAGACGCGAGAAATATTCCCTCCCCCTCCCCCGCTTCCTCCCTCGGGGGCCAGACCTTACTAGAACGGACCAAGGGCGAAAGCGACGGTTCAAAAAACCGTCTCCATCCAAAAAATTCTCACTCGTTTCTCCTGCCTTCCCCTTCTCAGCTGTCCTCCTTGGAGAGAGCAGGGAGACTTTCAACAATTTTAGAAGGGTGTAAAAAATGCACAGAAATTCCAGAGATGACTTGTAAACCAAGTTATAAAAACAACCAACATTTCACGGCATAATTGGCGAATTTCGCGCCACCTCTCTTGGGAAAGACCGTTAGAGAGGCGCGGGGGAGGGGGAGGGGGAGGAGACGAGGGCATAGGGGGGAAACAGTTCTAAAGATGCCAGGGGAGAAAAAAAGAACCTCTTCGGGCGAAATTATACGTCCTCCAGGATATATTTTCTCTCCAACAGAGCTTTTTAAGATTAAGTTTTTCATGAATTTCTTGCCGGAGCCATTTAGTGTCCGGGATCCGGGAAAATCGTCTGAGAAACTCCCCCCTCGCAGATTCGACTAAACAGGAAATGCTTCTTCTCAGACAGAGCGAAGGCGGAGGGGAGCGGCGGAGAGCATTCCTGCGGGAGATTCGGACCCCTTTCTGGGGAAAAACCGCTAGGGAAAAGTACACGCATTTTTTTGTCGAACTTCGAAGTGTGCGGCCGCGATCTCGGCCGCGATCGACAAAGTGTTTTCTTTGGGAATGAAGGGTTTGAAAGGGAGCCAGCCGATTCTGCTTAGCACCCTGGCGCTCGTTCCAAAAGTGCACTTAACACTGTACTTTATTCTAAGAAAAAATCTCACCCGCCGCCGCTGCGGGCGGGCACGTGTCCGCAATTTGCGATCAAGGAAAACCAAAAACATCTGTTCAAGACCATTTTCGGGAAAAATAGGGAGAAGCAAACACGTGTCGAAATAGGAGTTTTAAACCTTTTTCCGTTAGAATAGGGGAATTTTTCTCGCCTATTCGATACTTTTTGATAGTGTCCTCCTGCGAGAATCCGTTAGAACTTCCTCCCCTCAGAACGGGGGTACCCCCCCGCTTTTTCGCACGCACGCCCCACTGCTTTCTCCCAGGCACATTGTGTGCAGAGGAAAGAGGACTGCATGTGTACATGGCATGGGAAGACCATTTAATCAAAAGAGCCCTCCCCTCGCGATGCCAACCAACAGAAATTCTTCCACGCCATTGGCGGGGAGGAGTGACTGACGCGAATTTAAATCGCTGGCAATGGAACATTGCAAGCTGCTCTCTCCTCTCCCTCTCTCTCCCACACCACACACGCTTTTCCCGTCTTTTCCAACCGTCAAAACATGCAGCAGCGCTAGAGACCGGGGGGGGACCGAGGGAGAACTCTCACGGGCTCCCCCCCTCTTCTTCCCATCGCCACACACACACGTTTAACGTTTTCCGTTGAACGGCAGATGCGAAAAAAAAAGATCGGTAGAACTGAAAGAGGAGAGGGGTCGCTGCGAGAGATGGGGATGGCGGAGGACCGCGAGGACCGGAGGCGGCACAACAAAAGATCTCCAGCTGATAGATGCGTCGGTTCGTTCGTCGGTTCGGCCGTTTTTTCCCAAGGAGGATAGTGGGGAGGGAGGGGGTTGAATGAATCGCGAGATGATGGGGGTCTCTCTCAGCCCGCAGGAGGAGGAGTGTGGGTTTTCCACTAGGGGTTGGAGGGATAGAGAGGAGGAGGAGGAGGAACGCATGCATCATCACTCTCCATCTGAGGGAGTGCACCAACATTGGAGAAGGAGGAGGAGATTTTTAAATCCCAACGACGACGAAATTGAAGTGCGTTGTTGATACGGGATATCGCCGTTCGAGAACTCTTCTATCCAACCATCGTGTTTGCTTTTTCGCAGCGCGGTACTGTGTAGGGAAGAGGATGCCGAAATTTGCCATGGACGATTTTCCATCCGCGCTCCTATGTAATGGCTCTATCAAGGACCCCAAACCAGGACTTGACAAAACTCGAGAAGGGCCATTCATTAATTCCCGGGCGCAATAAACGCAAGACAACGCAGCCGCAACAACTCAGACCGTTTAAGGAACGCAACGCCGATTACGAATCGTCTTTCCACTTTTGTTTTTCTCCCATGCATCCCCCCCCCCTCCTGTTCACGCTTGGAGGACCCGATTCTCCCACCGGCCGAGAAAAAGGGCGAACGGACAACACCTGGACATAACAACCGAACTTGCCCGGATCCCCCTTGTCCATCGCGGCGGCGGCGGCGTAATAAATTTGTACGTTCATATCTCATTACCCACGGGCGGCGGCATTGGCAGCCTGCAAACACCACTTCCCCACCACCACTATACTTCCCCTTCAACTAGTACACATACTCTCACAAGATTCGGTGGAAGAGGGGGAAAAATCCCCGATCCTCCCGTCCGTAGTTCCTCCAACTCCCACGGATCCCTGAGCAGCTGCTTCCTGTAGTAATAAGGCGGAGGCTCGCTCCAAAAAAAATCGCCATCCATCCCCCCCAAAAAAATCAAAAAAAGAAAAAAACGGGGAAAATATTGGTTCCGAAAGAAAACGGAGTGGAAAAAAGAACCCTTGTCGTTGTGATACCCCAATACACTTTGGTGGGAATTCTTCGAATTATAGCGACAGGGGCAAAAACGGCCAGCAAACAATTGGACTCGGCGGACGAGAACCGGCTACCTTTTTTTCCCTTTCGTAAAAAAATATTCCCACATGCTACTGTACATTTCTTTCTTTTTCCTCCCCACCTTTTTTTTATCCGCGAGAAAAACTCCCACCGCCACCACAAGCGTCCGCCTCTCGCCTCTCCCGATATTCTCTCCCATTTGCCCCATCTTGCCACCGACCGTCCCTCTTCTCTTCCTTTCCTTCCAGACCGAATAATACCACGGGGAGGTAAAAATTCCCACCCATGAATTTATTCTCATCGGCGAGAACGGACGGACCGACCGACGGACGGGCGGGAAAGGGGGGGAAGGGAAGCGATGACAAAGAGGAGGGAAAGAAGAAGAAGAAGAAGCAGTGGGGGGAACAACACAAAGGAGGAGTGGGAGCGGTAGTAGAAGGAAGGGACCAGGTAGACCGAAGAAGAAGAGCGTTTTGGTTCCCCCGTTCGGTCGGTCGGTCGGTCGGTCTTCGGATGGGGTTCGTTTCGTTCCCCCTCCCTCTCCACTCTTGCCCCCCGGCGAAAGAACGTTACCCTTGCTGGTTGTTGAGGTGGTGGTGGTGGTAGCGGAGGTAAGAGGGGGAGGGAGGGAGAAAAGGAGGAGGGAGAGACCCATCTTACTACTACTACCACGGACATTGAGCATTTCGCCGGCGGCTCTCACTCTTCTCCTCCGTCTCTCCGTCTGTCTGCCCCAAGCGAAGCAACCAAGGCAGCGCAAGAAGAGATCAGAGAGTTTGAGTCGAGTGAAGAGGAGAAGTGAGCGCGTGCGATGGGTTTTTCTGGCGGTGGCTTCTCTCCTCTTCACCTGGGAGAGGGATTCGCCAAAGGTGGAAAAGGAGAAGTGTTTGGGATACCGACAAATGCCCTTAAATTGGGCAGCACGCTTTCTGACCTTTGGGAAGTACTATTCCCCCCGGCATTGTTGATTCTCGAACCCATGGCTGCGAACGAAGGCGACCCCGCAACCCACCAAACCACCTTATCTCGCTCACCAAAGTGAGGAGGGAGGAGGAGGAAAGGGGGGGAGGGAAGGAGGCAAAGCGGACAGTTCTTTCGGACAGAAGAAGGAGGGGACCTTAGCTCACTTCTTTTTTCCACTAGGTACTACAACTACCACCACCGCAGTCACACTGCCTTCCTCCTCCTCCTCCTTTCTTCGGGCGCCGCGCCCCAAAGGTGCACCCACCCAAACCCCAATCTAACCTGCCCCCCCCTCCTCCCTCCCTCAATCTCCCGCGGCGGTGTAGCAAGGTGGAGAGGAGAGCATGCTTCCTCCTTCAACCCCCTCCTCCCGCTTCTTTAGACTTTTATCGCTCGGAACCCATTTCATTCCTTTTTCTTTCTTTTGCATTTGGAATGGATGGCTGTTCGTTCAGACCGTCGGTCGGCGGCGAAGGATCTGAAAGGGAAGAAGAAAATTTGGCAAAAAGATGGTCGGGTGATTGTGAATGGGGGGACATCTTATTTGGAAAAGGGGATTTTTACGCCCAGCGATTATTGGAGGGGACCGAGGGGGGCGAAATAAATGTGAGAAATGTCCGTAGGTCGTGAGAAGGCAGCTGCTGGTTTCTCTTAAATTTTTCCCCTCCGAAAAAAATATTTTCTAAGCTATGCTTGAGTTCGTAGGAAACTGCTTAGAATATATTTTAAACATAAGTATATTAGTAAGTATAAAAGTTAGTACCAAATTTCCGCCATTTTCCTCTGCGGCCTTAGCTGAATGAGGCAATATTCACACCGGCCGTTCTTCTCCCCATTCTTCCAGATCCATTTTCAAACCGTTCCCGCCGAGCGCCTCTGGTTCACACAGGAGGGAAAAGCAAGCGGCCGCTTCGAAAGGGACGGGAAAACACTTCCACGGAAGGGAAAGAAGAGATCGAGGCTCGGAGAAGGAATCACAATTTGCGTTGAAATAAAAGTTGGTATATGAACGAAAATGAAGAGGGATAGTCTCAAGGATGTTTTTACAAAAGATGCATGAAAATGTTTAAACTTGTACCTCTTCAAAAATAAAAGTTTTATGGAATAAGAGGACATAAATTTGTAATTTACGCGCCTCCCAAGCCTTGTACAAGCGCGAAACTCGAAAGCCGTGCAGACGGAAAATAACCACAAGCTCCCATCGCTTTTCAGCACCGCTGCGGCCTCGCCTTGAGCTGGAAACCGGCCTCGAAAGGCCGCGCGCGACCGTTGGCGCCGGCAAAAAATTCAAATCCCCCTTTTTTCCCACGAGTTCCCACGTCTGCGTTTCCATTGGACGGGCGGAGGGAGCAGCTGCACCTCCGGAACAGCAGCGTCTCCCCCCCACCGGCCGTTGGGGAGCGACGGCAACGGCCGCAGCAGCGCCGCCGTCTCTCCGCAGCCGCGGCGGCTGGTGAGAGCCGCGGGCACGCGACTAAAAGCCGGAGGAGGGAGAAACGGACGGACGGACGGAGAGACAAGACCCTCTCACCCTACTACAACGTGCGTTCGTTTCGTTTCTGTGCGAATAAGGGCGGGCAGTGG
>JAAUYJ010109795.1_pt1 | contig 12970 bp, 12 predicted proteins | sample 7278031 | NCBI WGS metagenome assembly JAAUYJ01 (sample SAMN14350222, study PRJNA611818) | marine sediment metagenome | isolation source: surface marine sediment (1.8m) | place: French Polynesia: Moorea | collected 2018-08 | reverse complement strand
AAGAGACGAATATTAATGATAGCACCATACAGGTTTTTTTGTGTGGGGGAATGGGTGTGTGGGGATGGGGTGGGAACGATTTTTGTGACAAAGAGACAGCAGCTTGGTTTTGTTGCTTGTGCCGTTACGAAGGGAAAAAAAGTTTTTGCTTTTTTTGTGGCGACCAACTTAAAGCAACTGGGGAATTGGTGGGGTGGGAAACAGTTGATTAATCTTTCTTCTTCTTCCTCTCGCAAAATCGAGGAAAATCGACTCTTTCTGCCTTATTCCGCTATTTGGCAGATGATTTTATGGGACACTCATGGATGGATGGATGGAAAAACACCTTCTTCTTCTTCTTTCTTCTCCTGACAAATACACGTTGGAGAGAAAGAGAGTTTCATATCTGTAGGCATGCATGGGATTCTTGGGGGAGGGAGGCAGGGAGGGGAGGGGCCTGATGTGTGATTCTGTTGGTCAACTTGGCTCTGAAGCGCGATTCCAGAAAGGTAGTTCGGATTAGAAATTACAAAAATAATAAGCACGATCCTAATAATAATAAAATTCTTTCCTAGTTTTAGATTCCATAAGCCAAGCCAGATTTGGAGACCCAAGTTGACCACGACGCTGTTCGGAGCCTTTGGTGGCAGGAGGGCAGGGGCAAAACATGAGCAAAAGAAAAGAAAATAACACGGAATAATAAAAACCCCTTTCGATTCTTGTTCTTTTCCTAGGGAGGAGGGCTGTGGCGTAGTGTATAAGTGAGGGGTGGTGGCAGACACAGACAAGTAGTATAAATCGGGTCTTGGACGACAGCTCTTCTTCCTCTTCCTTTTGTGGCATCACTCTCCCACCACTGGTTTCTCCCTCCAAAGTTTGTTTTTGTGTGTAGTAGCTGAATATGTGCGAAAATCGTAGTAGGTAGGTAGATGGGTGGTAGTAGCAGTAGTAGTAGTATGTATGTATGTAATCGCCCTGGGGATCGGGGTGGCGTCGGCCTAGCTTTGTTTGTATCTCACAGCAGTGCGCAGCCCCGGAAGCAGTTGGAGCTGATGGGGTTCGGGCGGGAGCTCTTGCCGCGCTTCTCCTTCTGGAAATTCGAAAAAATAAATCCGAATTACTATCACGGTCGAAGGGTTAATCGCGAGTTGTGAGGCGGTTAAAGTATTACTCGCAAAAGGAATGGAGAGGAAAGCATGATGAGGTCACAAAGTTAAAAAATGAGAAGAACAAGGAGCTTGGGACGAAATAGGGAGCCGGCCGATGGTTATTCATCCGAACAAACATGGAAAACGCTTGAAAAGATCATCAACACCTTCCTTTCCCGATGGTTTTTAAAGATGATCAACAACACCCACACAATTAAAAATCCGACAGGAGCTGCTGAGTTTCAGGTGACTTCCAACAAGGGTGGAAAGATGAGCCGCTGTTGTTAGTTTGACAATAATATAAAATGTTTTTTTCCAGAAATATAAATTAAGCCGCCACTCAGACGCCGCACAAGAGAAGACGGGAAAAGTGAGCTGCGATGTGAGTTCATGTCGAAATTATGTTTTGCGGGAAAGCGGCAGCAGTAAGAGCCGAATCTTTTCGAGAAGCATTTACCGCTCTTTTCTAACACGCCTTCCTTCGCATCTCCTCCGCCCTACATAATCCGGCATTTTCGCTTCTTTTTCGTTTTCTGACCCTTCAGCCTCTGTGCGAAAGAAAAGGGGATACGGGAATAGGAACATCGTCCGAACAATTTGAAATTCAAATGCTTTTTTGCAACAAAAACAGTATTTTTTTTCGGGAGACCTATTGTTGTCGACGATTTAAAATTTATTTTCCACTCACGTCTTTGCGGATTTCCCTGACGAGCGTATAGAAAGCGTCGTCGACGCCCATCCGCGTCTTGGCAGACGTCTCGATGAAGGGGATTCCGTAGCTGCGGGCAACCTGTTCACAAAAGAAGAATAGGTACGAAATGCAAACTTTTCTCGAACGGAATGCAATCAAGGGCCTTCTTCTGTTCACCTCTCTCGCCTGTCCCATGTTGACATTTCGCGTCGGGAGATCGCACTTGTTGCCCACCAGCACCATGGGGACCTACATGGGGGAGAAAGCGAATATGTAGACAGGTGCAGGATAGCCTTGAACAACTACGGGGGGAAAGCGAGATTCGCAGATTCTCGGGAATCCAGGGTTGTATAATGTTTCCTTCCTCCCCACCCTTTTCTGCTTCTCTTTGGGCAGCCCAACAACAGGCCAAGTATGATGAGTCACCGCCCAGGCATTTCCGCCGAACGGGGACACACTAACACTGCCCCCAAAAGCCATGGATTCCTTATGAGATCCGGGATGACGACTGACCTCCTCTGCATCCTTGACCCTCTTGATCTGCTCCCTGTAGGTGGATATGTCCTCGAACGACTTTGCGTTGTTGACGGCGAAGACGAGCAGGAAGCCCTCCCCCGTCCGCATGTACTGGTCCCGCATGGCAGAGTACTCCTCCTGCCCGGCCGTGTCCAGGATGTCCAGCAGACACGTCTCCCCGTCGATGACCACCTGCTTGCGGTAGGAGTCCTCGATGGTGGGGTCGTACTCGTCCACAAAGTGGTTCTGGATCAGCTGGATGGTGAGGGCGGACTTGCCCACGCCTCCGGCTAAGGAGAGGAAGCAAGAGGGACACCATGATAGGGCGCTGGGAAGTTACCAAAGATGACTGAAATCTCACCTCCCACGACGACCAACTTGTACTCGGTCATAGTGAACTGTTGCTTCTAGCCCGACACCAAAGAGGTCGGGGGCGACGACGCGGTGGACCCCGCTCTCAGGACGGCGGGGGCGGCAAGGCGGCGGAGCGGGACAAGAACCTCCTGTTGTGCGCTGGCCCCTGTGAAGACCTCTTGGCCCTGCTTGTCCGCCTTGTGCTCTGTGTCCGTCCTGCTCTTCTTCTCCAGGATCTTCTTCGTCCTGCTGATCTCCTTCGCCTTCTTCAGCTGCCTGAGTGCCTTCCTTCTTTCTGCGGCGTTTCTCCTCTTCTTTCTCCCCTTACCCCAGCCCTCTCCCCCCTTCTGCCCTCGCCTGCCATTCAGCCAAAGGTGCCCCCCTTCCTCCCCCTCCCCTTTCCCAGTGCGCTCGCTGTCTGGGCAGGAGAAGGGGGGAGGGGGAGGGGTCGCTCGCCGGAAGTGGGGTCAAAAGGGGCACACAGAAGAAAGAAAGAAAGAAGAGAAGGGAGTCCCTTGGCGACATGGACGCATCATACTGGGCTAAAAATAATTCCTCTTTTTTTTTGTTCCACTCGCTTGCTTCCTCCGTTGGGCATTTGCGTCACGACATCATGTGTACCACCTGCACACACACATCGTACGTAACATTAGAGAGCAAGAGAAAGAGGGAAAGGAGGAGGCGACGAAATAGAGAAGGAAGAAAGGAAAAAAAGAGTGAAAGTGCACCTCCTCGCCTCCTCCTCTCCTATTCCGACACTTTTTCTCATTTCCCATGGGAGACGAAGGGAGGGGGGAAAAGTCGCCGACTCACTGAGAAAGAGAGAGAGAAAAAGGACCTTAGTGGAAGGAGAAAAAAAGTGGGTAGTTGTGATGCCGATGGTATACTTCATCAGGATCCACGCAACAGGTGCTTTTGCTCTGGTTGCGTCACAAAGAGGCGGAGGGAGGAGGGAGGGGGATTATTTTTAGCACCTTCTTCTTTTGTTCCCTGGCTGTTGTGTCCCCTCACTTCCCCCGGGCCGTAGCGGGGGGGAGAGAGAGAAAGCCAGCCTTTGATTGCGACGATCAGAAGAGAGGTTGGAAGGAAGGAAAGGTAATGTTGGAGCTTGGAGGTAAAAATAGGAAGAGGAGAAGTGGTAGCAGTTGCAATGCAGTTGGAAACGTGGGATAAACACTTTTCACCTTCTTGGATTCTTTTGTTCTGGATTTGCCCACAATACATTTTTTTTAAAAAAAAATTCCGCATCCCCCTAAAAATGAATAGAAAAAGATTAGAGTTGCTGGCGCAGCAGCATGCTCATAGAGAAAGTACAGCTCTTTTGCCCATGAGCATTCTCTGCTATTCCACTCTACAAACTAGCAGCCCAAAAAGAACTTTCCCTAGCATGCTGTGCATGAAAGAGATACATGTTAATTTAAATGATATTAATCAGTCAAACAAACGTGTCTGAACATTTTTTATTGAAACTTTCATGTACTACTTGCTGAGCATGAAGGTCCGAATATGTTCTCTAGACTACCTCCCAATTGATTCGTCAAATGCATACTTTTTTCTCTCCGTCTCCTCTCTGACATTTATTGCGCGAAGCTTTTGTCTTTTCGCATTGAGCCGCGTGCGTCCTCGGTTGGCAACTGAGCGGGAGAAAAGATTTTTTCCCCTCTCTCTTACTGACATTTCTCTCTTTGCCTTTTTGCATGCAAGTGAGATACTTATCTGCAGCCAAAAACGAGAGAGAGAGGAGGGGGTCGCCATTTATTTGCCCCCCTCCCTCCCAAATTCTCTTCTTCCCCCTCCGTTCCCCACGGTGTCCATCCGCTAAAAGCCAAAAAAGATCCCCCCTCCCTTTTCCTCACTATCATTTGCACGGGGAGAGAGGACTGGTTTTTCCACCACTTGGAACTGATAAGGCACCGACCGACGACGACGACACTCCGCCGAGGTTCTCTCATGTCACGTCCAGCGGCGGCCGTCAATCCTGGGCTCAAAAAAAGGCAAATGCGGCGGAGGGGGGGAGGGGGTAATCCGATTATTGTCGGACCTGCACAAAGTCGCGCGAAATTTTTGCACAATCGAGTTTTGGCAACGTCGAAAGTCCTTTTTTGCATGTAAATCAGGATTATTATTTCTTTTTCCGCGATGCTTTTTTCTCTTGCTGGCATCAGCACGCTTCGTTAAATTTTGATATGGTAGAGGCAATGATGTGCATTGTGGGCGGCGTCAGACCAACAAGCTAGCCCGTGCCCCTGATGACGACGGGTGCCGCCGCCGCCGCGTCGCCTCGTGACACCTCATCATATCTCGTTTTTATTTTCAGCCTCCCCCTCTCCTCGCGAATTGGACTGAGTGGCGGCCCTCGTTTTAATCACCGCCCGAAAATAAAGAATACGGTCGTCGTCGGCTTGGCACCATCCTGTCCATGGCTCATTTTCGACTTTGCTCGTTGATGATCGAAAAATGGGCGTGGAGAGGAGGAATGGGATCGGAGGACGGACGGCGCCACCGCGTTCGGGTTTGTTGTCGCTGGAGAGAGACCATTAAATACAACAACCGCCGGAGCCCAATTTGCAGAAGGAACGGGTGTCCGTCCGCCCGTCTTTTTGGGTAGGGGAACGCGGAGAGAAGTTCTGACCAACAACAGATACTAAAAAAAACATTTATCTCCGTCCGCGACGGGGAAGGGCAGATTTCTTTCGTAGGTGCCCTCGTTTGATGGGCTTTTTGTGGCGGTTTTTTTTGGCTGCTCTGGCCCCCTCCCCCTCTTTCTTATTGTTGCTTGTCGTAAATGAACCTGCTGCATGAGGAAAGCCGTGTTTATTGCTCTCTTGGACCACCATGAAACAACCCCATCAACAAGAGATGTGTGATCCGTCAACCGGTTTTTCCCTCCTTCCGAGCGAAAAAAAATTGCGCGGGCGGGAGACCAAAAGGAAAAGGAGTGGGGAGAGTGCGGCTCTACCACCACCGACGGTTTGTGGCCGTCGTCGCGGCGCCATCGCCCGTCACTTCGCCCGTCCGTCCGTCCGAGCGAGTGTCTGTCCAGACACCTCTACTGCCTCTGCCTGCCTACCTGGCTTTACTTCCACAATCACATGCCTTCAAATCGCCTCCTTCCCCCCGGACGCCGCCGGTCAGTGAGCGCACGCATTCTCCGAAAAGAGTTGAAAAGGAGGAAGGGAGGCGACAGGCCCAAAATGCCGGCATCGATCGCGAGCTATCTTTCACTCCGACAGTTGGCGTTGAAGTCTCCTATGGGGGACCGGAGGAGTTATCTGCCAATCAGTGATTTGTAAAAGAATATGTCATGTGATTCAACATCCAACATGCGAAAGCATCACTCTAGCTCGAATATGGTAAGAAAATTTCAAATCCCCTCATTTATCCCTGACAAAAGCGCGCCTCGACAAATTGCTGTTTTTACTGTACGGTATATCTGTTTGTATGGTAAGAAAATGTGTTCTACAGAGCACAGACTAGTCTATTTCTTGTGGTTTGTGCTTTCCAAATTTCCAGACGAGACCAATGACGACAAGGGCAAAGACCAGCAGGACACTAACCGCTATTATTATGGCCGTTTTCGTGAACCTTTCGCCTCCGTGCAACTTGTAGAGCTCTTTTCCCGGGCACACTCCCTCCGACTGGTAGGAAACGGCCTTTCCGCCACGAACCCCGTTTATAGTGATGAAGTATGGCCTGAAAGTGCTCGGGAGCTTCGGCCTCTGCATCTCAATTCCTTTCCACCCGTACTTAAAACCGTACGGATCGGACTCGTTGTTTATCTTCCAATCCAGCGTAGAAAGATCTACGACCATTTTGGGCTTTGCATCGCCTTCCTCACCAATCTGAAAAGCAAGAAAAATGCGTTATTTTTCGAACAGAACAAAATAAGTATTTTCCCCCCTACCTTGAGTAAAGGCCCAACGGGATTTCTTCCTTGCGTGCGATTCTCCCAAGAAAGCCAGACTCCCACGTAGCGGTCGGTGGAGAACGTCCTGTTCTTGGCGGAAAACTTGTTCTCAATCTTTGCGCCCAAGTAGTCGGTGCGGTGGTCGGTCAGGGAGGCCTTGTAGCCGAACAGCCGATGCTCTCCCTTTTTGTCCTTGATACCGACGTTGTAGGGCGGCTGGGAGAGCCTGTGGTGGCGTCTCACCGCGGCGGTGAGGTGGAACTCTGCCGGCTGCTTCTTCAGAGGGGTGATTTCCAACTGGAGCACCATGGAGTCGTAGCAGCTGGCCAGGCACGGGAAGTGCAAATTCTCTCCGTTTGATCCCACGAACCCGCAGGTCTTTGCTGTTGCCATGAAGAGAGGGTTGCACTCAAGTTTCTTAGTGAAAAGGGCCTTTTGTGCTTTCCCTCTACCCTTTACAATACTTCTGCACTCCGCTATCCTGCCCAGGCTTCTCATTCTGGGAGGCAGAAAAAAGTCCTCCTTCTCCGGAGTTTGGCGAGTTTTGCAATAACCCTCCGGTTCTCCAAAAGTATACTCCTTCCCCATGTGTTGTGAAATTTTGTCAATGTCCTTCCAGCTGGTGTAGCAGCATATCGGGTGTGCGGCCTGGACGCCGCAGGTGAGCTGCTTCGGATACAGTCCGCGGTAGTCCATGTGCTTGTCCATTCCCCCCCGGGCCTCTTCGCACTCGTGTCTAATGTGCCTGCTGTCGTTGCCGCCCTCCTTGCAGTGTCCGTCCGCCAGCAGGTGGTCCATCTTGCGCCCGCTGTTCCGCTTGGCGATGAACTGCTCCCGGATGGTCTCGTTCTCCTCGGCCTTGTTCTTCACCACCATGTCCCACACGCTGAGGTAGCGGTTGATGTGGCAGTTGAAGATGCCCTTCTTCATGAGGTACGCCATGTTCTCGAAGCCCTTCTTCTCGAAGCGGAAGATGTCGATGCCCAGGAAGGTGTGATTGTAGCGGATGATTTCCGTGGCGTTCGGGTAGGGCGGCCGCGTGGGGCTCTTGTCGTCCAAAGCCATCTGGATGAGCACCCGGTTCTCCGGCCCGTACGCCGCCGGCTTGATGAGGAAGCCGAAGGGAAGGGAGGAGTTGAGCCAGGGCTTGGCCAGCGGCTTGAAGTGGTCGTCCAGGTGGTACTTGGCGTCCTTCATGGGGAAGGTGGTCCAGAAGTCTCCCGCCGCCGACAACATGTAGCCGTGGTTGTCGTTGTCGTAGTGGTAGTTCTCGGGGAAGTTCCCCAGGAAGGATCCGCTCTGCGGGCAGGCCCAGTTCGCCGCGAAGCCGCGCGGATCGAACTTGGGAGTGGCCGCAAGGGTCCTCCGGGGAGATTGGAACGCCAATGCGACGAGAGACAGCCATAACAACTGAGCGGTCATCGAAAGGAAAACGAGCACAACCAAACGAAAAAAACCTGTAGCAAGCACTACAAATTCCAATACTTATTTCCGATTTTCCAAGGAAATTTCCGACAAAACGACATTTTCTTTCTTTTCAAGGGAATATGGGTATTGGAATAAGGCCAACGAGTGGCAACAACTCTAAAATCCCACAAAAATTGCAGTAATTTTTTAAAGGACGATAAAAGCTTGCTTAGTTTCCTCGATGCACAAAATTCTTTTTTGGCAAGACACCCACCAATTTTTTTTATTCATTTTCCAGGCAGTAAATATTTTCTTTACCCTACTCACCTGGGGTCTCCTGGCGACATTCACCCACTCTGAAATCAGCAACGAAATCTCGGGAGGGGGCGGAGGCGATTTCCACTTTGTAGACGATCCCCCACCTCCGATCGGCGACCACCAACACTCCTCCACGTGCGCCCGCCCGCTGGGCCTCACCTCCCGCTCCATCGAGGACTGGCAGCTCTCTGCCTCGTCCTCGCGGCCGCGCTCCGAGGACCCCCTCTGCGGCGTGCGGCACGCGCGGCTGCACCGCCGCGGCGGCCGCGCCTGGTGCGCCGCGCGACGCGCCAGGGGAGAGTGGATCTCGGTGGACCTCGGCGTGGAGTCCACAGTCTCAGGGGTGGTCACCCAGGGCAGGGAGGACAAGGCGGAGTGGGTCACCAGCTTCCTGCTCTCCTACAGCCTGGACTCGACCCGGTGGGAGTTCGCCCGTGACATCTACGGCAGCAAGAAGGTGTTCCGCGGCAACAGCGACGCCTACTCGCTGCGCCACTCCTATCTGGAGCACCCCGTGAGGGCCAGGTTCGTCAGGATACACGTCGCAGGGTGGCACAACCACCCGGCCATGAGGATGGAGATCATTGGCTGCCAGGGTGAGTGAGGCAATAAAACCATGAAATGCGACTGCAAGTCAGCATATTATGTATGGGAAAGGAGAATCAGGTTCTGGAATTACAGTCAAAGCACGTACTCTAAATGGCATAGGTGGGATCGTGTGTTTTGTCGCGTGCAAGATTCGTGATTGCCGAATATGAATCTGCTTTATGATGCAGGTTGCCCTTTTGCGTTTCCTTCATTCCAAGTCACCCTCCTTTAATACCACTTTCGCCGAGAGAGAGACGGTGATTGCTACAGGGCAAACTTCCAACTTGATTGCGTGCCATTTTCGTCTTTGGCGACCAAAGTCCCACAAAACAAAAACCCTTTTCCATTTCTTTACACCTTCCCCACCCCCGCAACTTAAAGGCGGCGCGGACTGATCGAGGCATGGTGGCGCCACCGAAGTCACAAACTCCTTATCGTCACGCAAAGGAGAGGAAAGGAGAGAAAAAAATGTCCAATTAGCGCGATAGGGAAAGCGAGAGTTTCCAGAGAAGCAGCAATTAACATTAGTTCGTTTCAGAGTGCAACGAGGTGATTAGCGTGCAGCCCTTCACTGAGATGTCGGCCTCCACCCACCGGAAGTGGATCAGCAGCGGAGGAGGAGGAGGAGGAGGGAGGGGAGGAGGGGGTAGAAGTAGGAGGAGGAGCCGGAGGAGGTCCTCGTCTTCAGGGGCGCACCACTCGTGTCTGCCGGACATGGCGGACTTACAGTCGCCCAAGGGGTGGTGTCCCAAGAGGCAAAACGGTAAGTGTTTGCTGCTGTAGCTGTTCCAGCTCCTGCTTTTGATTTTGCTGCTGTTGCTACTGTTGTTGCTACTATTGTTGTTGCTGCTGCTATTGCAGCTCCTTTTGTTGCTATCGCTGCTACTGCTGCTGTAGCTGCAGCTGTTGTTGCTATTGCAATTGTCCTTACTTCTAGTGTTGTTGTTGCTGCCAATGTTGTTACTGCTGCTGCTGCTGCTGTTGCTTCTGATATAACTAGCTGTTGCTTCTACAAAAGAAAAATTCCGTCAGCGAGTCCTCCACTTCCTTTTTCCTCAGAGCACCAGTGGCTGCAGTTCGACCTCGGCCCTCCCGCCCGCATCACCGGCGTGGTGACCCGCGGCCAGGGAGACAAACCCAGACGCTTCGTCACCTCCTACACGCTATCCTATTCCAACGACTCCTCCACCTGGCACCCATACAAGGAGGAGGCAAACAACCTGGACCCCAGGGTCTTCCGCGGCAACTCTGACGCCTCCTCCGAGCGCAGGCACTTCCTCAGCCACCCGGTCACAGCCAGGTTCCTCCGGGTGCACCCGGTCACGTGGCACCGGAGGATAGGGATGCGTGCGGCCGTCATCGGGTGCCCGCACCGGGGCCCCGGGTGCCAGCCCGGATTCATGCAGGTCAACAGAGGGGCGCCATGCGGTGAGGGGGGAATTTTTTACTATTTTTTTCTCGGCGTTATTGTTGTTGTGGCTTTTGCTACTTTTAATTCTACGGCTGTTGATCCATCTTTCACTACACGCTATGTACGTAGGTGTTACGAGAACAAAGTATCCCTGCTCCAATTAAGTTCCCAAAAGCGGCGGCGGCAAAAAGGGGACAGCACAGTCGCAATTGGGAGTCCATCATTTCTTTTGTCGCTGTTTAGGGTGTCGACGTCAGCTTCTGTTTACACACACCGGGATGGCCCAACTTTTTTTTTGCCCGAAGTCAATTCTCTTTTTCGGGTATCAATCGTCGCCTTTTTGTACCCCCCCACTCGTACGTCGTGCGACACAAAAAATGCGAGGTCTCAATCCTTTTATCCCCCCATTAAGTCTTCCAGGAGTCGCAATCCCCGCAAATAAGAGACCGAGACTAGCGACAGGAGTTGCACTTGTTCTCTGTCCGCCCACGGTCGGAGCCAAGGGGGGGGAGCAGTTTAATTTATGTCGGTTGCCCACTCTCCTCCTCCTCTTCTTTTCTTTTGCCACGCAACAACAGCAGAAGCCCATTCCTTGAAAGGGGACGTGACCAATTTTCATTCTTCTCCCTCATCACTTCTCCAGAGATAATTTTGTCGCCTTGCCCTGAGCTGTCTGGCATTCAGGCAAAGAGCCTTCTCTGTTCCTATGGAAGAAGTCTCAATTAGAGGAATGGAGGAGAGGAGGAGACTTCTCTTTCATCCATTCCATACTCGGCCGCTTGAAGCGATGGAGATATGCTTGAGAGTTCCAGACCCGATCTTGATATGCCTAAGGAGTGGAAACACACTCCACCCGGGTCTCCCTTTTCCAACTTGGGAGTGTGAGAACTTAATTTTTGGTCAGTTCGTCCCCCATTCCCCTCCCTCCCACGGCGAAAAAGGCGGCTATCAATCAGTCAAGGGGAGAAGGAACGGACATTCAACAACTTTTAAAGTGAGATTTCCCCCCTAATTTGCACCGCAGTTTCGCCCCAAAACGTAAATTTGGATTGGAAGATAAATGCGAAAAATAAAAACCTCGCACGACCGTTCGCTTTTTGGCATTCTGAGCAGACCCGAAGGCCAAATAGATCAACTTTCCTCTCTGCAAACACATTTCCAACAGCGAACAGGTTCCCTCTTTCCCTCCCTCCATTCCCCCCTTCCCTAGCTCAATTACTCGATTTCGCACCGCAGCGCTGGTCGACTGGAAATTAAATGGGCACCCCCCACCCACCCCACGCCCAAAAAGTCCGAATGTGGGCTCTTTCCCTCCTTCGAATTTGGCACCGATTCCTTCTCTTTCTCCCTTTGCTTGTTCGAGCATCCATCAGATGTGCCATTTTCTTTTCTGTGGGCTTTTTTGCCCCCGTATAGTAGATGCTGGCACGGAGGCTAATTTTGGAAGAAATGGACCAAGGAAAAAACCCTGGACGCAAGGAAGGGCCAGAAATGAGCATTCTAGCGCCCTTCCCCTCCCCAAGTCGTCATCACATGCAAGATCTTTGGAGGAGGAGGAAGAAAAAACCAGAAGTCCGGTCATCAAGGCGTTGGAATCTAATTAGAGCGCGGACAGTTCTGCGGACATCACGAATCTAGGAATAATAAGGAACGGGCGCTTAAAAAAGCCTTGGTTGTGCTTGGCGCCAGTAGCGACGCACTCGTTTGGTTGACTCCCAAATAAATTTTACGCCGGTTTGGCAGGGTTACAAATTGGACTGGCAAAAAAGGGGACGGGAGAGGACGGTCCTGTACTGGTTTTATTCTCCTCCTTCTCCTTGCGGCCCCCTTTTGTTGAATGCGGGCAGGACTTTTTTCTTAAAAAAAAACCCTCGTGCTTTTGTCTTCTCGCCCATTTGCATCCAGCAACAAGAGCGACGGCGCCGCCAAAGGATTTTGTTGCACTTTATAAGGGCAGAACAATGGCAGGAAAAGAGGGGGGAGACTTCCCTTTTAGGAGGATGAAATTCCGATTCGGGGCGGTTACGCAATGACGCCGAATTCAATTAGTTTTGTGTGGGAAATGCAAGTGATTTTAAATTAATTTTTTTCCAGTGACGAACAAGGCGTACGGCGGCTCTACGTGGACGAACGACCGCCGCCACACCTGGAAGCAGTGGCGCTACGGGCACTCCTCTCTGGCGGCGGACGGGGGCGACTCGTCCGACCTGGCGGACTGCGCAATCATGGACAACTACTACGTGGAGACGCCCGTGTTCAGGGTGGAGGTGGCCAGGGCCAACGGCACCGACGACAAGAGCGTCAAAGTCAGGGGCGTCGTCGTCGTCACCTGGCAGGGGAAGGGGCAGGGTGAGTTGGCCTCTGATCGAGTAAAAAAAACCACAGATGCGCCGTTCCCCACACAAAACGGGGAGGGAGGGGGTCGTTAATAAGTTTTTGATATTTATCGGCGGCTGCTTCAGGTTCTTCGTGGAGAAAAGAAGAAGAAACGGCTTTTTCTGGATTTATTTACGGCGGCCTATAAGGGGGTGTTTCTTTCAGTTGTCAAAGTAGGGTGTGTAAAAAAACCTTTCCCCCCCTCCACACATGGGCGAGCAACCACACCATAGGAGGGGGGTCAACTTTTCACCCCCCCCTGACAGGTGAAAAGT
>JAAUYJ010057679.1_pt1 | contig 12995 bp, 7 predicted proteins | sample 7278031 | NCBI WGS metagenome assembly JAAUYJ01 (sample SAMN14350222, study PRJNA611818) | marine sediment metagenome | isolation source: surface marine sediment (1.8m) | place: French Polynesia: Moorea | collected 2018-08 | reverse complement strand
TCTCAGATTGTGCCGTAAAAATTACTAATCAAAAAATCAAAGGATATTTAATTGACTGACTCAGGTAAATGTTGATAATTCCTCCAGAAAAGTTCTCAGAACTATAGCGCTATAGTTTTCCATCTATCTATAAACCTCAGATTGTGCCGTAAAAATTACTCATCAAAAAAGGAAGCTATATTTAATTCACTCTTCAGCCAGAGGTACTAATAACTGCTAACTGATAAGTGAATAGATGGGCAATAGAAAACTGACAAATCAACTATTACCCATAACAAACTTTTAAAGACTAGAAATCACTTCTTTTGCAGCAGCCAAAGTCCGGTCAATATCCTCCTCAGTATGCGCTAAAGAAGTAAACCCTGCCTCAAACTGAGAAGGAGCCAAATAAATTCCACGCTCCAACATTCCTCGATGAAACTTGCTAAACTTGCTCAAATCCGACTTTTTCGCATCATCATAATTGTGAACAGGTCCTTGATGAAAAAACATACCAAACATTGCACTAATATGCCCACCACAAATAGCATGACCAGTTTCTTTCCCAATAGCCAATAACCCATCAGCAAGTTTCTGAGTAATCTTATTTAATTGCTCATAAGTACCTGGTTTATGCAGCAATTCCAGAGTCTTAATACCAGCAGTCATAGCAAGAGGATTACCAGAAAGAGTACCAGCTTGATACATCGGACCTGCTGGAGCAACCATCGACATAATATCCTGCCGACCGCCATAAGCTCCCACAGGCAAACCACCACCAATAATTTTTCCTAAAGTTGTCAAATCTGGAGTAACATTAAATTTTTCCTGAGCGCCACCATAAGCAATACGGAATCCAGTCATCACTTCATCAAACACCAGCAAAGCACCGTTATCTTGGGTAATCATCCGTAACCCTTCCAGAAAACCTGCATCAGGAGTAATAAATCCAGAGTTACCAACCACAGGTTCCAGGATAACACCCGAAATCTCGTCAGGGTTGTCAGCAAACAGTTGCTTAACAGCCTCCAAATCGTTGTAAGGAGCAGTTAAAGTATTGCCAGTTACAGACTTAGGCACTCCAGGAGAATCTGGCAGACCTAGAGTTGCTACACCAGAACCAGCTTTGACAAGAAACATATCAGCATGGCCATGATAACAACCTTCAAACTTAATTACTTTATCTCTACCTGTAAAAGCTCGCATCAAACGAAGTACAGCCATACAAGCTTCCGTACCAGAATTGACAAAGCGGACCATTTCAATGCTTGGTACAGCATCAATAACCATTTCAGCCAAAGTATTTTCTAAAGCACAGGGGGCACCGAAACTTGTGCCCTTTTCCAAAACTTCTTTCAGAGAATTTAATACTTCTGGATGAGCATGACCACAGATAGCAGGTCCCCAAGTGCCAACATAGTCAATATATTGGTTACCATCTACGTCCCAAATGTAAGCTCCCTTAACTCTGTCAAATACAATTGGTTGGCCACCAACAGATTTGAATGCTCTAACTGGTGAACTAACTCCCCCAGGCATGAGTTTTTGAGCTGCTGCAAAAATTTCTTCAGATTTAGTGGTATTTAGTGTAGTAACTACCAATTTAACTCTCCTTAATTTGTGTTTATTCCAATCCCAATATGGGGATTTTATGTTATCACCAAATTAAAATAAACCTATATCTATAATTTGGATAATTTTATCATTGCATTGGGTATATATTTACAAGAATTTTTGGAGAATTATGAAGCTATTTTTTGACAATTTATCTATTTTATGATAAATACCAAAAATAAATTAAAATTTAAGATTAAACATTCAGAAAATACTCAAAAGATATCTTAAACTCCGAGTATACAAACAAATTTTTTGGGGCACATAATGTCTACCTCCCAACCAATAGGTTTAAGTGAATTAATTCCAGTGGAGCAGGTTCGTTACAATGAACAGGGACTTGTCCCCGCTATTGTCCAAGATTATTTAGATGGTACAGTGTTGATGATGGCCTGGATGAACCAGGAATCATTACAAAAAACTCTAGAAACGGGGCAAACTTGGTTTTGGAGCCGTTCTCGACAAGAGTTTTGGCATAAGGGTGCTACTTCTGGTCATTTTCAGAATATTAAGTGGGTGCGCTACGACTGTGATAGTGATACTTTATTAGTCGGAGTTGAACAGGTGGGGGATATTGCCTGTCATAAGGGAGAAAGGAGTTGTTTTCATCTGGTGGATGGAGAAGTTGTGAAGCCACCAGCAGATATGTTGTCTCAACTTTATGATGTGATTAGCGATCGCCGTGACCATCCCCAGGAGGGTTCTTATACTTGTAAGTTATTTGCTGGAGGAGATAATAAAATTCTTAAGAAAATTGGGGAAGAGTCAGCAGAAGTGGTAATGGCTTGTAAAGATGATGAGAAAGAAGCGATCGCTTCAGAAGCAGCAGATTTATTTTACCATACTTTGGTTGCTTTAGCACATCATAATGTTGAGTTGCGAGATGTGTATCGGAAGTTGGATGAACGTAGACCAAAAAATAAATGGTTTAAGTAGGATTTGGAGAAAAAAGTAGAGTTTGGGGAGGTTGGGAAGTGTGGGAAGGGTAGGGATATCGAAAATAATCAGGACTTACGCAGGTGAACCCCCCAAACCCGGTTTCTTGCAGACGTCTATTGCTCAAAACAATGATTTATCCTAGAAACCGGGTTTCTCCGGTGTAAGTCGTAATAATAAAAAATAGATGGTGGTGCATAGTAATGGTATAGGAAGTGTGGAGGGTGTGGGAAGAAAATAATATTCTCACGTCTTAGCGAGTAGAATAACCAAAAAATAAAACTATAGGGGTTTTGACAAAGGTAGACTACAAAACTTCTACCCTCTGCATTCTGCCTTTAAGCGAAAATTTTTGTATTTTATGTTAATGAAAACTACTATAATTATTGTACAGAAATCATCAATAAACCTCTCCGAAAATTAAGGTTTAACCACCTTTTTATAATAGTTTCAGGTAGATTATCAGAGATTTCTAAATTTCCCCCTATTCCCTACTTCCTACTCCCTATTTTCTGTTAATTTATGAAAAACAAAATCAGGAACTAAAATGGCACAAAATCAATTTGTTGGAACTTGGCGACTGGTATCTTTTGAACTCAAAGATGTAAATGGTGAAGTAAGCTACCCATTCGGTAAAGATATGATTGGATATCTAATGTATGGAGAAGATGGATATATGTCGGTGGTAATTATGGCTGCAAACCGCCCCAAGTTTTCCTCAGAATATTTTTTGGGAGGAAGCACACAGGAAAAAGCTAATGCAATGGAAACATATATTTCCTATAGTGGTAGGTATGAAATTCAGGAGAAAAAAGTAATTCACCATCTTCAAGCCTCTTTATTTCCCAACTGGGTTGGTACATACCAAGAACGTTTATTTGAATTTACAGAAGATTATTTATCATTGACTACACCTTCCTTTAGGGTGAGTGACAAACGGTTGACTGGACATCTTATATGGGAACGTTGTACTGAAACAATACCAACTTGATATTAGATACAGCATCAATAACCTTTTGCGGAAAAATGATCAATAAAGAGGCGATCGCTATGGAAGTGTCAGATTTATTTGATTATACTTTGGTTGCCATAGCACATCATAATCTTAAGTATTGACTACACCTTCCTTTAGGGTGAGTGACAAACGGTTGACTGGACATCTTATATGGGAACGTTGTACTGAAACAATACCAACTTGATATTAGATATAGCATCAGTAATCTTCTGGAACAAAGAGAATAAGAAATAGGCGATCGCTATGGAAGTGTCAGATTTATTTGACTATACTTTGGTTGCCATAGCACATCATAATCTTAAGTGGCGATATCTGTATCCGAAGTAGGATGAACTTAGACAAACTTAAATCTCATCCTAAAATATGTTTCAAACTGATGGGAACAGTTTCCTATTTTTGAGCTAAACTAAATCGACAAGAAATCTATGAACTTGACTTTACCATCTCAATATCAAAGTTTCTTACCCCGCTTTTACAAACTTGCCAGTATAAGCGTTTTTTCTAATATGATGGTTCCCTTGGCAGGTTTATGTGATAGTGCCTTTCTTGGTCATTTAAGCGACCTTCGGTACTTGGCTGGGGTAATTTTAGCTACTATTTTATTTGACTATCTGTATCGAATTTTAAAATTTTTACGGACAAGTACAAATGCTATTACCGCAGAAGCTGTAGGACGAGAGGACAATAAAGACATTTTGCTGGCAGCTTTGCGGAGTGGAGTGATCGCCTTAGCTATAGGATTTACAATTCTACTGTTGCAATATCCTATCCAAAAACTTGGATTTGCAATTTTAGGTGGTTCTAGTAGCATTGAAGCATCAGGAATTGAGTATTTCAACGCTCGTATTTTAGGAGCACCAGCAGTTTTACTAAATTTTGTTCTCATTGGTTGGTTTCTAGGAAGGGAGAAAAATTTCGTTGTTTTACTAATGTCCTTAGTCGGTAACCTTTCTAATGTAGCACTAGACTATGTATTTATATATCGTTGGCAATGGGGAAGTAGTGGAGCAGGTTTAGCAACAGCAATAAGTCAAATATTAGCATTGTTGGTAGCCTTAATTGCCGTTGGATTAAGCATTAACTGGAAAGATATTCCTGTAGCGATCGCCGATTTTTTTGATCGTCAAGCATTAAAAGCAACAATAGCTCTCAAAGGAAATATCTTGATTCGATTTTTAGTCCTAATTTCTACCTATTCTATCTTTACAAATTTGAGTGCGGTTATTGGGACAAATATTTTAGTTGAAAATGGTTTACTTATACAAATTGCTCTATTAAGTCAGTTTTCAGTTCAGGGTATTGGGATGACGGTACAGACATTAATCGGAAACTTTAAAGGAAAAGGTGAGATGGAAAAAATCTTGCCTGTTTTGATTGTTGCCATACTTCACAGTATCCCTATTGCCTTAATTTATGCTTCAGTTTCTTTCTTCTTTCCTGAAACTGTATTTGGATTACTCACAAATAGCACTGAGATTAATGCTTCAATCAGTAGTTATACTCCTTGGTTATTTCCTTTGCTGGTCTCAACAGCGATCGCTTTTATGTTAGAAGGATGCTTTATCGGTCTCAAGCAAGGATCGCAAATACGAAATTCTGTTTTAATTGCTTTTGGTTTCGGATTTTTACCATTAGCTCTCTATGCTTGGAGTATAATGAGTCCCCATATCTTATGGGCTGCGCTTACATTATATATGCTAACCCTGATCCTCACCCTGGGAGTTCAAGCAAATATGCAGAAACTATTTTGGACCCCAGAGGAAAATGCAGTAGTTCAAGGTGAAGGATAATAGCAAATATCCTGACAGTTTTAAATACCTATAACTATGATATAAATCTCTAACAAGAAAAACGCCAATCTGTCACCCTACTTGATCACTTGATATGCTTGGCTAGAAACTCGTTTTTCTCAATAAAGATGTACTAGCAAAATTGAAGTTATATGTACCTTTATTTTTGACTTTTAGGATCATAGATTTAATTTTTTTTGATTTTTCGGACTAATACCAATTTCCCAAAATAATGCTATATTTCCTCAAGACTTCAGTGATTAAGTAATCAGTACAGCACTTTCCGTTGTTATGAAGTACAAAACTAACAAGCAAGATGTTTGAACTACAATAATTTTATCATTTCAAGTTGTACAGTACATCATTAGTCCGAAATACGCTGTAAGTTTCAATCATGTTTTTAACGATTATAGGCACTAATTGAACATATATTATTCCTTGAAATCCTAATCTGTAGGGACGTTGTATTCAAGTCCCTACCTATATTCAAGAATATGTAGCAATAATGCGCGAGATTTTGGATTCAGATCAAATCCGGTAGTATCGGTATAAAAAAGCAGAGAAACCGGGTTTATATCAAATGCCAGACAATACTAACATTGACCTGCCAAAAACCCGGTTTCTTGTTACTTTGAAGCAAGCGGATTTGATATCAGATAAAATGTTGAAGAGCAACCTTATTTATTAACTTATTATGATTAATCCTTCCCTATATCAAATCAACACCCGTGTTTGGCTCAACAAATTGTCTCAAAAATTAGGTCATCATGCTACCTTAGATGATATTCCCGATAACGAACTAGATCGAATAGCAAACATAGGATTTGACTGGGTATACTTTTTAGGAGTTTGGCAAACAGGAATAATGGGGCGAGATATTTCCCGGACAAATCCTGATTCGCGAAAAGAAGCTATACAACTTTTCGGTGAGGACTTCCAAGAAGATTATATTGGTGGGTCTTGTTTTGCCGTAACTGGTTATCACATCCATGAAAACCTCGGTGACAATGAAGCAATGCTGCGACTGCGCGATCGCCTCCATCAACGGGGGCTAAAACTCATGCTTGATTTTGTTCCCAACCATACTGCTATAGATCATCCTTGGGTAGAAACTAACTCCGACTTTTATGTTCAGGGAACCCAAGCTGATATCGAACGGGAACCACACAATTATATACAGGTAGAATTGCCAGCAGGTAGCAAAATATTTGCTCATGGAAAAGACCTCTATTTTCCAGGTTGGTCTGATACTTTGCAACTGAACTATGGGAACCCTAAATTACAGGAGGCAATGTTAGCAGAGTTATTCAATGTTGCTCATTTGTGCGATGGCGTTCGCTGCGATATGGCAATGCTAATATTACCAACTATTTTTGAGAAGACTTGGGGTATTCAAGTGCAACCGTTTTGGTCTGATGCAATTTCCCAAGTTAAACAGCAATATCCAGATTTTACCTTGATGGCAGAAGTGTATTGGAATTTGGAATGGGAACTGCAACAGTTAGGATTTGATTATGCTTATGACAAACTGTTATACGATCGCCTCCGGGAACAGCAGTCAATTCCAGTTAGACTGCATCTTTATGGTCCTATTGATTTTCAAAGTAAGTTAGCACGTTTTATCGAAAATCACGATGAACCTAGGGCGAATGGAACTTTTCCAGCAAGAGTTCATCAAGCTGCTGCCATTTTGACTTATTTTACCCCTGGTTTAAGTTTTTTCCATCAAGGTCAGTTAGAAGGTTGGTCTCAGAAAATTTCGATGCACTTATGTCATGCTCCTCAAGAAGTTACTGTTCCCAACCTAGAGAGATTTTATCATCAATTATTAGATTGTTTAGCTCTGGATATTGTCCGTGAAGGAAATTGGCAGTTACTGGAATGTGTAGCTGCGTGGGAAGGAAATTTCACATGGAATAATTTTATTTGTTTTGTCTGGAAAGGAAAAGATGAGCGACTTTTGTTGATAACGGTTAATTATGCTCCTCAACAAAGTCAATGTTATGTTCTACTTCCTTTTGAGAGTCTCAGAGGTGAGAGGTATCGACTACAGGATTTAATGAGTGATGTTAGTTACGATCGCTTGGGAGATAAGTTGATTTCACGAGGTCTGTATTTGGATGTACCTGCATGGAATTATCATGTTTTTGATATTAGTTAGTGGTAGTAAACCGAGACACCTAAAATGTGGCAATAGTAGGGGTGGGTTCTGCCTTAAGTTAATGGTATCAGGACTTACGAAAATATGAAAATATAGACTATCTGTAGGGGCGAATGGCTATTCGCCCCTACTAAATATGATGGTTATGCGTAAGTCCTGAGTATTACAAATTATCATAATGAACCTGCTGCCATTAACAAAGTCAGAAGTCATATCAAATCCCCTTGCTTCAGAGTAACAAGAAACAGGGTTTGTGGGAGGGCAATGAATGGTAGGGACGTTGCGGTTAATTAATGTTACTTGATATAATTGATAAAAAATGGGTAATAGTTGATTGGATTTAGGATTTTGAGAAAGGTCTAATACACCCCATCTCCCCACACTCCCCACACTCCCCACACTCCCCACCCCCCCATATCCCTATTTTTAGGTACACAATCATAAATACCAAATGGGTTCTATAGGCTGGGTTTTATATAGAATCCGGGTAAACAGAAAAATTAACGGACTATCTATTCTTCCAACTCCCTCCTCTAAACACCCCTTCATTAATTGATAATTGATAATTGATAATTACCTCGCCATTAAACCGCTACGGAATTGAATATAAGGAAATTCAAGAGCACTTTTTTCTCCACGCACGGCGAGTGAGAGGTTTTATACCTTGATTTTTCGGTAAATTCTGACTCCTGTAGGGGCGATTTCCTGCGGAATGCTGCCTCTTGCAGAGGAGCTTCACTAACGCTAACGCTAACGCGAATCGCCCCTACTACTCCTGACTCCTACCCTTACCAATAAGACTTCCATAAGCAAACCCTAATTATAGCCAGAAACTCGGTTTATTTCTACTTTTAGATATAGTAAAAAAAATTATAATTATAACATATAAATAAGGTTTTTGCAACCAATAATTTCCAATAATTGATTGGCTTTACAGAATCTTTACAAAATTGATAGATAAAATGAAGTTTGTGTAAATACAGTGATATTTTAACCTAAATTTAACCAAAACACAATAAAGATTTGTTTAGATTGACTTAATAAGTAATTTAATTAATTACCTAGAAGTTGAGGATATTCTCAGCTATTCTGTCTCCGTTTTATGTGTGATATTACTCATACATGGAAAACAGAGAATCACAGATAATTTTTGTATTTTTGTCCAATACAGATACATCCAATTAATAAGGAAATAGAAATGGCTGCAACAATATTATCAGCAGGTGATCTAGCCATTGTTGGCTTTAACTTTGACAACCCTGACGAATTTGCCTTTACACCATTAATAGATATTGGTGCAGGTACAGAAATTAATTTTACCGATAACGGTTGGCAAGCTGCTGGTACCTTCAGAGCTAATGAAGGCACTTTTACTTGGACTGCACCTACAGATATTGCTGCTGGAACAATAATTAATCCTACTGTCAGTAGTATTGCATTCGCAACTGGTGGCGACCAAATTATTGCTTACCAAGGAAATAGTAGCAACCCTACCTTTATTTACGCCCTCAATAGTGAAGGCAACCCTGGAATATGGCAGTCTGACTCCACCAGTTCCAATACATCCGCCCTACCAACAGGTTTAATCAATGGCGAAACAGCAGTAGCTTTAAACGAAATTGACAATGCCATTTATACTGGTATTACTTCTGGGACCCAAGCAGAATTACTAGCAGCGATCGGCGATAATTCTAATTGGTCTGGAAGCAATAGCACCAGACAGACCATGCCAACAAACCCTTTCAGCGTAAGTGGTAGTAGTGGTTCCAACTTAGTCATCAATGAAGTATACGTTAGCCATACTGGAACAGATGACACTGAATTTATCGAAATATTTGGTACACCTGGTACATCATTAGATGGCTTAAGTTTTATTGGTATCGAAGGCGATAGTGGTTCTGCAATTGGCACAATTGACGCTCGATTTGATTTTGACTCAACCCATAATATCGGCGATAACGGCTTTTTCTTACTTGGAAACCCCATAGGTTTAGCAAATAACTATGCAGTTGCTCCGAATGCTGAGATTAGTAATGACTTCCTAGAAAATAGTAGTTCGACTTTTGCTTTAGTTGAAACCAGCAGTATTTCTGGAACTTCTGTTACAGGTAGCGAAGTTGTGCTAGATACTGTAGCACTTACAGATGGTGGCGCAGAGGATACCTTCTTCTTTGATGCTCCTGTTGTCGGTCCCGATGGTTCATTTTTCCCTGCTGGTGCCCGTCGAGTTACTGATGGAGTCGATACCGATACGGTTAGTGACTTCGTAATTAGTGACTTCTTCTTGGGTGTCGATAAGACTCCTACTGCTGGAACTTTTGATAATGGTGGTGGCAGTGGTGGAACAACATCTCCAGCCTTTATCCACGAAATTCAAGGTAGTAGTGAATCTAGTCCACTGGAGGGTCAAACAGTAACTATTGAAGCAGTTGTTGTAGGAGACTACCAGGATGGTGCTAGCGGAACAAATGGAGATTTGAACGGCTTCTTTGTTCAAGAAGAAGACGCTGATGCAGATGCCGATCCTTTAACTTCGGAGGGGATTTTCATTTTTGATGGTGACTCTCCTACTGTAGACGTGAATATTGGAGATGTCGTTCAGGTAACAGGAACAGTAGATGAATTTTTTGGTTTGACTCAACTAACTGATGTCTCTGTTTCCACTCAAGGAACAGATACTTTACCAACTCCTGCTACTGTAAACTTCCCAGTTACTACTGTTGAGGATCTAGAAGCTTTTGAGGGAATGGGAATCACAATTCCTGATACCCTATTTGTGACTGAATATTTCAATTTAGACCGCTTTGGTGAAGTTGTCCTATCTTCTGATGGGGCAACTAATGAACCAGGAACCGATGGTCGCTTAGAACAATTTACTGACTTCAATGCTCCAGATGTTGCAGGTTTTGCTGCTTATCAAGAAGCGATCGCTACCCGACGCATTGTTCTTGATGATGGTCAAACAGTTCAGAACCCCGATCCAATTATTCATGGTCGTGGTGGCAACCCTCTTAGTGCTACCAATACTCTACGGGGTGGCGATACAGTTGATAATCTCTCCGGTGTTCTTAGCTTTGGCTTTGGGGAGTACCGCATTCAACCTGTTAATCCTGTAGATTTCCAAGCAACTAATCCTCGTCCAGAAACACCTGATGATGTTGGCGGAGATTTGAAGGTTGCTAGTCTCAATGTTCTCAATTTCTTTACTACTCTAGACGTAACTGGTAATCCTGGTAGTGGTCCGAACGGTCTTTCTCCTCGTGGTGCCGATAACCAAACTGAGTTTGACCGTCAGGTTGAGAAATTAGTAACAACTCTGGAAGATATTGATGCAGATGTTTTTGGTTTGGTTGAATTAGAGAACGAATTTGGCGGAGACCAAAACGGTGACGGTCAGTTTGCCATTGAGACATTGGTTGATGAACTTAACAACCGAGTCGGCGCAGGGACTTATGCTTACGTCGATCCAGGCGTTCCTTTTGTAGATACAAGTGATGCCATTTCAGTCGGCGCAATTTACAAAACTGACAGCGTTCAAATTGCTCCTGGAACAACAGTAGAAATTCTCACAGATTCCGATCTACCCGATCTTGGTTTAACAGGACCAATATTTGATGGGGCGAGTACGAACCGCGCTCCGATGGCTGTCACTTTTGAAGAACTAGCTACAGGGGGACGTTTTACTGTATCTGTTAACCACTTTAAGTCTAAAGGTGGTACAGGTTCTGGAGATGATGCAGATATTGGTGACGGCCAAGGAAACTTCAATGGTACTCGTTTACGAGGTTCTCAAGCTCTAAATGCTTGGTTAAATACTGACCCTACTGGTAGTGGAGATAGTGACTTTTTGATTGTCGGCGACCTCAATGCTTACGCTCAGGAAGACCCAATTACATTCCTGGAAGCACAAGGTTACACTGACCTTGCACAACAGTTTGTCGGTAATAGCGCTTACTCCTTCACATTTGATGGACAGTTAGGAACCCTCGACTATGCTTTCGCTAATTCTAGTTTGATCAATCAAGTAACAGGAGCTACAGAGTGGCACGTTAATGCTGATGAACCTGATGCTCTTGATTACAATCTCGATTTCGGACGCGACCCAAGTCTGTTCAACGGTCAAGATCCGTTCCGTAATTCTGACCACGACCCCATAATAGTTGGTTTGAATTTGGAAAGCTCAACTCCAGGAGCAATAATTAATGGTACTACTGGTGGAGATATTTTAATAGGAACCGATGGTGATGATACTATTACTGGTTTCCGACGTGGAGATACTCTCACTGGTAAAGGTGGCAGTGATACGTTTGTCTACACTAGCTTGCGAGATGGACGGGACACCATCACTGATTTTGAAGTTGGTAGCGATAAAATTGACCTATCTCAAGTATTAAGTGTTGTTGGTTTTGAAGGTGTTGACCCTATTGCTGATGGTTATGTTGGCTTTGCCTCTAGTTCCAATGGGACGTATTTGACTATCGATCCTGATGGTAGCGCTGGTACTGGTCGCCCTCGCTCTCTAGTGGAAGTTCAAGGAGTTAATGTAGTAGACTTTAATAACTCAGAGAACTTCATTTTTTAATTGACAGGACTTACGCAAAATCAGAAATTATACGCCACTTGTAGGGGCGAATGCCATTCGCCCTTACTAGATGTAGTGGCTCTGCGTAAGTCCTGACTGATGGAAATTTGAGCGATCGCTTACCTATGGCGATCGCTCATTCTTGGTTTCTTTGTACTTTCAATAAGCAGACTAAAAAAACTTAGGTATTATAACATGGAAATCAAGTTTTTGTCGTCAATAATTTATTGACTTCATAGAATCTTCACCAAAATGATAGAAAATAATGAAGTTTCTGTAAAAATCTTGAGTTTTAACTTAAATTTACCCACAAAACTAATGTAGATTTGTTTAAATTGACTAAGTAGTTTAATTAGTTATATTTAGGAGTTAAAAATATTCTCAGCAATATAACCTAGAAGCTACAAGCTACTTTTTCAAATATCAATCATCACTATTACCATTGCGAGTAAAGTGTTGTCTAGTAGTGAAAAAGCAAATCATTTTTCCGCCATATTCTAGAAGCTACAGGCTGTTTAATAACGTTGAAGAGAAGAACAGAAACCGGGTTTATATTAGATACCACTATAGTAATATTTTTCTTACATAAACCCGGTTTCTTGCAACTCCTTCGAGTTATCATAAAACCGACAAATATTTGTTCTCTAATTACCCAAAAAAACCATGACTAACATTTTTAAAAAGTTATCTTTCGTTGCTACAAGTACAGTTCTCAGTCTTGCTGTAATTAATGCTAATCCTGCTAATGCTGCTTCAATTATTTATGATTTTGAAGTTAATAATTTAGACGGTTTCTTAGCTGGTGCAACATACTCTGGATTTTTGGAATTTGATGATTCTAATTTATCAGTTTCCCAATTCAGTTTCGATTTCGAGGGTGTTAACTACACTGAAGCTAATTTAATTGATCCAGAGGTA